>Ga0265293_10000650_pt1 | contig 80976 bp, 60 predicted proteins | sample Munlanlewell138R_FD_192505 | JGI IMG/M metagenome (GOLD analysis project Ga0265293, IMG submission 192505) | Leachate microbial communities from a municipal landfill in Southern Ontario, Canada - Leachate well 138R | ecosystem: Engineered > Solid waste > Landfill > Unclassified | place: Canada... | reverse complement strand
GTGCATAAGGCTTTGCCCCGCGGGTTAAATTAGGAATCACAACGAGTGTAACACTTGATATAACCTTCCCATCAATTTCGCCAATAAGAATATGATAATTCTTATCATTAATTATTTTCTTCCAAAGCAAGCACAGCTCATTGCTATCTGGTAGCTTTTCGGTTTCATGCAAATGCAAATATAATTCCTGAATAGAATCAAGGTCGTTGATTCCGACTTCTCGTATGATCATAAAATTATGTACTCCTTTCAGTCGCCATAATAATCAATCCGCTCAACAGCTTTTAACCCTCTTTCACACAGAATACTGGCTTCCAACATAGAAAAAGATAAGAATACTGTGCATTCCTAATCCCCCAGTTTATAATACTCTCTATAGGCTATTTTTTCAGTAATATTTAAATAATCCCTACAAGGTTTACCGGTCACATACTTCCAAAGTGTAATAAGTGAAGGCATAACTTTAACCACAATTTCATGTTCTATATTAGCATACATATCGAAGGAATGTGGGTGTTTCTGCTTATAAAGGCTGGTGAATTCAATGTTCTCCTCATCATTTGGATGTCCTCGAAGTTCAGCAATTCCTTCAATCTGTAAATTCCCCACACAAAGTGCAACCTTCGGGTTTGCAACCATTTGCTCAACCTTCAAAAACCTTTTATCCGTCTGAAAGAAAATATCCATTCCAATATTGACATGGCTCATTGTCCTCGCTGTTATACGTTCCCCAAAGCATGTCGCCAGTACCAAGTGTTTCTCTCTTTCAAGTAAAGCAATAATTTCGTCTTCCAACTCAAAAACATCCAGTATGCTTTTATTCATTTTCGTCACCTGCTATAGCTTGTTTTATATATCAAAATCAATATTCTTCAGTCCATGATAGTAGTTGCCCTTACTTGCAGTAAATCTAATCAATGCAAAATCCGGGTCAGTATAGCCCAAAGGGTAGTATTTTTTCCTTCCGTCATTCCAGAACTCTTTCCTCTTTATATCGTCATAAGAGACCTCCGCCCTTCCGGTTAACATCAAGCCCTCAAAGGTTTTCTCATCGTAGAAATAGAGGCTGGCATTAGAGTTTCTTTGTATCTGTACTACCCTCTTTGAAGATGTATTGGAACCAAACCAGAATTCCTTGAGACCATTTGCCGATGTTTTTATCATAGCCTTCAGGTAGGGAATCCCACTTTTATCAACTGTACCTAAAACACCTGTAAAACTACGTCCAACAAGGGTTGATGACTTTTCTATTACTTCGCTGCTCATTTTTTATTCCTCCAGTTCTATGCGTATTACCTAATCTCTTTATACTTTCGCCTAACGATTACACTCCATCATTTTATCACAACTATAGAAATCATAGACACAAAAAATGTTAAATTTGCTTGAAATATAATCATAAAAGGATTAAAATAGTGATAATATTTAAAAGCGATGAACAGGAAGAGTAATTCTTAACTGACATTTATATCTGCCGGAGCGGTTAATAATATTGAATGATATTAATGGTTAAACTTATATAAACCAACCTTTAGCTCTTCTGCAAGGAAATTGGAATGTTTTCTGCGATCATCCATTATTGAAGGTTCTAGTTCAGCACAAACCATACTTTCATTATTTCCTTCTGAATCTGTATAACATATAATGCTACCCCATGGGTCAATGATGCCAGCCCATCTTGGAAATTTTCTACCGTTTTTCTCCTTAACATTGTCAAAATATTTCGAATATTTCTTGAGCATAACACGCAGTATCGCCGCTATGAATCTATTTTACCTGCATCTCGTTCTGCTCCATACATACTATATTCCGCCCTGCACGCTTAGCGGTATAAGCAGCCTTATCTGCTCGATCGATTATATTTTCATAATTTCGAACCTGTTCTTCGCCACAGTAGGCAACTCCTATACTGACGGTAGTGTGCTACCCGTTCATATCTATACTTTGCACAGCAATCCGCAAACTTTCCGCGATGGACAAAAGGTCTTGCTTGCTGTATCCATATGCAGTTGCCACGAATTCCTCACCGCCATAGCGGTAGAAGTGTAGCCGAAAATTATTCATGAATTTTGTCAGCGTTTCCCCTATGCGGTTGAGACATCTATCGCCTGCAGCATGACCGTGGCTGTCGTTAAAGTGTTTAAAGTGATCGATATCAATCATCAGTATTCCGGTTGGCTTTTCTGTACCTGTTGTTTCCAGTTCCGCTAGGGTTTCAAACAGTTTGCGGCGGCTAAAAAGACCTGTTAGCACATCAGTTTCTTTTTCAATTGTCAACAGGCGGTGAACCTCATAACCATCCAGACGAACCCCTACCATTATATTGCCGATAAAACACCCAAGAATTGCAAAGCACAAGCAATTAATTGTATCATCGAGCGCATATTGTGGCTTCAGATAAAACGCTAAAATCGTATGTACCGAAAACCAAAAAGCTACAAACAGGTTTATACAGGCAGGGCGGTCGATGAAACCAAGCGGCATAATGCAAAACGCTCCCAGTAGAATTGTCGCCCGCATATTGGGTGTGTGAATTACACTGAGATAGATAGCGAATAGAAATAAGACAGAAAAACAGAAATATAACCCTGCAAAGACATACTTTTTCATAAATGAAAGCTTAAATAGAAAGAACAGAGTAAAAAAAAGTGTTGCAGTTAGCAAATAGGCGGGAACGACATTTGTCTTCGTACGACTAAAGGGCGCAGCTAACATTGGCAGCAGCATCAACAGCCCTCCCATAAGCGTTAGCGCGGTTCAAACAGCACGGACATTACTAAACTCTAAGGCATTTTAAATTGTGTTTTCCTAAACCTCGCTGTAACTAACCGTATTAGAGATGATTCTTCAATTAATTTGTTTAAGCTACCTCTGAGATGGTTGTGGGCAAAATTGTGGGTAACAGGTTGATTCTATGCCTGTTGTCGAATCATTTGAAAGGCTTGATTACACTCTACTTCTTAATAAATATCTCGCTGAACATGGGAAACGATTAAAGCCTGTTTCACGCCGTAAAGGTTCTTTTCCTATTTCTGACGACATTGTTTGCCCTAAATGTGGTGTCCCGCATTCCTATATCTACAGGAATAAAGGTAAAGCAAAAAATATTCTGTATCTTTGTAAAGTCTGTGATTTCACCTTTGGAAACTATACTGACTACTTAAAAAGTGCAGCTCTTTGCTGTCCTCTGTCAAAGTCAATGGTAAATGGCATTCGGAGTTTCATCTGACATAAATTCACCTCTGCTTATCCCTTAAAACTGCCGCACATAAAGGTAGCCATAACTTGTTGCCTTTTATAATAGCAACCGTATAAGGTTGCTATTATAAAAATTCTTTTAGAACAATAGTTGTAATTAACGCAATCGATACACTGCTCAAGGTCCAATAATGTAGTTCTGTATAGAATTTCTGTCTTCAACCGAATAGGATCGAGATTTTTTCATATCTATTATTAATACAGTGTAATTTTTCATAACATCGCCTCTTGCTATTATTATAATACTAGTAAGTAAAATACGCAACCTAAATAGGTTGCGTTTTAAAAAGGAAACTCAAATAGGTTGCACAAAACGAAACATAACCATAATATTACACAAATCGCTATACATTCTCACTAAACTTATGTTGTAAGATAAGCTGTTTTGCAGTAGGTTAGACATGGTATGGTTCAGAGAAATATTCATATCAGCATAATTTTCTAGACGAGTAAATCTGCAGACACGACAAATTAAATTTCAGGTCGGGATTAAATTCACAAAATTAAATGCGCCCATGCGCTCTCTGCATAGGCGAATGCAAATAATCATCAAGTTCAATCTGTGGTAAACAATTCATCCAATCCGGTTTCCAAAATAGCACCTCCATAGATCCCCCATCGCGGTATATTTTCGTTGTCGCTCCTTGCCCGACCACTTCAAGATTAATCATATTCATTACTCCTTAACTCGTCGGCGATAATTCCAGTCCATCAAACTTGCCCTTATACGCACACACCCATGCAGGATAATAGCCTGCACGGTGTGCGACGCGCTGCGAAGCGATGTTTGAAGAAGCTGTACCGTAATAAGGCACATACCCACGATTCAATATTTCAAGGGTCAACCGGTTTACAAGATACGCTGCCAGTCCATAGTTGCGGTGTTCGGGCAGCACATCCATTCCGACCTGCCACATCATAGCGCAGTCGTTACTCGCTCCGGCCATTCCGACGATATGACCGTCTTTTTTTGCAAGCGCAGCTAAAACGTCAGGGCGTGGATGTTTTGTGTTATACTGAATGGCATAACGGAATCCCTCGTATTGGTATAACGCCGGTATATCATACTGCTCAACCATTTCATAAACGAATCCATCAGGCGAGGCGAGCGGTTTTATCTGCGCCAGGTCTGGCAGGTAATACAGGCTATGACCATACACAAAAGGCATTGAGAACGCTTCGTCACGGTCTTTGCCGTAAAGTAACGGCTTCACAATATCGAGTATATCCGGCGATGCCGATACAACGATGGAGTTGCCCATAGACAGCATTTCAAAATGCTGTTCACTTCGGGGAAACGGTCTGCGGCCGGAGTTGTCCCGCACTTCTATGAAAACAAAGCTGTCCTTCTCGCCGTTCAGATCACCAGATGTACAGTTCAGGTCTGTCGCAAGCTGTGTCTGTACGATACATAACATTTCATGCTTTGTCACGCCAAATCACCTCGTAAGATTTCCTTTATAACGCGTTACTTCACACTCATAGTTATACTATGTATCCAATATTTTTACAACTATTTTCATCGAAAGTTCCAGTGTTTTCAATGGTCTACACGCTTTTGTACAATAATCAAAATTTGAGTGATAAATTTCTATGAAAGTTAAGGGTATACCCCCTTGGCGGCTGAATCATCTTAAGAAACTTCACCTATATCTTTTATCTATATAAAGTTATCTTTGAAATGCTTCAATACTTGCAAAAGTTCATCTTCACACATACAAAAGTTCTTAAATTTAAGTATTGTCAAGTATAACTACTTGATTTCAAATCACTTAACGCTTGATCTATTCGATTAATATCTGCTAAACGTCGTCTCTTCGCACTGCTATACAATTTTTTTTACTTGTCTTTATCTTCTCTCTTTTCTGCATCAACAAGGATATATATAAAAGCATCTGTCAGATCATCTTTGCATTTTTCCAACGCCTGTTCAGCCACCCGGCATGCCCCGTCATGATTATCATGCTCCTTATAATAATTTATCAGCGGCACTTTGTTTTTATCCAGCAATTCTATAAAATGTCAAAATAAAATCTCTTGCCCCGTTCTAAGAAGAAAATAAATTGTACTGTTAACATACAACTCGTCTTCCATCCATATCAACTCAATTGCTGGTGGGATATTAATTAAGTAGTTAACTCCATCCTTTTTTTTATAATATAAGTGTAAACTTTTGTTAAATTTATCTTATATGCTGTATTTCTTAATAACATTTTCTTCCCAAGACATCCCCAAACCTGGTTTATCGAAAATCTTTATAACTCCATTTTTACACTCCAAGGGCTCTGTGAATAGAGCACTACTCCAAGTCATCCACTCTAATTTCTGTGATTTGTTTGCTGCAGCTAACAAGTGGGCTGAAATTTCAGGAAATAAGTGTGAGGAAAAACTCACATTGTAACTTTCAAGTAACCTCGCAATTATTTTCCAGCCGGTAATTCCACCAATCCTTTGTAAGTCAGGCGTATAGACGGTAGCACTCCCAGATCGCAGAAAATGATGAAATGCTTGTATCGAATATAAATTTTCACCTGTAGCAATAGGTATACTAATTCTCCGCATAAGTTCCGAATATCCTTCAGCATCTTCCGCGTCTATTGGTTCTTCCAACCAACTCAGCTTAAAATCCTCTAATTGTTTACACATACTTATTGTTTTATCAATTGTCCAGCCCTGATTAACATCACAAACAATTTCTACTCCACTACCAATAGCTTTACGATTTTTTTTTATTGCTGTTATATCTTCATTTGGATCTTTGCGCCCAAACCGCATTTTTAAGGTGCTAAATCCCTGATCTACAAGTTCTTCTGCTTGTACAACCGCTTCATTTGGAGGGACCAACCATAAAGCATCGCTGGCATATGCCTCTAGACTGGCTCTATTCCCTCCTAAGAGCTTGTATATTGGTTGATTGAGTGATTTTCCCAATATGTCCCATAAAGCAATATCTACCATGGAAAGTGCAAAAGCGGCAAGACCTTGCCTACCTAAAAGTTTAATCCACTGCCACATTTGATGCCATATTTTTTCTATATGAATAGGGTTTTCGCCCACTAGTTGAGGCATAATTAAATCCAAGCACGACTGTATAGCTCTACTTCCATTCAAATAAAAACCCTGTGCATAAGAAATGCCTTTTATTCCTTCATCGGTCAAAATATCCAACAATACAAAATCAATCTCTTTAGATTCTCTAACTGAAGAAACAACGGGATACTTTACTGGAATCGAAACAGAACGGTGTTGATATCCTGTAATTTTCATAACTCTCCTCCAATTTAGTATAATAACTTCCTTTTTGCGAAATCACATTAAAGCCAAATTTGCTTAATGTAGACATTATCTTCTCCGCCTTTAACACTGGATATTTTGATCCATTAAACTGTTACCTTATAGCTCATAAAACCACGCTCCAAATATTTATGCAATTATATTTTACCACAAAACTTTGAACTAATTTATTTTTTTATTAGGCTAATGTTTGCAACTCTTATATCTGGTTACAGTTCACATGGGTCTTAAACAACGCAATAAATGAACAATCATCTCTAATACAGCTAATTACAGCAAGGCTTAGGAAAACTAAGTTTAAAATGTCTTAGAGTTTAGTAATGTTCGTTGCCTTCCACGAAGTGAGTTCACGAAATTACTTAACGAGAAGACGTTTTAAACTTGTAGTTTTCCTTGCTGAAGCTGTGTAGCAGTATTCGAGATGATGTTCATAGTGTATAATGCAACCTGTGAACAGTAGCAATTCCTGTCCTTTATTTAATAATCTTGAATTCCCCGATTATAGGAAGAGGTTTTTGCTCACCCTTATTTGCGTTTACCATGCCGATAATTACAAGCGCTAGAACAACAATAGTCCAGCCCCAACCAATAAGCGATGTAATTGCCCATAATCTCCATGAAATTGCCAGAAGCACCGATGAAAGGATTGTCACCACAATCTGCCCGGCGATCGATGTGAACAACAGCAAAAGCCCCTGATTTGCATGAAAACGTCCTATTTTTGAGTTCGGACAGGAAACGAGGGGGAGAAAAAAGAGGATGTACGACAAGATAAAAATCACCTTATTTTCCTGTGCTTCATTATTTGCAAGCGCAGGTTGCGCTTGCATCGATTGCGCCGCCGCTTGATTCGATAACACAGGCGATCCGCACCCATCACAAAATTTTACTTCTCCCATAAGTTCTTTTCCGCAATTTGTACAATTCATAATAATACCTCCAAATTTAATTATTTCTGATACTCAATTGTAACATTGTAGCAAGGTTTTCCGCACCTTTACAAGCAAAGCTCATAATGCTACTGTCCTTAAAAGTAATAAACTCCATATGGTCACTTTTTTGTGTCCGGTTGCGTATCAAAGCTAAAGCCTGATGCTGTTAAATCGTCAATTGACAGCTTAATTGGCTTTTTCAAAAGCAATCGTGCTCACATCAGTCGTTGAAAAAAAGGTAACTTTGTCCCCCGCGCTGTTTGACGCAGTGAAAATATAAATGCCTTCAAAATTGGTTTCCTCAATTTCATCCGTGAATCCGCAGGCTTTGATTTTTTTAACATAATCCGTATAAGAGGGAATCACTTCAAGGGTATAATTGGTGATATTCTCATCTGTCCAATACATGCTCACTTTTACGCCAGGATCGGGTAATCCACCCATCTTTTGGCTGTCCCACTTCGCATCACTGCTCCCGACAACAGCGCCACTCTCTTTGTCTTCATCAGAGGGAGGCTCTCCCTTGGTAGCCATAATGCTTCCTGTTCCGTTTGCCTTGTCGTACGAAAAACTGATCATTTTACCGTCCTTACTTGTGCCGTTGAAAATATAATCCTCTAAAGTAATAGAATTATAGACGAATCCCGCTGCTTTTAGCGCTTCGATATATTCCTTCGCGTCTTTTTCCTTCATCTCGACATAACCGTACATCGCGCCATCTTCAGAAATCATAGATGTTTCGAGCTTTGCTTTGGGAGCGGAAAGTCCGTGCATTTTTGATTTGTCCCATTTTTTCCCACCGATCACAATCTCGCCGCCATCGTCATCCTTGTCTTTAATGATGACATTTCCGTCCTTATCCACGTTAACCTTGCCGCCTGAAAAGCAACCTACAAGCGAAAACGTCAGGATAAACACCAGCAGCATACAAGAAACTACCTTGGTTAACTTCAATTTAAAAACACCTCATTTTTTATTATTTTTGTTATGATAAACATAAATTTATCTGTCTTCGTGGTACTTGATAATCAGCTCCGCCAAGGATCTGATATTCAGCTTGCTATAAATGCTTTTTGCACAAACTCTTACTTCACCCCTTTTCAAATTTAATCTTTGTGAGCACTCTTTTTTTGTAAAGCCTTCTCGCAGAAGCATAAAAACCTTATACTCCAATGTAGTAAGCAGGGAAAGTCTTTGGTGATAAGCTCCAACATTTTTATGAAAATCAGATTGCTCGGGCCGACTTTTTCTCATGCGAATCTTATCAATCCATGACATTAGCACACCTCCATTTCCGAATTTCTTTATCTTAAGCTTATGGTGGAAATATGATATCTGCAATTCAGTAAAAGCCGTGAGCACGTAAAAAAGCTCCTCATTAGTTCTAATGAGACGCTCTTTATGGTGTCTTGTCAGTTACTTTGCTACAAAATCCTTGAATAAAATCATCAATTCTGTACGGCTGTTAATATTCAGTTTACGATACGAACAGGTGCAATATGTATTCACGGTAGAATACGCGATTGATAGAATTGCGGATATCTGGCGCAGTGTATAGCCCTGTAAAAGCAGTTTGCACACTTCGATTTCACGCTTGCTTAATTGATACTTTTTAAATAAATAAAGTTGATCGTTATCAATTTCGGGCATCTCAGAATCTTTTCCCCAATCACTGTAGTATTCCTCCTGTGTCAAAAGTGGAGAGACAATCATAAAAACCATCATCACAGAAGCTGTAACAATGGAAGCAATTAACGTTACACCGGCGGTGTTAGAGTTCTCTATGATATTTCCCACCACTACACCAGACAAACCGCCGCACACACCGATCAAAATAATAGACCATTTTAAATACCGTATGCTGCTATACTTCTTGCCAACAACGCCGATGATGTAATACATGTTGATCATTCCAACCGTGTTTCCTGCTCCAAGCAGTAGGGCAAAAAGGATAGCCATATCAGAAGCCTGCGCGGTGAAAGCATTGCATAAAAGGCCCATCGCTATGAAAGCAAAGGTAATGTTTCCAACCAAGACAAAAGGCTTTGAAGCAAAAGCATATAATGCAAAATAAATAAGGCATCCTATGATTCCCCCGATATAATACAAAACAACAACTGAATTTCCAACGCTCTTTGCAGTGGTGTTCAGAATGCCGGTTCCGACACCTTTTCCAAGCACGGCAAAGGCACAGTTGAAAACCAATGTCAGATAAATCCGCTGTGGAATTTGAGGGGTAGTAGTTCTATTTTCATCAAAATGGGTAGTTACACTACTTTTTTCGAAAAATATGACCGCACTCAGAGCAATGATCAGAACAACAAGTGACAAGATCAAATCGTCACGATTATGCAAGGTGTTCCCTTCATTTGCATTTTGAAATAGAGAAATCAAGCCTATCAGCAGATTGGTTCCTACCACTGCGTATAGCTTTTCGGTATTGTTAAGCGTAAAGACAAACGGCATTAAAATGCTGATATTTACACAGCCAAGAAATATTCCGATGATGACGGCGGCGGCTATCTGTACCGGAGCGGATGGCGCCGTCAAGAATACGATCATGCCTGCAATTATGAACACCGCGCCCATCCGTGCCATTTTGACAAACCATTCTTTTTTTAAAATGATCATAAAGACGGCTGAAGATAATAAATTAACTGCATGCAAAAGACTCCTGATTTGGGAACCGAACGCATTCTCTGTAAGTGGAGACGCCGTCCACCATGTCGCAAAAGCAATTACCCATGCATAATAAATGATCCATATGAAAATATATGGCAGATTGTGTTTTTTAAGCCCTTTGGGACTTACAACATTATTGCTATCAAATAAGTTGGTAACCTTAAAAGCCACGGTTATACCACCTCAATTTTGATTGAAAACCTTTCTTTACTTCCTGCGACAATTTCTTATAATCTTTTTTAAATCTATTTGTATATGTAAGCTCCATAATTATTCCGAAATTCATTCCTTTTCGATTTTTGATTTTCTTGCACTGCTATTATATCAAACAATAATAGGATGATACAACATAAATACTATCCTGAGCGACACAGCCACAAATAACCGCGACACGATGTCGCGGACAATGCCCAGTCTGTCCTGTATAAAAAAACCCTTCATTATGAAACCGTACTGTTTACAATACCCGAATCTACCAAAGCAGGTTTCACTGCCAACGGCTGAGCCTCCTTTGGCATATTGGGATAAACGTAAATCTCGTCCTTATAATTCCGCATTATAACATTATCACCTGTTAAAGATACTATATAGTCCGGATTTATAGGTATCTTTCCTCCTCCTCCAGGGGCATCTATAACAAATTGTGGTACAGCATAACCTGATGTATAACCTCTGAGATTTCGGATAATGTTTATACCCGTTTCCACTGGTGTCCGAAAATGACCAAGTCCCTTTACAAGGTCACATTGATAGAGGTAATAGGGACGGCACCTAATTTTAACCAGTTTATGATAAAGGATCTTTAATGTTTCGGGGTCATCATTTACACCCTTTAACAGTACACTCTGATTACCCAGCGGTATACCTGCATCCGCTATTTTTTCGCAAGCCCTTTTAGAAGCTTCGGTAACCTCATATGGATGATTAAAATGGGTATTTATCCAAATCGGATGATACTTCTTAAGCATGCTTAAAAGACTGTCGGTTATTCTCATAGGCAGTACAACAGGCGTCCTTGTACCTATCCTTATTATCTCCACATGAGATATCTCCCTCACTTTGGAAATAATATTTTCAAGATACGCATCAGTCATAACAAAGGGATCTCCCCCCGAAAGTAGAACATCACGAACCTCTGTATGTTCTCTGATGTAATTGAGAGCATTTTCAAGAGTTTTTTCATTAATTGAAAAATCCTCTTCACCTACAATCCTTTTTCTTGTGCAATGCCTGCAGTACATTGAACACTTATGTGTAATAAGAAACAATACCCTATCAGGGTACCTGTGCACTATATTTTCTACAGGCGAATAATGTTCTTCACCCAAAGAATCACTCATTTCACAAGCCTGATAGGATAACTCCTTAACAGAAGGTACACCTTGCATTCTTATTGGGCAATCTGGATTAACAGGATCCATCAGGGTAGCATAATATGGCGTTACAGCCATTCTGTAGTTTTTTAGACATAAATCAATAGCCTGCTTTTCCATTGGATTAAGATCAATGACTTCGGTCAGCTTTTCAGTGGATATTATCCTGTTCCTTAGCTGCCACTTCCAATCATTCCAGTCTTTTTCCGAAACATTTTTCCAAACACCAATTGAATTATAACTTCTCATTGAACGGCACCTCCCTTAAACACTAACCGGTTTCATGCCGTATCTTATCAATGCACTGTTTAAAATCATCTTAATGAGCTCACCATAACCTATGCTACAAAATTCAGCAAGCATTGGATAATCACTATAATTTGGAGCAAGTCCGGGTAGTGGGTTGATCTCAATAAAAAACACTTCGCCATTCTCATTAAGACGAAAATCAATTCTTGAAAAGTCCTTGCACTGCAGGACTTCATAAATTTTTCTTGAAATCCTGATAATCTCATCCATTATTTTATTGTCTAATTTGGGTGGGCAAACATAAGTGATATGCTTTTTATAGTCTTTCTTAACATTGAAGCTATATATTTTGTTCTTTAAATTTTTATCATTATATACGATTTCCATAGGAGGCAGCACAGTTGTTTTCGTACCGTTTCCTATAATACCTACGGTAAATTCTCTGCCTCGGATGAATTCTTCCACCAGAAGAGGCTGACCGTACATCTTGTACTCCGCTTTTACCTGCCGCTTTAGTTCTTCCCTGTTTTCTACGATTGCCATTTCAGATATTCCCTTACTTGATCCTTCTGCATTAGGTTTTACAATGATAGGGAAAGAAAGGTTTCGTATAGAAGTTGCGTCTGCCTTATCCACCAATCTATATTTTGGTGTTTTAATTTTGTAACTTGCCAGAAGTCTTTTCGCTAAGGCTTTATCCAAGGCCAGGCACAATGTTGTTTCGTCGGAACCAGTAAAGGGTATGCCATAGTGGGTTAAAATTGCTGGAACTTGCGCTTCCCTACCTCTTCCATGTAGCCCCTCGGCTATATTAAATACTATGTCCGGCTGTACATTTTGAAGCTTATTGAAAATATCAGCATCAGCTCCAATCAGTTCAACTTTGCATCCGGTTTCTTCGATTGCCTTCTTAATAGCATTAACGGTACCAATATCATCATATTCTGCTTCAAGGTCTTCGACCTCAGATATGATACCTTTTTTCAGGTTGTAGGTTAACCCCACAACGTACAGAGGAACAGCATCACTTTCCATAAATACCACCAAACCTTCTACTTTTAATTTTTTTACGATGCGTTTTTTTCTGCATATAAAACTAAATTGTTTCACAATAATCAATGAGCGCTTGCGCGAATTGTGCGCAAAAGCGCTCACCGATCGCGTTTTTCTGTGCATCGCGCCGCTAGCGTTTTATCAAACACTCCGATCGTTGTGATCGGAGTGTTTGATAAAAGCAAGTTGTATTATAGACTGGCGAAACCTGTTTTTTGCAGTCAAATATCCCATTAATACTACTCGGGGTAAGCAACAATTTTGATTTAATTATAGCAGAACCTCTTATAAATAAAACATCCGAATTAATCAGTTTAAGGCGTTTTAGAACCAATTAGGCACTCCACACCATACTGTCCCTTTGTATTATTCCAAATCAAATTATTTCAAGTAATATCTACAACTATAAAGTCAGTATCCCGTTCAATTGCAAGCAATACCAGCCTGCTTTCGTCATATTTTATGCTTACTGCCATTGATATGCATCCCTATTTAAAAAATAATGCTATTCCCTATATAGTCAATTATATGTTACGGGTATTGTTTAATCAACAAAAGGTAATTTGACTCACAGCTAACGTATGAAATTTGCAATTATTGAGATTGTATTATAGTATTATAGATACAACTTTTTAATAATCCATAATCTGATTTGTATAAAATCAAGATTTCATACTTTGGAGTATAAGCTATTGCTCATAACTTCGGTCATTTTAATAAGCGTGTTATTGTAATTTTAAAATACACAAAAAAAATATTAATGACGCAGATAATTTGGATTTGGAATCTATAAATCAAAATAGATTAATATTAATATTTCATAAGGAGGAGTACTATGAAAAAAAACATTAAAGTTATTTCATTAGTAATTAGTTGTGTGTTTTTGTTTTCCCTGTTAGTTGCAGGATGTACAAACCGGGATGCCAAAAACGGAGGCGCCAGTTCACAGGATGGAACAGGTCAGATAATTGAATCACCGGTGAATTTAGAAATGTTTCTTGTAACAACACTTCAGGTAAGGGATCTGGAATTTCAGAATAACCCATATACAAAATATCTTAATGATTATGCAAACGTAAAACTTAAACTTACTGTACCATTACCTGCCGAAAGAGAGACACAGTTTAACCTGATTTTATCTTCAGGGAATCTTCCGGATATTATTACACAATACGGTTATGAGCAACTTAATGCAGTAGGAACTGACGGAGGTTTGCTGGCTCTTGACCCGTATATCAACAAATCACAAATCATGAAAGATTTTCACACTACCGAACTGTGGGAAAAACAGAAAAATGAAAACCAAAATATTTATGTTATCAGGTCAAACATTAAAGAGACTATTAATCCAATTGTATTAATAGCGAGAATGGATCTACTTGAAGATGTTTATGGAGGTAAAACCCCATCTAATCTGGATGAGTGGGTAGAGGCAGCTACTGCATTGAAGAATAAATATCCTGAGTCCACACCTTTTTCTTCTTTTGGCATTAACTACCTTGACTTTTTTATGCGTTCATTTGGCGTGGGCGGATCTCAGTACAAAAACATTAATGGTAAGATTATTCATGTTTTTGAGCATCCCAAAATGATAGATTGTATTAATTTCTACAGAATGCTATACGATGAGGGACTATTGGATTCTACATTTGCTACAAATGATGTTCAGGACTGGATAGACAGGTATGACAACAGAAAACTTCTTGTTTATACTGGGGGCGGCACTTCATCATGGTCACAGAATACTGTACCTATTGAACAAGGAAAACCTGACTGGTTTGAAGCTGTACCCTATCCAGTAGCAGATGGAGTAGACCCCGCACAAGTATATGATTTTCTCGGCCGTTTGGGAGGTGGCTGCATAGCTATAAACGCACAAACCAAATATCCGGACAACGCTACAAAGGTGGTTGAAGCAATGCTAAACCGTGAATTTATGGTATTTACGGCTTGGGGCGAAGATGGTGTTGAATACGCTATGTCAGATGGCAAACGAATAGTAAACCCACAAGCGGCAAATAACTCATACCTTCTTAGGGCAGTTTACAGACATATGTGGGATTCACATACTTTAGATGCATTGGATGCATTCTTTTTAGCCGGTATAGGTGCAATAGAAGATGAAGAAACAAGGAGTAAGCTGGCCAAAACACAAGCCGCAAATAAAGAGATTGCATTAAGAGAGTCTAAAATTGCTGGATATGATCCTTTTGAATTTTATATAATGCCATCGGATGTATCTCTAAGATCGGCATCTGAAAGAGAGGAATATGCTAGCATTATCCTTTCTATAATTTCCAATCGCATTACTATGGAAGAGTATGAGATCCAAGCAAAGGCGCATGTTGAAAAATACAGCTTCGTCAAGGAAAATATGCAGACATGGTATGACAATAACAAATAAGACTTGCGTTAATGAAAGGTAGCAATTTAAATGGAAAAAACCCTAAATAGTTTTATAGAAGGTGATAAAATAAGCAAAAGAAAGACAAGGCTAAGTATAAACCTTAAAAAGGCATTGCCTTTTTATTGGCTATTACTGCCATCCTTACTTTCTTTAATTGTGTTTAATTATTTTCCCATGTATGGAATTATTATAGCGTTTAAAAATTTTTCTCCGTTTAGGGGTATAATGCAAAGCCCGTGGGCAGGATTTGCGCATTTTAAATTTTTTCTTACAAGTAATGACTTTTGGAGAGTAATGTTTAATACTATTAGAATAAATATACTTGCTCTAATTTTTGGTTTTCCTGCACCTATTATACTGGCATTATTGCTGAATGAAGTCTTCAACAAGAGATTTAAAAAAGCAGTTCAGACTATATCATATTTGCCTTACTTTGTATCTTGGGTTGTTGTTGCAGGTCTTGTAAGATCGGTTTTGTCACCTGACGGTGGTCTTGTTAATCTAATATTATACAATATTTTTAAGACCCAACCCATACATTTTCTTGCGGAGCCGAATCCTTTTATCGCTATAGTAATTATTTCAGACATATGGAAAGGGGTTGGAATATCGTCCATTTATTATATAGCAGCAATAAGTAATATAAACCCTTTGATGTATGAAAGCGCAATTATAGATGGCGCAAACAGATGGAAACAGACCTGGTATATTACACTGCCAGGTATAAAGACAATGATTACGATATTACTTGTACTGAACATAGGAAATATTGTTACTATAGGTTTTGAAAAAATATTTCTTCTATATAATCCGCTGGTATATAGCGTAGGTGATGTAATTTCCACTTACACATACAGATTGGGATTGGAACAGCAGCAATTTAGTCTTACAACAGCAATAGGATTGTCACAATCTGTAGTTAACTTTATTATGGTGTTTAGTGCAAATACAATTGTAAAAAGAATTTCGAAGTGGTCTATGTGGTAAAGAACATAAGATTATATAAACGAAGTCAGTCATCTTTGGATAAGATTTAGCTGGAAACTAAGCTAATTAACATAAATATTTATCCATTATGTAATAGACAAGGAGGATTTATTTAAGTGAAACGAACAACAGGTAAGATTGTATTTGATACAATTAATTATATAATTTTAACTTGTTTCTGCTTGGTAATTATTATACCTTTCATGCACATTATCAGCATATCGGTTAGTGAAGGGCAAGCTGTTAATGCCAATATTGTAGGAATATTCCCTGTGGGATTCAGTTTATATGCGTACCGCGAGGTTTTATTCGATGGAATATTTGGAAGAGCTTTATTTAATACTGTTTTTATTGTATGTGTGAGTACTTTTCTGGGTGTGCTGCTTAATTTGTCAGCAGGGTATGTTTTTACCAAGAAGTTTTACGGAAGAGATGTGATTGCATACCTATATGTATTTACCATGTTTTTCAGCGGGGGGTTGATTCCCTTTTATCTGTTGATTACTAAATACCTGCATTGGTTTAACACTTACTATTCATTAATCATCCCCGGATTGACAAGCTTCTTTTATATAATTATCCTAAGAAGTCAAATCCAAGCTATACCTGCAGAGCTTACCGAAGCCGCTATTATTGATGGAGCAAGTGAATTTCAGGTTTTATATAAAATTATAATTCCTGCAATATCTCCTACAATTGCGGCAGTATCCATGTTTATTGCTCTGGCGAAATGGAATTCTTGGTTTGACGTTATGATTTTTACAAATACTAGGTCTCTTTGGACACTGCAGTATTATTTGAGAGCTATGGTAATCGAAAAGGCTATGGATATGAGGGGTTATGCCCATGCGAGAGGGTCTGTCGATGTACTTGAAGCAGCAAAAACCAGTTCTAAAAATTATGAGATGGCTGCAATTGTATTGGTATCTCTTCCCATCATATCCGTTTATCCATTTGTTCAGAAGTATTTTGTCAAAGGTATTCTGGTGGGTGCCGTGAAAGGTTGAAGCACGGAGTAATATTAAAAACTTAGCATGCAATATATGATTAATGCGAGTCACTTATTCAGAGGCTGTATATTTGAAACTGAGATCTGCGTCTAGAAACCGCCTTATTTCGCGATGTCTGCGAAAGGGCCCAATAATATCAAGGAACAACATGTGTACAGCCTCCCAAGCAAAAACCCACCCGCCAATTAATAAGCTTTCGAGTAAAACCTTTGAAATAAAAGATTTTTCTTTAATATTTATTAGCTTTTTTCATATACTCACCTTCACTAAGTATTTTATCTTCTCCTCTTAGTGTAACAGTTTATTAAAAGCAACATAAAATATATTGTAATATAGATTATTAGATTTTTTTGGAGGATTAGAATATGCTTTCAAATATTGATTTTGTGAAACAATCCCTAGGATTGCATTTGTTTTTTGCAAGGATAATGAAGGAGCATTCGTTTTTTCTTGAAGTAGGATTTACACCAAAGGATACAAATTTTTCCCAGCAAGCAGATACTTTTCGGAAGAACTTCGATGGGTTATTAAGAGAAGCCATTTCACTTTCCAATGGTGTTGTTAATCCAGCGGTGCTTCAATCAGGTGAAGTTGTAACGCCCTATACGCTAAAAGCGGAGATGGTCTCTTCTTATTTTACCGGAGTACAGATACCAACAGAACTCACACAAGCAGAAGCGGGGTTAGCAGGTGGAGGTTTGATGGCGGTTAACCCAATGCTTGAACAGAGAGTTTATATGCTTAATCAGCGGTCTATAGGATTGATTGCTGATTTAATACGATTTAAAGATACGGTTCTATCCAATGTTTTATCTTGTAAAATGTTTACAGTTAATTATCCATTGTTAATCGTTCATATTACACGAGAAGCAAGGTTATATCTGCTGTCCATTCAAAAGCTTCAAAAAAGAGAAGAAATTGCAGCAGAAAGAGATGCCAATGAGCTGGAATTTTTCTGGAATAGGCAAATGGCAGAGCACGCAAAATTTATTCGTGGCTTACTTGATCCCACAGAAAACGATTTGATTAATAAGGCTAATAATTTTGGAAATGAATTTGATCAGTTGACTTCTGAAGCAAAAGCAGCGATGGACATGACTATCCCATCAGAAGAAGTTACAGATGAAAGTTTGAAGGCGACTCAGGAATTAAGGAATTTTAAAGAACAAGGTACTCAAGGGATACTTTCATGCAACGTAAAGTCTATCATCCTGCCGCTATTAGGCGACCATGTTTTACGCGAGGCAAATCATTTCCTGAGGCTTTTAAAAAGCTTCGAAAGACAGGCATGATAAAAAGTGACCAATACAATCAAAGATAATAAAAGGCATCTATCACAAACTTTTCACTTTCCAATTGTTATGAGAACAGGAGGTAGCTTATTATTCTAAACTACTTCCTGCATTATCTTAGTACCTATTTTTAAATGTAGTGCAGCATGTACCATCACTTGTTTCAGCCTTATTATTACCCGTTGCATTCACTTCTAAAGCTGTGGCATGGCACATATAACTTTTATTGTAATTGCAATTTTCAACACTACATTTGACATTCATCTTTGGAGCATTGTAGGGTTCCATTGACTTCACCTCCTTTTCTACAGCATTTATTATTTTATCCATTAAATTTTATATTATTTAATTGAACAACATTTTCCAGCCACTGGTTATAAAGTAAATTGAAAATCCAAAGATGAATACACCAAGAAAAAGTATAAGCCAACTGTATACTGTATCGCTAACAAGCCTTTTTCCTTTGGAAAACGCCACTGAGACAGCTGAATACCATATAAAATCAGATAAAATATGTCCAACATAAAACACTAAAATACCAGCTAATCCCAAAGTATATGACTGACGGATTGATTCCATTCCGGTTGATGCCCACCAAAGTGTAAAGTATGGATTTGTAGCGCTTACAAGCAGTCCTGCTAGTACAAGGTTTCTTCCTCCCCTCTTCTGTGCTTCTTGATTCTCCAAAGTGATTGACTTATTAATACTTGATTTAATCATTCCATACCCCATATATGCAAGGAATATCCCTCCAAATAATCCAATAATCCCAGCTACTATAGAATTTGAGAAAAAATCTTTAAGTCCGAAGGCCATCACAATGACCAGCACAAATTCCAAGATTCCGTGCCCTAAAACAATAAGTGGACCAGCTACATAACCCTTTTTTAGACTGCCGTCAATTGTGACACCTAACATTGGTCCAGGCATCATTGCACCTGAAAGTCCTATTAGAAAAGCGCTGATAAAAGTTCCCCATAACGCCATAAAATCTAACCTGCCTTTAACTTTTTTATCAATAATTATAGCACAATTGGGGACGAAATAGTTACCTCAAAAAATTTATAAAGTTTAAAGCAGGTTCAAAGAATTGAACCTGCTTTTGCTGAGTGCATAAAAGAGGACATAATTATCATTTAAGATATATCACTCAAAAAATTGTATTTCAAAGCGTTTTTCTTATCAACTAGTGGTAGCTCTGCACCTTCTTCTCCTAAAAGTAAGTATTTTTCCGTGCCATCTGTTCCGACGGTAAAATATGTTGAGGTGTCGGGCAGATTCTCCTTAACACCCCAGCTCCTGCCGTCGTCACTACTTTCCTCAACAACTCTATCGGTAAGCGTAATCACTCCATCTGTTATGCTGTATTTGCCTGTAAAACACATCACATTTGACCATATCACCAATCCCGTGTAGGTTCCGTCTGCCTTAAAGGTATATATCTGCCCTAAGCCAGTTGCTCCGCCTTCGTATTTTCCCGTAACTGCATTAAAAGCTCCACCAGACAGGTTGCCAAGAACCCATGACCCGATGACCAAACTATGATCTGTCTGTGTAGGAGATGTTGTCGATGTTTGTCCGCCGTCTTGAATTTCATCTACTTTTTCAAAAGTACGGTTACTAATAGCCAACGCCTGTTCACGAGTTGAGTTGGCGTAACCTGCTGCAACTTCAGCACTGGTAGTATTTCTTGGTGCAAACTTGTTGTTGCCGATACCTTTGATGATTCCGTATTTGGTCATAAAATAGACAGAATCCCTTGCATAATCAGAAATCAGGGTATCATCATCAAACGGTGGCACACCTTTGTTATCCAACGAATGCTTTGTATATGAGTTGTCCTCTGCCAGTTTCCAGCCCTCCCAGTTGACCTTTTTATATACTCTAGTAAGCATGGTGGCAGCCTGTTCACGACTTAGAAGCTCATCAGGTGCAAATTTATTATTGCCTACTCCAACTATTATATCAAGTGCATATGCTTTAAGGACATCAGTATCCTTGGTATCTGTAAAGGTACTAGTAGGTGCCGGGGCCGATGTTTTACCCGCAAGCGATTCATACAGCTTTAGTGCAACAGCAGCAAACTCTGCACGGGTAATTGGTTTGGTAAGGTCTGCATCTTTAAGCTTGTCGGGATAAAGACCATTGTCCAGTGCCTTTTTAACTTCTACTGTCGCCCATTCGCTTGCATTGCTCCAGGCCGGCATGTTATGGGAAAAAATATTAGAGTAGGGACTAAAAATATTAACACTGGTCGTGCTTTTTATTCCCGCTTGCTTATATGATCTCAAATCCAACACATATCTCATTTTGATTTCATAGCTTTGTTCATCATATCTCTGCTCTATGTCCTTAAAGTAATCTCCTGCCAGAATTTTAAACAGTTCCAAGCTTCCACTATCTTGCTTTATTAGCTTAAATTCCTTATCTTCTAATCTTCTCATCCAAATTTCAGTCCTTACACTACCATTGGAGATACTATAAAGATCCATAATCTCTCCTGGGATTCTGTCTGACTTTACTTCAAAATAAGGCTCCCCATTTCCAGCTATTTTTATGTCTGCAGATAAAAGAGTCGGTGCATGGTTGATCATTTTGTCGGTATCTTCTTTTAAATTAGCAGAAAGAGTGTATTCATTAGACCAGTCTGAAATCACATTGGTTTTTCCAGAATCAAACGACTCTACAAACCGTGCTCTAAATGTGATGCTATGGTTTGAAAAATAATCCCAACCGGCCTCTGCAAACACTTTCAGTTCTGGATCCTCTGGAAATATGTTTGACAGTGATTCTCTTTCATAGGTTGTAATATAGCTTTGCCCATTCACCATTTGTGCATAAAGGGTGTTTTTATGCTTAATTGTAGGTGAATCCCAATCCTTTGTGTAATGCCAGCTTCCATCATCAATCTTATAATCGAATTGGCTATGTGCCGAATATTTTTTTCTGTTTACCGGATCATCATCAGCAAGTCTACCAATATAATCCCTCAAGTCTTCAGGAGCACTTAGTGTGAAATATATGTAGTCACCATAATAGTGTCCGGCAGCAAAGTGCTCTGGTGCACTTAGAGTAGTCGGCTGTGTTACCTCTGCAGTTGCATAAAAAGATATCGTAAAGGTAAAAATCATTGTAATCATCAACATTGATAATAGTTTACGTTTCATAATCACTCCTCCATTTCTTTCTTTTTGCTTACATTTTTGCAATCTCAAATCGCTCTTTTCATACTCTTTTGAAACTAGCCTTCTTTAATCAAAGGGGCTTCCCTTTGCAATCCCCATTGTCTAGGAAAATATAGCTATCTCAAAAAAATTCTACAATGTAAGCATCAAAAAAATATAAAATTTAATTCTTGTAAAAAAGTGGGGAAATGCTTTGGAAATGAATATCTTACATCTTGTAAGCGCTATATGTACATGGTAAAATGAAGAAAAAGAATTTATGCTTTGCTTATTAATTAAATTAGATTACTCTTAAAAAAGCTTATTTGCGAGAAAAGTTTCATTTACTCATAAGAAACATATCTAGCAATGTTGAAACTTTCTCTATAATGATTTTTCACAATAGAATTAATGTGTATCAAAAAACACAAATTGGAGGTAGACATAAATGAATAGTATACCCATTTTAAAGAGCAAGCTGATCATGCCAGAGCTGTCCGAAAGCTTTTTTATGACAAACCGGATCAGTAGTCTTCATAAGGAAATGGATTCTTGTAGAGCAGTTACTCTATGTGCTCCTGCTGGGTATGGGAAAACAACTTTTGCCGTTTCATATTTTGTTCATCAAGCAGCCACGCCTTTTAGGGTATGCTGGTATCGTTTGGATCCTGAGGACAAAACTCCTTCAATTTTCATTCACCACTTGGTGGAATCAGTATTTCCCTCAGAATCTGATGAGTTTGCAGAATCAAGGATTGCTCTTTCAGACGTTCCAAGTATTGAATTACAGCCATATAATGCGTACCCAATAATCTGCCATGAAATGTGGGCGCATCACTCTCAAACTAGTAATAACCGCACATACATAGTACTGGATGATTTTCATCATGCATCTCAAAATCAAGATATATGCGCTATAATTAGGTATCTTTTAAATAATCTCCCTCCATCCTGTACAATTATTGTGTTAAGCAGAGGATTCTTAAACCTTTTTACTGAAAAGCAAAAGTTAGAAAATAAAGTCCTGGAAATAGGCTTGAATGAACTGGCTTTTACTAATGAAGAAATAGAGAATTTGATGATTAACATAAGACAGTCTCATTCGGGCAGCAAACTGACTGATATAATATTTACAAGTACCGAAGGCTGGATAACAGGAGTATTACTATTATACCAAGCTTTCAAAGACAAAAATGTTGATACTCTACCATTTGAATTGGGCATAGTAGGGCATGAAGAGGCACTGTTTCGTTATATGTCCCAAGAGGTATTAAAATCAGTGGATGAAGATACCCAAAAATCTATGGGCAAGCTTGCGCTACTTCAGGATTTCTCAGAAGCTGAGGCGTTGGAGATATTAAGAATAGATAATATACATTCCCTTATGAATCAATGTATAAGTTTCGGAATGTTTATCCAAAAAATTCTCGGAAATCCAGTAGTATATAGGTTCCATTCCTTATTTCGACAGTTCCTGTTAAGCATTTTTAGAAACAGCTGTACTGAAAAGGAGTTATTCGAGCTCAATCTTAAAGCTGCTGAATATTATATGTTCAACGGGGCGTATGGACGCGCTGCGGAATATTTGGCCGAGTGTGGAAATTCCCCTTCAGCTATGAGTATTGTGATAAAAGCAGGTTTCAACAAATTTATGATTGGCGAGACAGGGCAATTGAAGATGTGGCTTGACCTTTTGCCTGACAATATCATAAGAGATAATCCGGTTCTGCTGCTGTTTAAAGCACAGCTGGTATCCAACAGTGAACAGCTGGGAATGATAGAACCTCTGAAAAAAGTTCTTTTTCAATCTCTGAACAGCAAAAACCTACAGATTTATTATGATGTAGCAAGTGTCCTTATCTATATTTACAATTGTACTAATGACATGAAAGGGTTGCTCGAGTTAAGCAAGTGCAATCTTGGGCAATCTGAGAGCGTTTCACCTTCACTTGGCAATTCTCTAGCACTGCTTGATATGGTACGCTTTATTGCAGAAGAAGATTTTTTGGGAGCAGAAACTCAACTCAAAAACATTCAGTGTTCCCTACTTCCGGAGGACAGCCAATGGCTGTACCTAATACTGTCTTGTATAGTTTATTACTGCTTGGGTAAGCTTGATCACGCGGAGCGATGTATGGAAAGAGCTTTGGTACTATATAAGTTTAAAAATATAGAGCCAACAAAAGGGTTTATACTTCTTTTCCTTTCGTTTGTACAGACCTTGAAAAACAAAAAAGAGGGGTTGTCTCCTTATTTAGATGAAGTTTCTACCATCGGTGAGAAATATAATTACGAATACCTTTTAGCCCATGCAAAGCGCTTAGCTGCCTTTGAACGGTACCTGTCTTTCGATAGAGAAGCTTCCTTAGAACTGCTGGATTATGCCGCATTCTACTTTCATCAGCTAAATAACAGAGCAATGACTGCAGCATGCAAGCTGCTTAGACATCTTTGGTCCATAGGCTATAACGACCAAGTCCCGGATATTGGTGAAGCCCTTGAGGATCTTTCTACAATTCACCAAGCTTCCCCTGGGCTCATGGTATATGAAAGCTCACTATCTATAACAGGAGTTATTGCTAGGGAATCTGGGGATTTTGCTTTGGCAGAACAAAACCTGCTTGCATCCATAAAGGCTGCAAAGATAAAAAAAGGAAATCAGGTACTCACAGGAACTCTCTTTCATATAGCAAAGCTATATTTTGTCTGGGGTGACACCTTACAAGGACACCAATACTTAAAACAAGCGCTTGAGCTGGCGGCAGCCAACAGATATTTCATGTTTTGGGATATCCACGTCCCCACCCTAGTTGAAATGACCCTGCGAGGGATTCGATACAACTACTTTCCCAATTTTGCAGTTGAACTACTGGGTAGATTTTATGACAATACTACAATAAATTATCTTATTGAAAAGTTAAAAGCCATAGATGAAAACCAAATAACAGCGTTCGTTAATAATTTTATATCAACATATAAAGCAGAAAAATCTAAGCAACTCTACCTGGTAAAAGCGTCCCTTTTTGGAAAAGCCGAGATTATAATAAATGGAGTTAAAATCCTCGACACCGAATGGAAAACCAAAAAGACCAAATATTTTTTTGAATACCTTATGTTAAAAAGCGGTGATTCCGTATCAAAGGAGCAACTAGCTGATATCTTCTGGCCGGATTCAGACAGCAAATCCGCAATCGCTTCACAGCGGACAGCACTTTATTATCTAAGGAAGATACTCTCTAAATATAATGCTGTAGTCACTGGTAATAACTCTTTCATATATGAAACACTGGAAGGTCTGCAGATACGAAGAAATGATGCCCTAAATATTGATATACATGAGTTCTTGGATCTTTATACAAAGCTATCCCAGTTAGGAGAAAATACTCCTCAAAACGAACAGCAGCAGATCGAAATCTTGGAGAGAATGATACACATATATAAAGGAGATCTGCTGGAGGGTAACGATTACAGCGATCTCGTAATCCATGAACGGGAAAGGCTGAAAAGCATATTCATAAAAGCCTGCCAAAAGCTTGGCTCAATCTTTGTAGGACGAGGAGAGCTTAGCAAAGCAGAAGAAATTTTAAAACGCGCCCTCGCAATTGAGCCATATGATGAAAATATTTGTCTTAAGCTCTTAAGGATATATGAACTTCAGGGAAGAAGAAGCAAGGCGTTAAAGCTTTATTACCGCTTTAAAAAACTTTTAGAGCAAGAGCTTGACATCAAGGTAGACACTAAACTAACAAAAGCAATCAGGCAAATATCTAGCGGACAAGGTTAATTAGTTCAACAATTCAAGAATCATTTTTAAGTTAAATAGGAGCACTCCCTGACTGCTGCACCTTCATAATTATATTCATATTTATAACCACCCATTATAACTATTTCATCGTAATCCCATATTCCCACATATCTCTTTCATTTCTAAAATATCTCTAAATAGTACTGAGTTGCTCCCGAATTTTGTCGAATTACAGTGAATGAAAACATCCTGAAACAGTGAGACACGGTGACTGCTACCGTGTCTCACTCCCTCTTTGTGTGGATCCTCCAAAATCTCCTTCTGATTTTATAGCATAAACGTCATATCGGCACCTATTGATTAATGGTACAAAAGAGCGTATGTGCTTTTATATGCTAAAACTACAACATGGAAAAGGAATATCCAATGGTGGAGAGTGTTAGTTCAGATAATATTGGCGGTTCCCAATCCAGCCAGTGCACGAATGCGTTTGTAAATCAACGTCCTCCACGGCATCCTTTAATGCTTACTGAATAGCTGCAGTAGCGTCTGTTTTTCCAGTTTTATCAGCATTATAAGGATGATATGTTACATTAATTATACCCTCGATGATATGATTTTTACATGAATACCTACTCAAAACTTTCTGTGCTGTAATTGCTACTTGAGATTCTGTCCTGACTAGAGAATCCTGATCAGGTATTATAAGTTGCATTTCTTTAGCTTTGTGATTAACTGTTAGTTTGTTATTATGCATTTTCAAGTATACCTTTCTGTTTTATACTTCTTTCTTACTAAATCATGTTCATATCCTGCTACACTATGGTGATAACTAGTTTTCTACCTTTTAATTAACTTTTTCGCTTTAAATGCTTTACTATGGTCTCTACAACAAGGTTTATCCCTGCTGGAGCAGTACATATTGCGCGTACATTTTTGATTGTTAACCCTAACATAATTATTCTCCTTTTTTCATGTAGATTTTGTTTTCCACCCTGAATTAGGAACTTTATTTGCACGTTCAGGCATCCCTGGAAGAATTAATCCCCCATCCACACGGAGCGTTACACCAGTCACGTACGATGCTTTATCTGACACAAGCCATGATACTGCATTACCAACATCTTCGGGAGTTCCGATTCTACTCAATGGTATTTTGGGTGCAAGATTTTCATAAAATTCAATTGAAGATTGGTTGTCACGGATTCTTATAGCACCTGGAGCTATACAATTTGCTCTAATTCCATAAGGTGCCAAGTCGAGAGCCGCTGCTTCGGTTGCTATTCCAATGGCCGATTTTACAGCACAATATATGGAATTCCTTGGATAAGCCCTATGCCCTCTAGTAGATGTAATGTTAACGACATTACCCCTTATATTGTTATCAATCATATGCCTTGATACTTCTTTCATCATCATGATATATGATTTGAAATCTAGATTTAAAAAGTAATCTATTTTTTCTGACTCAACATTATAAATTTCTGCATCATATCTCGCTCCAGCATTATTTACCAAAACATCCAACATTCCTAGTTCGTTTACAGATGCATCTACTATAGTTCGAGGTGACTCCTCAAGTTCCATTTGGGCTTGATACACAATGCACTTTCTACCATAGCTTTCTATGATATGGGCTACATCCTCCGCCATTTCTTTGCATGTGGAATAAGTGATTGCCAAATTATATCCATCTGCTGCTAAGGCAAGTGCAATACCTTTACCTATTCCACGGCTAGCTCCTGTGACTAATGCATTTTTGCTTCTGTTTATTCTATCCATTATTTGCCCCCTATTGACCTTCTACTGCAGCGTATCTTTTAACTTAATCATTTCCGAATTAGAATGTTTAAATATTAGTAATTTAAATGAAGTCGCATAAATCTAAGACTCAATGTTTATTTTACAGTAGACTACTATCATTTACAGTATTTTTCTTTTAATATTTGCCTATCCTTAAAATACCAACTCCTCTGGTCTACTATGTTATCAAGATCTCTGCAGGCAGAATACTCCATTACAAGTCCATCATCATGTTCTATCATCCATCTAAAAAGGCGTTCTCGTATTGCTTTAATATCAGTCTGATATAAAGGTGAATTTAAGAGATTAACCATTTCATATGGATCCTTCTCCATATCATAAAACTCATCAATATCTCCCAAATTATAAACATATTTATAGTTTTTCCAACGAATCATTCTCTGAGACATAAGTTTGTGGAGAAGTCCATCACATTCTGTGACAACACAATCCAGCGAGTTATTTGCAGTACTTTTTTCAATTGTAGCCACAAGAGAATGTCCATGAACATTTTGTTCAGCTTCTTCTACCCTCATGCCTGCATACTCCAGTATTGTAGAATATATATCACAGGTGTTGGCAAAATGCGATTCAATTCTTCCAACCTGCTTGTTTCCTGCTGCTTTCAGTATAAGTGGAATTTTACAGGTATCATCATAAAAATATTGTGCTTTGTCATTAAGTCCTCCATGACAACCTAGAGCATTACCATGGTCGGACATGAAAATTATTACAGTATCATCATAAATATTCTTTTCCTTTAGAAATTCAAATAATCTGCCTATTTGAATATCAGTCAATGTCATTCCACCAAAATAGTGCCAAATTGTAGGAAGGTAATTATTCCAATTCAGATGTTTGGTGTTTGCTCCCTTAACACGATGTATAAGCGGTTTACCAACCTGAATATCATAAAAATTCTTCCATGGCGTTATATCTCTTTTTTTATATAATTCAATATGTTCTTTCATGGATAGATACGGGGAATGTGGTCCCCAAAAGTTAAGCATGAAAAAGAATGGTCGTTTTTCAGTAATAAATTCATCTATATATTTTTTTGTATTTTCAATAAGGAAATATTCAACTGTAGTTTCTATACTCGATCTAATTTCAGGTAAACCTGTTTCATCATTATTAACAATATCAAGTTCAAGATTATGGCTTTCAAGATACTCCCTGAACTGTCTATAATTCACGCCTCTTGCTCCATGGTGAGGAAAGTCATCTGCCTTATCATATCCCCTAGCACTTGGTAGAGCTGTTTGTACAACAGATGGTGTAATTAGTGGAAACTCCTCAGAATAGCAGTCATCACACAATCCTCCCCCCCCCATATGCCATTTACCAGTATACCCTGTACCATATCCAAGCTGTTGCATTTTTCGTCCCAAAAGCCCACTATATTCAGGAAGTTCATGTGCCATGCAACCTGTATTGTAGATATTATTAATCATACCATGCCTGAATGGATATACTCCTGTTTGAACCGATGCTCTTGCAGGGCTGCATATAGGACAAGAGGTATAAGCATTACTAAAAACCACACTTTCATCAGCAAACTTATCAATATTTGGAGTATCACAAACTGTATCTCCATAGCAGTCAAGTGTATCAGCGCGCAATTGATCACACATAATAAGCAAAATGTTTGGTTTTGTTCTCAAAACTATCCCCCTATTTCGATAACATCTCTTGCATATTTTTCCACACGGATAGAAATGTAAAGAAGAGATGCCATGCATATTTTACTTGATAAGGTTTTAAACATTATATTTTACTACTGCAACGACTTTTTTAACGCCATTGCAGTAGCTATTCTATAAAAGACCTTAAATTGTCGAATCAGCTTAATACAGTACCCTCGTTGATATGGTTTATGCACGAGTACCTATACAAGACTTTCTGTACTGTAATCACTACTTGAGATTCTGTCCTAACTAGAGTATCTTGATGTTATATATCTTATCGGAGTAATAATAATTTTTCACTTCCCTTGACTACTATCATAAGCTTTCTGCGTTAGTTCGATATATCTTTTTAATCCCATATTATCAAGTTCTTTTAGATATGAATCCCATTCTGTTTCAATATTTCTGTCACCTGTGATAAATCGTGCTATACTTTCATTCACATAACTGTTTATTATTATCTTTAGATCTGCATATTCCTTGTTTTCCTCAGACCGCATTACTATTATAGGTGGAGCAAGTTCCTTGGGGGCAAATGGCTCATACAACTTCGCTGCTTCACTAACCAGATTTTCTGGAGTTAATACTTTACTAGTAGCGTTTGATACTGTATTTCTGGCAGGATTAGGACCAAAGTGATGCCTATTAAACCAATGTGAATTTTGAGGCATTCCCCAAATATTTTCTATAACTTCTACATAAGCAGGCTCTCCACTATTAGTGGTTTGTCCAGGCACTGCTGCTCTCCAATGTATATTCTCTGTTCCATAACGAGAAATTACTGAAATATCATCTCCATAGAATTGATCTCCCCATCTGTAAGCTATTTCAGGTTCCATACAATACTTAGATATTACAAATCCACCAAGTCTTCTATTTAAATATTTAGCACTAAGTTGTACATCCGAAGGTCCTTTTAAAGGAGGTAGTGGAATAAAGTTCAATATCCTATCTCCTGCGGCATCCTGAAAGTCAACCACTGTTCCTGATTGAACAACTCCTAGTAATGGTGCATCCTTGTTTTCTCCAAGTTGCTTCAATTGCAGCATATCCTGTGTAAAGCTGGCTGGATCTAACAGCCCTTCCTTGCAGAGCTTATTTAGATATCGGAGCCCCTCCCTCCACTCGGGCTTGTCAAACGAAATGCTTAGTTTTCCTTGATTATTAATGAACCTGTCTACACCATCATCATAGATAAAGGAGCACATTAACGCACCAAATCCAGCTCTCCATCCGTTTGTTGAAGATGAGAGAGGTATCTCATCCGCTTTTTCATTTCCATTTGGATCTTTTGTCTTGAATGCCTTTAAGACATCGTATAACTCATCAGTTGTTTTAGGAACTGAGAGGTTTAATTTGTCGAGAAATGGCTTATATATCCACATTCTCTGTGAATATATCGTATTAAAGCCTTCATTAATAATGGGTAGGGAGTATATTTTCCCATCGGGCGCTCTCATATTATCCATAATGCCCTCAACTCTTTGGGCAATTAATTTAATTTCCACACCATATTCTTCAATGTATGAATCTAGGGGAATGAGAACTCCCTCCATACCATATAAGGCTTGTGCGTCATTTGAAAGGTACTGCCCCACAAACATATCAGGAAGTTTAGCATTGCTTGCAATCATAAGATTTAATTTTGTAAGGCTTTCTTTATGAGGCAATTCTTCAAATTCAATATGGATATTGGTTTTTTCTTCCATATATTTAGTCATATCATTAGTTGCATAATCCTCAATATTAGGGTTTTGCGCTACCAAAGCAGTTAATGTCACCTTGTTTTTGACTATAGGAAATTGACTAGCTGCAGTCATGTTTAATTTTTCATTTTGTGTACTGTTTATTGTATCAGCTGTTGATTTTGCACTTGAAGTATTATCTCCTTCGGAGATTTCAGGCTTGTTCTGAATGTTACATCCTCCAAGAATCATGGCAATACATAAAATGGTTACCAAAAATAAATAGATTGCTTTTTTCATGTGAATCATGACCTCCATAATAATTATTTTTTTTTAGCTAAATACTTAAATAAAATTCATAAGTTTAAATTTTCTATTAACACCTCCAATCAAGTAGCCTTCTTGACCACAAAAATGCTTAGTCGAGACCTCTTCCGCATCCATACCTGTTGCTGATATTGCTGTTACTATGCTTGAAACGTAGCCGTATCAAGCATTTGAAACATTTATCTACACGACTTCGTGTCGTAACTAACCTTTTATAGCTCCTATCATGATACCTTTTACAAAATGTTTTTGTACAAACGGATATAAACACAATACAGGCATACTTGCAACAATTATAAGTGCATACTTAAGCAGTTCTCTTAACCCAAGCATTTCCGATTGCGCATCTGGATCCATCAGCATATCTGTATCTATAGAGTTCATAATTAAAATATCTCTCAATATTATTTGCAGTGGATAAAGTTTTTTTTCGTTCAAATAGATCAGAGCATTAAAAAATGAATTCCAATGTCCTACAGCATAAAACATAACCATTACTGCAGATATAGCTTTTGAGAGTGGAATTACTACATACCACATAAACTTCAAATCATTACATCCATCCAATTGTGCAGCTTCCAGCAGCTCATTTGAAATTGTAGACTGGTAATAAGTCCGTGTCACAATAACATTCCAAACTCTCATTGCCACTGGAATAATCATAGCCCATCTTGTATTTAGTATATTCAAGTTCTTTATTAATAGGAATGAAGGAATTAGTCCTCCACTAAACATCATAGTAAATGTAAACAGAAACATAATTACATTTCTTGCCTTAAAATCCTTTCTAGATAGTGGATATGCAGCAATTATTGTCATGAATAAGTTTAAGATTGTACCGAAAACCGTATAATAAAGCGAATTACCGTATCCAATTAATATAGAGTTATTTCTGAATACAGCTGCATAGCCTTTCAACGTCGGGCGTACTGGTATTAGCCATACTTCTCCAGACATAACAGCATCGGTAGAACTTAATGAAGCACTGACAATATATAAAATAGGATAAAATACCATTAGAAAAAATACTACAAGAAAACTATTATTAATAAACATAAAGATTTCATCTTCTAACGACAGCTTTCTTACATTCATTCAAATCCCTCCTACCATAAACTTGTCTCTCCAACTCTTTTTGCTATTTGATTAACAATTACAAGCAGAATGAAGTTAACAACTGAATTAAACAAACCAATTGCAGTTGAATATGAGTAATTACCCATAGGTGAAGCTAAACCCACTTTATAAACATAAGTTGATATAACTTCAGAAGTCCTCAAATTCAATGGATTCTGCATAAGTAAAATTTTCTCGAAACCTACATTCATAATGCTACCTGCATTCATAATAAGCAATATTACCACTGTCGGTAAAATTCCCGGTAAATCAATATGAATCACCCTTTTAAAAATACTTGCACCATCTACAATTGCGGCTGCATGTAACTCCGGATCTATGCTTGATAATGCAGACAGATATATTACCGTTCCCCATCCAGCATTCTGCCATATCCCCGATAACACATAAATAGTTTTAAAATACTGCGGTGAGCCCATAAAATTTACTGGCTCCCCACCAAAATACTCAATAATTGAATTGATTAATCCAAATCTGGGGTTTAAAAATTGCATTATAATTCCAACAATTACAACAGTGGAAATAAAATGAGGAATATATGTTGTTGTTTGGACAAGCTTCTTAAACCTTAAGTTTTGGGCATTGTTAAGCGCTAAAGCAAGAATTATTGGAAATGGAAACCCAGCTATGAGCTGATAGACACTTATACTTAGCGTGTTTTTAAAAAGAGTCCAGATTTGATAGGATTTAAAAAACCTTCTAAAGTTATCAAGACCCACCCATTGACTACCTATAATACCCTTCGTTGCTACAAAATCCTTGAAAGCTATCTGTGCTCCATACATAGGGTAATATTTAAAGACAATAATATAAATCAATGGTAACAGTACTATTAAATATAATTGATAGTTCTTCTTAATATCACGGTATACATTTCTTTTAATTGCTTCAATGTTCCTGCCCATTACCATGATAATGCACCTCCATCTAGAATCTCGTTATAAGAATCATCCAGCTCCTGAAGCATGGAATTTTATCATAATTACATTAGTTATATAAGTATACTTTAAATGATTTTTTAAAAATTGGTGCCATTAATGATATTTGTTAACGACAGTTCATTTCTTGCCATACTATATCAATCTTAATAATACAATGTAAAGTTGAATCTCTCCCGAAAAGTTGAAATACTACCGTTAGATTAATATGTTGGTCACTCAGTGTTGCTTATTCCCATCAGCAAATATATTTAAATTCTTCCGATATGAGCTAGGAGTTACTCCATATATTCTTTTAAACGCTTTATAGAAAGTGTTCAGATTAACGTATCCTGATTCTAATGCAACATCCTTTACCGGCATATTATGATCAGATAAGAGCCTTATAGAATGCTGAAGGCGAATCTTTTCTATATAGTATGATATATTCTCGCCTCGTATATTTTTAAATAAAAAGGATAGATATTTTTCTGTAAGGTCAAACTTGGCAGCAATATTATTCAGGCTAAGGTTTAAATCCGTATAATTGCTGTCAATATAATTATTTATTTTATTAACAAGATAAAAATCGAGTTTATTTCTTCTATCATTAATATTGTCACATATATCACTATAAACTTTTAATAACTTATTCTTTAATTCTTCAATGGTGAAACAACAATCAAAATGACTTAGAATTTCGACAAGTTTCTCATTGTTATCTTCTTCAAAAATTTCTTCTCTAACCCTCAATACGTTTCCTCGCATAAGGTAAACTAACTTTTTCACCTTTTCTGTGCTGAGGCATCTTTTCTCAAAATTTTCTATAAAAATCAATTTAACTAATTCTAATGCTTCTGACTTACGCCCGGCTTTTATAAGATTACATAATTTTAGTTCTGTTTCAACCGGGAAATAAAAAACACGCTCCTTTTGAGGCATATTATGAAAATATGAAATACGTATAGATCTATGCCACGATCTATACTCAAGAGCCATATTTGCTTCGCCAAAAGATTTGTTAACTTCCATTAGACTGTTACACTTATTTCCAACACCAAAACACAAACTTACATCGTGTTTCTTCTCAAATTCTTCCACTTCATCTTTAAGGTAATACTCTATTTTTTTCTGTAGCTTATCCTCAAATAAAAGTATTGCAATTTTATCATTATCAATATTATGTATAATGCACATCTTCCCCAATTGCTCTTTCAGCATGTCTCCAGCGAGTAGCCTGCTAATGTATAATTTGTTTAAATTCTCTCTTGGTTGTCTCTCATAATTAATATCTATCCGCATTAATGCAACAATAAAGCTTTCTCCCCACACATTAAGACCTACCATACTTAATACTGAATTAATTTCATCCAGACTACTAAATTCAGCTCTTAAAAGACGTTCAATAGCTGCTGACCGTAAAAGTGGAACATGTTTTCGTAGCTTACTCTCCATCTCATTATTTGAATCTAGTAATTTACTCACTGTTCTCTCAATAAAATCATAATCCGAAGTTGATTTTAAATCATCTAAGTAAATGCTTCTCTTCAACTTACTAAGCAATGATATAATGGGCCTACTATTTTTATATGCAAATATAAGTGCTGTTAGTAACCCTATGCTGAAAATAAAAATTAATGCCCTTGTAAATATTTTTACCAAATTGGAAATCTGTTCAATGAACATACTATCTGGAAGACTGACTGCATATGTCCAACCAGTGTAAGATGATGTTGTATAAATAATTACGAACTTATCGCCACTAGCAGTCGTTTCTTCAAAATATCCTGCCCCATCTAGCTTTGATTTAAATTGACCAAATGTTGGCTCGTTGCTATTAATTGTACTAATATAATTATTGCTACTATCAATTACATATAAGCTTCCGTTATTCTCAAAGTTGAACGAGCCAAAATATCTCCTTATCTGCAATTCATCTATCAATATTATAGATGCAGATGGAAATTCACTAATACTTCCTATAGGCATTAAATGTATATAGGAAATAAATGTCTTTATCTGATTATCTTGAGTTACCTTATGTGCAGGCCAAAAACTCTTTCCTTGTGTATATGTAAATATCTTGTTAACCCATTCTGAAAACTCAACACCTTCATAATTCAAGAAAGCATTATAAAATATCTTTGTTCTGGTAGCAACTTGTTTTGTTGATACCAGAACATCCGGACTTTTTAAATATAGATAAAATTCATCAATAAAATCATTTGTAAGAATATTTGACATAAGCTCAGAAGATAATGTGTTCATTTTAAAATAATTATTGGCAGCCAGAGCACCTCTCATATTCCAGTAATCAAACATGCTCTGATCTAATGAAAGCTGTGCCACCATATTGTCTACTTCCATCAAGCGTGCTTCCAATAGATCTCTCCCACTTTCCAGAGTAAAAAAAACATCCTCAATAGCATCCTTTTTCGCGATCTTATATGCCTCATTATAACTGATGATTCCAATAAATAGTGTAACGATAAGTATAATCATGTAATATAACAAAAATTTTGTAAAAATCCTATATTTATCATTCATAATCATGTTCATATTCATAACCACCTATTATAACTATTTCATCGTAATCCCATATTCCCACATATCTCTTTCATTTCTAAAATATCTCTATTAGGAATAACTACTGCAATCCAAGGTGTTTTTTTAGATAAAATCCTAGCCTTTATTGTAACACTTTTTTTTGTGTTACAATCTAGTTCCATCTTAACTTCACTTGTGTCTGTTTGCAGGTTATATGTTTTGATCTCAAACACTGTAGACATGTCTCCTATAGCAGTAATGATTATATCAATATATTCTTCATTGATATAGGACTGTTCAATATCAAAATTGAACCATTGCTTCAGGTTAAGTCTTGTTTTTGTTCCAGGCAATAAGCTTAATTTCTTGATCACCCTTTTATCAACAGCTACCTCATAAACACCAGAATTGAGTAATGTAGAAAATTCGCCTGTTTCCCATTCCGTATTAACAACCTCTACTTCTCCATTTGTTTTATTTATAAACTTCACATGTCCAATCCCCATTTTAACACATCCTGTAATCTGTGCTGCTCCGTTTGCTTCCTTCATAAGCCATAACCATCGGGATGACGGATGAACCCATACCTCTTTATACGTTGGGTAATTTGATCCCGTCCAAAAAGGTTCATCCTTATCTCCATTTGTTTGAATGCCAACCGGAAGAGAACCTACAATATCACCTGATGATATTGTAAACTGTGGAGAGTAGTCATAACCTTCCCCATACATCATGCTTTGAGCAAAAGGGTTAAGACCAACCAACCACTTTAGTTGCTTCTGCACCAAATTCATTAATGATGGATCATTACGGATTTTTGCAGCAACTGAAAGCGCTTTTGTCTGAGAAAGAAGCACTCCAAAATGACCCCTCTGGTTAGAGGTTACTACTGGAAACGTCCTTAAATAATAGCTATCACCTAAATAATGTCCATTTTTTATCTGGCTTCCATAAGTAGATAATATATTATGCATTATCTTGCTGCGTTGATTTTTAGCTATCTCAATATCTTCTATTTCTCTGATATCATATATTGAGCATGGAAGCATATAATAGGGATCAGTTAACTGGGAGGCTGCTTTTAAATATTCTGAATATAAAACAATTGTTGAATACCATTTAATCCAATCTCTATGATGTGGAAAAAGCTGACACATCTCCGCTAGTAGAACAATTGGAGCCTGCTCATGCGACCTGTGGTTATAGTGAAGGATATATTTCTTATCAGTATCAGTGTAAAAGAATCCTGCAATTGGTTTATTTAACTCAAGACATTCTCGTTGCTGACAGTCCATAATTATTTGCGCCCATTCAATTGCTTTATCTTTGAACATATAATCTCCAGTTGCTTTATATAATTCTATTGATGCCTGCGCTCCTGCAGCTGCAATTTCTATTCCAACAAAGTCTAATTTCTCGACTGCTTTTTTCCAGTCTTCTATAGAAATTTTTATTGAATAATTAGCCAGTATAGGATCATCTTTCTGAAATAACCTCCCTGCAATTGCTTCAGCACCTGACGCGTGAAAGTATTGCAATGGCATATCATCTGTTGCTTCAACAGTAATATCATCCACTGTTCCTATTATGCCATCAGTTCTCATCTCTGTAATTGCGAACCGAACCCTGTAGCCATCGTCAAACCTCGTCTTCAATAACCAATTCAAACCCCATCTTGCTTCATCCAACAATCTTTCTGCAAGAACAGAATCCTTGTCTTTGAGGTTTTCAGATAAAGATACCATTGAATGAACCGCTTCTGCTGTATTAGTCAGACCTTGAGATAGATCCCCTGCATCATGCCAGCCCCCGTTTATAACAATACTCTGATCGTTATGTACTACACGCCAGTCTCTATGACAAACCCCATGAATCCCTTGGATTTCTATCCCGCACCTTTGGCAATAAAAAAAGTTAATGGATTTTAGTATAGACTCATACCATACAAATGAAGAAATTTTGAAAGGTTTTGTAGTAATATTCCCTGCCTGAATTATATAGCTTCCACTCTTTTCCACTTCAGAAAAATCCATCTCAAGAAATTTTCCGAATCTGGTATTAATAGTGTTGACAGCTTTACTGAGTATTACTTCACCGCTTTCATTATCTATCAGTAAAAACTCTTTTATATTGATATCGTTCGTAAATGCTTTCTTCTCGAATCCCGTCATATAGCCTGTATGACTAAAAGCTATTCTGCCGGAGGCTATATTCCAGCCTTCAAATTTATCTGTTTCAACTCTCTGTAGTTCTATAGAATCAATATCAAAGCAAACTTCATTAGCCGCCTCAGGTTCATTGCCTGTAAGCAAATATATAAATTCAACAGCAGTAATTTTATCTCTATTAATGTGAGGTATTTCCCAAACAACATGATTCCATATTTCTTTTTTTAATTGCTGGTAATTTACTCCTTCAGCCGGAATAGGCTTTCCATCATAATGCAATTGAAATTTCATACTTATTACACGAAAACCCGGGAGCACTGGATAAACCCAAAATGAAAGCCTGTTGTATGAAGACCAGTCTGAACTGCCAATATTTAATTGAGCCGATGCAACTCCAAACTGTCGTTTAGACATATGTATTTTCATATCACCTTTTGTAGGCGATAGCAATCGAAGTGCTTTTTTTCCTGTAAGACTCCTTTCTTCTGTAAACATTATCTTCCCAAAACCTCTATGTGTCCACCGGGAAAAATCCTTAAAGTCATCTAATAAAATAGATTTTATTACAGGTTTATTCTGCCAACGAATTAATGCGGTGTTACCTTCTTTAATTTTCATGGGCATTTGTAGAGTACTAAGATTTTTCATTTAATAAATTCATAATAAACCAATGTCTGTAAATAGGTTTATTATATCTCCTATACTTATTTGTACTACAATATATACTTACTGTATATATAATTTGAATGAATTATTAGCTAAACAACATCAAATAAATTGCTCCTTTGCATGTTTACTGTGTAACAATACTAAAGCATTTAATGAGAATTTATTTATGTATCTATGATATGGATTATACCTAAAATTTTTCAGTACACAAAGTTGATTTTAACCTGTAACATGGAATATTTCCTGTTTAAAATATAAACTATAAAAAAGTTTTACTTTTCAAGTGCCAAACTAGAATTAAAAACTCTACCTGAAAATTATGCAGCAAGGTGCAGGCACACTTATACTTTGCCCGGTATATTCAAGTCGTCCAGCCCGCACTAAAAAAACTTCAATACTATCAGAATTTTGATTGGCAATATATAGAAACTTTCCATTAGGTGAAAAAGCGAAATCACGTGGAGTTTTGCCTCTTGAAAAATAATTTCCTACAAGTTTCAGTTTGCCATTCTTTTCAATCTGAAACACTGCTATGCTATTGTGTCCTCTATTTGAGGCATAGATAAACTCTCCACACGGTGAAATCTTAATCGCTGCACATGTATTACTACCTTTGAAATCGCCTGGCAATGTTGTGTATATCCCAATTCTTTGCATGCTTATTAAATCAAAAGTATAGATCTCATTAGAATGCTCGCATACAATCCATGCAAAACATCCATTACTAGAAAACACCACATGCCTAGGACCTGACCCTAGCTTTGTTACTAAAGCACATTCTTCAATGAGTATGTTATTTTCTACATTGTAAAATATTGCTTTATCTAAGCCTAGATCAACCATGCAAAGTCTTCCATTCCTATCAAACATAGTGCAATGAGCATGAGAATTCTTCAGACGATTATTTACAAGGTCACTATTCCAATGTTCTATTACTAAAGGCTCATTAATAATTGCACCATTGTTCAAAGGTAATACTGTCAGTTTTCCATCACTGTAATTTGCTACATATAAAAATGTATCCTTTTTATCTGTTGTAAGATGACAGGGATCTGTTCCTAAGGTATATGCTTTTGATACAAGATTTAAAGTAGCGTCCTGGTTGATTGAAAACGAGATCACAGCACCTCCGTAGTGACCATCAATTTCCTTTGTTTCCAGAACGCTAAACAGATAATTACAGTCTTTGGAAATAGCTAGGTATGAAGGATTAAAGGCATTATATGAATCAAATATATGCATATCTCCAGTTTTACTATCAGTATCTGCTATATATATACCCCTGCTTTTACGTATTGAATAAGTCCCAATATATGCTTTATATTTCATAATCACCTTCCTACCTTTTCACTGTTCCAACTAAGTTGATCCCACTTATTCCTCCATAATTCATATGCTTTTTAAGGCTCGTATACTACATACAGTATGATACGAGCCTGTGTTTATAACCTCACACTTATCTGATCACTACAGGTTCCGCCAAATTCTCACCAACACTATTCTCGCAGTTATCAAGCTTATCCCATACATAAACTTTTACAGTGTACTCTCCTCCAGAATACTCAAAGAATTTCCCGGTAAATGTCTCTGCAGCATCAATATAACTTTTTACTGCTATCATATTCAGAACTGTATCTCCATCTTCCAGTTTGAATATTACAACAGCTTCTCCAGAACTTAATGCTGTGGACGGAGTAACAGTAGCCTGAGCGTATATACCTCCGTTTTCTCTATCAATTGATGTGTTGCTGATAACAAATGCCTTCAATTCCTGTACAACAACTTTCACGAATGCCTTAAGCGTTGTACTTTCAACAGTACCCTCAAGTTCATATATTCCTGCTACTTTTGTATTAAGGTTTTTAGTATTCCATACGACATTCTTTTGTACCATTGTGCCATTGCTGTATATGGCAGTTACTACAGAAGGAAGAGATATTTCCTCCGGATTTATCCACTGATTGACTGTGATATCAGATAATGGGCTTATACCTTCTATCACATATCCCCTCTTATAAAGGGTAATACGCTCCAATGGTTCTGTCTGAATAACTTGGCCGTCCACTGTAGTTTCAGTAACCATAAACCACTTATTTGGATCGGTGCCTAGTTTCCCTCCCCGATCCATGAGACCCACCAGCCTAAAATTTGGTGTGCGTTCAATATTAAAGAGTGATGTTCCTTCAAGTGCAGTTGCAACCCCACCATAACCAAAGATATTGATAAAATCTGAATCTGAAACATATAGAGAATTAATTCCCTCTTCTTTTAACCCATAAATGGTTACATTAGATGCGTCCTTTATTGTTATATGTGGCGGATAATCAGCTTCACCAACTCCTCCGATTCCAGCCTGACCTAATCCTTTTTCCGGATTAGCTTGATACATTCGCAAAGGCTCATGTGTTCCTTCAATGTGTGTCCGATTTATTAGCTTAAGGCTATACCAGCGTCCTCCCCCATTACCTGTAGCAAGTATAGGTGCTACTGTTTTAATTGGTCTAATAATATTAACTGTACGAATCACCGAATTACGACCTGATCTCCAGTGAATTATGGCTGAGTTATTAGGCTTAGTCGTAACATCAGCGCCAAGAGTAAGATAAGCCACTACAGTCTCAGCATTTGCATCATCAGCTGAAAGGATAAGGGGCTGCAGATTTGATTCATCACAAAAATCTCCTCCATCCGTTTTCAGCGCTTGAATTGACGATATCTGACCTATTCCAATTAGTTTGGTATCCGGTCGAAGCTTTAATGTTTTAGATGTATAAAAAACACCTTTAGGAATGAAAACAATCTCATTCTCATCAATCGCACTTTGTAGTGCCTCATAATCATCCACACCCACACTTCCTACCGCGTTGTATGGGGCTTTCCTGATATTTGCAGCTGTAGCCAATTCCAAATCACTACAGTACCAGATATGCCTTGACTGCAAATCTGATGGAGGAGGTTCCTCATCCCTTCCAAGAACAACTACATCCGAAATTGTGGGTTGTCCATCAATATATGAAGTATGTTTAAACTGTGCCCTGTCCCAATTTGAGATTTTATGTGGCTGTACATTGTGAGTATATTCAAGGACCTGCCTCCATCCACTTATTAAACCATCCAAGCTTCCACCATCTGAGGTCTGTACAATTATATTTGCACCTTGAACCCAAACATCCTTCAGGTATACGCTCCGATTGCCTCCTATGGCAGTATTAGTTTCTTCTTGTTTTTCAAAAACAATCTTTGTATCCGCAATACTCATAGTACCCCGAGTGGCATCTGTTCCTGCAAGACATATTGCTGGACCCGTTGCTCCTTCCGGTACTACAATGTCTGCTCCAACCAGACTCATTGTCTCCAACCCATTATATATAACAGCGCTCTTCCTTTGTCCAATAAAGGTTGACCCGCTGACTGTGGCTGCTGTAGCTAAACTTGATGATGCATCTAGACCATACATTCCCCCATATACGGTTACATTGTGTGTACCCCCGCCTCCAGCTTGAAGCCCAAAAATTCCAGCATATCCATCGCCTGCATATACTGTTACATTCTCAATACCAGATCCTTGCGCACCATCATGGTGAATGCCAATAGCTCCCGGATTACCTTCTCCAATTTCAATATCTATATTTCGGATAATCTGGTTAGTATTAATATTCGGCTGTGGATTTTCAAATACATCCGCTCCATGGGTCCAGATATAGATTACATTCTTAGGTGCATTTGGATTTTGAAAACCATTCGAGTTCGGGGCAAGAACAATTTTGGGCTGTATCTCTCCATTTCCACCTCCAATAATAATACAAGGTTTGTTGGGTTTTATATCTCCATATGCTTTTGTTATTTGATCTGCCTCCAGTGTATCCGATATAAGATAGGTTCCCAAAGGTATAAATACAGCCAAACCATGATCAGCTGCGTATGTTATCGCACTTTGCAAAGCAAATGTTGAATCTATTATTCCGGTTGGGTCAGCTGAATAGGGTGCCTCTGTGACATCTACTAATCCATAATCAAGGTATGAATCTATTTTATCCGCAGCCTTAAAATTCCCGTTAAGTCCGGTGTCCGTAAAGTTTCCTGCAGCATCCCCTGCTTTAACCTTAAAACTATAAGTTGTTCCCGCAGCTAGCCCCGTTATATCAGCACTGAGTACACTTCCTGTCACAGTTGTGTAAAGCAAATCATTCATATAAACCTCATAGCCAGTTGTTCCAACATTATCTATTGCTACAGGCCAGTTAAGGGTAAGTGAACTCTGTGTTACATTAGATGCTGTAAGGCTGCCGCTTACAAAGACAGGAGGTTCGGTGTCCGGCGCTATTTCCCAAATTTCCTCACCAATCTTCATAAGATTTACTGGTGTGTTAGCATGTATTCCTTTTGTTACACCATTTTTAGAAACTTTTATATAATACCATTCATCTAATTCATATTGGGTGGGGCCCCAACGAGCCATATTAGCAACTGTTACATTTACAGAATCAAAAATCTCAAATAATCCCCTGTCTTCTTTTGCCTGCCCTAAACCTGAATAACCAAATATCTGAATATTTGATGAATTTGATATTTTCAAAGATAATGGCCATGGTGAGTTTGGGTTATTCTTATTATGTGGATCCCCTGTGGTTTGAGTTTCTGTTTTCACCCCATAAAAAGTTACATTAGAAGCATTTTTTACTTCACTAATACTATCAGATTTGATGTGTTGATTATGAAACATATAGAAGGTTAACGGTTCGGTGGTTCCATCTATCAAAACGCTTCTGTGTCCCTCTGGGTTAGTGTTCCAGCCAATCTCACTTGTATGATTGTACCACCTTCCTCCACCATTTCCTGTTATAATCACTCTTTGTAGAACATTAGGCGAAGTTGAATTAGGGTCAAAGTCCCAGCATATCCACACACTGTTTACAATAGAGTTTCTACCCGCCATCCATTTTATGGCATATATTTTATCTCTTGTGCGGTAAAGCTCAATCTTCATATTAGCCAGTACATTTGTCGAGTCTTTAGAGTCCGCACTTTCTATGATCGGAGTATTCTCCTCTGCAGACCAACCTAGGGGTTCCAGTGAAGTCAAATGTCTTGCAATCCCAAATAGCTTGGTATGCTCGTTCAGCTTTATGGTTCCGGAAACTTTATAATTGCCCCGAGGTATGAATACTTTGTCTCCCGCTGCAATCGCATTACGAATGGCCTGTGTGTCATCTGTCACACCATCTCCTTTAGCCCCGAAGTCTTCCACATTGATAACACCTTCTTCTTCAAATGACCAATAACTCTTATCCCACATATGTCTTGATATCAAATCCGAAGGTGGTTTCTCAGATCCGTTGACTAAACTAACATACGGTTCGTTTTTATACTCTCCATATATAATTTTGCTATTGTCCGGGAAGTTATCTTTGCTATATGCGTACTCTTCCACCTTATTCCACACAGCATGATTGTCTACTGTTAATGATGAATTATCAAAGGTGCTAGTTACGATTTTTCCCGCATTCTTCACATAAACATTTTTCAAATACACCATCCGATCAGTATTTTCTATGATTGCATCATTCTCATCCCCATCGATTAACTCAATTTTTCCATCAATCAGGGCTATATTACCGAATGATTCTTGAGATTTTGGATCCTTAAAAACATATGCTATAGGTCCTTTGCTTTTTTGTATTTCAAAACCTACTATGTTTAGTGGTGTCATCCCTCTATAATATATTGCTTTATCTGTCTGTCCCAACATCTTGATACCTACAACAGTCGGCATCGGTTGCGTATGAGTTGCGTAGATACCATATTTACCTCCAATGATCTCTACATTAACTATACTGCCTCCACTTCCTATAAGACTGTATATGCCTGCAAATGCTCCTGTTGCATTAATCTTTACATCCTGCATATTTGTTCCTTCGGCTCCTCTATGTCTTACAGCTACAGCTCCGGAATTACCATTTCCAAGATCAATGTCTATGCCCCTGATTACTTGATTATAATCGTTCGAGCCATCTTCATTCTCAGGATTGGGATTTGACGCATTTTTCGCAGTCCAGAAGTGAAGTACTGCCTTAGTTGTTGTTGGTGCGTAAGGTTCTGTATGTTCTACAGAGGGATCATTAAACCCGGGTGAATTATCCCTCAGTTTAATAATCGGTCGCGGACCTACCATTGATCCTTCCAACACATGCCCCTTTCTTGTTCTGAAGCCATCCGGATCCATTACTCTCATCATTTTTAATGTATCGGATATCAAATAGGTACCTGACGGGAAAAATACCACCATTTTGTTTTCATACGCAGCATCAATCGCATTCTGTAATTCAACAGTTGAATCTCTTGTACCCGTAGGATCAGCTCCGTAAAGAGTTACATCAAGGTATCCATACCTTGCATATTCATTTTGAGGGTCAATTCCTTCTGGTAAGGGTCTAAAAGGATTATGTACAGGATAAAGCGGTTCCGAATCTCCGGGTGACCCTGCTTCTGTGTAATTAATTCTCATTATAGGCCTCCAATCAGCATGTGCATTTTCAGAAGATGCAATAGTAATTACCGGACCATTTTCTGTCCTAAGTAAGAATGAGTAAGTACCATTGTCTGTTATATACGAAGATACGTCAAATATTATTGTTTGTCCTGCTGATATTGACTCATCATTATTTACCTCAGCAATTAAAACACCATTAGCTGAGTTCGGCCTATTATTCCAACTGATTGTTCCGCTTTCCCATTCATCTTCTATTCCGTACAAATAGGTTTTACCATTTGTGCCAGACACTGATGTACAATACAGTATTATTTCTGCACTCTTAACTGCATCTTCATCACCTAAGCCTGTTACTTCGAATCTGAGGAATGATTCCGCTAAAAATCCAGTTGGATTCTGCGGAGGGGCATTCCTCAATCTAATTAAAACTTCCGCAGAATGATTAGGAGGATTATCAGAATCATCTGTAGATTGTACATATGTATCCACAACTGGACTAAAGCTTACGTCTGCAGCTAGAACTGTAGCTGTGAATAATGGTATTCTCAGTAGAAAAACATTTGTTATCAACATACATAATATTAAAAAACATAACAATATCTTTTTCACTTGACAACAACTCCTTTCTAAATATTTTTTTTATTAACCCATTATAGCCGAGTAGCCACCATATATTTTTGCGGCTTCATACGACTTATAACCTGTTGTTGTTAATAAAGCCATATATTTTATTGATTACCATCCTGCATTCTGCCATATTCCAGACAAAACAAAAATATGCATTAACGAATTTGGATTAGCAATAATATCTGCTGGGTAATTTCAAAAAACGAGCTGATTAATGGTTCCATACAAACCTACCCTAGAATTCAATATCTGGAGTATCATACCTGTAAGTATTAAAACAGATATAAAATGGGGTATGTACGTTACCATTTATAACATCTTTCAATAGTAAAGCGAACGTACCCCACTCAACGAGAGCAAGTGCAATTTACCCTTCATCAGCTGTTTAATCCTCACCTTATTTCCCAATCTCTTATTGAGAATAAGAGTGGGTAACAAAGTTATTTATTGGTTCATACGGTCATATGCCTTTTGGGATATTTCCAAATACTGCTTAAGACCTAGCTTTTCAAACTCGTTAACATAAGCATCCCATTCACTCTCTATCCTTCTATCTCCTGTACTGAACCTTACAATATTATCCTGAACATAGTTTTTAAGATTACTGTTTATTTCTGTAATCTGACCCACCTCGGCTTCAGTAAAAATCAAGTCATATACAATTTCTTTAGGTGCTTTTCCTATATATAGGGGCACTGACATTGATACACGGTACTCCCCATCAAGAATATTTCCGTTCCATACCTGCCCGTCAGCAAATTCAAAAGTTCTGAAGGTAGGATTCATTTCATTCCAATGCGAATTCTGTGCTGAACCCCATGGTAAAATCGGTTTTAGCTTTGCCTTATAACCCATATTCTCGTACATCCCTTTTTCTCCAGCTACAGGCTCCAACCAATCTACACCAGGCACACCCCAGCGAGAACGCATAGCTGATTCCTCACTTAACATTAGATCTCCCCAGAGGAAAGCAGCTAGGGGATGTTTACACTCTTTTGTTACTATGAAAAAGTTAAATGGCATTGTCGGGAAATGAGCAGCCCACTCGTCTCCATCAGGACCCTTCAGTGGTGGTAACGGCTCATACTGAGCTATTCTCTCATCTGTAGCTCCAAGAACAGCAGCTGTTGACCCCGCTGTAAAAACTCCTATAGTTGCTGGGCCTGAAGTTCCAAACATCTGTTTGAACTGCTGGTTATTTTGGGTGAAACTCAAAGGACTCATAAGTTCCTCAGAGGTGAGCTTGTTCAGGTATTTCAGCCCATCTCTCCATTGAGTTTTATTATAAGCCACATCAAGCTTTCCATCATTGACGATATATCGGTTTATAGTATCATTATATATGAAGGCATTTAGAATAAAATCATATGTCTGCTGCCTCCATCCATTTCTACTACCTACAAAAGGAATTTCATCCTCGCTTACGTTTCCATTCGGATCATTTGTTTTGAAAGCCTTGAGCACACTATAAAAATCGTCGGTTGTTCTTGGCATTTCAAGACCTAGGTTATCTAGCCAGGATTTGTTGATCCAGCTCCTTAATGACCATTCATTTCCTAGTTGCTCAGCATATTTGGGAATGACGTAAATATTGCCGTCGGGGGCTGTAAGCAGCTCCTTCAATTTATCATTATTAGCTTTAGATAGCATTTCCTTAGTCCATAAACCATACTTTTCATAATATTCTGTCAATGGAACGATGGTTCCCTGATTTGCAAAAGAAGCTATTTCCAAGTTAGTAAAACTAATACCTAATACTACTTCGGGAAGTTGTGCTCCTCCAGCAATCATCATCTGCAATTTCTGAGTTGCCTCACTACTTGTGTATAAATCGAATACAAAATCAATATTAGTTTTTTCCTTGAGCCATTTTGTCAGTTCATTAGTTTCGTAATCCTTTACATTAGGATGCATTGGCATGCCCACAGTCATAGTTATCTTTTCTTTGCATACAGGAAACCGCCCCGGTGGATTTACTAGTGGATCCTCAGTCTTTTCCTCAATGTTTTCAGTGCTTTTTGTTTCAAGTTCCTCATTGTCTTTCACAACACAGGATGTAAAAAGCACACTCAATGAAAGCACCAAGGTAATCAAGATAAGTAACATCTTTTTCTTCATGAACATAAAATTTCCTCCTTAATTCTTAACAGATTTTTTATTAATATTAAAATAGTAGAACTAAATTTATGCAATCACATCTTAACATCACTATGGAAATTTTTGAAGCTTCAATCTGTGCATAAGCATTCAATAAGTAAGAATTCCTTACTACAATTTTTAGCTTTGCCATGCAAAAAGAAAGATTTAATTCTGTTTGTCATGGTTTCACTATTCTCCAGTAAGTCCTGTCCTTTCAATCCCCTGCATAAACTTTTTTTGCAAGGTTGCAAAAACAGCAATTACTGGCATGACAACCATACATATCCCCGCCATAAGCACTGCATTATTAACTGTGCTTTCTCCATCTGCCAATGCCATCTCATCAAACAATCCCTCTGGTGGACGGTTGACCATAGCAACTAGTTCATTAAGTCTAGCTGGCAAAGTTATCTGCGAAGGCTTGGAAGCATAGATTGCCGGTTCATAAAAATCATTCCAGTGCCATACCAGAGATAGTAGCAATGTAACCAGAAAAGCTGATCGTGCTATAGGTAGAGCTATCCTCCAATAAGTCATTATAAAACCGCAACCATCGATCTTCGCAGCATTCTCCAGTTCCTTAGGAAGTCCTAAATAAAACTGTCTGAAAACAAGCAAAAAAAGCGACCCCTTAAGCCCATATCCGAAGAAAGTGGGCACAATGACAGGAAGGTAGGTGTTAAGCCACTTCAAGTTTGCGAATACTATATACAATGGTACAATGATGGTCTGTACAGGAACAATCATTGCAATAATAACAACAAAAATTAGAATTTTCTTGCCTGGAAACTGATACCGTGCAAGACCATACCCTATAAATGAGCAAGAAAGCAAATGACCGATAGTTGCCATTATAGTAATCATTAGAGAGTTCTTCGAATAAATTGCATAATCCAGCGCACGAAAAGCTATGATATAGTTTTCGAACTTTAGTGTCTTGGGTACCCAATTGACTGTGATGTCATACAATTCTGTATTAGTTTTGAGTGAAGTGACAAGCATAAACAGGAAAGGAAATATGAAGACGAAGGCAAGGTCAATAATCAGAACATACATCCCCATCCTTACAATTTTCTCGCTAACCCGCTTTGGAGTTTTAAACCACTCATGTACTTTAGCCAATAATGGTATATTTATCTCTTGCAGAATTCTTTTTTTTTCTGTACTAACCATTCCTTCTTTCATAACAGCAAACATTCCTTTCTATTATATATGTACCAAGCTATTGAATTCTTCAATCCTAATACTCATCCTAGGACTTTACCCTCTCCTTGATCTCTGTCATATGTGTAAAGCGGTTCATTATTCCTATAACTAACAATACAAGCAGAATAATAAATGCAAAGTATATCCACCCCATAGCTGCTGCATACTCAAACATCATACGACTGAAAGCATGATTTTGGATATATGGCAGAATTGGGTTTGTTATATCTGTAAATGAATCTACAATGGTATAAATGATATTTAACAGCATTATGGGAGAAATCATAGGAAGTGTGATCTTCCAAAACATTTCCCAACCTGTTGCTCCATCAACTTTTGAGGATTCATACAGAGGAGCTGGTATGCTCTGAAGACCTGATAAGAACAATAGGATCTGCACGCTTGAGTTCCATAAAACCAGCACAATCACTCCAAAAAAGCTGTCTATGGCGTTTACTACGTTTGAACCAAGGTATATCAGAAATTCCCTTGGAATAAGAGTTCCATCCGCAAGAGAGACAACCTGTTTATCAACATCCTGTCCCAGCAGTTGCTTCATAACTTCTCCCGTCCCTAAGAGAAATGGTATGAAGAATACTGTACGGAAAAAGCCTCTGCACTTTATATCTTTGTTCAGCAGTATAGCCAGCAGCAATGAAAATATTATAATAAGCGGAACTCTTGTAAAGACCTGATTAACTACTTTTAAAAACATTGGCACAAAGTTTGCATCAATAATAAATGCCCGCAGATAATTTTGCACCCCACTCCATTCAATTTGAAATCCAGCCATTTTTATTAAATGACCAAAGCTCAATTTTATTGATATATATAGTGGGAAGAGAAAGAACGCTGATGTCCCTATAATAAGTGGAAGCACAAAAACATAACCTTCCAAGATATGCTTTCCTTTCATGTTCAATTTGATCTTTTTCATCTGATTGTCCCTCCTTTTTCAACCACTAGATAATTCTGTGCTTCTATTGTGTAACCATCGCATATTATGTCACGCTTGTTATAGTTTATATATACTAATGTATCGTTCCCATACTTGACCCGATATATATTTTCACCCATCTTATCATGCGTTATAATAGGCTGACCCCACAAACCTTTCAACTTATTGTTTAACTCCTCATAAATATCAGTAGCAGTTCTCAGCCAGTCAAGATAATATGAAGTAAACAAAATATTGTATTCTGTGTTTTTTAAGTTAACCGATCTCTGGTATGTCAGTTCGAAATATGGCATACATCCGTACTCAATCCATTTTAGCTTTGTAGCTGTAAGATCACTTGACAGGTTGCCAGGCTCTGCTGTATATGGGATCATTCCATGGACCACCATCTGATAAAAAGGTACCGTTTCGTCGGTTATATGATAATCAGAGCTTTTTATCGGTATGTTATATAACCGATCAGCATACCGAAGAACGTACTGGTTTCCACCTTCTACTGCAATGCTTCTATTTTCCTTTTGAGCCGTCTCCATCATCTCTATCCATTTTCGTACTGTCTCAACTCTGCTGGAAGGATTCGTCCTGTTATAATCATGATATATAATTGCACCTATTCCATCCATCGCTACACCTGTCTCTTCCACATCCCTGAAGGATCCCAGCAGGTTTAATACTCTACGGAGTGCTGCAGAGGGATTTAAAAGAAATTGCTTTTCTTCTAAGTCTGTAACTGGTGTATTGCCCCCATGAATCACTACATCTTTTCTTGTTGAAAATCCACCATTTTTAGCTAAAGCTTTAATAAAGTTGTTTTGAAAAAACAGCTGTATGTTATTATTTGACGAATAATCAACATACTTTTTAAGTCCGCTTTTCCCTCCTAACCGCTTATCAGGTGGCCAATTAATGGGGTATAAGCCATGACCTCCTTTAGTCCAACCATTAAGCATTACCTGTAGCTTATCCACCCCTGCCTTTTTAAATTCCTGGCTGATTTCGATTGCATTAAGAAAAGAAGTCATAGAAATAAACTTATCTAGAAGAATCCTCTCCTCCTTAATCCCCATAAATAAGCTCAGTCCGAGAGGTATGACATCTTCATTTCCAATAACTTTTCTTATCAGGTTATTCTCTATCAGATATTTACGGTATACATCAGCCATACCGCTATAGTTGGCTTTCTCTCCATCAAGGAAAAACATTCTTACTTCCCTATCTTCTTTTATCATCTCTTTATCTACACGTATCCCTACAGGAATCTTGGAAACACTTTTGCCATCAACGGTTATATTCGAAAGGTTGATATTATATAAGTGCCTATAGGTGAACTCAAAAAAGATACGATTTAAGTTTACCGCAAACCTTTCGGGACTAAAATTTATGCTGGTATCTTCAATACCCTGGCAAACAGCTGCAAGGATTGCATTAGAGCCATTTTTTATTCCATAGATTGGAAGCATGGCATGGTATTTTTGAGTCTTTTCTCTTTTTTCGTATTCTATTAAGTTCACCTTTTTAGGACCATACACATCCCATGTGTATTCCATGGTTTTCAATGGACGTTTTTTTATGTTCGCATACTTTGTAAGAGCCCCACTCCCATCAGGATAAAGCATATACCCATCTATCTTGTGATCAGCAGTACCAAAAAAAGGCATAAGTTCAACGCTGACAACCCCCATATCTCCGCCCTCTATAATTTTTTCCGCCGGTATGCGGTAAATCACAGTGTTATCCTCCAGCTTCACTTCTAGGGTAACTCTGATTTTTGTTGCGTCAAAACTGTAGGTTAGAGTTATTCCATTATCAGTGTAATCAAAACTGATAACTTTTGCATCAGTAGCTGAACAAGCTTGCATCAAGTTACCCTCACCTACATCAACATTAACATAGTTAAGTATAAGCATCGAAGTCATTTGTGACTGCCAACGGGGATTAGTACTTGTAATATCATAAACATTATCATCCACAATTGATTTCCATATATATCCACTACGCCGATTTTCAACAGCAATAGCTCCCATCTGTTCATTGCAATATAATATGAGGCTACTAGTCTCTGCTATTCTTTTGTATCCGTATGGTAAATTCTCCATAGCTGCTAATGTGACAGTTGGAATAGCTAACTGCATCAAAACAATCAGGAATAAATATATCATTATCATTTTCATTGCTGTAATTCTTATATATTTTTTTTGTATATAGCCCATATCTTATATCTCCTTGTTATCATTCCTTTAGCAAGATTATTAAAACAATCTCCTTCAACCAGAAACCTTTCTTTATTTAATGTATTAATTACTAGAACTTTTTGAGCAACTTCCCATGCTTCTCCACATGTATGACACTACATCCACATCATCCGAATTTCATTAATTATTCCTTCAGCAAACTGATATATTCTTCCTGTAAGCACATAGCCCAGCAATGATACAAGCCATATAAGAACCATTGTTATTCCGCTTATAGTACAGGTTGCTGCTGTTTTGAATACCCTATAATCATTTAGTATTTTCATACTCAGAAAGAAAAGAAATAGGATCCATATCCAGGTGCCATTGGTTAAAATAGCATAAAAGGTAACTTCCTCCCTTGTAAGAATTCTTGATAAAATTGATAGTGGTATGGTTAACAGAATGTACGGTATCATGCAGTAAGTAGCTGATATAAATATCTCCCCGAACTTTGATTCGCCATCTAAAATTGTAGTAACAGCAAAGCTTGCGACAACCCATGTTACTACAGGTAGCAGCAATTTTACAGTTTCCAGAAGAAGATTTGAATCTCTGATATCCACATCAGCTAGTGGGTAGTGTACAACGAAAAGGTTAAATAGCCTCGTTAGAAGTACCATGAACAATATTATAAAACCCGGTATATAATTAAGCCTACCGCGTCCATTCTTAATGGCCTCAAAGGTCTCCACAGGATGAAATACAACTCCTAAGGACATTTTCAATCCTTGAACAGTACCAATTTTTTCATTCTCTTTTGCCCCAAATTCCATAAGAGTTTGCTCCGAAACACGGCGGATGCTGGTTACATAAAGAACCGCGAGTAATGCAAATGTCCCCAGTACTAAAATTACCACTGTAAACTTTTGCCTGAATACTTCATATCTATACTCAATATATGCTTTTGAATACCCTATCCGGTCATCTGCCATCTTATATTCATCCATAGCAGCTTCCCAGTTTTCCTGTTTATACAAAACGTTGGCAATACCAAGATGAGCCAATTGGTAGTTTTCGTCAACTGCAAGAACCTCTTTCCATTTTTCATAGGCTTCATCGTATTTACCTGTTGAATACATTGTTACCGCATGGTGAACTTTTTTAATAAATTCTGTTGGTTCAAAGACCTGTATGTTTCCTAGTACCCGATCTAGGACATAAATCCGTCCCTCCTGATCACCAGCTAATGCTGCTGGTACGTTAAATCGCCCTTTTTGGTCCCCTTTACCTCCAAATACAGTCAAGATGTTACCCTCAGGGTCATACTGGTAAACCTTTGCTGTTTGTTGTTCAACCACTGTTACCATGCTCTCTTCATTTACATCAATATCAATAAACAAAGGATTGATAGCGTTACCATCATCATTCATCCGCTCTCCGAAGGCAAAGATAGTAGAATCAAGCCTGAGCTTTGTAAAGATTGTTGAGAAGTTGAATATTTTACTCTTTCCTTTTCCGTATTTTCTGTAGGTGTTATTACCAACAGAATTGAGTTTTTTAATCTCACCCTCTAGCGTATCAAGACTGGTAGCATACAACATACCTTTTTTATCCATAGTTATATTTAAATAAGGAGCAGCTATCCTTTTCCTGACAACTTTTTTTTGCTCGTCAGATGCAAATATCCGAAGAAGCAAATCCTTGAGGTTGAAACCAATCTCCGACTGCCCAACATATCCCCTAAAACGGTTATGAGCGTCTAGTGTGAGAATCGTCTGACCCTTAACAACATAAATGAAACCTGTGGGGCTAACATAAATTTTCGAAGGATCGAAAGTGAAGTTTTCCCCTAACAGTTGAGATTCAGGTTTAATAAACTCTTCTACATACTTACCTGTGTGTGATAGGTGTAAAATCCGTGCATTTCCAGTATCAGCAATGTACATATTCCCTATATCATCAGCATACACCCCGCTTGGAAATTTCAATGGTTTGTCAGCTGGACCATTGTATATTCCCATAAGATTTCCTTCCTTATCCAGCTTAACAATTCGACTATTACCCGTATCAGCTATAAAGAGATAGCCCTGTGAATTTATGAAGAGATCCTCAGGTTCCTTTAAATATAATGCTTCTTCGCCACCGTTTTCAACACTATTAATCACTCTGCAGACTGTATATGTTTCAGGTATTGGCATACGCCTTCCGTCATGTATGGTATAATTTCGGTCAGCTGCCATAACCGGTGATACCATATATATTTGCATGAATAGTATTACAAAAATTAACACCAAAGTCCTTTTCATAATCAAATTCTCCATTCCCAATTCTTTACCACTAATCCATTTCTCAATTGTCTTTACCCTTTTATTCCCGAATGCACCATGGTTTCCATAACCTTTGACTGCATAATGGTAAATATAATAACAGTTGGCACTGTCATCAGGAAGGTTGCTGCTGCAACAGCCCCCGCACGCCCAATAGCCATAGTGGCAGGACCTCCTGATATGGTTTGCAGTACTAAAGGCAATGTCTTTTTTACCTGGCTGGTAATATATATAAGTGGTGTAAAATAGTCATTCCAATTGCTTACAAAGGAAAACACTACAAGAGTAGACCAAGCAGGAGTTAGAGCCGGCATAACAATTGACCAAAAGACACGCCATTCGTTAGCACCTTCAATCCGCGCCGATTCCAAAAGCTCATCAGGGAATTGCTCGGTAAACTGCTTCATCAGAAAAAAATTGTAGGGCACTGCTATATGTGTGATAATTAATGCCCAATAACTATTTACAAGCCCAAGGTAATTGACTACCATATACCTCGAAATCTGGGTAACATGTGGAGAGAACATAAGTGCTGCTATTATAAAGTTAAATAGGAGCTTTGACCCCGGCGGTTTGTGCTTTACTATCCCATAAGCTCCAAAAGCAGATACAATAACCGTACAGAATACAGTAATAGTTGTAACAAATACGCTGTTAGAAATAAACCTTGTAAATGGCACTGTGGAACTTCCCATGGAGATCAGAAGGTCATAGAAATTTTGCAGGGTAGGTCTTCTTACCAGGTATCTCGGTGGAAAAAGGAACAATTCGTCCAAAGGCTTAAAAGCTGTACTTACCATATATATTAGCGGTAGCGCAGTAAAGCCCACCAGCAGTAGCATAAAGGTATAAAGTACTATTCGCCCAGGCATAATTTTAATCTTTTTTGTACGTAGCTTCCCATGGGGAAATATTTTTGTCACAAGACTATATTTCATGTTTTTTGCCTCCTGTTTAAGTCCCTACTCCATATCTATCATTTCTTCATAATTGTGAGGAGAATCAGCTTTCTTTTAAAAAGTTACTTTCCAGCCTATTCCCTAGTTGCCAGAATCCTCATAACTATACGCCCTAAAAGGAATGTCATAAGAAAAAGCACTATGGCTATAGCCGATGCATAACCCATCTGAAATCGAATAAAAGCATAGTCATAAAGATGGGCTACTATGGTATGTCCAGCGTAGTTAGGGCTGGGCATTCCAGCTACAGATACTGCAATGTCGAACACCCCAAAAGAATTTACTATCGAATTTATGGCTCCAAAGAGCAACTGTGGTTTGACCATGGGTAATGTAAGGTAATATAACTCCTGGAATTTATTTTGAATTCCGTCAATTGATCCAGCTTCATAATATTCTCTACTCACATTCTGCAAACCAGCGAGAAAGACTAAAAACCCTGTTCCCGTACTCATCCAGACTGATATTAATATTATGATCTTCATTATATAATTAGGATCCATATTCCAAAGGATTGGATCACTAATAAATCCTAGGTTGATCAAAATATTGTTAATGAGTCCATACCTGTCTCCCGAAAAGATATATAGCCACACCACTGACATTGCAATTCCACTGGTAATGGAAGGAGCATAAAAAGCCAGAGCAAATGCATTCCTCATTTTCAACTGGTTTATAGTCCATGCTGCCAGAAAAGACATAATGTAACCTATGGGACCAGTAATAAAGGAAAAAGTCAAGGTATTTCTCAGTGCAGTTAAAAATATCTTGTCATCAAGAAACAACAGTTTATAGTTAGTTAATCCCACAAATTCAGGTGCCTGCAGCATGTTGTAATTGGTAAAACTCGTAAAAAGTGCCACTATAACAGGTATGACAACAAATACTACAAATAGGAGTACAAACGGCAGGAGAAAAAGATATCCTACCCAATGCTTCCTAATAAATGAAATCGCATTAACCCCCATATCTATAACCATCCCTCTCTTAAACTGTGCATTGTACATAATTCTTTATCTTTGATTATCCACGACGCCATACTCTTCCTGTTTCATCCGCAGCTCACGATTGATTTCCTTAACAGCCTTCTCCAGGGCATCCCTGAAACTGCTTCCGCCTATAACTGTGCTGTTCCATGCATTAGCTACATGTCTCCCAGTGAAATAGCCTCCAAGGACTACCGGTGTTTCCCTTGCCCATTTCCATTGTTCAAGTATGACATCTAAATCTTCCTTTTTCCATGAAAGTCTGGTAAATGCTTCAATATTTGCTGAATTCCAACGAGCCTCAGCTCCAATCAGAGCTTCAAGCTCCCGAGCAAATTTTGTCTGTACCGATGTGCTACTCCACCATTTAAGGAATTCCCAAGCCTCATCCGGATGATCTGTCTGATTTAGGATTATGCCGCATTGTCCTGCCAGAGCACCATTGGATCTATCTACTATTCCATCAGGACGTCTGGTTCCTGGAAGCGGCGCAATCCCCCACTTTCCGGCAAGTTCAGGAGCCGCTACAGATAACTGAATATACAGTCCATACCCTCCAATCCCCATGGGCATCTCACCTGTTCTCATACGGTTGTAAAAGTTGGATACCGCAGGTATTCCATAGCTGGTAAATAATTCGGTAAATTCCTGAAAAGCCCGGAAACTCTCTTCTGTGTCAAGGGCTGATCTCATACCATCGGATGTATAGAATTCTCCCTCATGTTGGAACAGAAACTGTGTAAAATCTTGAGGGTAGTTAAATTCAAGCCCATTCTGATATAAAATCGGAAGGACATGGTTGTACAAATCCTCCCTAGTGTCTGGAACCTTGATCCCCAGATCACTTATTATATCTTTCCTGTAAAACAAGACCTGGAAGTCCATAGTCTCAGGCAGCGCATACACCCCTCCACTGTATTGGTAAGGGATCATTATGTTTTTAATAAACCGTCCAGCTACCTGTTCATAGTCTTTAAATTTACTCAAGTCATATGCTGCATCACGTATTGCAAATTCCACTGGTGAGCCGGAATCTAGACCAAGACCTATATCCGGCGCTTGACCTGATACAAGGGATAGCATAAGAGCATTAACATTGCCAGCTTGGAGCTGGTTGGCAGGCAGTACATTTATGTTAACCATAATTCCTGTATTGGGAGTAAACTCCTCGTCTACCATCTCCTTTATAAGCTCAGCCCACTCTATACCCCGGGAAATCCAGACATTTATGATGGATTTGATCTGTATATCTTCTTCCAAGACACTTCCTATGTTATCATAGTCCTTCCTAAAAGATATCAGATAATTGGCAAAGGTGGAGCGTACTTTTTGGAATATGTTGGACTTAATGTCCTTCCATACTTCTTTAGGAGCTCCTACTTTAAAATAATCTACCAAAAGAGGCTGATTCTGTATGTTGAGATACCATGTGCCAAGGCTGTTTTGAGCATTGTTAAGATCATTCATTCTTCTTGCTATGGAGAAGGGATCCCTAACCATACTGCTAAGCTGACTCTTGATAGTGAGGAAGTTGTTAGCCATAGCCGGAAGCTTACCTGATATCTTTCTTAGGTAATCATACTTTTTCTGGAGACTATCCATTATGGTCTCCATGTCCCCTTTCAACGTGGGAACAAGCTTAAATAGCTCATAATCATAGTTTGGGTCAGGATTGCTGCCTGTTATTTTTAAGATATCTCGCATCATGTTGGATAAAAGTATATTGTCGTCATTTATGGATTGTATAACTGGTGTAAGGGCACCCATTTTTACAGTCATGGTGAGAGTATGCCTGCCCTTGTCTAGATATATAAGGTAGGGTTTGCCATTGTGATCATTCAACACTCCCAGTTTCCAATCCCTTTCATAAGAAAAGCTATATGCTTCAAATTCTTTAAACGGAACTTCTCCGTCAATAGCAATTTGTCGGAATGATGGCAATCCGTCGTTCCACACCTGTTGTTCGCGGATAGCGATTTTATATAATCCGTCCTCCGGTACAGTAAATTCCCAGGTTATTGACTGATTTCCCCGTCTCCACCTATAACCCCCCATAACATTGAGTTTACGATACATGTATGAAACAGGTCTTACAGAAGGGTCTCCATTGGTTTCCCTCCGAATGGTAGGATCACTTTTTTCTATTACTGTGCTCTCAGCCTCAAACTCCTTTGAGTTGTTTACTTCCTTATAACCTTTATCCTTGTAAAGTTCCTCCACTTCCTGATAGGTAGGAGTATTTCTGGCAGGAACGAGGGATACTGTGGATATTGCCATGGATTGATCAATATACTCCATGCGTATAGTATGCTTGCCTGGAGTGAAATAAAAACGAAAGGGAGTGGAATAAAAGCCTGAGCTATCAGTAAGTCGAACCTTCCTCCACCCGGGTACCTCGACCTGACTAGGTCTTACTTCATCCCCAATGCTATTAACAATCGGATCTCCAATGTCCTTCCAGAACGTTTGGAACATAATACTTCCAGCTTCAATAAATGGGATTCTTCCGTCTACAATCAGTGAACGTACAGCTGGATTCCCCATACCCGAAAACATGAAATACTCTATTTCTATCTCATAGAGACCTTCAGTAATTACATCAAACTCCCATTCAGCCCATTGATCTTTTTCTTCCCATATATATACTGATTCACTTTTGTTGTGTATATGTTTTTGTAAATCCAAAATATTTTGTTCAGCCACCTTAGTGTTCTGAGCAGTTACTAAGATATCTTTTCCACTCGCACTCTTATAACCATTTTCTTTATACTCATTCTCTACAGATGCATAGTATGGGTATTTCATCCATCCGGAATATTCTTCAGCAGAATTGATTCCTGATTCATACATATACTTTTCTTTCAACGGCAAATCATCAACATTAGTCGCCGATGTCACTATAGTACTGGTTATAACAATACATAATGTTGTAGCTATTCCTCTCAAAGCTCTTTTTAACATAAATTCCTCCCGAGCATCACTTTATAAAACAAATTTACCTCTTGATTATGTACTAATTATTACAAAGCAAAGTGCCTAAACAAAATACCTACCGCGATTACACATTACTATTGCCTAAGATGTGATTCAAGTTGCAATCCCTTCATTGCTATCCAAAAAGTAAGATTTTTACCCTTCAATTCATGATTCATCATGCAAACAGTAAGAATTTAACACTTTTAATAAAGAATTTCAAGTGCTCAAGTGCTAAAAACTCACACAGGTTCAAATCAGACTGATAGACATCCGATTTTTAATTTTATGGGCGCACTGAAGTACCATCCGGCGTGCGTGTCAGCGTCCATTTAGGCAAATCATTATGACAAAGATATAAGCTGGCTTTTTTCTCATTAATGTCAACACCAAGACCCGGCTTATCGCTCGGATACACATAACCATCCCTCACTTCAGGACATCCGGGGAAAACTTCCTTTATTCTTTCGTCTTCTATTGAATTTATCCAGATTTCCTGAATACCAAAGTTTGGACAACTTACATCAAGGTGAATATTTGCAGCATGCCCGACAGGCGAAATATCACCAGGCCCATGCCAAGCGGTACGTACACTAAAAGCCTCGCAAAATGCAGCTAACTTCCTAGCGGGAGTCAACCCCCCTATCATACTTACATGTACCCGTATATAGTCAATCAAACGGTTTGTTATTAGAACATTCCATTCATTTGAGTTGACAAAAAGCTCACCCATTGCTAAAGGAGTTGCACACTGACGCCTTATCATTTCAAACCATTGGAGCTGTTCCGGGGCCAGTGGATCTTCGAGGTAAAAGAGTCGATACTGTTCCATTTGTTTAGCCAGATGAACAGCCTGGATAGGCGTGAGTCTCTCATGTATATCGTGAATTAATTCAATCTCAAAACCCAACTTTTTTCTGAGATGTTCAAAAAGTGCAGGTATTTTCTGTGAATATTCAACTGGATTAAAGTAAGCGCCCGGCAGAGCATTTTCAGGGCTTACGATCTTTTGGTTAGAACCGCCATACCCACCCAACTGACAGCGTATAAACCTATAACCTTGCTCCATTCTAGCATGTACATTTTCCTCAACCTCAACCTTATCGCAACCATTAACATGGCAATAAACAGCAGCAGCTTCCCGGCATTTCCCCCCTAATAGCTGGTAAACCGGCATATTGGCAAGCTTTCCCTTTATATCCCATAGTGCCATATCAACACCCGAAATGGCATTATTAAGCACAGGGCCATTTCTCCAATATGAGCTGACCATTGAAGTTTGCCAGATGTCTTCTATCCTCTGGGGATCCTTTCCTATTAGGAATGGTTTCAGATAGTCCTCTATTGCAGATCGAACTACCAAATACCGCTGTGTAAACGTAGCACAGCCCAGACCATACAGCCCGGGTTCAGAGGTTTCAACTTTAACAACGACAAGATTAATACCTGCGGGTGCTGTACATATTGCCTTTACATCCCTAATTATCAGTTTTGACATAGAATATTTCTCCTTTACACTCAAATGTCTTTACAAGTTACCGATCCTTCATTCAGGATACCTTTTACTTCGGTATTCCCCATCCCGTATTGTTATCGCCAATTACCCGTTCCGGCATTCCCGGAAGGATAAGCCCTCCATCCACCGTAAGTGTTGCCCCAATAATATATGCTGCCTTATCCGAAACTAGCCAAGCTACGGCATTACCGATATCTTCAGTAGTTCCAACCCTTCCTATCGGAATTCTTGGTGCAAGCCCTTCATAAAACCTTTTCGAGACTTCATTGTCGCTATTCCTGATTGCACCCGGAGCAACACAATTTGCACGGATACCATATGGAGCAAGATCAAGAGCTGCAGATTCAGTAGCAATAGCTAGGGCTGCCTTCACTGCACAATATATAGAGTTTGCCGGGTATGCCCTACGTCCTCTGGTTGATGTAATATTTATGATATTACCTTTTATCTTGTTATTGATCATATGTCTTGATACTTCTTTCATCATCATTATGTAAGATTTAAAATCAAGGTTTATAAAGTAGTTCATCTTTTCATTATCCACATCAAATATCTTCGCATCGTATCTAGCTCCTGCATTATTAACCAGCACATCTATTTTTCCCATCTTTTCAATGACTGCTTTGACCAGGGTGCAAGGAGTTTTCTCCCTTTCCATTTGTGCTTTAAAGATGAAACACTTTCTTCCATATTTCGTCTTTATCATATGTGCAACTTCTTCTGCCATTTCTTTATTAGATGAATATGTAATCGCTGTGTCATACCCTTCTGATGCTAATACCAGAGCAATGCCTTTTCCTATACCCCGGCTTCCACCTGTAATTAAAGCTGTCTTAACTTCTTTCATTCTTTCCATAGCTTCCCTCCTGAGCAAAAAAATTTGCATTGCTCATTATTTCTCGTTCACTAGGAGGGACCACTCCCCCCTTCGACGGATATTTGATACTTTTCATCCTGAGCACAATGGCTGTGACTGCACTACACATCCATACTTGCCCAGCTTGAATTCCGGAAATTTCAGCAACCCCATATTAGCATTGCTATATATATAATGGAAGCAGCAATTTCCACATCATTATTCAATAAGTAAGAAATAAATCATGCAATTTATATTAATTTTTGCAAAAGGAAAGATTATATTATTAGTGCCTTGCTAGTGAGATAATAAAAGATATCTAAAACGTTCAGTGCTCTCGATCATCACCATAAAACTCTTTAGAGGTTTAATCATGCTCGTCATTAAAAGTAATTCTCCATATGCTTGGGCTTATACCATATACTTTTTTGAATACTCTTGAGAAGGAATTCTGAGATATAAAGCCTACATCCAATGCAATCTGGTTAATGGGATAGCTGGTTTCTTTTAATAACTGTAGTGCATGTTCCAGTCGGACATCCTCCAGATACTCTCTAAAACTTTTACCTGTCTGCTCCCTGATAAAATTAAAAAGGTATTTTTCCGAAATATCAAATTTATCAGCAACACTTTTCGCAAAAATATTAGAATCTTGATAATTTGAGTTTATGTAAGAAATAATGGCATCCTTTAATGCGTTGTTGTGACTGCGTTTTCGTTTCTGTGCTTCCTCGCAGAAGCTGTAGCAAGCATCAATTAAGCTGCTAAACAATTGCTCAGGAGGGACATTTTCTGAATACTCCGGAAAATAAACATTAACTTTCCCACCTGACAATTCATTGTTTGCACAAATAAAAACTCCTCTAATAGCATAAAAAAGCTGTTGTACAAACTTATTGCCAATTTTCATTATACTGTCGTTTTTAGAGATAATTCCCTGCAGTAAAACTACTACTTCTTCGTTTTCACCTGCTAGCAAAAGATAGTACAATTTTTGTCCTTCATGAAGTCCAAATTGGATTTCATCTCTGTTAACAAGTGGTTCTTCATACCACACAATAGATCTTTCTTGTGTGTTTTCTCCAAAAGCCAATATTTGTTGAGCTTCGTGAAAAGCAGTTCCTACATTCTCCATCCCGCTATACCTGCTACTAATACTAAAGACTGTATTTATTTTAATACTTTCCATTATTTTTTTTCGCACACCCTTTAGATACATTTCTATCTTATCTTTCTTTTGTTGGGTAGAATCAACCTGTGGAAGCACAATAGCAATGCAATATTCTCCTGTAGGATGGATCAACATACCATCACAATATGTTTCTTTGAGAATGCTGATTATAAAAGCACGGATAATGCTTCTTTCATCTTCCTGAGTTTTACTATTTGAATTCACATGCATATAATATGAATACTTCATTATAACAAGCCTGTATGAAGAAGGAAAATCTAGAAGGTATCTTTTGGCATAATTAAGATCCGTGGAAGTGTACATTCCATTATGTAAAAGACGCTCAAGCATTCCGGACATCACAATCTTCTGCTGGCTTTCAATTTCAGACTTAAGTTTTTCCTTTGAAGAGTAAAGCTGATCTATCACATTTTTTATACTTTCATATTCGTTTTTCTCACCGATTGCTCTAAATCCGACATTTTCAATATATGAAATTAGCTTCCGTACTGAACTGCTATTTCTATACGCAAAGAAAACTGCAGCAATTATTCCACACAGCATAGCAAAGCTATAATAGACAATCAACATGATACGCATCGAATCTATGCTCTTCTTAAGCACGCTCTCAGGGATACCTTTCACTATTTTGAACCCATTTCTCATGCTGGATTTATATATAACTACTGTATTCTCTTTACCTATTTTTATTTCATCCCTTCCGCTTTCTGATAACTCCAACGGAGCACTGTTGTAATTGTGCTGGAGGATTACATTTCCATACATATCCTGCACATAGATCCATCCACCATTATTTACTCCTTCTGAGATCAACAGATCAAGAATACTGTTTTTATTAATAATGACCCCTGCTACACTATCATAATTAGACATACTATTTATAGGAAGCGAGATCATATAAGTAAGAACTTTACAATTGCCTTTTTCTATCGAATATATATTATGCTCCGACCAAAATTCACGTTTATGGCGCGTACCCATAACCCGATCAAACCATTGTTCAGTGCTTTGTCCTTCATAATTTATATGATTTTGGTAAAACCCAGTTTTTGAGTCGTAGGAACTTCTAGCTGTAATTACACAATTATTGTTTCTAAATATTACAAATACATCCTGTAAAATAGTAAATGGCGCAAAAACAGTGTTAAGATGCCTCTGGGATTGCAACATTTTGTAATAATCAGGAATTTGCATCATACCATTTATCATACTCAGATCCTTGATATCAGCATTGGTGTACAGATTAAAAATAGTTTGGTCTACACCCTCTATTAATGTGTCTAATGAGTTTAGCGAATTATTCAACATATATTCACATTCTTTTAAAGCTTTATCCTTTACTATTTCCAAGGTATTATTGTACAAGGGATACAGCATAAAAAAAACAATAAGCATTAGAAGAATATAAGAAATCAATAGTTTATGTAACTGAGTAATTCTCTTATTTTTTAATATTAACATAGACATTTACCTTCCCAAACTATAGAGTTAATGAAAAATGCCATTAATACTTGTTCTATATTTTACCACATCACTTTCAAATAAAGCAACCTAATTGTCTCATGTCTTTTATTGACAGATACACAAATGTTACTGTCCAGAGGGTATGTTTAATGTTGAGTGAGGTTCTATGAATTTTTCTTTGATCTTTGTAAATAAGTCAACCTGTTGTTTTTTCCACGTTGAAAAGACTGACATTATTTTCACAAAGTCAGATATCCCCCTCCATGTTCTGAAGCAACCGGATATCTTCTGTCGTGTTTTACATGGACGTAGGTCCCTTTCAGCAAGGTTGTTTGTGAATGGGGCATTGTAGTCTCGAATAAAATGCAGGTAAGCATCCTTGTAATTACGAAGTCTGGCTACCATTTTCCGCAATTCATCATACCCAAAGGTTCCCGGTTCAATCCTTGTCAATGCAATTTCGCCATCCCGGACTAAATTATCATACCTTTCTGAGTAGCTTTCAAGAAGACTTTCCTCACATTTTTTGGTTCCCAATGATTGATCACTTTTTTTATGGGCATTCATATCTTTGAGAAAACTCCTAAAACTTTCTGCCCACGGGCAATTGTAAAGATCCCGCAGACCTTTTAGGTCACGTAATAAGTGTTCACAGCAGGTTGCATGCAAAATCGAATATTTATAGAACTTCTTATCATGATCGTGTCCAAGCATCCCCAAAAAGACTGGAAGTAACCCATCCCTAAGAATACCATCATCACCTTTTCCGGGATTCACGGTGTAATAAGTAGCCTTTTCATTTGAATAAGTACGAATATTGACCCCGAAAGTTGAATTTTCTGCTGTTTTCAAAGTCATGCTACCATCTTCTTTATACTCATAAGTTTCTGCACATCGCATCGGTGTATCATCGATATTTATGACCAAACCGTTTAGTAGTGTTTCTTTGATTGCCGCTATGTCATCATCAATGTTGCTTGCAAACGTCTTAATAAATCCTTCAATAGTTCCTTTAGAGGGAGTGAGCAGCTCGCCTGTCACCATTCCGAAAAAGTCGGATAGACGCTTGATTGCAATGACTCCTTCCTGCTCCAGCAATACAGCAAGTGACTTAATGCCATTGCCATAGACCACTTCCGGCTGCAGTTGCGGGGGCAGCTTGGTCTCGACCGTATATCGGATTTCTGTATAAACCGTCTTGATATCTATATCAACGATCCACTTTGAAACGTATTCTTCTGCACCATTCGTATAGTCAACCAGTTTTTTCGTAGCTTTACCTTCTGTGACCAATTCATCAAGATTCTCAGGAACACTAAGCGAATGACCAGTGTGACCGGGTTGACCACCACGCTTTCTTTCGCTCTTTTCACGGTTGTTCGGTATCTGCTTAAATCCATCACTGCCCGGTGGTTTAGATGAATTGGATGAATCCTTATTGATAATAGCTTTGAGTCGCAAAATTTCATCATCTTTTCGAACGATCCGCGTTTCGAGTTCCGAGATATGTTCCCTCAGCGGCAATATATTATTCTCGACAGCCGCCGCTATCTTAGCGTCAATTGAATCTTCAAGATACTTTACTCGAGTGCGCAAGGCGCGATTATCTGCTCGAAGCTTCCTGTTTTTGCACTGTAGGGATTCGTTTTCAAGCATCAGATCTTCAATTTGTTTTATAAGACTACGGTTATAGTCCATATCTAAGCCTTTCTCGTTTATTCCTGTTGTTGTGTCGTCTGGTGGGCCATCCGACAGTTTCCAAATTGTCAAACATATCTGTAATTTCATATGTATGAATTAGGCATTGATTGGGGCAATTTGAACAAATGAGGACATGTTCATTCCACGCAGACAATGCGGCATCCATTAGCCTTTGTGTCTGCTGGTATGTGTTCTCCGGATAGAATTCATACACATACCTTGCATCAATCGTAACGCCCTTCGTGTGACCTATCTGTGCATCATTCACACTCTTTCTAAGCCGTTTTGAAAAATATACGCAGAATGCCTCAACCTCGTTTGCATGGTGATTTTTTCTGTAGTTTGCCAGCTTAGGACTTTCTTCTATCTTTGTATACAATATATTGGCATACTCATACAGACACCAATTTAGTAGTGTTTTATCCCCAGCATCTTGGTAGAAGTTTTTAGCCTTTACCTTATCCATGCTCATCTGCAAGCAACCTCCCTTTCCATGCCACACAATATTTTTTTGTATTGTGATGTTAGCGGGTAAAGATACACGTCCTTTATGGGCAGGATTGCATTATGATGACCACCGTCACGTCCTCGACCTGTTGTGCTGCCAACGTGTATCCAGTTGGCGGCTCGGTAACAGATGCCGCGAAAGCGACCAATTTCTATGTAAGTCTCAAGGCAATACACTGGATGTCCGTATTTGTGCTGCCAATCGTCCACAATTCTGCGTGCGACTAGCGATAGTATATGGCTTGCCAGATGCTGAACCCTTACCCAAGGGAGCACAAGAAAGCGGGAATTATTTGTAATTAGGCTAAGACCCCGCATCCTCTCAGTTTTGTTCCATCCGATGAAGTTATCCCTTTCCCTGCATGACCATGCAGCTGAACCAAACAACAGGCAAGACAGCGGTCTTCCGTCATGGCTATATATCATGTATTTCATATTTTCGCCTATACTTCGACTATACTTGAGATAATGGTGCTGATCAATCATCGATTTGAACAGCTCAAGTTCTTTACCAGCACTTACTATGTTGATATGCAAAGGACGAAGTTCTGAGAGTTTTACACATACTGGTGTCATATCATGCTTAAGATGCTTGATTTTATCAGGGGCACCACTTGATCTTGATGGTGTCAATGCTGCTGGAAGATTTATCTTGCCTGTCTTGTCAAGTGTACGTAACATATCTCTGCAGGAAATTTCTTTCAAATACCCATTTGGACTCTGCCAGCCCCATAGCCTACATATGTGCTTTGAGATCTTAGTCCGATTCCATGTGGGGTTTTCGGCGATAATATCTCTTATCTGTTCCACTCTATCTTCTGTTATTTCAGGTCTTGTACTTAATGTCATAAGCATTCTCCTAAAAAACTTTATATCTTATATATTCGACATTGAACATGAAGAGTCCTGCTTTTTTATTCGGTTTTTTAAAAATATTTTTAATAAATTAGAGTATGCCACCACCTCATAAAAAAAGGAATCGGTTTCCGATTCCCTCCTTTTCAGTGATGCTTGATAAGTTTTTTATGACTACCCTCTGGACAGTAACACACAAATGAGTCGAGTAGATGCCCCCCTCGCGGGGGCGTACCCCCACAGAATCCGGACGTGCACATGCCCCGCTGCAACAACAATTCATGTTGGTAAATTAAATATCTAGCGGACAAGGTTAATTAGTTCAACAATTCAAGAATCATTTTTAAGTTAAAAAGGAGCACTCCCTGACTGCTGCACCAGCAAGTATATCCATTGTATCGTGGACTTTAGCAGAGCATTCATTTTGCTTCATAAGTATCTGCAAATCTGTACATGCTAATAGCATATCATTAATACCACTACATTTAAGCTTTCTAATTACAGTGCTTAACTTTTCCATGTCCTTATTTGTATTCGAGTTTGCAAGTATATTGCTAATAACCTCCATTACTGTTTTTTGCGCGTTTTTATCAGGAATGATTGGCAGTATCTTCTCTTTTTCAAGTGCTAAACCATATAAATTTTCTTCTATAGTTGCGTTTGTAGCTAAAATGGCAACCTTTGAAACACCATTTGCTTTAAGGTACTTTACAGTCTCTTCAACAATACTTAAAATGGGTATCCCGATTTTCTTTCTAAGATTATCTATGTGTATATGTACTGTATTGCATGGAATTACAATAAAATCAGCACCACCTTTTTGTAAATTTTCAGCACCTTGTATCAAATATCTTAAATACTCATCTTTTCCTTCGCCTGTCTTGATAAACTTCCTTTCCACTTCCAAATCTAGTGGCACACTCCACATTAAAACAGGAGGTCTGAAACTTGACCCTGTTGCACTGAACCTATCAATAATGTTTAGATAAAATATTGATGATGTATGCGGCCCTAGCCCTCCAAGAATTCCAATTGTTCTCATAGGCTTTGAACGGTTACAGATATTGCGGTCGGCTTTATCCTTATCAATTTGTGTCTGTTGCCTGCCTTCTATTAAGGCATGCGACTTATCCTCCATAGATATCAAATGGTAAAACTCATCACTCTGTTTTTTTAATTTCTTCACTTTGGCACCACCTCATAAGTTATGTCAGAATAATATGATTCCCCCAAAAGTAATTTGAACTAACTTCGCATACAATATCAAAATAAACAATGCTGCTAGTGAATCTTGATATTGTATAGAATTATCACATTCAGTGGAATATGCCTTTGAGCATTGAACATTATATAACATTCTTATTTAAAAACAAAGCTTTGCTTGTACACTGCAATATTCCGGTGCAGCTTCCTGTTCTTCATTATTCTACACTAAGAGTTCCCTTAAGGGGCAATAATTTGTGGTACAAGCAGGAAGCAGAAATTAATCAGTTTAAAGACAATAAATTTTGGACAAACTCTTATAATGCAAAAATATGACTTGTTAAACTTTATATTAAAATAAGATTAAATTTATGTTACAATAATAATTATAAAATTAACTATAGAAAAAACTGAAAATTATAAGGAAAACAAAATGAAAAAGTTGAAAATTAAAAAGAATAAAAAGTATGTTTCGTTGATACTTGCTCCACACTATTCGAGCAAGACCAGAACATATCGATTAAGCAATAGAGTTTTCAAGTTTGCTCGTATCGCTGTAGTATTAGTGATAACTGCTCTTATATGTCAGGGTTTGTTATCAGTTTATCTTATTCGAAAAGTAACAGACCTTACCGCCCAAAGAGATTCCCTAGCAAAGTCCAGTTACGAGAACCTTCTCAAACTGGATTCTGTGCTTGAAAAAAACAACTTATTACAGTCCAGCAAAACTCTTACCCAAGAGGCTATCAACCAATACACTGAAAAATACCGGGAAATCACTGAAAGATATATCACAAGTCAGCTTTCAGTGAGCAGGTCAGATAGTTCTACAAATAGAGTGGTAGGCAATTTCACAGAAGATATTCAGGAGCTTCGTAATATTCTTGCTGCTCTGAATGAAATCGCCAGTATTGATAGCAGCACAACTGTTGACTTTACAGATATGAAAAAACAAGTAGAGCAGTTTCTTGATGCGCTCCCCACCTTTTGCCCTACTCAAGGAAATATAAGCGACAAGTTTGGGTATCGCGTGCATCCTACAAGTTTTGAATATAAGCTTCATGCAGGACTGGATTTTGCTGCTAATTATGGAGCTGATATAATGGCAGCAGGCAGTGGAACAGTTATAATGGCACAAACACATGGCGGATATGGGAAATGTGTTATTATAGACCATGGTAATGGTATTAAAACACTGTATGGGCATGCAAATGAATTATTAGTAAAAACAGGACAACAAGTAAAAAAAGGAATGCAGATTGCCACAGTAGGCAGTACAGGGATCAGTACTGGTCCTCATCTTCATTTTGAAGTACGCTTAGATGACACTCCAATTGACCCACTTATATATCTTGACATCAACAATAATTAGCAAGGCGATAGTTAGCAACATAATAATTAGCAACGCAATAAATTTTTAAGGAGGATTTGTATGTTCAGTAAGAAAAAAACTTTTAGCAATGGTGAAAAAATAAATACTATTCTAGGTGTAAATACCACCATCGAAGGCAATCTTATCTCGGAGGGCACAATCCGCATTGATGGTGATATAAACGGTGATCTTGAAGTTGAAGGCTGTGTTTACATCGGAGAAAACGCTCATGTAAAAGGCAATGTAACAGCGAGTGATATTGAGCTTTCAGGAACAATTGAAGGAAATATAAATGCAAAAGGAATCCTAAAGCTGCTATCAACTGCAAAACTTTATGGTGACATAAAAGTACAAAGCCTTATTATAGATGAAGGTAGCATTTTTCACGGTTCATCTGATATGTTTGAACAAAAAACCATCAGCTTTGCAGATAAATCAAGCAAAGATTCTACTAGAAGTCGTAAAAATGCCTCTGTGCTCGATGATGTTTATAAAGAAAAAGAACTGGAAAAACAGGAAAAAGTCAGCAAATAATTTATACCTCGCTTTTTTTTACCAGCTCTTTAAATGTTTCTTCATCTATTTTCCCCCTGATTACTGATTCGGCAATGGGAATGTTTGTAACTATCTCTGTTTTTTGATGCATCAGTGGTATCAAAACTGATACGCTTGTTCTCACCTCCAGAAATAGTTTGTGAATTGTCTGATCCTCAGCTATTTGATTTACCTCCGACTTAAACTCGGTCTCAACATTACCATAGGGAGTTATCTTTATGTGCAGATCCGGTCCTATGCCTGTGAATATAGTGTCTCCCAAAAATATCCCAAAAGGTATAACTACACTTTCTTTATCCAGATCCATTAGCTTTTTTTGTATTTTTGTTGATATTTGCGCACAAAGGCTATTCATTCTTGAAATATTTGTCCTTATGGAGGTAACAACTCCATTCTTGTTCCTGTCTATATATATAAGATCCTCATAAAGAATCTCATCCTTAAAACTATCCTTTACTGCGTTGTACACAGTCATTGTAATTATAGATTTAGCCCTAAACTCACTAATTTCGACAAGATATGGAACAAGTCTTCTCTGGGCATATATAACAAGCAGACCTAATATTATGAGTATTGAAACAACTCTAATGAAAATAGACATTTTTTTCGAGTGAGCTTTCTTCGCATAACCAAATCGTCGATACACATTTCTCCTCAAACTATCCCCTCCAAAAAATAAATATTGTTTTTTAAAACAGTACATTTATATTTCATGTACTACAATATTATGCTGCAAGAAATCAGGTATAAATGTCCATAATATATTATATGGCGATAATACTGCCTCCGGCGGATTTTATGTGCGTGCGATTTTTTTTGTCAAGACAAAAAACGCACATGCACCATTATATCATGCAATTTCTTCGAAATTCATGATATAATAGGTAAAAGCATAGTTAACCCATATGGTACATTTTTACTTATTACAAAATGACTTATAATGCACAAAGCTTTCAGTTTGTTTAGAAAGCTTATTCGTATAGAAAAATTACGTGCCATCTAGTTCAGGAGGATATATGTATGAAGTCCAGAAGACAAAAAAATGCAAATGAAAAGAATATAACAAAGCGAAAACGCAAAACGGGAAGTTCAACTAAAACATTAAAATCAAAAAGAAAACCCGGCTCGCGAAAGTTTCTTAAAATCACAGGGAAAGTATTAAAAGTGATGATAATTGTGTTATTAGCTATGTCTTTTTTAGGTGTCGGTGTTGTAAGTGGACTTGTCTTTGGTTATATACGTACAGCAGATCCTATAAGACCTGACGATCTGATGCCTACTAATTTTACCACCTTTGTTTATGATGCTAATGGCAACCAGATAACGCATCTTGATGCAATAAATGAAAATCGTATGTATGCAAAGGATAGCGAAATGCCAAAGTACTTAAAGGATGCTTTTGTTGCCATAGAGGATGAACGCTTTTACGACCACCCGGGAATTGATATTAAGCGCACAATAGGAGGCGCTATAAGTTATGTTAAGGCTAAAATCCTTCCAGGCGACCAAGATTTCTATGGGGGAAGTACTATCACCCAGCAGCTCGTTAAGAATGTGACCAAAGATAAGGACGTCAAATTAAGAAGAAAGGTCCAAGAATGGTGGAAGGCTATCCAGCTTGAAATGAATCTTGAAAAATGGCAAATACTCGAACTGTATATGAATATTGCTAATATGGGCGGAAATACGCATGGTGTTAAAGCTGCAGCCCTCAAGTATTTCAACAAAGATGTAGGTGACCTTTCATTAGCTGAATGTGCCAGTATCGCAGGAATAACAAATTGGCCTGAAAAATATACTCCTGCTACTACTCTTGGTCGTGAAAGTAATATCAAACGTCAGAAAACTATTTTATCAAAAATGCTTGAACTAGGATTTATAAACCAAACTGAATATGAACAAGCAAAACAGGAGGAGCTAAAATTTGCATCCAGTGATACAGTAAAGCCTAAAGAAACAAGCAATCAAAGCTATTTTGTAGATCAGGTAATAAGTGATATAAAACAAGATCTAGTTAATAAAGGATATTCTGAGCAAACCGCTATAAACCTTATATATAACGCAGGATGGAATATATACACTACCATGGATCCTGATGTTCAAAAGGCAATGGATGAAGTGTATACTAATGATGAATTTTTCCCTATATTGGATGAAAAAAAAGAGCACCCACAATCTGCAATGGTTATTATAAACCCCAAAAATGGTCAGATTAAAGCAATGTATGGAGGGTATGGTGTTAAAAAAGCTGATGCGATCTATAACAGAGCTGCATCTCCTCAGATGCAAAGACAGCCAGGCTCCAGTTTCAAGCCGATCGCTGTATATGGTCCTGCTATTGATACAAGAAAAATTACTGCCGCAACAATCATTGACGATGCGCCCGCCTATATGCTTGGCGCTTCAAAAGGTATATATCCCACCAACTATGATCATACCTACAGTGGATTAACCACTGTACGTGATGGTATACGTCGTTCCTTAAACGTGGTAGCTGCAAAGGTTTGGAATTACATAATCGGACCTGATATTTCCCATGATTATTTAAAGAGAGTTGATATAAACAGAGACAACGAAAGGTATGTATCAATATCAATGGGTGGTTTGAATAAGGGTGTCAACCCACTTCAGATGGCAGCTGCTTACGTTCCTTTTGTTAATAAAGGAGTTTTTTATAAACCTGTCACCTACACCAAAGTAGAAGATCGGGACGGAAACATCATTTTGGAAAACAAACTGGAAAGTCAGATCGTTTATGACGAACAATCAGCTTTTATCATGACTGATATGCTTTCGGGGGTAACTAAGTCAGGTGGAACTGCATATCCATACGGAGTTATCAGAAACCGCAATCAGGAACTTATTCCTACAGGAGGAAAAACAGGTACAACAAGTGACAACCATGATAAGTGGTTTGTTGGTTTTTCTCCATATTATGTTGCAGCCACATGGTATGGATATGATACACCTTCATCTTTAAAACCAGCTGAGTACAGTCAAGCTCTAAAAATTTGGAATGCAGTAATGACAAAGGTGCATGAAAACAAAGAGCCAATTAATTTTGAAGAACCGCCTGGGGTAGTAAGAAAAACTATATGCATATATTCAGGCAAACTCCCTTCTGATGTATGCACAGAAGATCCAAGACACTCTAGGCAAAGCTGTCTTAGAAATGAATTATTTATCAGAGGAACTGAGCCTAGTGGATATTGCGATGTTCATGTAAAAGAAAAGGTCTGCATTGAATCAAGAGATCCTTGGGGTAGAAATTTACTAGCTGGTCCATATTGCCCGCAATCTTCTGTAATTGAAAAAGTATTTACAAAAAGGAGTGAACCATTCATGCCGATGAATCTGGGTGACCCACTTCCTAAAGACTGGGAATATGAGCTTTCATCAGGTGGATATTGCAATCTCCACGAACTATCAATTCCCGATGACCTTTTTGGACCAGACTTAGAATCGTGGTGACTATATTTTTACAAGCTGAACTTTTCCTCTTACCCCGATCTTGTCACCCTTAATAACCATAGCTCCTTCCACTCCATCAATGCCCACCGCATAATCAAGAGCATCAGATATGTCATTAAACTTTTTAACAAGATTACCCATTGCGGTGGCTGCAGCATCCGCCAAAAAAGTATCTTTTGAAACTACAACAGCTGCATCTGCCTTTCCAAAGCTTAAAGAATGTCCAAAAGTTCCGGACGATGTACATATTCCAATCGGAGTGTCTAAAGGGGCAATGCTAAGTGCAATTCTACCACTTAACGGAGAGTCTCCAGCATATATACCTACTTTTCTTTGGACAGCTGTCTTGATAAAAATATCTCCTCCATTTTCCACTATGATTTCATCAGAATATTTTAAAAGCTTAAGCCCTACCATCTCACTTATAGCACCAGCTACCGCAGCCATTGGTCCCGTTCCAGTCTTTAGACCTGCTTCAGCCATTCTGCGTACAATTTCTGGCATATCGGGATAAATCTTAACAGGCTTCAGGCTTTTTAAAAACTCAGGTTGGAATCTGATCCAGTCTTCAATTTGTTTTCTATAAAACTTAACCCATTCCAGTGTCTCACTAAATATATTACTCGATGCACCAATAAACAAATCGGTTTCGTACTCAGTGACGTTAAAAAAAACTAATCCTGAGTCTGTTATAAAATCACGGTAAAATCTTTCCTGATAAATAAAAATCACCTCATTTTCATGCAATCCTTTAATATTAATGTCTATGTTCAACTTTCTATCTTGTTTTACACATCTTCTCACTTAAAATGTACCAGATCCATTTTGGATTTCTCTAAGAGAAATTGGTTTTTGTAAAGTGTGAACTCAGTACTCCTTAGAGTAAAATAATCTATATTGATACACTCATCACTTTTATCGGACATGCTCCAACACAAAGCTCACACACTACACACTTTTCTCTGTCAAAGGTAAGCGACCAGTCGCTTTTATCCATTTTAAGTGCTCCAGTTGGACAAACAGCTGTACATGCACCACAATGGACACAATTCTCTTCCTGCCATATAATTGAGCGGTTAAATATTTTAAACTCGACTCCTTGTTCTTTCAAAAACTCAAGCCCGATATTAATTTTATCCTCTTCACCAGATATGTCAGCTATCAGCTGCCCGATTTTATTAAGCCCTACATTTGCGTTAAGAATATTAACTTCAAGATTATAATCTTTTATAAGGTGATAAGTAAGCGGTTTTGTGACAATCTCTTGCCCAAATCTCATGGATACTTTTATTGTCTTCATTTTTCGCACCCCCTAATTTCCAAGGTGTTTATCTTGTTGGTTGAAGGCAGCTTAGACACAGCTTCTGTAAGAAGAAACTCGCCTTCCACTATTTGTTTTTTTAGAAGCAAGGCTATTTCACGTGCTTTTTTTATACTGGACAAAGGTGCTGTAGGTACTTTCTTACCATTTAAATCCACTAATCCGCTTTTGAGCTCCGCATAAGAAACCTTTTTAAAAGAAGGCTTCGACCTTTTGGGTACACTTTCGTCAATAATAAATGTGAAAATTTCACTGTCTTTTACAACTGCCTTTAAAAGAATGTCCTCATCCAGAATAGGGATGGGAATTCCTATCCCGACAAACATTGTCGCACCATAATTCGGGAATACAGCTGCTCTTATAAATCGAGTACTCATTTTTTTTAAATCACCAATCACTGCCAGCGTACCAGACGATGAAATTGGCACTCCATTTTCTCCACGATCCTGCTGCGGATTATGTTGTGTTCCTTCCCATGCGACAAATCCTTGTGTTCCACCAAGAAAAATCTTTGTTCCAATACCTATTGTTCGGTAAAAAGGGTCATTAATAAGCGGGCTTAGTTGCCCCGATGTCGTATAGGTAATATTCCCACATCTTGGAAGCAAAGTACCCATATATGTGTAAATCGTTTTTTCTGAGGAATTGGTGGCAGCAATATAATTTTGATAAACATTCCTCGGATTAAACAAATATGCTTGGTTAATATTGTCCTTATTTATATAGGTGTCAATTTCTTTTCTGGGGTAGCAGTCAGTTCCATAGGACTCCGCATAAAGCCTGACATCCTTCCCTGAAATTAAATCCTCTATAACATGCGCCCCTCCGTACTCCATTCCCCTCTTTTCCGAAAGCTCAGTTGCACCAATATACGCATCAACCGCTGCTATTCCAGCATATGCTGGAACATCGTTCAGCCAGACTTTAGCCATCCTTATCGGAGGATCTGAATGACCAAAATTAAGAAAAGCTCCCGAAGAACACATAGGTCCAAAAGTTGCGGTGGTTACAACATCAACCTCCTTCGCAGCCTGTTTCAACCCTTTTTCCTCTACTAAATCGATAATTTCCTCAGCTGTAAAAATACAAGCTTTACCTGATTTTATCTTTTCATTAATCTCATCAATACTTTTATACCCCATTTAAAATCTCCCTCTAAATTATGTCTAAATATAATATGAATATAAACATATTATATCTAAAAAAGACGAGTGTCAATGTAACACCTGTAACTTCAGTCAGCTCTTTTTAAGCGCAGTTTCTGTTCATACCCTCTATAACTTGAGATAAACTTTCGCAATAACGGAAACTTCGCTTCATTTGTAACTCGTGTAACATGAAATGGTTGGTCTGAGTATTATATATAAGGAATCAACAGGAGGGATCATTATGAGCGTTGATAAAAAACTGACTAATATAGCAAACGCGATTCACGCAGCAAATAAAATAAACAGTACATATCAAACCAACCAAAACAGAAATTCTGAAAAAGATGAATTAGAAACTAGGCTGGATGTTTTAAGAAACTCTATGAGCATAATAAAAGACTACTGTCCGGATTGCCATAAAGAAATGGTTGGTAACACCTATAGCCAGACAAGTCGATATACCAATGCCATTTTGCAGCTTAGAAGGTTCGCACAAACTGCAAATACACGAAATAGCAGGAAAGAAAACTTTGTTAGTTTTATAAGCATTCTTCATCCCATAGTTGATGATAAAAAAAGGCATTATATAGAAAAAATTATTAAATTATATGATGTTCTACATAATTAACGATAAGTTAGAAAATAAAAATAATAATGAATTATTATGCAATGACTAAGTTTTCCTGCAGCAACAGCATTAAGTAACGGTATTTCTTCAAAAACAGCATTAGTGCTATTTCAGCATTTCATAAATCTTGCTAAATTTTCTTACAGTATCTTCTACTTCCTCTTTGTCTGGTACTGTTTCATTATACCTAATTTCATTGTAAATCTTTGTAATATCAGAAAACTCACTCTCTATTCCCTCAATATCAATAGCTTTTTCATATATCTCCCATGTAGTGTCACTTTCTCTAATTGGTATATTCTTATCATAAAGAACCTTTAGCATTAAGTAATATACAATTCTTATCTTTTTGACAGGATCATCAGTTCTTTTAAGAATCCTCAAACCTCTTTTTATACTACTTATTTTCTTGTAGTAGTTTGTCTTAATGGGTTCTTCTTCTTTTGGAATTATAGTTTCAATATGGTCAGTATAATCCTCGGATCCTTCGTCTTTTTTAGGTGACATGTTAAAAAGACCTGCAATCCATTTAAAAAATCTTGAAATAAGTTTCTTAACTTTTTGTACAAACTCTGGAAAATTTTTAGCAATGATTCTCACAACATATATTGCAACAATCAAAAGCAGGCTTCCAAAAATAATAGTATATATAATTTGAGCAAGCAGGCTACTCTCGCCTCCAAGTTCGCCAATAATATCAGATTGCCCCCCACCTCCACTGCCTCCTCCTTCGCTCCCTATAAAAAGCGAAAGCAAAAAGTTAAACAGCCATAAAACACCTATTAATACATATCCGCATATTCTAAACACAAAGATAATAATATTTTTCATGTTAAAAAGCATCAATATAGTGAAAAATATTACAATTACAATGCCTATATTATATTTTCTAATATTTTGCGGAACACTTTCAGAGTCTATATGTTTCAACTTAAATGTCCGGTTGAGATTCTGCTGATTTCTTACCAAGAAAGCAAGTATCATGGAAATATAGGCAAATATACTAACAGGCGTAAAAAGAGAAACATAACGTTGATCAAACTGGGAAATAAGCAGACAAATTGTCAAAGATACAATACCTGTACCAATTGTTTTGGTGCTAAGTATTTCATCTACATCAGTGAAGTGTGCTTTAACTCCTGTATAGTAAATCAGCAATGTTACAAGAACCTCAAAAATCGGTCGTAACTTGCCATGGGATATGTACATCAATATAGATACGATAACTGGTACAATCACTAATAAATATGTAATCAGCGATCTTAGAAAGCTTTTCTTATCATTTATAAATATATGAGCTAAGATAAATCCTAAATAAACGACCGCTGCACCAAAAATAAATTCAGACCAAATAGTACTATCTTTATAGATAAAAGTCCTTAAGACTAATACAACTGGGTAAAAACACAAAAATATAACAGTAATAGCCATAAGTTTTATGAAAAAATTCTTAACATTAGCCATCATCAGTAATCAACTCCAGCCGGATAATAAATGTCAATATCATTCATTATATTCCTTGCCTCCAACTTGCGAAGCGCAACTATGGTAACGCTGTTTTTTCTGGATTTCAACTTGTAAACTGCATCATACAAACCAGGATTCATATAGGCTGTAATTATAACAATATCAGCACCTGCAACTTCTTTTTCAAGATTATTTAAGTACTCTTCAAAATCTCTGTTCCTTTTAAGCTCAAGCCTAGCAAGTATACTCATTAGACCTCTCACATGCTCCATACCGCTTGATTCAGCAGTAAATATCATATTGTCCGGTTCACTGCTAACGCATCCATTAGATGCAAACCTGACAGGTACACCGTTTTTTAATGCTCTGTCAAACATGGTTGCAGCAACTTTTATTCCAAGCTCAATAATATCTTTATCCACCGTACCATGATACTCATTTTCTATAGATTGTATATTTAAGACTACGGTTAATGCCGGTTGTGCCGTATAATCATTCTTTTTAACCATGAGCTTCCCTGCTCTGGCTGTTGCCGACCAATGAATTCGGTTCACTGGATCACCAGGCGTGTATTCCCTAGTTCCAGACACCATGAAAGGGTCATCCACAACCCACCTTTTTACAATAGTATCGCCCTGGAGATAATTTGATTGAATAAACAATTGTTCAAAATCAATAACTGAAGGATACACGGTTAGAGTAGTGTTGACAGGAACCGCTTTTGAATTTGTGCCAATTCCAAGCGGATCTCCGCTCAAGAGTGTAACATTTTTTGTTGTATACACACCACGTTTCAGACACTTCACCTTCCAACGTCTTACTGTCTTCTGATAACTTTTTAAAAGGAAACTGCTTGTAACATACCGGTTTTCTTGCGCAACTACAGACCGGGTATTTGCAAAATCCAGCCACTTAGAAGAGTTTATATCAACCTTAAGCCACGGTACAGGCAAAAGTTTCTTGTTGTGAACTGTTTCAACAAGTAAAAGCTCATCACCCTCGCAGACCTCAGTCTTGCTAAATTCACATTTATAATCCAGTTTACTGAACACTTTTTCAAAAAAAATTGTATATTGCAACCATACAGCAATAAGCATTATCACCACCATGGCAATTATATCCATAGAAACCCTCTACTTTCCACCATTTAATAAAATTAGTCAAAACCACTGCCCTTAAATGTAGTTAGTTGTCATTAGTCTTGTTTACTCAATCGGTGTCTTAACTTCATTTAATATGCTGTGTATAAGGCTTTCAGCTGCATCTGTTCCACTGGTAACTGCATGCCCCTTAAGTAAAAGTCTGTGCGAAAGTACAAAAGGAGCAAGATACTTAATATCATCAGGGGTCACATACGCTCTCCCGTTTAAAGCTGCAAAGGCTTGTGAAGCCTTCATAAGTGCGATACTTCCTCTTGGGCTCACACCAAGAATAATGTTATCATGCTTTCTGGTTCTTTCAATTATTTTAAGAACATATTCCTTTGAAGCGCTTCCAATCTTTACTTTTAGCAGCTCTTTTTGCGCGGTAATTATATCATTAGCATCTGCAACTGCATCCACTTGGGTAATTGGACTACCGCTTTGGTACCTATCCAATATAAGCTTGCCTTCTTCTAATGATGGATACCCCATTTTTATGCGTACAATGAACCTATCCATCTGAGCCTCAGGCAAAGGGAATGTACCTTGTATCTCGACTGGATTTTGAGTTGCAATAACAAAAAAAGGTTCAGGTAAAAGTTTCGTCTCACCATCAATTGTAACCTGCTGTTCCTCCATACACTCCAAAAGGCTAGACTGTGTTCTGGGAGTTGCCCTGTTGATCTCGTCAGCCAGTAAAATACAAGCAAAAATAGGACCTTCCCTAAAAACAAACTCTCCTTCTTTCTGGTTATAATAGTTAATACCGCTAAGGTCTGATGGCAGTAAATCAGGAGTAAATTGTATCCTTTTAAATTCACAGTCAATGGATTTTGAAAGACATTTTGCAAGCATTGTTTTTCCTACACCGGGTACATCTTCAAGAAGCACATGCCCCGAGCTAATTAGCGAAACCAATACAATATCTATAACATCATCTTTTCCGACAATAACCTTCTTAATATTATTTTTAATTTTGATTCCAAGTTCTCTTATAGATTCAACTCCCATTTTTGTAAGTCCCCCCCATAATGATAATGTATGTAATATATAAATAGAACATTCTAGTATAAGTATTCCACAAAAGATCTGCTACAAAGACTTTAAATATTGTATCACAATTTAATAATGAATTATAGATATTCTTTTTAAAGCCACCCTGACATTTAGAAATTATGGTGTCTATTCAGAGGTAGCTCAAACATATTAACTGAAGAATCATCTCCAATACTGCAATACAGCTTCAGCAATGAAAACAATCAATTTAAAATGCCTTCTCGTTAAGTAATTCCGTGAACTCACTTGCGTTCAAACAGCACGGACATTACTAAACTCTAAGGCATTTTAAATTG
>Ga0265293_10000649_pt1 | contig 81038 bp, 74 predicted proteins | sample Munlanlewell138R_FD_192505 | JGI IMG/M metagenome (GOLD analysis project Ga0265293, IMG submission 192505) | Leachate microbial communities from a municipal landfill in Southern Ontario, Canada - Leachate well 138R | ecosystem: Engineered > Solid waste > Landfill > Unclassified | place: Canada... | reverse complement strand
GTACTCTTTGAAAGTTTGACAGCGAAAGTCATACTTCCTTTTCGTTTTAACTCGATTTTTTTTATCATTTAAATGCATTAATTTCCGTAAGAAAAAACCAAACGTTTGGAATAAAATTTTGTACAACTAAATTATATACGCAATTATACGACATTTTTTTGAATGAAGTAAAAGATATTTTTGAATTTATAAAAGCATTGCAAATCATAAGCTTAGCTGCTTGTTGTCATTTCGCAATTTAGATTTCAAGTCTTTAAAATAAATTGCGCATATTTGTATTCTACAATACAAAAAACGAAAAGCTATGAAACCTCCATCAGAAGTTTTTAATCCACTTTTATTTGAGTTTCAAATAGGGGAACATCAGCACAAATCGGTGATATGGATTAGTTTTCCCTATCGATTGGAAGTAAAACTTCACCTCAAAACCCATACGAAAGCCCGTTGGAGTCCGGCAGATAAAAAATGGTTCGTACCCGATGTGCCGCACTACCGAAACCTTTTCCAATTGGAACAGAAATACTACGGAAAATCGGCGTTTACAGACATTCATCCCATCAACCTTCCGGCTTTGGAACGCTTCACCGAACAGCTTCTTCTCAAAGGATACAGCCCCAATACCATTCGCACTTATACCACAGAATTTTCTCAACTTCTCAAAATCATCCGGCATCATCCCGTAGATGCGCTAACCGCAGAAAAACTCAGGTCTTATTTTCTTTATTGCATCAAAAAATTAAAACTTTCCGAAAACTTGGTTCATAGCCGCATGAACGCTGTGAAATTCTATTTCGAAAAGGTTTTGCATCGCGAAAAAATCTTCTTGGACATTCCCCGACCCAAAAAACCAAGTTCCTTGCCCAAAGCGATTTCTGCCCACGACATCAAAAAAATGTTTGCCATGATGGAAAATCCCAAACACCGTTTGCTACTCAAATTATGTTATGGAATGGGCTTGCGCGTCAGCGAAATCGTTCAACTCAAAATGGAAGACATCGATACCCAGCGGATGCAGGTGCTCATCACCCGGGCAAAAGGCAAAAAAGACCGGTACATAAATTTTCCTGAATCCATTCTGAAAGAATATCAGTCCTATTGCAGGGAATACAATCCCAAAGAATATCTGTTCGAAGGCCGATACGGAGGACAATACTCCGTTCGCTCCGTTCAAATCGTGTTTAAAAATGCAATGAAAAAAGCAAATATCAATAAAAGAGTAGGAATCCACAGCCTGCGGCATTCCTATGCTACGCATCTCATAGAACAAGGAACAGACATCCGATTTGTGCAAGAACTTTTGGGCCACAAAAATATCAAAACCACCATGAGTTATACCGGATTGACCGATCAATCCAAACGAAAAATCAAAAGCCCCTTGGATAATTTATAAGAAAAAACCGTCCGATATTCATCAATTTCTTCAATTGTAATAAAATTTGTTACAATTAAAATAATTTGTATATTTGCAGCATGAACAATACAAGATTTGCAACCCTCATTCATATTCTCACCCTGCTGGCCAAACATCCCGGTCAATGGTTGAGTTCTGATTGGATTTCGGAAAGCATCAACATCAACCCGGTCATCGTTCGAAAGGAACTTTCTGTTTTGCACAAAATGAATTGGGTCATCAGCAAAAAAGGAAAAGAGGGCGGCTCCATGCTCAATCAAGAAAGTTGCAACATCACTCTGGCAGACCTGTACAATGCCGTCAAAAATTCAAATGTATTAGGAAAAAAACACAGCTTAGACAACACCCAATGCCCTATCGGCAAAGCCATCAATACAGAATTGGAAAAATTATTCTTAGAAACCGATGAAGTAGTAGTTAATTTTCTGAAAGACAAATCGTTAAAAGATTTTGTAGATCAGTTTAAATAATTTTTTTTAATATATATGTAATAAATGTTATTACAATTAAAAACAAATAAAGTATGAAAATAGCCATTATCGGAGCCACCGGATTTTTAGGCTCCAAATTAGTAAAAGAAGCAAAAGACCGCGGATTGGAAGTCACCGCCATTGCAAGAAATCCTGAAAAATTAACAGAAGAAGTCAAAAAAGCCGCCATCGATGTCAATCAAGTCGATGAATTAGCAGAAGTGCTCAAAGGGCAGGATGCAGTCGTCAGCGCATTCAATGCAGGTTGGAAAAATCCGAATCTGTACGATGATTTTTTGAAAGGTTCAAAATCTATTCAAGAAGCTGTGAAAAAAGCAGGAGTAGAACGGCTTTTGGTCATCGGCGGTGCAGGAAGTCTGTACGATGCCGAAAACAATCAATTGGTGGATTCGCCTGATTTTCCAGCCGAAATCAAACCCGGAGCAACGGCCGCAAGAGATTATCTGAATGAACTCAAAGAGGAAAAAGACTTGGATTGGGCGTTTTTCAGTCCGGCAATTGAAATGCACCCAGGAATTACAACAGGAAGAACCGGAAAATACCGCCTCGGAAAAGACCATCCGGTATTTGATGAAAACAATGTGTCCAAACTATCGCCCGAAGATGTAGCCGTTGTGCTAATGGACGAAGTTCAAAAACCAAAACATCACCAACAAAGATTTACAGCTGCTTATTAATTAAAAAAACATCCAATGAATCAGAAAAACACAAACATAGGATTATTGATTTTTCGTTTAAGTTTTGGCATACTGATGCTTTTTCACGGCGTTCACAAATTGGTCAACGGCGTGGACGGCATCAAAGGAATGCTTGCCGACCTTGGTTTGCCAACATTTCTGGCGTATGGCGTACATCTGGGAGAAACCATTGCTGCCATTTTGCTGATCGTAGGATTCAGAACCCGACTGGCCGCCATGGCGTTTACCTTGGTGATGGTTGTAGCCTTTTTGATGGCGCACATGGATCCACTTTTTGCCCTCGGAAAATCCGGAGCATGGATACATGAAGGAATCGCATTGTTCCTCTTCGGCGGACTCGGTCTGATGTTCACCGGTGGTGGAAAATACGCCTTGTCAAGCATTCACAAATGGGATTAAAAAAGAAAATAGAATGGTTCGTAATATGTCACAATTTAAAACTTTCAGTGCTTTGTCATTCCGACGGAGGAGGAATCCATTTGACTATCAAAAGGTTATTCACTTCATTGCGTTATGTTCAGAATGACAAAACAACCAATTATGAGTGATAGCGGACAATAAATAATTTCACCCAACAGACATTTTAACAACAATTAAATATTATATCATGAAGAAAATAAAAATAGGACAAACCAACTTAGAAGTAGCACCCTTCAACTTAGGTGGAAATGTATTCGGATGGACTTTGGACGAACAAAAATCCTTTGAAATCTTGGACGCATTCGTCGAAGCCGGATTTAACTTCATCGACACCGCCGATATGTATTCGTATTGGGTGGACGGTGGTCCGGGCGGACAATCTGAAACCATCATCGGCAACTGGATGAAAGCCCGTGGCAACCGCGAACAAATGATCATCGCCACAAAAGCGGGAGGCCCAACCGGGGTAAAAGACGAAATCGATGCCAGTCGTAAACACCTGATGGAGTCGGTGGACAAATCACTTGAAAGACTTCAGACCGATTACATTGATTTGTATTACCTGCATTATGACGACGAAAAAACACCGGTTTCTGAAACATTGGAAGCTTTTGCCGAAATGGTGAAATCAGGAAAAGTAAAACACATCGCTGTTTCAAATATTTCCCCGGCCCGTTTGAAAGAGTCATTGGAATATTCAATCCAAAATAAGCTTCCGAAATACGAGGTTTTTCAGCCTTTGTATAACTTGGTAGAAAGAAAAACATACGAAACGGATTATGCACCCATCGTGGCAGAATATGGACTCACCGTATTCCCCTACTCCGCTTTGGCTTCAGGATTTCTAAGCGGAAAATACCGTTCGGAAGCCGATTTTAACAAAAGCCCAAGAGGACAAGGTGCAAGCAATTATTTGAATGAAAAAGGAATTGGTGTTTTAAATGCCTTGGATCAAATTGCTGAAAAACACAATACTGCTCCGGCAACTGTGGCTTTGTCATGGCTGTCTGCACAACCCAACATCGGAGGACCCATCGCCAGTGCGACTTCCACCCAACAATTACAGCAAATTCTTTCTGCCGCCACACTGAATCTGGAGGAGTCTGACCTGAAATTACTGAATGACGCAAGTCAATAGAAATAAGAAAGTTAAAGAATTAAAAGATTATAATAAAAGGAATATAAAATTTGAAATGAATGGTTGAAGCTAAACGAAAAACCCGTAAATTGTAAGCTCAAATTTTTAATCCAAAAACAATCAAAAATCAAATATTTTTAACCATTAAATAAAAATTATTATGAGTACAAACACTATGGCATGGCCAAAATTCAAAGAAAAGTATGACAACTACATCAACGGCAAATGGACGGCTCCGGTGCAAGGAAAATATTTTGACAATATTTCTCCACTGACCGGAAAAGCATTCACCAAAGCCGCACATTCCACAGCCGAAGACATCGAACTCGCAGTAGATGCAGCACATGAAGCTTTTAAAACTTGGGGCAAAACTTCAGCCACCGAGAGAAGCATCATTCTGAACAAAATCGCCGACAGAATGGAGGAAAATTTAGAATACATTGCAACCGTGGAAACCATCGACAACGGAAAAGCCATCCGCGAAACCCTGAATGCGGATATCCCACTCGCAATCGACCACTTCCGCTATTTTGCAGGCGTCATCCGAGCCGAAGAAGGTTCGCTGAGCGAATTGGACCAGAACACGGTTTCATTGATCGTAAACGAACCCATCGGTGTGGTGGCACAAATCATTCCGTGGAATTTCCCGATTCTAATGGCCGTATGGAAATTGGCACCGGCATTGGCTTCGGGTTGTACCGTCATCCTGAAACCGGCAGAAAGCACCCCGACTTCTATCATGGTGCTGATGGAATTGATTGAAGATTTGCTGCCCGCAGGTGTATTGAACATCGTCAACGGATTCGGTGCCGAATTGGGAAGACCTTTGGTGACCAACAAAAAAGTAGCCAAAGCTGCCTTTACCGGTTCTACTGCAACCGGTCGTATGGTAATGCAATATGCAACCGAAAACATCATTCCGGTTACACTTGAATTGGGCGGAAAATCACCCAATATTTTCTTCAATTCCGTTATGGACGAAGACGACGAATTCTTGGACAAAGCCATTGAAGGCGCAGTCATGTTCGCACTGAATCAAGGTGAAATTTGTACCTGTCCTTCCAGACTTCTGATTCAAGAAGACATTTATGACAAATTCATCGCCCGTGTGATTGAAAGAGTCGAAGCCATCAAAATGGGAAATCCATTGGATCCGACCACAATGATGGGGGCGCAGGCTTCAAAAATACAGTTCGACAAAATCTCTTCTTACCTGAAATTAGGAAAAGAAGAAGGCGCAGAACTGCTGACCGGCGGTGAACCGATGAAAATGGAAGGTGAATTGGAAGGTGGATATTACATTCAGCCGACCCTGTTCAAAGGACACAACAAAATGAGAATTTTCCAAGAAGAAATTTTCGGTCCTGTATTGGCAGTGACAACTTTTAAAACCGTGGAAGAAGCCATCGAAATTGCCAATGATACATTGTACGGATTGGGTGCAGGAGTTTGGACCCGCGATGCCCACGAATTGTATCAAGTACCGAGAGCCATTCAAGCAGGTAGAGTTTGGGTCAACCAATACCATTCTTATCCGGCAGGTGCTCCCTTCGGTGGATACAAACAATCCGGAATCGGTAGAGAAAATCACAAAATGATGTTGGCTTATTATCGTCAAACCAAAAACATGTTGATTTCTTACGACAAAAACAAACAAGGATTCTTCTAAAAAATCATGCAAAGAGCAAATTCCGTCGTGGGATTTGCTCTTATTTTTAAACATTTAAAACACTTCATCATGGTATCAAGAATAGACAGCACCCAAAAAGCAAAAGAACTGATCAATGAGCTGAAAGAAAAACACGGCGAACTGATGTTTTATCAAGCCGGTGGCTGCTGTGAAGGCACCCAACCTCAATGCTTCCGCAAAGGTGAATTTTATTTGCGGATGAACGATGTTTGTATTGGCGAAGTAGAAGGTTGTGAATTCTGGGTGGACAAAGATTTGTTTGAATATTGGAAACACGCCCATTTCACCCTCGATGTCACCGACGGATTCGGTGCCGGCGGATTTTCATTAGAAACGCCCTTGGGAAAAACTTTTCAAATCCATTACCGAATCTTTACAGACGAGGAAATCGAAAACCTTAGTCCGGTGAAATTGGCCTGAAATTAGGCAAAAAATAAACATTTAAACAAGACAACAATATGAAAATTGAAATATGGAGCGATGTGATGTGTCCGTTCTGTTACATCGGAAAAAGAAATTTTGAAACGGCACTGTCAGATTTTGCAGACAAAAACAAAATCGAAGTCGAATGGAAAAGCTATCAATTGGATCCATCGATGCCCGAAGTGGCAACCGAAAGCCAAGAAGACTATCTCATCAAAAGAAAAGGAATGAATCGCGAGCAAGTGCAGGGAATGTTGGAAAATGTGACCCGAATGGCAGAACAGGCCGGATTGGAATATCATTTGGACAAATCCATCATGGCCAATTCAAAAAGAGCCCATCAATTGATTCAGTTTGCAAAAACCAAAAATCTGGGCAGTGAAATGGAAGAGCAATTGTTCAAAGCTTTTTTTACTGACGGAAAAAACATCGCAGACACCGAAGTACTGACCCAATTAGGTAAAGAAATCGGTTTGGACGAAGATGAGTTGCAGACCGCATTCACCGACGAACAATACCAATACCAAATGGCACAAGACATTCAGGAAGCGCGCAACATCGGAGTACAGGGTGTGCCTTTCTTTGTTTTCGACAGAAAATACGGAATTTCGGGTGCGCAGCCGCCTCAAGCCTTTGCAGAAACCTTGAACAAATCCTTTGCCGAATGGAGAAAAGAAAATCCTGAAATCAAATTAGAAATGACCCAAGGCGCAAGTTGCGACACAGACGGAAATTGTGATTGATAATCGATTAAATTTCAAATGAAATTAAAAAATCCTTCAAGCTTTGATTGAGGGATTTTTTTATGGTGGATGAATGGTAAATCATCGAACGAAGTTCGCAGGAAACGAATTGGTTTAATGAATTTGAATTAAATTTGGGCAATGAATCAAATTTTCAAAATATTCAAAGTGGACGAGGCCGAAGCAGCCAAAATTTCTGCCTCGCCCGATGAACCACACAAACATGAATTTGAAGAATTGATCATCGGCATCGAAGGTCAGCTGGAACATTTCATTGATTTTAAAAACATTTCCATCGACGCACCCTTCGTTAGTTTCGTTACCCAAGGCAAAGTACACCGAATCATCCCACGACCGGTCAACGGAAAATGCGAGATGTGGGGACTGCGTTTCAAAAGTGAATTCATCCCCGAAACTACTTTTCAGCTCTATGCTTACTATCACGACCATGCCACATTTCAATTAGAAAACAAAGCGGCTTTTCGACGGATGACAACGGTTTGCGAAATCATCCAAGACGAAATGCAGCAAGACAATCCGGATTACAGCGTGGTCAGGCATTTGCTCAGTGCCCTTTTCATGATGATAGAATCGGAACGGAACAAAATCGCACCGGAAACCAACGCTCAGATGAATTCACAAAACACCACGCTGAACAATTTTCTGAGAATTTTAGAAGACAATTATCACCGCCCCGCAGGCGTAGAGTTTTATGCCGAAAAACTATTTATGTCGCCCCGAAATCTGAACCTGATTTGCAAAAACATAATGCAACAAACCGTTACAGAAATCATTGAAACCCGAAAACTCATCGAAGCCAAAAATCAATTGACCCATACCGACAAAAATATATCCGAAATCGGTTTTGATTTGGGGTACAACGAAAAGGCATACTTCACCAATGTTTTCAAAAGAAGAACCGGACAAACCCCGACTGAGTTCAGAAAAGAAATGAAAAGCCTTTTTTCCTGATTTTACAACTCATCATCGGAAAAGTATAACTGGCTTGAATAGATTTTTCTCATCTTTGCAGTATCAGATTAATTATTAACCATTTAAAATTTTTACAATGAGAAAATTAACCCTATTATTTGCAATGTTTGCCTTCGCGGTAAGTTCTTATGCACAGACAAAATGGAATGCAGATTTGTACCATTCCTCACTGAATTTCACCATCAAACATTCCAATATCAGCATGGTGAACGGAAAGTTTTTGGATTATACCGGTTCGCTGACTACTACTGGTGAGACCTTGGAAAATGCGCAGTTTGATTTTACCATTCAAGCAAAAAGCATCAACACCAATGTGGAAGCAAGGGACAATCATTTGAGAAGCGCAGACTTCTTTGAAGTTGAGAAATATCCTACACTGACTTTCAAAAGCACTAAAATCCTGAAATCAGGCAAACCAGACCGCTATTTGCTCCAAGGAAAATTGACCATCAAAGGCGTGACCAAAGATGTGGTTTTTGACCTTTATTACGGTGGAAAAGCATCCAGCGACAAGGAAGAAAGAATCGGATTGACCGCCAAAACCGTGATTGACCGTTTTGATTACAACATCGAATACGACCCAAGCGGAATGGGGATTGGAAAAGATGTGAACATCGTGGTTTATTTGGAAATGGTCAAACAATAATTCATTCGGGAATTGGCATATGAAAAACCATCATACAGGCATATTGATTCTGAGATTGGGAGTGGGAATTTTGATGCTGCTCCATGGCATCGCAAAAATCACAAAAGGTGTGGGCGGCATTCAGAATATGCTGGTCGACAGCAATCTTCCGAAAGTAATCTCGTACGGTGTCTATTTTGGTGAAATACTGGCTCCGATACTTTTGATCATCGGATTCAGAACCCGGATAGCCGCCCTGCTCGTTGCACTTACCATGTTGACCGCTATCTTTTTGGCCAATATCGATAAGGTAGCTCAACTCACAAACAGCGGCGGTTGGGCAATTGAATTACAAGTATTGTTTATCGTAGGTTCATTGGCTTTGTTCTTTACCGGCGGCGGAAAATACGCCCTTTCGGATAAAAACAAATGGGACTGATAGGTCCTGATGACCTCAAATGATGTATTGAAAATTTTTAAAAAATATAAATATGAAAAATCAAGTAATGATAATCACAGGTGCCGGTATGGGACTTGGATTGGCCACCGCCAAAGAACTGGCTTCCAAGGGAGCAAATCTTGTGCTGGTGGACTACAACGAAGAAAGTCTGAAAGCTGCGGCGGATGATATTTCCAAAGAATTTCCAGAAGTGAAAATCAACACAGTTGTAGCAGATGTTTCTGACGAAGAAGCTGTGAAAAATTATGTCAACCATACCCTCAGCACTTTCGGCAGAATCGACGGATTGTTCAACAATGCCGGAATCGAAGGCCGTCAGGCGAGCATTACCGAATACGACATCGATGTGTTTAAAAAGGTAATCGACATCAATTTGATGGGCGTTTATTATGGTTTGCGTTTCGTGATTCCGGTGATGCAGAAACAAAAATACGGCCGCATTGTGAATTCAGCATCTGTGGGGGGTCTTCGCGGTGTAATGAACCAAATGCCCTATGTGGCAAGCAAACATGCGGTTTCGGGCATGACCAAAAATACTGCTTTGGAATACGGTCGCGACGGAATTCTGACCAATGCGATTGCACCGGGTGCGATTTTGACGCCCATGGTTGCCGAGGCTTTTAAACAAGTCAATCCTCAGGATCCAAAAGCAGCGGAATTGGAATATGCACAGCGCAACCCGACCAAAAGACTCGGACAGCCACACGAAGTCGCCAAAGTGGTGGCCTTCTTGCTGAGCCAAGACAACGGTTATGTGAGCGGTCAAATCATCGCCATTGACGGCGGAGAATCCAATATATATGGAAACGCCTGATTTGTGATGAGGATGAAAATACCAAAAGCTGTCGTTGAAAATATGTTTGCGGCCTTGCCGAAGAGAGCATTGAAAAATAGTAAACTCGATTTTTGACGACAGCACTTTGAATTTATTACAAAATATGTATGATTCTCAAATCTCATTTTGAGGACAATTGATAATGAGTGAATTTTTCACTGACACTACGCTGATAAAGCAGCACACGAAATTACATCCTTAAAAAAATCTGATCATTCCAATGGTGTTTTTTGCAGCTTATAAAGCTGTGAACCATTGAATTAATGAATATTAAACAACAGCTATTACTTTAAAATATTTATAAAAAATGGAACCCTATAAAATTCCCGCACAAACCCGTATCGGGCATGTTCATCTGAAAGTATCGGATTTGAATCGTTCATTGGCTTTTTACAGCGATTTGCTTGGTTTTGAATTGACTACCATGTACGGCGATCAGGCAGCCTTTATTTCTGCCGGCGGTTATCATCACCACATCGGGCTAAATACATGGCACAGCAAAGATGCTCCGCCTGCTCCCAAAAACAGTGTCGGTTTGTACCACACCGCCATCGTTTATCCGGCCCGAAAGGATTTGGCAGAAATTTTCGAAAGATTGAGAAAGGCCAATTATCCGCTGACAGGTGCATCTGACCACGGTGTTTCTGAAGCAATTTACCTGAACGACCCCGATGGAAACGGTGTGGAATTGTATTGGGACAAACCCAAAGAACAATGGCCCAAAAAGTCGGACGGTTCACTGGAAATGTACACCCGACCATTGGATTTGCAAGATTTGAGAAGTGAATTAGAAGAAAATAACAATCAATAAAATTAACAAACCATTCAAATGACCGAAAAAAGAATACATCAATACGAACTTACTTTCAAGTATCTGAAGAACAACAAAGGCGAAATCATGGACAAAACACCCATATCCCTTCCTTTTCAAAATCACGATGACATTTATAAAATCATAGAAATTTTGAATGAGAAAAATTTGTTCAGGGATGCTTCCCAAACCAATCAATTTGTGTTGGGATTGAAGCTTTTCGGAGATGTGATGATGAAAAACAAAGACTTGGAATTGTTCTCGGAGATGCGTCCGGCTTTCATGGATTTCATGAAAAAACTAAAATCAAAATAAAGAGGTTAAAAAACGCCAAGAAAACTCAAAATAAATTCATTTTTAACCCTAATACGAAATATCGACAGTGACTGCCGGAAAATGGCAGGACCCAAATATGTTTAAGAATTTAATCAAATACAACAAAACTGATAGGAGCTGGCATCTGCCCGCCATGGCCGGAATCTGTATCGGCATCCCTTTGCTGCTGGGCGTATTGACAGACGATATGGAAGGCGGGAGAATTGGCTCCATCGGTGCATTGGTTTTTCTGTATTTGCAGTCCAATCAGCTCACCAACCGAATGATTATTCTGATGGTTTCGGGCTTTGGGTTCATCCTTTCTTTTGCGGTGGGCATATTGTTTTCATTCAATACTTGGCTTTCTCCACTGATTCTTGCACTCTACACTTTTGGGGTGCATTATTCATTGAACAGCCTAAAGCTTTCCAAACCACCTGGCAATTTTTTCTTTATTATGGTGATTTCGATTGCCATAACGATGAAACATCCCGCTGCCGAATCCATTCACTACATCGGGAGTTTTACTTTGGGCGTACTGATTGCGGTGAGCATCGGTTTTTTATACAGCATCATCGTGCTGCGCAAAACCAATCAACCCGAAGTGATGGTGTTGAAAAAAAGTCCTTACATCAGTGTAACCGAATCCATCATTTTTAGTGTTATGATGGGCTTGTCGTTGCTGGTTGCGGTTTTGTCCGGGTTGGAAAATCCTTATTGGATACCGATTTCCTGTTTGGCAGTTATGCAAGGAGCCAGCACGAAACACATTTGGACAAGGGCAATCCAAAGGGTACTTGGTACTTTGATTGGATTGGGGCTGACTTGGGTAATTTTACTCAAAGACTTGAGCATTGCGGAAATTTGCATCAGCATTATTTTACTTCAAATCATCATTGAATTTTTTATTGTAAGAAATTACGCCATTGCCGTGATTTTCATTTCTACCCTCACCATATTTCTGGCTGAACCCAACATCAAATTGGTGGGCAATCCGAGTCAATTGATCAGTGCCAGATTTTTCGACATACTCATTGGGAGTGCCATAGGTGCTGTTGGAGGATGGATTTTGTACCACGAACATGTCCGATTTTATACCCGTATGCAATTGAGAAAAACCAAGGTGATTATGAAAAAATACAAAAAACTGTAAACCATCGGCCATTGGATGAAAAACAAAATGAAGCAGACTAAAAATTAGAACAAATGAACTTAAAAGACTTAAATAAAATCACAAAACCATTCAGCACAACCCATCAAATGCCAGTGCTTTTTTTGGGACACGGCAGTCCCATGAACGCCATAGAGGAAAATGAATTCGTGCAGGGCTTTAGGGCTGTTGCCCGTGAAATTCCCAAACCCTCGGCCATACTTTGCATTTCCGCGCATTGGGAAACCCGAGGAACCTATGTGACCGCCATGCAAAACCCGATGACCATTCATGATTTCGGCGGTTTTCCGGATGCGCTGTACGAGATGCAATATCCCGCACCGGGAAGTCCGGATTTGGCGAAAGAAACCCAATCACTGCTTAGCAAAACCAGTGTACATTTGGACGACAAATGGGGTTTGGACCATGGTGCTTGGTCGGTCATTCGGCACATGTATCCCGAGGCGGATATTCCGGTGATTCAGATGAGTTTGGATTATTATCAGAGTCCACAGTTCCATTACGAATTGGGACAACAAATCAAATCCTTGCGAGAGAAAGGGGTGCTGATCATCGGCAGTGGAAATATGGTGCACAACCTGCGCAAAGTTGCTTGGGACAAACTCGGTGAAAATTACGGATTTGACTGGGCCATTGAAGCCAATGAAAAAATGAAGGAATTCATTCTGAGCGGCGACCACAAACAACTCATCGATTTCCACAGGCACGGAAAGGCTTTTGAGTTGGCGATTCCCACGCCGGAGCATTATTTGCCCTTGCTCTATTCGCTCTCAGTAATGGATAAAAACGAAGCTGTAAAAATATTCAATGACCGTCCTGTGGGTGGTTCGCTGACGATGACAAGCGTGAAGATCGGTTGAAATTCTCAGTAAAATTTACAAATTCAAGAATTTTGATAGCTCATTCAAAAACCTTGTCTATAAATTTTGAATTCAACAATCGGGCGACTGCCATGTAATTTGGTTTGAAAGCAATTTGGTCGCCAACTTTGTATTTCTGTTTTCCACTTTCATCCTTGTTTTCACCCAAATCCACCACGAGCATGTCTGAGGTAATACCGACAAAACTCAAATCTTCACAAATGGGTTCAATGTCGCTTCGGTCAACATCCAACATCCCAAAATCGAGTATGGCTTTGATGGAAAATTCTCCTGCGTCTTTTTGGTTGTAATTGGCTGTATGTCCAACATTTCCATCGCCCATAATCCCATCCGGAACCATTTTCTTTTCTTTAAGTTCAATGATGTTTGCCCGGAATTCAAAAGTATCCACAGCAAGTTCCTCAAACTTTTGATTGTCAAACGGACTGATTCCAAAAAAAGCGGCTTCACCGATTCTATAATGATTGACTTCTTGGGGCACTGTACCTTGCTCCAAAAGTGGCAATGTAATGGAAGAACCACCGGAAATAAATCTGAGTTCTTTATTGAATTTGGCAGAAATCAATTCCTTGTACAACACCAATTGGAGTAATTTATCATAAGTTGGAATTATCCCATACATACACCCCAAATTGGAGCCAAGACCGATTACTTCTATATTGGACAATTCAAATATTTTTTCGTAAAAATCCATCACATCATTTCTGTTCACCCCTTCCCGCAATTCTCCCAATTCAATCATGATAATCACTTGATGTATTTTTCCTGCATTTTTTGCAGATTCGTTGAGAGATTTGATGGTTTCGTATGAAGAATTCAGTGAAATATCCGCATATTTAATCACTTCGTCGGCATAAATTTCAGCCGGAGGTTTGATGTAAATCGTTTTCATTTCTGGGTTTACTTCCTTCAAATTCTTGAGACTCGTCAGCCGCGAATCTCCGATGGAATTTAGATGTTGGATCACCTCCTTGGTCAAAACATTTTTCAGAAAAGTTTTATCGCCTGAAAAGACTTTTGTAATCAAACTCCAATGAATATTTTTTTCTGAAAGATATTGGCTTAAATACAGAATATTGTGTTGAATTTTTTTTGTGCGAATGATTAATTCAGCCATGGTTAAGATTTATTTTCGGGTTTTCTTTTGAGCCTCATTTCTAAATAAGGATTGGTGAACCCCATTTTTTCATAAAGGAATTTTGCGGGATTGTCCTTTTCAACATGCAATGCAATGTCTCCTTTGCAATTCTGCAAGACATAATTCATGATTTGTTTTCCCAGACCTTTCCCACGGTGTTCACGATGTACGGCAATATAAACCAATATATTTTCCGGAATATATTCTTCCATCCCTGTTTTGTTGACAATTACCGCAGCAGTGATTTCGTCATTGTATTCGGTGATGAAAATATATCCGCCTAAACCGGCCCTTTCTTTTGTGGCATACTCAATTGATTTTCTGATAGCAGTTTTGGAATCGCCGTATTCATCCAAATTTTTATAAAGGAAATTCACGATTCTTTCTGTTTCTATCGATGAAATTCTGTTGAGCATTTTAGTGCTGTATTCCATTGTTGTTTTTTCTACATAATAAACGAATTTGAAAACTGACAAAATTTTTGGGGTGTAAATTTTAAAATCCGATGCGGAAATTGATAAACCTTGAAGCCGCCCTATAGACATATATCATTGTTTATCAGTAATTTATTTCTAATAATTTGAATTAAAAAAAACCTAAAAAAAGCATTGTCTTTGGATTCGAAGCGAAACATGATTTTAGAAAACCGCATGAAAAAATTAGGAAAATAAAAAAGAGAACCAATTTCTTGACTCTCTTCTCTGACTTTTGTAGCGGGAACAGGACTCGAACCTGTGACCTTCGGGTTATGAGCCCGACGAGCTACCTACTGCTCCATCCCGCGATTTGGATTGCTTCACTTTTAAAAAGTGGTTATGAAATAGAGGGTAAAATTCTCAGACTTTTGGGCTATGTATCCAAAGTTGAAGATGACGAAATCGCAAAGAAATACAACCAAACTGCTTACCATGTGCTCGTCTTTTGTGTAATTGAGCTGGACAGCAAACAAATTGCCATGCTGCCCGGTTCTGAGCTTCAGGTAAAGGAATGGATCAGCGGAAGGGTTCCGAAAGCAAAGGATTAATCTTCTGATTGAACAGAAACAAATTCCACTCATTTTCAATCAAAAATTGTATTTTTGAGAGATGAAAACACGAATGAAAAGCTGGGGTCTCTCCATAAAAAAGCACAAAAAATCATTCTTGAAATACCTGATTGAACTGCTCATCGTGGCTTTCGGGGTTTTTCTCGGAATCATGGTCAGCGAGAACAAAGCCAATAAAAAAGTTGAAGAAAACATCTCTCAATCAAGGTTGCTGATTATTGACGAATTGGAAGCCAACCACTTAGCATTGAGCAATGCCGTCGTTTATCATGAAAAAATCAAAAAAGGTTTTGACAGTTTGCGCATGCATTTGCCAAAGGAAATTTATTTGACGCCCTACTTTTCTAACCAGCAATTTCGTCAGGAACAAATTCCGGGTTGGAACGGCATCCGAATTATTGAAGTCGAAAATGTGGCTTTTGAAAGCGCCAAAATCGGTGGGATTTTTCAAAACATGGACATCGACGAAGTTCGTCAGATTTCCGCAGTTTACCGTCAATTACAAGGCTTTTCAGAACTTGGAAATCTGATTACACAAAAAGTATTCGCTCTGAATTCCGACACCAAAACCTTGGATGTGATAGGCATATTGGAAATGCTAACCAATGATTTTCTCAATGCCGAAAAAACGCTGGCCCTTGAATTGGAACAAACCCTCCAAAAGCTGAAAAATGAAAACGACTAAATATCAACGGTACAGCGATTTTCTGTTGGTCGAAACCGGAAATAAAAATTAACCACTAAATATACAAAGCCATGAAAAAGCTTATGAATTACGGAAAATCATTGTTGACAATGGTTTGTGCAATTTGCACTTTACCCGCTTTATCGGCACAATCATATGAAAAACTAAACCGGTTAGAAGGTTACCAAACCACCACTTATTACAGCGACGGTTCCAAAGCACAAGCCGAATCCATGGCTGCCCGTTGCGACAAGGTGATTGCATTTTACAAACCGCTGACAGAATTTGAACCGGAGGTTACACTTCTTGTATTGTCATCGGCAGATTGGAGCAGTTATACGAATTTTCCGGTTTACGGGATGCCGCATTATAACAATGCAAAAACCCTGATAGTTGCTTCGGAAGACAATGATTTTTGGAAAAGTTTCATTCCACCGCTTGATCAGCTTCCGGCACCGCTTGCCCAAAGAATTTCAGACACTTACACCGATGATGAAAATGTGCTACCAAAAGCGTTGGGATTTGTCAGTGTTTGAATTTTTCGATTACATACTCCAACGGAATTTTTTCTTGTTCCAATCTCCAATTATTTACTTTTAAAATGTCGTAAAGTTGTTGTTCTTCGTCTGTCAGGTTTAATTTAGTTGAACTCTTTGTCGGTGTGCCTTTGTCGTCTTCAAAAAACTTGTCAAAGGTTTGCTTTTCCATTAAAATGCTTTTTGTCTGCGGAAAGTAAGTGCGAAATTGTGATAAGATTTCAAAACCTTGTACGTCTATGTCTCCCCAATAAAGCAATTCAAGATTGTCAAACCAACGAACATTTTTAAGATTGTAAACACTATATCCGCTACCAAAAATTGCAATCGTTTCGCTCATTTTCGGAAGTGTCAAAGTTGTGTAAAGTGTAGTTTTATTTTCTACAACCAAAACTTTTTTGATAGGCAAATTCAATTTTTCAAATTGACTTGTAGGAATTGCAACATCGTCAATTCCTGAAAAGTATTTGTCGGCTATTGATTTGTCAAGGACTTTAAAGCGAATTTGAGGTTCAGCAAATTTCAGATTAAATCGCTTTTCAAATTCTTTTTCTTCGCTGTTTATGTGCTCTGAAATAAGAACATTAAGCAATTCTTTGATTACACTTTGATTTCTTTCAATAAACTTCGTGTGAACTTTTATTGGTAATTCTCTTATGTATAAATTCGGTTTGGGATTTTGTTTGAAGTATTGACAGACATTCAAAATGCTTTCCAATTCAGTTGTATTGTCAATTACCTTTTTCGGATTTTTGATTATCCATTCTTTTAGTTCGGGAAATTCACTAATGATTTTCTCAACGCTCGCTTTGAACAATTCAACTTCTTTTTCTTTGCCTAAGAATTTTAAGAAATCTTTTTCAGTGTCAAAATAAATGGCAATAGGCAAATCTTGCGTTCCTAAATGTTTTGTTTTTACCTTTTGAAATTCTAAGGTGTACCCAAAACCTTTTTTCTCTTTTGATTGACTAACGATTTGCTGAATCTCTTTTTCAAATTCAGTCAAAGAGGATTTAGTATATGATTTATCGCCTCGAATATCTATTCTTGAAAACAGAACATTTTCAACCAAGGATTGAAGAAATGAAATATACTTTCTTTCGGTTTTGTTTCTTATTTCTTGTGGCGTAATCATTGGTTCAGGTAATTTTCTTTTTCTTTTTTGAATTGTTCAATCGGCATATCATACAGCCAAGAATGTCTTTCTTCTTTCCGTTCCACAAAATGAACAAATGAAATGTCGTTCTCAACAATGTGGATATTATCGCTAGGAGTAACCACCAACAACTGCAAATGAAGTTGTTTGCAAAGTGTAATCAAATATCGGGCTTTGTCTTCGTCTTGAGCTTTAAACGCTTCGTCAATGGCAATAAATCGAAACGAATTACTTTGCAAACCTTCTTTTGTCAAACCAAATTGATAAGCAATTGCAGAACCTAAAATCGTATAAGTAAGTTGGGCTTTCTCTCCACCCGAAAGTTGTCCCATTGATTCATAGGTTTTGGCTTTTTGTTCTGTTTCTTTGTAAAATTCTTCTGCTTTGTAACTAAACCAAGAACGAACGTTCATCACTTTTTTACGCCATTCTTCTTTGTCCAATTTGGAAATCAAAGGTTCAATGTGATTATAAAAATGATTTTTTCGACCGTCAATAGAAGCATCAACTTCTCTGATGTTGGGAATAGCAGTGTTCAGCAACGTTCTAAACTCTTTTACTTCATCGCTGATTTTATTCGGTGCGACAAGTTGAATATATGTTTTAGGATTACTTTTGAAATCAATTTCTTTCAAAGAATCGTTCAAATGCCTGATGTTTTCTTTGATTGAATCCGACCAGTTTTCAAAGAACATTCTGAAATCGCCAACTTTGTTGGTAATGGTTTCCTGCAAATAATCGTTGAATTTCTTTTCAAATTTTGGAAGATTATCTTTTTTCAATCTTTCTAAGAAACTTTGGTATTCGCTAATTAAATCCAAATTCGTAGAATCGGGCAATGAATTAACATCAGAACGCCAATCTTTGAATTTGCTTGTAATGACTTCTGTCGGTTGTTTGAATGCGTTTATTTTAATTCTTACTTCACTTTCTTTTTTTCCTTTTTGTTCTTCAAGTTCTCTTGTTTGCCTTGAATTTTCTTCTTGAAATTTTCTCCGACTTGTTTCAAAGGTTGCATATTCCAAACTCAACAAATCAGAATTATTTTCTTCAAATGTAGAAACATCAATTTTACCAAAAGGCTCATAAATGGATTTGTTATTTCTTATTGATTGCTCAATACTTTTTTGATTTTCTTCTGTTTGAAAAATTTCTCTGTCTTTGTTTTTAATGTGAATATCCGAAAGCTGTTTTAAATCGTCTTGAACTTTCTTTAATTGTTCTTGTAACTTCTTAACTCGGTCGTTAGTTTTTTCTAATTCTTCTTTTTGCTCTGTCTTTTCTTGTATCTCATTAGCATAAAATTGCCAATTTATATCATCGTATTTGTCAAATTTTGAAAACAGATTATGACATTCATCTCTGAAAATCCCTAAGTTTTTGATTTCAAAATTTTTACTTGTAATCGCCTTTTTATTTTCCGTTTGTTGAGTTTGCAGACTGATTAATTCTTTCTTTAAACCCGCAATTTTTTCTTTATTATCCCAACCTAAAACATAGTTTTCTTTTCTTGAAATATGCGGACGGTCGTCTTTTTCGTGCTTTCCTCTTTTGAATTTTATCAATCCGTTTTGAGTAATTGCCATTTCGGAATGTCGTTCAAATTCGAAAATATCATCTACACAAGTAAAATTAAATTGTGCTTCCAAATAGTTTTCAATCCAATCAGCATAAACCGTTTTTGGTTTTATGTCAATCTTATTGACTAAGGACTTTTCTCCTACATTTTTACTTTGAAAATTCTTGAGATAATCTTGTTCTTCGTACTTATCATAACGGATTCTTCCTTTCAGATTGCGGCTGTTCACATATTGATTTACTTGCGAATAATATTTTTGAGGAACAATCAAACGCAAAGCAAAATTATGTAATACCTTTTCAATGGAAGTTTCCCAATTTATTTCATCATCTTTCACTTTGATGAGTTCGCCAATGAAAGGAATTTCTTCTCTGCTTGCTCCAATGTGTGCAATAATTTCATCTCGTATCTCGGCTTCACGACCGGCAATGTTATTTTTGTTTTCTTGAAGTGTTTTTATGGTTTTTACTAAATCTTCGATGTCTTGTTTTAACTTATCTTCTTCATTTTTCAATGCACGAAGATTTTCATTTTCTTCTTCGATTTTGAGTTGTGTATTTTGCTTAAATTCTTTTGCCTTTTCTCTGTTTTGACTAAACGCTTCTTCACTTGGATTAGTAGGCAATTCAATACTTTGAGCGATTTTATTGTACTTCTCAAGATTATCACTTCTTGAATTTTTGCTTTTTTCTAATCTTCCTATCTCGGCTTTCAGTTTCTCAATTTGATTTCCAACTTCATCAGATTTTATTTGAACGGTCAAGTCTGTTTCTTCGCCTTTTAATTCCGTTTCTTTGTTTTTCAACTCCGTTAAATCATCATTCAAGCGTTGCAATTCATCTTTACATTTTTCCAATTCATTTTCGCCAAGCTCAATACCTTTTTTGGCAAACCAATATTCAGCCGTTTTCTTTGATTTTTCTAATTGAAATAAATCCGTTTTGATGTTGGTTAGTGCTATGGCAATTTCATTGATTGGTGTCAATTGTTTGATTTGTTCTTTGGCTTTTTCAATGTTGGTTTTAGCGTCCATTAAAGTCAAAAAACTTTCTTTAAGTTGGATAAATTCCGTTTCGGCATCTTGTTCTTCCAACATATTTGTTCTGATAAACTCGTCCAAATCTTCCAATACTTTCACGCCAACAACCTGATTGAATAAACTCAGTGCTTTTACGGAACGCATTCCGAATAAATTGTACATTCTTTCGGCATAAGCTGTTGGTCCTTCAATAAATTCAATTTTCTTTTTAGTTGCATTGGCATTGTAAATTTTATCCAATCTTCTTTTCCACAAACCTTTCGCATCAAAATCACGAAAATCTTTTTCTACTTCAAGCGGAACGTGAGCAATGCCGAATTGTCGTCTTAATTCGTTGTTAGAAAACCAACGAACCTGAAACAAGGTAATTTGCTTTTGGTCGGTATTTTCAAAATGTGCAAGAATGACAGAATATGTATTTGTATCACGCAGTTTTTGTGTGAAAGATGACGTTTTCCCTTCTTCCTGAATATTTCCGTAATGCCCCAAAACATACGTTTCTTCGGTTCGGTCACCTTTTTTCTCAACGCCAGAAGATTGATTATAAAAACGGTCTTTCTTTGCAGGAACTATCAAGGTAAGCAAAGCATCAATGTAGGTACTTTTTCCCGAAGCATTTGCACCGGTCAAAAGTGAATTATTTCCTTTCGGATTGATTCTAAAAACCTTTTCGGTAAATGTTCCCCAGTTGTAAACTTCCATATATTGAAGTCTGAAACCCGCTTTGTCGGAACTTGTGCTAAACAGACTCAACATATTCTTTCAGTTTTGTTTGAAAATCCTGTAATATATCCAGTGTTATTTTTTCTTTGATAATGCGGTGTATCTGATATTTTGTTTCGTTATCTTTCTTGCTGATTTCTTTTAAAAAGCCTAAATCAACTGCATTACGAATGTATTTTTCTAAATCTTTTTGAAATTTCAACTTGTTATAACCCTCTTGCAGAAAGAGTTCTAATTCTTCTTTAATTTCCGAATCGGTAATGAATTTTTCAGTTGCCAGCTGCGTAGGATTGCTGTCAAAATCTTCCAAGCTTTGTCGTAATACAACAAGAACTATAGATGTTTCAAAACCAATTTGTCGCCTTGTTACCAAACCAAGCGTTTTGCCTTCACTGTCTTCCAATTGTTTTACAAAAGCAAAACCATCATCTTTCTTTACAATGAGCTCCAAACCAATTTGGCTGATGTACTCTTGAATTTCATTTTGATAATTGATTACATCTTCCCACACATTAGAAGTGCGTTCCACAGTCGATTTAAGCAACCTTACTATTGCTTTGCTGTACGGTTTAATATTTTGTTCTAAACTGCTCATTTGCTCAAAATAATTTCAGGGATTTTTATTTGTTTTCCGCTTGCAATATCGAAGATGATGTCCTGTGTTTTATCAGGATTAATAACGTGTTTAAACTCTTTTACAATTCCGATATACCCAAACAATTCCGGCAAACCTTTTTCCAATCCGCCATAATTTTCAACTACATCTAAAAGCGTTGTCTGTGATCTTTCTTTCAGAATGTCTTTGATTCTTTTTCGCAACAAATCTTTGTCAATGTTGGATTGTGAAAACAATTTTCCTAAATGATTTGATGAAGTAATGTCTTCGTCAGCAATCTTTGGTTTATTGGTATAAGTAACTTCTTTACTTTGTTCGGTCGTCAATTTTCGTTCAAACGGAATATTGATTTCTATTTCTGTTTCCAACTCAAACGAAATTTCGGGCTTCTTTCTTGTCTTATTGATTTCGACAAGTTGTTTTTTGATTTCCTGAATTAATTTTTTGGTTACTTCCGATTTTGAACTTTCATTTTCACGAATGATACGACTTAGTTTTTCTGCCATTTTATCGTTGGCTTTATAGACTTTTCTTCCCGAATTATATAAATGATTTTTCATTCCCTTTAGAAATGGGTCATTTACAGGAATTGATTTTTCTTCCAAAGTCAGGTACAATTCTTTAGTCAGACTTTCCCATTTGTTTTGCAAATCAGGATTGAGAATAAACGACCAAAAAGCATAAAAACTTTTTCCTTGCTGACTGTCTTTCAGTTCATCAAGAGCATCGAAAGTAAAAGCCAAGATATCGCTTTTAGTCAAACTGCCGTCTGCGTGTTTTTGATAAATTCCTTTTGTAATTTCTTTAAAATTATCTTCAACTTCTTTAAAGTCGGATAACAATTCTTTTGCGGATTGATTGAGTTGATGGAAACGTGGTACGATTTCAAATTCTTCAAACACCTTTACATCTTCTCCGATTTTTATTCTTTGAATTTGTTGTTCAATTTCCAATTTCTTTTCTTCCAACAACTGAATACGTTTTTCGGTGTCTTCATTGGTAAACTCCACCAATTCTTTCAACTGATTTAAAATATTGTTGAATTTGGATTCTGTGCCAACAAATTCTTCCTTTTTCAAACTTACTATCCAATCTATGGTTTTGCTTGAATGTGCGGAAAGTTCATAAAAAACTTCACCTTGTTCGTCGGGATAATTGGTCAGGAAACCTTTGTTTGTCCAATTTGAAATATACTTTTTAGCCTTTGTTTCGTAAGTATCAAACGCACTGATTTCGCTGTCCTCGTCATTCTCCACTTCGTGTCCTTCCAGAAAATCGGCTAATTGCGTATGGATATTTTCAGAAGAAATCGCTACTTGTTTATTGATAAATGTCTGCACAAGAAATTCAATAATCATTTCTCTATTGCGTAAACGCAACAATTCAACACTTGGCGAAGTGTTCAGCGTATTCAATATTTGGGCAATGTCTGCCATTCTATCTTATTTCAAGCAATTCGGCAACATCAACAGAAAAGGCAATGCTTGTGCGTAATCTAATTCGGGATATTCCAAGCCCAGCAAGCGAATGTTTTGGTAATAGGTGTTATGATGGTTGTAATACATTTTTTCACTTTGTATAAACCACGCTTTTTCGCCTAATTTCTGAGCCAAAAACCACTTTTCAAGCAATCGTCCCGTTCTGCCATTCCCGTCATTCCAAGGGTGGATTTTTACAAATACTAAATGAATGAAAGCGGCGTAGTAAAAAATTTCTTCAATGCTCAAATCTTCTTTAAGCAACACGGCAATGTCATGGTAAAGTTTGTGCATTTCACTTTTCACTTCATAAGGCGAAGCAGCAACATACTCAATCTTTCCGTCAGGCGTGGCGACAAACATATTGTGCGAACGAAACTTTCCTAACTGGTGTTCCTCCACAAAATTTACCGCCAACAATGCGTGCGCTTTACTTAGGTTTTGCGGTGTAGGCACGTTTTGTTTGGCAAAGGTGTAAGCATTATAGAGGTCGTCTATTTTTTTTGTATAATCGGGTTTAAACTCAATGCCCATGGCTTTGTGCTTAATGTAACTGTCCAATTCAATGTCTTCACCTTCAATTTTGCTGCTGAAAACTGATGCCACCGAAGTATAAAAACTAAAGGTGTCTGTAGAAATTTCAGCTTCTTCCAAAGCATTGAAAGCAGTTTGTAAATCTTGTGGCACTTTCTCTAAATAAGAAGCCAGCAAGTCCGTTGGAATTATTTGAAGTTTATTTTTTAATACTGCCATAAATTTGAAATTGTTTTTACAAATTTGCTTAATTCTTCTTTCTTTCTTCGTCTGCCGGCATAACGAAGCATTTTACTTTGATTGATGGTGTATTTAGCAAACGCCTCTTTGAAAATTGTCCGCATTTCTGCACCTTGTTGAGCCGAAAAAATCACTTCATCACAAAAAATGTCCACCAACATTTTTTCAATGGTCGCGGTTTCTACTCCGCTCATATTTTGCGTTGGTGCTTCGGAAATCAAAGGTTTTATGATGAAAATTTCCTTTTCGTTCACAATGTATTTTTCCAAAATATCATTTGTCGGTTCAACAAAAACCGATTTTTTTATTTCCCGCAAAAAGTAAAAAACCGAATTGGTTGTTTCTTTATCTGTTTCTACCAACACATAAAATCGGTTGGGCTGATGCTGCATAAATTCGTTTAAAACATAAGTGTTCCACACGCATAAATTCGCATAAGGAAATTCCGCTTTCAGTTTTTTGAAAATCGCCTTTGTTGCCGATGAAATTTCGGGAATATAATTTTTGCTTTCGCCCAATGTAAATTTTCCTCTACCGATGCGTTGTAAAACGCCCGATTGCACCAACGTATGAACACGTCAATTTACCGTTGTCTGCTTGATGTCTTTTTCGGTTTGTTCGTAAAAGGCAACAATATCTTGTGTTTCAAAAACAGTCATGCTTTTGAAATGGCGTTTCATTTTGTCGATATGTAGTTTGTCTGTTGCGATGACTTCTTAAATTAAATTTTAGGCAAAGATATAAAAAACTATGAAACGGCAGCAATGTTAATGAATTGCCGAAAATTAGTATTATGGGGTGGCGGGTGGGCTTGGGTGCGGTGGGGTAAAATTAAATGTGGTACAATAGCGTTGGCTTTGCGTGTCGGCTTGTACCTCTTTTAATTTTTTCGAAGGGTTGCAATTATTCTCTTTTGGTCAGAATGATTTTATGTTGGAGTGTTCAAATGCCATTCTGACAAACATTTCAAGGCTTGGCCTTTGCCGCCTCAGACTTTACGAAAACCATGATTTTTGGCAACTAAATCTCCAATATTTTTTTCTGCTGAATATAAAGTCTATTTTTGCTATTTAGAATTATCCTAAATAGCTTGAGGCTACTGTATTTTATATTCGCGCTGATTGCATTGGCGGTGATTTCACTTTTTGTCGGAGTGAAAGACATCGCCGTTTCGGATTTGTTTCGGTGGACGGACGAGCAACAATTGGTGATGAGTATCAGCCGGATTCCGCGCACAGTGGCACTGATTCTGGCAGGTGTTGGAATGAGCATCTGCGGACTGATCATGCAGCAAATGACCCAAAACCGATTTGTAGCACCTACTACGGCCGGAACATTGGACGCTGCCAAAATGGGAATTCTGGCGTCCATACTTTTTGCTTCACAATCCGGGAACTTTACACGAATATTGTTTGCCTTCGGATTTACATTTTTGGCGAGCATTATTTTCCTGAAAATTGCAGACAGAATCCGTTATCGGAACATTATTTTTGTTCCCTTGGTCGGTTTGATGTTCGGCGGAATCCTGAATTCCATCACCACTTTTTTCGCTTACAAAAACAATGTGGTTCAAAATGTAAATGCATGGATGGTCGGTGATTTTTCGGGCATCCTTCAGGGAAATTACGAATTGGTTTACTTGAGCATACCGGCGGTAGTGATTACTTATTTGTATGCCAACAAATTCACGGTGGTCGGCATGGGCGAAAATTTTTCTAAAAACTTAGGGCTGAATTACAGAACCGTGCTGAACATAGGATTATTTTGTGTTGCACTCACAGTGAGCGTGGTGGTTTTGACCGTTGGAACCATTCCATTTTTGGGCTTGGTGATTCCCAATATTGTCAGCATTTTGTATGGCGACAATCTCCGAAAAACACTGCCGATTACTGCTGTATTCGGTGCCATTTTCCTGTTGATTTGCGACATCATCGGAAGGCTGATTATTTTTCCGTTCGAAGTTCCTATCGGCATGACGGTGGGCATCGTTGGCGGGGTGATTTTCTTAATTCTTTTAATCAAAAAGCAAAGATGAGTATCCCCAATAAAATATTCACCCTTGTTTTGATTACACTGATTCTCAGTGGATTGTTTTTGTTTTACAAACTGCCGAACAATTGGGAATATGCATTGGAACGAAGAAGTTTCAAAGTTGCTTCCATGCTGATTGTTTCCTGTTGCATCGCCTATTCGTCGCTGGTTTTCCAAACGCTGACCAACAACAAAATCCTTACGCCTTCCATCATGGGATTTGAAGCGGTTTATCTGCTTTTTCAGACTTTGATTGTCTTTGTGTATGGCGACAAAACCTTTCAGGTCATCAAAAATTCTGACAATTTTTTCATTTCCATCGGATTGATGATGCTGTTTGCTTTTTTGCTTTTCATTTTAATTTTCAAAAGAGGAAAAAGCAATATGTATTTCCTGCTGCTGATTGGTTTGGTTTTGGGAACGCTTTTCGGGACGGTCAGTTCCTTTTTGCAATTGGTCATTGACCCGAATGAATTTCTGATTATAGAAGGTCAAATGTTTGCTTCCTTCAACAAAATCAACACCGATTTGTTCTGGTATGCATTGGCTTTTATGATTTTGAGTTTCATCATCGGTTTCCGCCAAATCAAAAACTTGGATGTCATTGCTTTGGGGAAGGAAGCCGCCGTCAATCTGGGATTGGATTACGACAAAACCGTGAAATTATATCTGTTCATCATCGCCGTGTTGGTCGCCGTTTCCACCGCATTGGTAGGGCCGATGACTTTTTTGGGCATCTTGGTCACCAATCTCACATACGAGCTGTTCAAAACCTATAAACATTCCATACTGATTCCCGCCTGTTGTTTGGTGAGCTGCATTGCGGTTTTGGGTGGACAATTCATTGTGGAGCAAGTATTTAATTTCAACACCACCATCAGTATCATCATTAATTTCGTAGGAGGAATTTACTTTATGTTCCTGCTGCTAAAAGCCAAAAAAATATGATTAAAATCGAAAACATATCGAAGAATTATTCCGAAAAGATTGTTTTGGATAAGGTTTCACTTGAAATTCCCAAAGGAAAAATCACTTCGATCATCGGTGCCAACGGTGCCGGCAAAAGCACGCTGCTCAGCATCATTTCAAGGTTGCTGAAACAGAATCACGGCAGCATCATCATCGATAAAAAGAACATTGAAGATTACAAAAACCGGATTCTGGCGCAACATCTGTCGATTCTAAAACAATCGAATCATTTGGATTTGAAACTGACGGTCAAAGAGTTGGTGAGTTTTGGCCGTTTCCCCTATTCTCAGGGAAGACTGACGGCGGAAGACCATGAAAAAGTTGATGAAGCCATTGCATTTTTGGATTTGAAATCCATCGAAAACAGTTTTGTGGACGAATTGAGTGGCGGACAGAAACAAAGGGCATTTCTGGCGATGGTCGTGGCGCAAGACACAGAGTACATTTTGTTAGACGAACCGCTGAACAATTTGGACATGAAACATTCGGTACAAATCATGCGGACACTGAGGAAATTGTGCAAAGAAAAAGGAAAAACCATCATCATTGTGATTCATGAAATCAATTTTGCAGCCAATTATTCGGATTATATCGTGGCAATGAAAGACGGAAAAATCCGGCATTACGACACCACAAAAAACATCATCAATCCCAAAGTGCTCAATGATATTTTTGACATCAATTTTGAAATCATCGAGAAAAAAGAACAGCTGTTCTGCGATTATTTTTCGGCATTGAAAGACATTTATTAAATATAAATTCATTATAAATCAATAATTTAAATCATTAAAAACCAATAGAAATGAAAAATATCCTAACATTATCCTTGCTGTCATTGCTGACTGCATTCGCAAGTTGCAAGAACGAACCAAAGGCGGAAACGACCTCGGCTGAATCTGCAGAAAATATCACAATCACCCATACGCTCGGCACAAGCACTGTTGTGAAAAATCCGCAACGGGTGGTGGCATTGGACTTTGCTTCGCTCGAAACTTTGACCGAATTGGGCATTCCTGTTCTCGGGGTTCCCAAGTTGAATATTCCCCAGCATCTGCAACAATTCAAGGACGATGCTTCGGTGGTGGATTTGGGAACGCTGAAGGAAGTGGATTATGAAAAGCTCAATGAACTGAATCCGGAAGTGATTTTCATGTCGGCAAGACTGCAAAACGATTATCCCGAAATTTCCAAAATCGCTCCTACGATTTATGCCGAAATCGATTACAAGGATTATATGAATTCGATTGAAAATAATTTGGGAATTTATGGTGAAGTTTTTGACAAAAAAGAAGCCACCGACAAAGCATTGAACGACATCAAAGAAAAAATAAATACCATCCATGAAAAAATGAAAGATTCCGACAAAAAAGCTTTGATAGTTTTGCACAACAACGGCAAATTCAGTGCTTACGGCAAAGGTTCACGCTTCGGAATCATCCATGATGTATTGGGCGTAAAAGAGGCCGTGGAGAATTTGGAGGTAACGAGACACGGACAGGCGGTTTCCAACGAATTTATTCAGGAAGCCAATCCGGATTATTTGTTTATCATTGACCGTTCGGCGGTGATCGACCACGAAGCGACCAACAAGGAAGCCATTGAAAACAAACTGATTCAGCAAACGAATGCCTACAAAAACGGAAAAATCATTTATCTGAACCCCGAAATCTGGTACATGTCGGGCGGCGGCATTACTTCCATCAACAAAATGATTGATGAAGTAGCTGAGAATTTGTGATAAAATCAGAGGAACTTAAATCAGCAATCCTTCAGATACTCAGTTGTTTGGAGGATTGTTTTTTTTTATTGTTTTATTCATGATTCAATTTCCTCAATGGATTATACAGCATTGGATTTTTAAACATTTTTATCAGGGTTTCAGTTTCATTGCGATTCAATTTATCCAAATCCTTTTTGAAATAAAATCTTGAGGCAGAATCAACGCCCGTAGCCCTGTATAGAAAATCAAAATTTCTGGCATTCCAGTTGAGACATTGTTTTTGGTCGGTGTGTTTTTCTATTTCCCAAGTCAAAAAATATTCAAAAGTCAGATTTTCAATTCTGGTAGTATTTTGTTGTTTCACCAAGGGATAGATCCTGCGGGCGATGTTGTGAGATTGACATTCTGTTTTGTGTATCAACGATGAAATTAGGTCATTCTCTAAACTTTCGGGATGAATTTCATCATATATTTTGTAAAAATCATCCGGCAAATCTTCTGAATTATTGATTTGGGCAATGAAATAATCAAGTTCTTCTGAATTAAGGTTTTGTTTGAAACAGTGCTTATAGTATGCATGGATTCCAAAACCTAAACCTATCGTAATCAACAAAAAAAACAATAAAAATTTGACAAATCTTCTCAATCTTAATGGATTTTAGAGTTGTTGTGGAAAAAACCTTACAAACTTCTCAAATATAAACAATCCTTTTGTTTTCATTTGGGAATTAGTTGGAAAAAATTGGGGTTGTGGGAGGTTTACCGGTGTTGTGTGCCTTACAAATTTTCCTTTATAATTTTTTCAATTTTATTGGATTCACTTTTATTCAGTTTCAAAACAATTCTAAAAGATTTATTGAAAATACTTTTTTTAGAATTTAAATTTATTGAGATTCCATTTCTTGTGTTTTCAATCTTAGTATAGTACTCCCACTTCTTAGGACCAATTGTTAAGTAAATATAAATTATTTTCACGAGTTTTCAATGATTCAATGTTAAAAAACCCCTTAAAAGGTTTTTTAATGTTGGATTGTTGAAAACTTTGTTTAAGCTGCGTTTTTGTACTTTTCATAAGGCTTCTCTCGGTTTATTCCTTGATGTCTTCTATGATTGTATTTATGCATGAATTTTTTTATTCCCTCGTATAATTCCTGCCCGTCATTGGGTGGATTTAAGTAGATATAATCCTGCTTAATTGTTCTGAAAAACCTTTCTATATAAACATTGTCTATCGCCCTGCCTTTCCCATCCATACTGATTTGAATGTGATTTTCCTTTAAGGTTTCTACCCAATGTTTGCTGGTGAACTGACTTCCTTGATCTGAATTAATTATTTTTGGTGTCCCATGCCTAGCAATGCATTCGTTGACCAATTCCGTTTGATTTTCTTTGTCCAAGGTGTTGGATAATTTCCAACCAATTATATACCTACTAAAAACATCTATAATCGCTGTGAGGTACATAAATCCACGCTTCATCGGGATATAGGTAATGTCTATTGCCCAAACTTGATTGGGGCAATCAATGACCACATCCCGCAACAAATAAGGATAAATATACTTGGCTTTACCTAATTTACTAAGGTTCTTTTTTGGGTAAATCGCTTCTAATCCCATTAGTCTCATCAACCGTCTAACGCGCTTTATATTAGCTTTTAATCCGTGTTCCAAGAGTTCATCCTGCATGCGCAAAGCACCATAAGTCGGGTTTTCGAGATAGGTTTTATCCATGATTTCCATTATCCTTAAATTCTCATCACTCTCTGCCTTAGGTTTGTAATAAAAGCCACTTCGATTCAGGTCTAATAACTCGCATTGCTTTCTAACACTAAGCTTCTGATGACTGGTCTCAACCACTGCCAATCGCTCTTTTAAAGTCCGGTTTTCCATAAGCTTTTTTTTAAAAAGTCACGCTCAACTTCCAGTTTACCAATTTTAGCATACAGTGATTCCTTTACTTTCTCAACCTCTTGTTGGTTGTTCCCTGAAAAAGCTTGGGCTGCATTTTCAATAAATTCTCTCTTCCAAGTACCCACTTGGTTAGGCGAAACCGAATACTTTTTCGCAATCTCCGAGGCGGTCATTTGTTCTTTAATAGCTTCTAAAGCCACTTTAGCCTTGAACTCAGGACTAAATTTTCTACGTTTTTGTCTCATAATTATTAAGTTAAAATTAATGCTTTTTTTTAACTTAACCTCTGGTCCGAATTTTGGGGAGTATTATAATGTCGGTTGAGCTTGTTTTATTAATCCATTAAGATTTGAATTATATAGGAAAATTATGATTTGTGATTTTAAAATAAATATATCAGCTTTATTAATCTTAAAACCCATATCCCAAAATTGATATAGAGAAATATTTTTAAAGACTTGGTATTCTTCACTTTTTATCTGAGTAAGAACAATATTATGATTTTTTTTGAAATAGTAGTGAATAGCATAATTCCCTACAATAAATAGAAATATTAATATTGAAAAAAGTATTAAATATTGATTCATTCTGGTCATTGTATGTCACATAACACCAATCTGCGAAAAACTCACAGACCCTTCAAATATAAACAATCCTTTTGTTTTCATTTGGGAATTAGTTTGAAAAAATTGGGGTTGTGGGAGGGTTACCCTCTTGATGCACTGTGCGTTATTTTTTCAGTCGTTCTATTTCGGTTTGGATTTGTTCAATTACTTGTTTGTTTGCAACTTCTCCAGCTAAACTGAAAACAATAAATACATTTCCTCCAAAGTCATTTTTGAAACCCTCAAAACTTGCTTTCATTCTTTCAGAAACCGAATAATTTCCAAAATTAGATTGTGCAGTTACAGGTTTTATTTGTATTCCAAATGCTTTATTTTCTGCAACATACCCAAGATAGTCTATATCTCCTGCGTGGTCTAATTCGGGTGGACTTTCTTCAAATCTTACTTCGGGAAACGCTTTTGCCAAACCGTCATTTACAACGGATTTTTCTCTTAAATATCCGTCAAAAGTTCGGTTAATTGTCAAGTTATAAATATAGTTGTAACAATCTTCTTTTGTCAAGGCATTAAAAGCCTCTTGCCATTCAGGTATAACAACTTCTGTGATTTTTTCGTACAATCTTTCTCCGAGTTCCTGTAAACTTTCTTTCGTTATTTTGAATGTGTTTTTTCCTGCTGTAGTTGCGTTTTCAAAATACCATTGCTCCCATTCTTCAATCGTACTGGGCTGACATTCTCTGATTAAAGCCATAACAGCACCCACTTTGTTGGGTCTTGAAAGTTGGTAAGTTTGAGTAGCGTAATTGAGAACCTTTTCTTTCTTTCCAAATTCTAATGAGTATCTTTTGATTTCTTTTTTAGCCATTGATAAATGTGTTGAATTTCTTTTTGTATTTAAAATCAATAGAATTATCCACCAACGCCAAGTTCTCTTTCAGTAAATGAGCATTTATAAAAGTCTTGTTTTCAAGGTATAAATAAGCCATTAAATTGTTTTCATTGTCGTGTTTGATTTCGTCATATTTAAGAAACACCTTTTTTCCTCGAACTTTGTTGATTAAATATTCGGTTGCTTTCCCGTTGGCTGTTGGATTTTGTTTAATTCCAATCAAACGAATTGTCAAGTCGTTACTCAAACGCACCAATTCAGGACTTATGATTTCTTTTACAGAGAAAAATTCTTCTCGTTTTCCTGTACTTTTGGCATCAATTTTAGAACCGTATTGAATTTTCTTAACATCAATTTTTTTGTCCAATTTATGTGTGTCCACAAATTGGTAAGGAAGTTCATTGATTCGTTTTTCAAAATCAGTTTTTAATTCAGGCTGTTTGATGATTTCAGTTTCGACTTTCATAAAAGCATCATCCGTTCCGATTTTTTCTTTGATGATTGGAATAAAATCAGGGTTTATTTCATAACCAACAGAATTTCTATTTAAGTTTCTCGCAGCCAAAGCAGTTGTTCCGCTTCCCATAAAAGGGTCTAAAACCGTTTCGCCCGGAAATGAAAACATTTTGATTAAACGGTGGGGTAATTCTTCGGGAAACATCGCTAAATGTTTGTCTTGTCTTGCTCCTGGAAAATACCAATGTCCATTAAAGTAGGTATTCCATTCTTCATTGGTCATTGCTGCGTTTTCTTTCTGTTCTTTGGTTGGTTTGGGTGCGTTTCCTTGTTTTTTGAATAACAAGATATATTCAAAATCCAACTTTACAATTCCGTTTCTTGGGTTGGGGTAACTTCCCATAATACTTGCTCCTCCCGAAGTATTCATCGTCGTTACTTTCTGCCAAATAATTTGGCCCATAAAATCAAAACCAATCATTTCACAGAACTTAATGATTTCCGCATGAATAGGGATAATTTTGTAACGACCGTAATAAGTAGAACGGGCAAATTGGTCTCCGATGTTGATACAAAGCCGACAACCTTTATGCAAGACACGGAAGCACTCTTGCCAAGTCAAATTCAAATGATTGATATAAGTTTCATAATCATCGTGAAATCCGATTTGGTTTTCCGAGCCGTAATCTTTTAATTGCCAATAGGGTGGCGAAGTCGCAATCAAATGGACACTTTCGTCTTTGAGTTCGCTCATTTGCCGGCTGTCTCCGTTTATAATTGTATGTTTGGTTTTATTCAACATTTTCTTTGGATAATTCAATCAACAATTACAAAGTTACAAAAATACTTGGGCTAATTTTGGGGTAATGATCAAACCGCATTGCGCAAAACACCAACCTGCAAAAAAAACTCACAAACCTTTCAAATATAAGCAATCCTTTTGTTTTCATTTGGGAATCAGTTTGAAAAAACTGGGTCAGTGCAAGGGCGCAGTCGCTGAACACAGACGAAATGAATCTAAATGAGCCAATGATAAAGCTATTGCCGATGAAATGAATCAAATCAAATTCGGCTTTAGCCGCATAAAATCTTTTGCATGAATGGGGCTAAAGCCAAGTGGAGGCTTGCTTTTCTGTCCGTCCACTAAAGTGGACGGCAATATTTTCTTCACTTTTTTAATTTTTATGTCCTATAACCTCATTCTATAAAAACTCTCACAGACCTTTCAAATATAGTTATTCATTTTGTTTTTATTTCGGAATCAGTTTGAAAAAATTGGGGTTGTGGGAGGGGGTACCGATGTTGTGCGTTCGGTTTTCTTTTCTGTCAGGCGAGCTTGACAAAGATGTCTTCGATTTTTACATTAAAATTGATTTCTGCATTCAATGCTCTAAACACTTTAATAATGGTGTCAATTGTTGCACTGTTTGCACTATTTTCAAGTTTTGAAATTTGTGCTTTTTGAACCCCTACAAGTCGTCCAAGTTCTTCTTGTGTCAAGTTCCTTTCTTGTCTGACTGTTTTAATCATTTTACCTAAAATTTCCATACGAAGTTCATATTCGTATTCGTCTCGTTCAGTTGTTCCAACTTTACCGATATACTTGTCTTTCATCTCTGGAAGTGAGTAAGTCTTTAATTCTTTAGTTGCCATTTGATTGCTTTTTTTGTTTGTTTTTGAAATATTTGTCTCTTAATCTTATTGCCCGTTCAATTTCGTTTGACGGAACTTTGTCAATTTTCTTTATGAAATCGTGGGTTGCAATTACCAAAGTTTCTTTGTTATCTGTTTTGTCCCAAAATGCAAGAAGTCTGATTTGAATTCCTGCGAACTTTGTCCGAAACTCCCAAATGTCATTTTGTAGTTTCTTGAAAAGTTTTGGGTCATTGGTTTGTTCAGCAAGGTCAATATTGTAGAAGATTTTCCTAATTGTCTTTGGGTCAAGATGAGAGATAAACCCGTTCGCTTCTTCTAAAAACTTTGTCTCAAAAAATCTCATTCAATACTGTCTTGTATAACAACACAAAGATAGTGAGAGTTTCCAAAAAAAGAAACATTTTTTGTTATTTTGATCGGTGTCGATTTCCTAAGCTGACGCTCAACACCAACCTGCAAAAAAAAATCACAGACCTTTCAAATATAAGCAATCATTTTGTCCTCCTTAAAAAAACAATGTAATCAAGAAGCAAATCCATAGAATATAGTGAGTTAAATTTTTATTTCTATTCCAGCTCCAATCATAAAACTTTCCAATTCTAAGTACAAAGGCAAGTATGATTTCAAATTTAAAATAAGAGAAATTTGCGAGCCTAATTCATGTTTTAAATAGAGTTCTCCATATAATCCGATGTCTAATTTATCAATATCACTTTCCATGCTGATCCCTATAAAACCTCCATTTTCATCAGTATGAAAGTAAGGTTCATAACTTGTCTCAAAAATTAGTACTCCCCCCAAAGCGCCTCCTAAAATCAACTTTTCTGACAAGGACCAGTCTTTGCTGAAGTTTGGAGCTATGATAGTATTGCTGTATTGAATTTGATGATTTAAAAATAATTGATTTTTCTCAAAATTTCCGGTAGCACTTATTTTAACGAGCGTTAAATTCAACCAAAAATCTTCATTCATCTTGTAACCGAATCCACCGGAAAGAAATGTTCCTCCATTGGAAGCGGTGTGATAACTACTACCGAAATAACCAAAATCAAAAGAAATTCTGAATTTTTGAGTATTTTCCTGACTAAGCAAGCAAGCGCAGGTTATTATCAATATCATCGAAATGATCTTTTTATTCATCTCAAAGTTTTTTAATTAAAAATAATCCTAAAGAACGATAATTATTTTGACCAAAGTACTTATCGTTGTTTTTTATTGGTGAAGTTGTTTTCATGATTAATCCCAAGCCATAATTACTGATAAAAAAAGTATATTTAATTCCAAAGGTTTTTGAAAGTGTTGTGTAGTTTTCCACTGTGGAACTAAACATAAACTCATTAGGATTAGTGACATAGCTTGTGCTTTCAGCGGTATCCAAAAACATTAAACCCATCCCTGCAAAGAATGAGAAATAATGATTTTCACTGTTAATGAAAGATAGATGAAGTAATGGAGAAATGTTGAAGATTGTGCTTTTTGAAAACCAATAATTTTGATTCAATTGATCTTGCCATTTATAAATCTTAGGGAAATCAGAGGTTTTCGCATAGTTTATAGAGAGTTCTATATCAAGATAACGGTTTATTTCATGTGCATAAGAAGTGGAAATTTCAAATCCATTTGTATCGTCGAAGTGCGCAAAGTTGACACTTAATGAAATAGCTTCAGATTTTTGACCGAATATATATTGGCTCCAATCAGAACAACTAAAATGAAAAATCTATTTCCCATAAAAATCGATAATACGAATTAGATATTTAACTCATTAATTAATAATTGATTACATTAATTTAATTAAAAAAATGAAATACATTTCCATTCTCGAATCACTGAATATTAAGGATTTAAATTCATATCCTACTATTTCACTGAGGATAAAATTACTGAATTTTATTTGTTTAGAGAAATAATCAATTAGTGTCTCATAATAACCAATTGCTCCGACACTTATGTGATTCTTAGTTAAAAGGCGATATTGTAATTTCTCCAAATTCCCAATTTGTAACAATTCCAATAGTGATAAAAAGTAAAATCATCATCTCAATAAAAATGAAAACAAAAAACAAGAGAATTCTGTAGGAAAATCCTAATTTGGTATAATCATCCCCAAAAGCATTAAAATATCCATAGCCAATATATAAAAATATTAGCGTAGTAATAGAAATGCTAATGGTATCAGCGACCGTATTGCTAAATTCAATCAGCAGGTCAAAATAAAACAATATATTTCCAAGGGTTGATAACAATAAAATCCCTAACAATATCATTCCTGCAATGATGGAATGTTCACTGAGATTCAACTTTTTTCTTTGAAAGAGTATAAAGCTGTTTAGTGCTGCAAATGGAACAAAAAGGAAGATTACTATTTTACTTTTTTGTGCAAAAATATTGTCAATGGCTTTACTGGCTTGATTCAGGCTGGACGTATCTTTAACATATCCCCTGCCTTGTTCAATGATTATTTCATTATAAAAATGCCTGAGAAATAACATTAAACCAATGGTCAGAAGTATGAGTAAAAAGACATTATAATAAGGTTTTCTTTTTCCTGAAACATAATCTATCGCTGCTTTTCCAGGGCGTATGAGTGCTTGTTTGGCTGTAAACAATATTCCCCTTTCGATGTGAAATGTGCCGTGCAATACATCGTGAAAGAAAAAGTTTCTAAATGTTATGCGATGTACATCAGATTTTTGTCCACATCCTGAACAGAATTTGTCGGTTAATTTTTTTCCGCAATTGAGACATTTTTTGTTTTTCATTTGTTTCTCTATGTCGGTTTTTTAATGGCGCAAATCCATGATTTATGAAGTCTTTCAGATGAAATTGGTGTGGTAAAATTAAGATTTTTTTAGAGCCATTGGTTTTGTAAACCGGTTTTATTGAATTTCATATTCGGAATTAAGCGATTTCTCAAAAACTTCCAATGCATTTTTTCCAGTGATGCTTATGATTTCCTTTTCCGGAATTTTATAGATTTCGGCCATTTTTCTCAAAACTTGAACGATATACGCGGATTCATTTCTTTTCCCGCGGTAGGGCGCAGGAGCGAGATAAGGCGCATCCGTTTCCAAAACGATGTGTTCCAATGGAATTTCATGTAGAAACTGATCGATTTTCCCGTTTTTAAAGGTTAAAACTCCACCGATGCCCAATTTCATGTTTAAACTTACCGCATGTTCAGCCTGTTCTTTGGTGCCGGTAAAACAATGAAAAATTCCAAAAAGTTTTTCATCCTTTTCTTCATCTAAGATTTCAAAAATATCATCGAAGCTATTCCGACAATGAATTACGATGGGTAAAAACTTTTCTTTGGCCCAAGCAATCTGGGTTTTGAAGGCGATTTGCTGTTCTTTCAAAGTGGATTGCTCCCAATACAAATCAATTCCGATTTCCCCAACAGCAGAAAAACTTCTTTTATCCAACCAGGCTTTCACCTGCGCCAATTCTTCTTGGTAAGTATCCGGATTCACGGAAGTTGGATGCAACCCCATCATGAGATGCATATTGGGGTAATCAGCTTCAAGTGCCAACATTCTTTGGGTATAGGAAGCATCAATCGAAGGGATATAAAAGCGTTTGACCCCGGCATTGACAGCGCGTTGTATCATTTCGGCACGGTCTTCATCAAAGGCTTCGGAATAGAGATGGGTATGTGTATCAATCAGCATATTTCATCAGTTTTTGCAAGACTTGTTTTTCGTTGGTAAAACTTCCTTTCGGAAATTGATTTTCCATGGCGGCGAGTTGTTTGTTGGTTTTATAGAGAAATTCTTTGTAAGCAATGGTTTCCGGGTTAAGTGGCCGATGATTTAACGCATTCTGAATGTCATTGGCGAGTTGGATTTTCTCGGTGGTTGCCGCATCAAAATAGGTTTCTGAAAATTTATTCCAAATATAATCCACCGCCTGCTCATTGGGATGCACCAAATCCGGCTTGTAAAAACGATAATCGCGCAAATCATCTATCAACAATTCATAGGCTGGAAAATAATCAACTTTTTCAAAGGTTTTCAGGACTTCATGAAGATTGGAAATCAGTTTGGCTTTGCTCAGCATATTGGCTGTAATTCCGTCTTTCACATGGCGTACCGGACTGATGGTCGCGATGATATGGGCATTCGGATTGACATCCTGAATCAGGTGAAAACAATTTTTGAGCGATTGGCGGATTTCGGAATCATTTAAAAGTGTTTTTCTGAATAAGCTGCCCGGAACCTTATGACAATTCGCTACAAATAAGCCGGTTTCCTTCAATTTGTAAACCCATGCCGAACCAAAGGTCAGGATGAAAACATCGGCTTTCTGTATGAATTCATTGGCTTTTTCTAATTCGGAATTGATGTGTTGCAAAGTTCTTTCCATTGAAATCCGGTCAAAGGAGGTATGGTGATCCCAACTGAAATACAATTCTTCATTTTTGAAAATTTCTCCTTGCGTATAATAAGTCAAGGACAATATCCGCAACAGCGCATTCTCAATGGCCAAAGGGTGAAAGAGCGTTCCAAATGGATTGAGCAGTGTCCGGAATTTGGAATCACTGATTTTTTCGCCGATTTCATTGACAAAACATGAACCCACCCCAAAAATGGATTGGCTGTGTTGGATTTTTCTTTTTGACTCCGGAATAATTAATTCAGTTCTGAATCTCATCAGATTTCTCTTTGCATTAAATCTTCTGCCAACGTTTTCAAAGGCAGTTTCTTCTCTTCCATTACTTCAATCTGTTCCAAACTGTTCATTGCTTTTTGGGTAAACGTCTGAATCAATTGCTTCACAGCTGTATCCGCCCCTGAATGGATGAAAATATCCTTCACGGCACTGATTTTTTCAGGGTTGTCTGTTTGCTGTGCATACCATTTTCGCAGGGTTTCCGCCTCTTTTTCTCCGGCGGAAGTTTCGGCTAAAATATAAAGAATGGTTTTTTTGTTTTCCACGATGTCACCGGCATGAATTTTCCCGAAGCCGGGATTGCCGAAAACATCGAGATAATCATCCTGCAATTGAAAAGCGATGCCGAGATTTTTTCCAAATTCATAAATCATCCTTTGCTGCGATTCATCAGCACCGGCAGTCATGGCACCGATTTGCAATGCAGCACCAACCAATACCGCGGTTTTCAATTCAATCATTCGGATATACGCTTCGTAAGTAACCCGTTCTGCGGTTTCAAAATTTTTATCCAATTGTTGTCCTTCGCAAACTTCTTGTGCGGTTTTTGAGAACAATTGCAGCACGTTTTTGAACGTTAATGCGGGCAGGTCTTCAAACATTCGGTAAGCCTGAACGAAGAGCGCATCGCCCGAAAGAATCGCAGTATCCGTATCGTAATGCACATGCACCGATGGTTTGCCCCGCCGCAGAGGTGCATCATCCATGATGTCGTCATGCATCAGCGTGAAATTGTGAAAAAACTCAATGGCTAACGCAGGTTTCAGTGCAGCTTCCGCATTGCCGTCAAACAAGTCTGTGCCGAGTAAAACGAGCAATGGGCGAATCCTTTTGCCGCCGATTTCCAAAATATAATCACAGGGCTCATACAACTCTTTCGGGAATTGATGAGACAACGTATTTTCTTTTAGCGCATTTTCAATGATTTGTCGGTATTGATTGATTTTTTCGTTCATAATTTCCAATTCATCTGCAAAGATAGCATAAGCGGTGTTTTTTGGAAGTAACAGTTTAAATTAAAATTATTTGTAAACTTGAAAACATAACAAAGCATTCCGCCAATGAACTTTTGAAAAATAAAATTCCCGAATTCGCCAATTTTCATTTTACCCCAAAATAATCTTATTTTTGCAACTCAAATTTTTGAACTATGGGAAGAGCGTTTGAGTTTAGAAAGGAAAGAAAAATGAAGCGTTGGGCCGGAATGGCCATTGCCTTTACACGATTGGGCAAAGAGATTTCAATGGCCGTCAAATCAGGCGGGCCGGATCCAACGACCAACTCCAAACTCCGGGCTGTCATCCAGAATTGCAAGGCCGTCAATATGCCCAAAGACAACATCGAACGGGCAATCAAAAGAGCGTCAGACAAAAGCACCGCTGATTACAAAGAAGTGCTTTTTGAAGGCTATGCCCCGCACGGCATCGCTGTTTTGATTGAAACCGCCACTGACAATAACAACAGAACCGTAGCCAATATCCGCAGTTATTTCAACAAATATGGCGGCAGCTTAGGAACCCAAGGATCGGTGGAATTCATGTTTGATCACACCTGTAATTTTACGGTCAAAGGGGAAGGGCTGAACATAGAAGAGCTCGAATTAGAACTGATTGATTACGGTGCCGAAGACCTTTTTGAGGAAGAAGGTAATCTCGTGGTTTATGCCCCGTTTGAAAGTTTCGGGCAATTGCAGAAATATTTTGAAGAAAATAATATTGAAATCATTTCCAGTGGATTTGACCGCATCCCGACCATGACCAAAAAATTAACGGAAGAAGAAAAAGCTGAGGTAGAAATTCTGTTGGATAAAATCGAAGAAGACGAAGATGTACAAAACGTCTTTACAACCATGGTATAACTCCTAATTTATTTAAAATCAATGAATCTCAAACAAAAGACCACCGCCATTCTGAAACAAACCATCGCCGGATTGTATGGTATTCAACCGGAAAGACTTGAGATTCAAAATACGAGAAAAGAGTTTGAAGGGGAATATACTTTGGTGATTTTCCCGTTGATCAGAGAATTGAAAAAAAAGCCGGAAGAAATCGGAAATGAAATAGGTAATGCCTTGCTCGAAAAGAAAATAATTTCAGGATTCAATGTGGTCAAAGGATTTCTGAACCTGAGTTTCCCGGATGCTTTTTGGCTAAATGACCTGAAAGAAAATTCGGCGGACAAGCATTTCGGATACATCCAAAATCAACCGCACGCTGCTTCGGTGATGGTCGAATATTCTTCGCCCAACACCAATAAACCCATCCACCTTGGACATATTCGCAACAATCTGTTGGGCTATTCGATGGCGCAGATTTTCAAAGCATCAGGAAATAAGGTGCAGAAAATTCAGATTGTCAATGACCGTGGAATTCATATCTGCAAATCCATGTTGGCGTGGCAGAAATTCGGAAATGGTGAAACTCCGGCCTCTTCCCACATCAAAGGCGATCACTTGGTTGGAAAGTATTATGTGGAATTCGATAAACATTACCGCGAAGAAATTGCGGCTTTGAAAGCGCAGGGACAATCTGAAGAGGAAGCGAAAAAGAACGCGCCCTTGTTTCAAGAAGCCCAAGAAATGCTCCGAAAATGGGAAGCCGGAGATCCAGAAGTCCGTTCGCTTTGGGAAAAGATGAACGCTTGGGTTTATGAGGGTTTTGAACAAACTTACCAAAGATTGGGCGTTGATTTTGACCATTATCAATACGAAAGCAACACCTATCTGCTTGGGAAAGATTTGATTAACCAAGGTTTGGAAGACGGGGTATTTTACCGGAAAGCTGATGGTTCGGTCTGGATTGACTTGACTGCGGAAGGATTGGATGAGAAACTTGTTTTGCGTTCAGACGGCACTTCGGTGTACATGACGCAGGATTTGGGTACCGCTGTGGAACGATTCCGTACTTTTGATATTGACCGGCTGATTTATGTGGTGGGCAATGAGCAGGATTATCATTTCAAAGTATTGTTTCTCATTCTGAAAAAATTAGGTTTCAACCGTGCCGATGCCTTGCACCATCTTTCTTATGGCATGGTCAACCTGCCGGAAGGAAAAATGAAATCACGCGAGGGAACGGTCGTGGATGCGGATGAGCTGATGGAGGAAATGTTCCTGACCGCCAAAGAAATTTCAGCCGAACTCGGGAAACTTGATGATTATGATGAGGCGGAAAAAAACCGTTTGTACGAAATCATCGGGATGGGTGCTTTGAAATATTTTATTCTGAAAATTGAACCCAAAAAAGGCATACTGTTCAATCCCAAAGAGAGTGTGGATTTCAATGGCGATACCGGACCGTTTATTCAATATACGCATGCTCGGATTCAGTCGATACTCCGAAAGGAGCAGCCTTCGGATTTAAATCCTGAATTGATTCAACTCAATGAATCGGAAATAGAAATCATACGGCATCTGCATAATTTTGAGGAGGTGATTCAAAACGCGGCAGATAGTCTAAACCCCGCACTGATCGCCCATTATGTTTATGATTTGGTGAAATTGTTCAATTCATTTTATCAGAATCATTCCGTCCTGAAAGCGGAAACCGAAGCACTGAAATCCTTCCGGCTGCATTTGAGCCGTTGGGTTGCGAATGTGATTTCAAATTCCCTTTCCCTTTTGGGCATCTCCGCACCGGAACGGATGTAACCGGGAATTCAAATCGGTAGTTCTATATGACAAGTCGAGTTTTTTGTTTTCTGAGCGTAAAATCAGGTTTTCTTTTGGATGTCCTGATGTTGTTTCAAAATAGTTGGTTGGTTGACGTTTTTTTTATTCATCAATTTCCAATACAATATCATTTTTGTTTTTTAAATCAGAATAGTCTATTTCATAAACTCCCCTCATCCAATTTTCATCGTTATATACTCTAACTTGATATTTCGTTGATTCGGATAATGAGGTTTCAAATTTCCCTTTATTATCAGTCACAATCTTTTTTATAACATAAGTTTCTTGTATATTAAGCATAGGTTGTCTCAAAACACTTACCTCAATAGAATCGCCAACCACAGGCCTTTTAAAAGAATCAATTATTGTAAAAGAATAAATTCTCAAGTTACGAGATTCATTAGGGTAGTAATTCTTTAAATTTAAGGCAACTAAAAAGCAGAGTATTGTTGAAATGGTAAGCAGAAATAGTCTGATTGGTGATGAAAATTTCCAGTTTTTGTAATTGATAAAACACAGCATAAGAATTGAACAAAGTAAAAATAAAAACAATCCAATTGTGATATTTTCAAATGATGTCAAAAAAAACAAAAGATACATTAAAATCAACGAGATTGAGGCAATTAAAAACCCAGCTGTAAGGCTTCTTAGAAATTTCAATTTTAAAAATCTGAATAATAAAAATTTGTTGATTAACCCTGTGGAAATGAGAATAACCCAATCTATGTGACCAAGAAATAAAATTGAAAACGGAGCAAAAATCCCTCCAATGATTATATAGAAAATAACTGTCAGTAAAGTAATTGATGCGCTATTGTTTTCCATTATTTTCTTAGTAAAATGTCGTACAATGACAGTCTGTGAAAAATCCCACTAACATTTCAAATATAAGCAATCCTTTTGTGAATTTTTGGGAGATTTCTTTGTTTCCTTTATTATGATTCCGGAAAATTAGCTTGTGAAAATAGGAGTTGAGCAAGGGAACCCCTTGTTGGCGGTTCGTTGTTTATTCATTCTATAATTAATGTTCCGTCCTCAGTTAAAATTATTTTGTCGTCCTTTTCAATTTCAAGTGTAATGTCGGGCGAATTTTCTTCCCCAATTATATTTCTGTAAACTTTGTATATGTAATTTCTGTTAGTAAAAGTAATAACGTGATTTCCTCCACTTCCTTCAAATTCCAATTTTCCATTGTCTATAATGATGTCAGGTTTTGAAGATTCTTTTTCGTCTATTTTCCAAGAAGCGTATCTGTAATTGTCGTTCGATAGTTCGTCAATTCTAATCAGATAATTTTTTGTTTTTATTTTGTAAGTCGGACTTTCAAAAGTTTTTAATGAAACGTACAAGTTTTGCTTGTCTTTTGTTATTAAATCTTGTCTTAATTTTTTTTCAAAGTCGCTTTGATAGTTTATCGAAGTTATTACTCCGTCAGAATTTGCCATCCATAAAGTTCCATTGTCCAACATAATGCCTCGCCAGCCTACTTCTGACCATTGCTCCATTTTTGAATTAACGATTTTGTCAATTAGTTTTTTGTCAAAGACTTCACCAAAGCGTTGTTTAAATTCTTCTTTGTTTTTAATACTTGGTATTGGATATTCTCTGTATATAGGAAAATCAATTTTACTTGAAATTTTGTCAATATTTCCCGTTTTAAATAATGCTATAACATTTTCAATGCTGTCTATTTTATAATCGTCAAGTTTTTCTTGTCTGAAAGTTTGGTTGCTTGTTGTATCAGCAAATTTTTGGTCTGTTGCTAATGTATTTTTACTTTTCGGCTGGTTACACCCAAAAAGAAAAATTCCAAATACTAAAAATGTTCTTATAAAATATTTCATTTTTCTGTCTGTTTTGGGGTCGCCCGTTACAATGACCGCCAATCTAATCACGCAAAGGAATTACACCCCTGCGTTCTCACGGAATCATTTCGACTCCGCTCAATGTAAACCTTGGCGTGAAAGTCTCCCTTCATACGGCTCTTCGTGTTAATAAATCACCTTAAAAGTAATAACTTTTATGGACACACCAATTTCCAATGTGCAAAATTCAAAAAAAAACCGCTAATAAAATAGGAGCATTAACTAACCAAAACTCAATTCCCTAAAAACAAAGGCTTCATCTGCCAGAAAAGTAGTAATCCTGAATTCGACAAATCCATAGCATAAAGACAAACACCGATTCCGTCCAACAAAGTTTTCATCTCTAACCCTCCGGGCAAGACGAAAGCTTGGTTATTTTAGGCGTAGGCATATTTTAGTAAGCAATTCTTTGGTTATTCAATTCTACATTGAAGCTTACTTTCGCTCCCAATGCTTTGAAAACTTTTAAAATTGTCGTAAATCTTGCGTCAGTTGCACTGTTCTCGATTTTAGAGATTTGTGCTTTTTTTACTCCTACGAGTTCTCCAAGTTCTTCTTGTGTTAGATTGCGTTCTTGTCTTGCTTGTTTAATAGCTTGTCCCAACAAGTCAAGGCGAAGTTCGTTCTCAAATTCGTCACGTTTTTGAGTTCCTTTTTTACCGATGTATTTGTCGGTCAATTCCTCTAAACTATATTTTTTCATTTCTTTTTGTTTTTGTCGTTAAAATATTTTTCTCTTAATCTTTCAGCTCTTTGAATTTCGCTCCGTGGGATTTTGTCAGTTTTTTTAATAAGTCCGTGAGTCGAAATAACTACCGTGTCTTCTTTGTCTGTCTTGTCCCAAAAAGCAAAAAGTCTGTAATAGAATTTGTTGTATTTTGTTCTGAACTGCAAAATTTCGTCTTGAAGTTTTTTGAATAGTTCCTTGTCATTTACGCTTCTTGACTTCCAAATATTGTAAATTATTTTTTGCCGAGTTTTTTCGTCAAGTTTCTCAAGAAATTCTTTTGCTTCTTCTAAAAAGTCAACCCGAAATTTATAATTATCCATTCAAATTTTCATTCTCTATGCAAAAATAAAAGTTTCTTATTTAGGAAACCAATCTTTTATCGTTAAATTTTAAATTTGGATGATGAAATTTTAGCGAGACATCGGAAAATGCTTACACCTAATCTAATCACGCAAGGGAATTTCACCCCTGCGTTCTCACGGAATCATTTCGACTCCGCTCAATGTAAACCTTGGCGTGAAAGTCTCCCTTCATACGGCTCTTCCTATTAATAAATCACCTTAAAAGTAATAACTTTTACGGATATACCAATTTCTAATGTGCAAAATTCAAAAAAAACCGCTAATAAAACAGGAGCATTGACTAACCAAAACTCAATTCCCTAAAAACAGAGACTTCATCTGCCAGAAAAGTAGTAATCCTGAATTCGACAAATCCATAGCATAAAGACAAACACCGGTTCCGTCTAACAAAGTTTTCATCTCTAGCCCTCCGAGCAAGACGAAAACTTAGTTATTAGGCGTAGTTTTTATTTTTCTATTAGTGTTGTTAATGGTTTAAGCAATGTTTTGAAATATTCTTTTGTGTCATTATCATCAATAATTAGTTTTCTAACTGCACTTTCGTACTTGTCACGTGTCATACCAAGTCCTGTCGCAATTTTTGTCAACGCTGGTGTTTCTCTGACTGGATAACGAGAGATTAAGCCATCCAAATTTTTGTCTGCAACTAATTTATCAAAGTATTCTTCTTCTTTTTCTTGAATTTCCTTTAAGTTAATTTTTAATTCAAAATCACCTTTTTCCTGAATGTCTTTATGTTTGGGTAATGCTGTCATTACGCTATTTCTAACTTGCTTCTCGCAAAGTCGAGAACACAGCCTTACTTTATGAGGATTGATTTCGTTGATAATTCCATTTGTTGCTTTTTCAAAAAGGATGTTTTCATCTTGTCCTAATACATCTGAAAATCTTTTTGCAATACGCTTTACAATCTCTAAATTATAGTAAAGAGCTTCAACTGAATAGCAGTTTAATGCTGCAATTCCTTTGTCGAGTAAAGTCTGGATTTGTTCTGCTGTCCTGTCGTCAGCATCTATTAGACCATAGGAATTTATCCAATGTAATTTTTCTGTTCCTTTTATTCCTTCAACTGCCTTTTCAACTTGTGTGCAACTGCCTTGTGGCATAACTGTAACATTTGGATAAATTAACGAATAGATTTGTCTATCCAAACTTTCATATTCGCCTTCAACGAATAAAATATTCCTTTTTGAACCAAGTATTTCACGTTTAATAGAATTTGGTATTTCGTCTGCCTCTGAAATTAAATCTGCATCCCAATCTTTTATGTTTTTTCCATTCCATTGACAACTTCTCAATAGTAATACGCTTGCTTCTGAATGGTCTATTGGTAAGAAAACATCGTGCGTAGAAATTACAAAAACACAATCTTTCCGCTTTTGAAATAACGAAGAAAGCAAAGGGGAAATTATTGAACGATGCAGGTGTCTTTCAGGCTCATCAAGTATGATGAGATGATTTGGCTCGGTTGTTAACACGTCTGAACAAATTAGCAAAGCATTTCTTTCTCCGTCTGACAATTCCGCAATACTGTATGGTTCACTGTCGTTCTTTGATGCAAATAATTGCTCGTCTTTTCCTAATGTGATTTTAACAGGTATATTAGATATTGCCAAAAGTTCATTTGTTGCTTGCAAAGGAGCTTGGGCATTGGAAAGTTGTTTTGCAAATGCTATATCGTCCTTATCAACTGCACCAGCGATATTTCTAGCTCTAACATTTTCGGAGTTGATTAAATCGAAAATTGATATTGAAGACCTTGCTTCAGAATAGTCGTCTTTCCATCGAGAATAAACTTGTCGGTCGGTATTTTTAATTTGGTTTTCTGTTTGCTTCTTACTTGAAGCTGTCATATCCATTGCATTTGAATGAAACCAAGTTTGTCTATGTGCTAAAATTCTTTTTGTATGGTCAAAGTTTTGCTCAAAAAGTTTATGCATTAATGTCGATTTGCCAACTCCGTTTGCTCCAAGAACAAACAAAGCTTTCCCCTCTGTCAATGGGATATCTAACGTTCCTACATTGGAAGTCTGAACTGTGAATTTGTATTTGTTTTCTGTCATTGTTTAGATGTCTGGTGTGCGTCAATAAAATTACGCCTAATCGAGTCACGCAAAGGAATTACACCCCTGCGTTCTCACGGAACCGTACATGAAAGTCTCCCTTCATACGGCTCTTCCTATTAATAAAGCACCTTAAAAGTAATAACTTTTACGGATATACCAATAACCAATGTGCAAAATTCAAAAAAATCGCTAATAAAACAGGAGCATTGACTAACCAAAATTCAATTCCCTAAAAACAGAGACTTCATCTGTCAGAAAAGTAGTAATCCTGAATTCGACAAATCCATAGCATAAAGACAAACACCGATTCCGTCCAACAAAGTTTTCATCTCTAGCCCTCCGGGCAAGACGAAAACTTGGTTATTGTGCGACGTTTTTTTTCAAGCTGTTGCCTAATCGAGTCACGCAAGGGAATTTCACCCCTGCGTTCTCACGGAATCATTTCGACTCCGCTCAATATAAACCTTGGCGTGAAGTCTCCCTTCATACGGCTCTTCCTATTAATAAAGCACCTTAAAAGTAATAACTTTTACGGATATACCAATAACCAATGTGCAAAATTCAAAAAAATCGCTAATAAAACATGAGCATTGACTAACCAAAATTCAATTCCCTAAAAACAGAGACTTCATCTGTCAGAAAAGTAGTAATCCTGAATTCGACAAATCCATAGCATAAAGACAAACACCGATTCCGTCCAACAAAGTTTTCATCTCTAGCCCTCCGGGCAAGACGAAAACTTGGTTATTGTGCGACGTTTTTTTTCAAGCTGTTGCCTAATCGAGTCACGCAAGGGAATTTCACCCCTGCGTTCTTACAGTACTTTATCCCGTAAAGACAAGACAAGCTGTGAAAACCTCGCTCTGTACGGCATTTTATGTTAGCAAATTACATCAAATATATCCCTATTTATGGATGCGCCAATAACTAATGTTTGAAGAAATTGGGATTTGTAGACGTAATTGAAAAAATGGTTGCTTATATTTGAGGGTTTTGTGAGAATTTTCACAGGCTGAGGTTATGCAGAATTTTAGAACAAAGACGATGACGGATAAAGAACTTAAGGAAAAACTTGATAAAATTGGTTATTCAGCTTTGTGGTTGGACTATGGCGTTTTGACTATTAAGGAATTAAATAAACAAATAAAAATTTTCGAAAATAGTGATGATCAAAACACAGAACATTATCGATATTCAACATTCAAAAATTTCTTAAAAAATCATTCTGTAATTACTGAAAAACAACTTAATAATTATCTTTCCCTTATAATAAATGACGAAGATAAAACAATGGCAACTTCAGCAATTATTGACATTTTCAATTTAGTTGCATTAACAGATAATCAATTTTTAATAGTTTGCAATACATTAATTAGTTTCGGTGATTGGACAAAAAATATAATTCAAAGACAAGCTTTATTGCGAGAATTAAAAAAGCAGAAACTTAACGATGAATTATTTGAAAAAGCTTTACAATTCAAAGATCCTATTATTCATGATTTTTTATTAAAAAATGCGAATATAATTCAATTAGAAAAGCTCACTTTTTTTGGTGCTAATAAATCTATAAGAAATATTGCGACCAATAAAATTAAACAAACAAAAAATAGTATATAGAACAGTAACCCTTACTCAACCCCAATTTTTAATCTGATTTAAAAATGAAAGCAAGAAATTATTTTCTATATTTGAAAGGTCTGTGATGGTTTTTTTTCATAGGCAGAGGTTGTAAGTCATTGTTAAACACAAATCTAATGAAAACAAGAATTTTATATTTATTCTTAATCTGTTTTATATCACAATTAAACGCTCAATCAGGTTTTACCCAAAATTTTGATTTTAATAGCACTACTTGCGAATTTCCTGATAATGAAAGAGCAAGAGAAATTTTTCCATTGGGAATTGAATGTATTCAAAGAAATATTTATCTCGGTTCTGTTGCTGAAATAATGACAGAAATAATTAAAATAGATTCTACATTTTGTGATGCTTATTATTGGGCTGGATACGCATTCAGAAAAAGTGATATGAATAAAGAAGCTGTTGCATTGTATTATATGGCAGACAGCTTAGCTCAAAACAAATCTTTAGAGTATAAGCAAAATTTAGCAGCTACAAGTATGATTGTCGGTGCTGATGATTTGGCCCGAAGAAAATTTGAAGAAATAAAAGAATACTTCCCAAACAGTCCTGAAGGATTTTATGGCGTTGCATTAACTTCAACAATCATTGGGGACATTGATTATGGTTTGGAAAATGTGAATATGGCAGAAAAAAAGTATAGCCAGCCAAATGCAGACACACAATTATTAAAAGCCATCCTCTTAACATTAAATGAAAAACATGAAGAATCATTAACTTATTATGAAAAAGTAAAAAATAAGTATAGAAAATTTGACCAATTTAACGGAAACTACGCAATGAGTTTATTGGAAGTCGGAACTAAAAATAACGATGAAAAAATGTTAAAGCTTGCGCGAAAACATTACAATAAAGTGAAAAACAAAGATGAGTTTACTGAATATATGCGAAATAAATTCGAAAAATAAAAACGCAGTACAACATCAATAACCCATATTCAACCCATCTTCACCACCAATCAAAATAAACGGTTGCTACATCATAAAATATAAGAAAGTCCGGAAAATCACGCAAAACTTCATAGCAACTTTTACAATGTTTTTCTCGAGTTATAAAATTTCATTCGAAATCAAATCACATAATTGACAATATTCAATTTAAATTTTTCTTATATTTAAGCCTTAATTACCACCTAATTTCTTAATGCTTATTAAGCTATAAGGTAAATTTATAAAAGCATAAATCAATAATAGTTATATTCTATTATATTTGTTTCAGAACATTTAAAAATCTTATAATCATGGACAATCAAGAGAAGAAAAAACTCACTTCCGTATCGGGCAGACCGATAGCGGAGAACCAAAATGTGAAAACAGCCGGTAAGAGAGGCCCGATGTTGTTAGAAGATTTCTGGTTTTTAGAAAAATTAGCGCATTTCGACCGCGAAGTGATTCCTGAAAGAAGGATGCACGCCAAAGGTTCGGGTGCCTTCGGAACTTTTAAAGTGACCCACGACATTACAAAATATACCCGAGCGAAAATATTTTCTGAAATCGGAAAAGAAACCCCGATGTTCGCCCGCTTTTCAACAGTGGCCGGTGAAAGAGGTGCGGCCGATGCCGAAAGAGACATCCGTGGTTTTGCAATGAAATTCTATACCGAAGAGGGCAACTGGGATTTGGTCGGCAACAATACGCCGGTGTTTTTCATGAGAGACCCCTATCGCTTTCCGGATTTGAACAAAGCGGTGAAAAGAGACCCAAAAACCAATCTGAGAAGTGCCAACCACAACTGGGATTTCTGGACCTTGCTGCCCGAAGCTTTGCACCAGGTGACCATCGTGATGAGCGACCGCGGAATTCCAAAATCTTATCGCCACATGCACGGATTCGGCAGTCACACCTTTAGTTTAATCAACGCTCAGAACGAAAGGGTATATGTGAAATTCCATTTCAAAACCCAGCAAGGAATTCAAAACCTGACCAATGAGGAGGCTTCTTCCATCATCGGGAGCGACAGAGAAAGCCACCAAAGAGATTTGTTTGATTCGATTGAAAACAAAAATTTCCCAAGATGGAACATGATGATACAGGTGATGACCGAACAGCAAGCCAAAGACTGTCCATTCAATCCGTTTGACCTGACCAAAGTATGGCCACACGGAGATTATCCGATGATGGATGTCGGCTATTTTGAATTGAACAGAAACCCCGAAAACTATTTTGCGGATGTAGAGCAAGCGGCTTTCAATCCGGCAAATGTAGTTCCCGGCATCGGATTTTCACCCGACAAAATGCTGCAAGCCAGACTGTTCTCCTACTCAGATGCACAGCGATACAGATTGGGGGTCAACCATTATCAGATTCCGGTCAATACACCAAAATGTCCATTCCACAACCATCACAGAGACGGACAAATGCGTGTGGACGGCAATGAGGGCAGTACAATCCATTATTTCCCCAACAGCTACAGCCAGTGGGAAGAACAAAAACAGTACACCGAACCACCATTGGAATTGGAAGGTGCAGCGGATCACTGGGATTTCAGGGAAGACGACGATGATTATTACACCCAACCAGGAAATTTGTTCAGACTGATGTCCAAAGAACAACAACAGGTTTTGTTTAAAAATACTGCGGCCGAAGTGGGGGGTGCAGAGAAATTCATCCAAAAAAGACACATCCTGAATTGTTACAAAGCCGATCCGTCTTATGGTCAAGGTGTAGCAGATGCTTTGGGAATTGATATTTCAACCATTGATATGACCAAAACTCCTTTTGAAATCACCATAGCGGACAATTGATTTTTGAACATAGAAAAACCAGGCCGTCTTGTCTAAGATAAGGCGGCTTTTTTTATTAATATTTGATTATCAGGAAATTGAAAAAAAATACATTGAGAAGAATTCGCTCAAATTGTAAGCGGTTGATTTTTAAAGTTAAATGACAAAACTATTGCCGTTCGTCCCCCTGAGTTTCGGTCATTGAGTTTCGGTCATTGAGCACAGACGAAGTCTGCGAACGAAGTTCACGAAATGAGCAGAAATGAGCCGCATTGAATCTCTTGCATGAATGGGGCTAAAGCCAATCGGAGGTCTGCTTTTCTTTCCGTCCGCTAAAGCAGACGGCAATATTTTCACACATTGCTATTTCAATTACAAGTTGAATATCACCCTATTGCCGTTCGCCCCCTAAGTTTCGGTCATTGAGTTCAGACGAAGTCTGCGAACGAAGTTCACGAAATGAGCCGAAACTTGAATTTTATGCTTCTAATTTGCCTTTTACTCTTGACACTAAAACTCAACATTGCCTTTTTGAGGATGAAACCCACACAGACCTACAAGCTATCATTAAAGATTTATAATTTCAGCAGTTTGCGGTTAATTTTCCCGAAACTTCCACTGAGGCTGATGATCAAAGTTCCTTTCCAAGTCGGAATAAGTTTCAGGCTGATTTTTCCATTTGTAACCGGCAATTGATTTTCAAAGAGTTTTTGTCCGGTAAGCGCATGGATGCTTACGGTAATGTCTTCGGAAATGTTTTTCACGTCAAAAGCCACAACATCTCCTGCCGGATTCGGATAAGGCCCTAAAATCTGATAGTCTTCCAAATCCTGAACACCAAGATGATTTACCGCAAAAGTCCAATATCCTTGCGGTGCCACGATGGGTCTGGTCATGGTTTTTTCGGAATTGGCTTCCGCCCAAATATAATATTCAATTTCCGTTGCTGTCGAAGGCACACTGAGATGGGCTGTCCAATTGTCATCCGAAATATAAGTCATGTTGTTTTCCTGAAAAGGCAAAGTGCCTTTTTCCCGCCAGAAAACTTTGGCTTCGGATATTCCTGAAATATGTTTGATCATCGCTTCCACCGGAATATTTGCATAATTATCTGCCTCTCTGATTTTTTCGTGTACAATCCACAAAGGCTCTGCTACGCCAATGGTATGGGTGATACAATGAATGGCACCATTTCCTGCAATCATATTTTCCACGTTGATACCGACAATGTTGTATCCGGGGAGCAACTCCTGATAAAGTGCCAGCGCGGCGTCGTCCACTTCAGGTCTGTAAAGCGGAACCAATACGGTTTTGTTGATGAAAACCGAGTTTGTAAAAGTTCTGTAAAAACTTCCTTCATCGGGGTAAGAACCGTCAATTGCAGGCGGTGCTGGTATCCAGAGCACCTCATAATCATTGCCGAAAGGAGTTTGAAAATGGGATAAGATGTATGCGATGTTTTCATTGATCTGCGGGCCGTCGGCGACGCCTAAGGGATAACTGCTGACCAGAAGCGTTTCCTCATCTAATAGTTTCATGTGCATATCGATATGGTGAATTGCATCATAGGGGAGTACTTCCATTTTCATATAATTATCGATTCCCATGTAGTTCTGCATGATGCCGTCGATTTGTTCTTCGGTCTTGGGACTGACATTGTATGGATTTCCCTGCTCATTTTCTATCAGAACAAGTTTTGACGCAAAAGCATTTCCCAAGCCATCCGACATGAAATTTCCACCGGTATTGACCAAGTCGTCAGTTCCGGTATTGGTTATATAAATCGGAATATCAAGATAATCCGCATGTGCAGTGGGCAGAACATCATCATAAGGGCGGGGTCGGTTGTAAATCCAATCCACTAACGCACGTTCCCCCACATCATTGGTGTAAACTGTATTTCCCGCATAATCCCTGATCCAAATACTGTTGACCGGCGCATTGATAAACTCGATGCGAGTCATATCAATGCCCTGTGCAATCAGAAAATTTTGAACACCGCTCACATTGGTGGTCGCAATCAGCACATTGCATTCCTGAATGGCAGCTTCGATGATTTGAACCTGAATGGCTGTGGGCATGGCGGGACAACCTAAAACCACATATTCGACTTCTTCCCATTCGGCTGCAGTCCTTACAGGAAGTTCAGGTGCTTCGGAAGTTCCGAAACTTTTGAATTGATAATTCGGAAGCAGGATTTTCTCCTGTTCTGTCAATCCTTTTGGAAGCAAAGTTTCCTGTGCGTGGACTGAAAAAGAGTAGATAACACAAAGGATTACAAGCAAGGATTTATAAAGTTGTTTCATGTTTTAATTTATTAATTTTCAGGCATTTCCAAATGTGTTGATGTGAAATGCAAAACGAAAATAGTGAAAATTTAATTGGAATAAAAATGAAGAGCAATAATTGGGATTTTGGGTTTTACAGCATTTGAAGTGAAATGATTTTGAATTTTCGAATTCCCGGCAAGGAATGGTTCAGGATTGATTAAAAAACGCCAGAATTTTCTCCGTCCTCGATTGACCGATTACTTCCGTCAATTCCTCTTTGGTGGCGGATTTTATTCTTTTCAGTGATTTGAATTTTCGAAGCAATTCCTGAATGGTTTTTTCACCGATTCCGGGAATTCCATCCAATTCAGAATATAGAGCGCTTTTGCTCCGACGGTTTCGGTGCCTTGAAATTCCGAAGCGATGAGACTCGTTCCGTACATGTTGTAGCACTTTCAAGGTTTCAGAAGTTTTGTCCAAATAAAGCGGAACGGAATCACCTGGAAAGTAAATTTCTTCTAATCTTTTGGCGATACCGATGACCGTGATTTTACCGCGCAAACCCAATTTGTCAATGCTCTTCAAAGCTGCGCTCAACTGTCCCTTTCCACCATCGATTAGAATCAATTGCGGCAGCTCTCCTTCTTCTTCCAATACCCTTTTGTAACGACGATAAATCACTTCTTCCATCGTTGCAAAATCGTCCGGTCCTTTCACCGTTTTCACATTAAAAATCCGGTAATCTTTCTTGCTCGGCTTGCCGTCTCTGAACACCACACAGGCCGAAACGGGGTGGGTGCCTTGGATATTGGAATTGTCGAATCCCTCAATCAACCGTGGTTCCACAGGCATCCTCAAATCTTTTTTCATCTGCGCCATGATTCTTTTGGTATGTCGTTCAGGGTCAATGATTTTGATTTGTTTCAATTGTTCAATGCGGTAAAACTTGGCGTTTCTTTCGGACAAATCCACCAATTTTTTCTTGTCCCCGATTTTGGGAACGACAATTTTGATTCCGGGAATTTCGAGTTCAAGTTCAAAAGGCAGCAAAATTTCCTTAGAGGTCGAGCCCAAACGGTTGAGAATCTCGATGATGGCTTCTTCCAAAATTTCATCGTTTGGTTCGTCCAATTTCTTTCTGATTTCCTGCGAAAAAGACTGTACCACCAAGCCCTTATTAACCCTAATAAAATTCACATACGCATAAGATTCATCCGAAACGATGCTGAACACATCCACATTTCCGATGGCGGGATTGGCGACCAAAGATTTGGCTTGATAATTTTTAATCGCTTCGATTTTTTCTTTGGTTTTCTGGGCAGACTCAAAGTCAAGCGTATCAGCGTAAGCCTTCATATCATCGGTCATATACTGAATCACTTCGCTGTAATTTCCTTTCAGAATCTGACGAATAGAACGAATGTTTTTCTCATAATTTTCTTCGGTCTGCTTGCCCACACAAGGCCCCAGACAGTTGCCGATATGAAATTCTAAACAAACCTTGAACTTGTTGGCTTTGATGTTTTTTTGGTTCAAATCATAGTTGCAAGTTCTCAGTGGATAGACCTCACGAATGAAATCCAAAAGTGCATTTAGAATCCCGATTGAAGCATAGGGTCCGAAATATTCTGAGCCGTCATTTATCAAATTTCGGGTTTTAAAAATTCTCGGAAAGGGTTCTTTTTTGATGCAAATCCAAGGATACGTTTTGTCGTCCCTGAGCATTACATTGTATTTGGGTTGATACTTTTTGATCAGTGTATTTTCTAACAGCAATGCTTCATACTGATTGTCCACCACAATGGTTTTGATGGTTGCAATTTTGCTGACCAACAGTCTTGTTTTTCCCGAATCATGGGTTTTGGTAAAATAAGAAGAAACTCTTTTTCTGAGATTTTTGGCTTTGCCCACATAAATCACCTTGCCGTTTTTGTCATAATAACGGTAAACCCCCGGTTTTCCGGGCAATGATTTGATGATGGGTTCTAATTTCTCGTACACTTTTCGAAATTAATATAATTTGAATGATAATGAAAAAATTTCAGAAATAAATTCGGAATCACAGGAATTTAACAAAATTAGGAAAAATGAAATTTAACTTGATTTTTCAGACCAACAAGGAATGCAAATCAATATCCATCAAACGTTTTGGCGTAATTCTTTAACAGTTGCTGAATCCATAATAGCGGTTAATTACATAAATATTTTGCGTAAGTTTGCTTCCGAAACTTAATATTTGAACGGGTGAATTTTTTCAGAACCTTTATTAAATGGCAGTTTTGGGTGAGTATTCTTTTGATGGGACTGCTTTGTTTCGGGCTTTATCATTTCATTTTCAAAGTTTGGTTGAATGCATATACCCATCACAATCAGGAAATTGAAATTCCGGATTTATCGGAATTGGATGTACAACACGCCATAGCGACTTTGGATAAACTGAAACTGACTTACGAAATTGATAGCATCAAATACGATTCTTCCAAAGCTCCATTTTCCATTCTGGAATTCTATCCACAAGCAGGATTCAAAGTCAAAGAAGGTCGGAAAATTTTCATCAAATCCAATCCCAGCGGATGGCGACCGACGAACTTGCCGGATATCGTTGGGAAATCCAAACGACTTGCTTTCACCCAATTGAAAATGGCCGGGCTTTCCGTAGGGGACACGATTTACGAACCCGATATTGCCAAAGATGCCGTACTCAGAGTGATGTACCAAGGAAAACCCATCGCGTTCAATGAGGTGTTGCCCCGATTCTCAAAAGTGGATGTAGTCCTTGGACAAGGATTGGAATATGGCGTGAAAATGGAAAATTTAGTGGGTATGCGCCTTGAAGATGCGCAAGCCGCAATCATCGCCAATCAGTTTGAAATAGGTATGCTGAATGTTCAGGGCATCGTTACAGACAGCAGTCAGCTCAAGGTGTTCTACCAATATCCAATCGCCGATGATTATTATGACCAAGGACTTCCGGTCGATTTATGGGTCACACAGGGCTTGCCCGTATCTGAAGATGACACGCCGGCACAGAAAGAAAGAAAAATCCGACAATCCCGGGAATTGTCCGAAATCATCAAAAACCTTGACCGACAGTTTAAAAATTACGGCTCCAACGACTCTATTGCGGCCGCTAAATATGCGGAAGAATTGGGAACCAAAAGAAGTGAAATGGTTATTCCTACAGAAGCGGACGGACAAACAGCCACCCCTGAGCAGGTTCCCGCAACAACAGATATTCCCAAAGGGATGGAAATCGATTGATCATGGCTGTACCTGATTTTGAAAATTCGGAACAAGAATTATTTGAACAATTCGCTGTGGTCGCAGACAAAGGGCAGTCGCCCATTCGGGTGGATAAATTTCTGACCAACTATATTCAAACGACCAGAAACCGGATTCAACAGGCTGCGGAAAACGGTCAAATCCGGGTCAACAACCAAGCCGTAAAATCCAACTACAAAGTCAAACCTGGAGATGTAGTCAAAATTGTTTTGGAAAATCCGCCGAGAGAGATTGAGATCATTCCGCAGGATATTCCGCTTCAAATCGTTTATGAAGACGATGCCGTCGTCGTCATCAACAAGGAGGCAGGCATGGTGGTTCATCCGGGACACGGAAATTACAAAGACACCCTTGTCAATGCGTTGAAATTTCATTTTGACCAACTTCCATCCCTGTCCGCTGATTTGGAACGCCCCGGATTAGTGCATCGAATCGACAAAGATACGAGTGGTCTTTTGGTCGTTGCCAAAACTGAAAAAGCCATGCAATCTCTTGCGTCACAATTCAAAGCCCATTCTACTGAAAGGGTTTATGAAGCTTTGGTATGGGGAAATTTAGCAAATGATGAAGGCACCATCACCGGACACATCGGTCGGCATCCGAAAAACCGGCTGCAAATGGCTGTTTTTGAAGATGAATCTCAAGGTAAAAATGCGGTTACGCATTTTAAGGTTTTGGAACGTTTCCTGTATGTTAGCCGTGTGGAGTGCAGATTGGAAACCGGCAGAACCCATCAGATTAGAGTGCATTTCAAATATATTGGGCATCCTTTGTTCAACGATGAAAGATATGAAGGAAATATTATCCTGAAAGGAACTACTTTCAATAAATACAAACAGTTTGTGGAAAATTGTTTTAAAATTTGTCCGAGACAAGCCCTGCATGCCCGAACTTTGGGCTTTGAACATCCAGAAACCGGAAAGCGCTTGCACTTCGAAGCACCCTTGCCGGAAGATATGCAGCAACTCTTTGAAAAATGGAGAAATTATTCCTTCCACTCATCTGAAAATCAGGGGGAATGATTAGGCTGTTCGATTGATATTTTGAAAATATTGAATGCAAATTTTCTAATTTGAAAGTTGTTGTGGGGCATTTCGTGAACTTCGTTCGCAGACTTCGTCTGTGTTCAATGACCGAAAATCAATGACCAAAGTTCAATGACCGCCGCTCAATGGAATTTGCATTTGAAACAAACAAATTCCTAAGTCGGCAAGGGTCAGAAAGCTTAGAATTTTCAAATATTGAATTACCGCAAAACTGCGTTGAAAGTATCTCCTTCGTTGATGTCTGAGGCTTTGTACCCCTTCACAAACCAATCCACTCTTTGCTTTGATGTTCCGTGTGTAAAAGCTTCCTGATTCACATATCCTTGGGTTCTTTTCTGAATATTATCATCCCCAACGGCGGCTGCGGCTTGTACCGCAGATTCAATATCTCCGGGTTCTAATACCCCGCCTTGAACCCGCTCATTATTTCTTTTTGCCCAGTAACCTGCATAGAAATCCGCTTGCAATTCCACAGCCACTGAAACCTGATTGAGCTGCTCCTCCGAATATCGGCCACTTCTTCGCATCTGCTCCTGTTGGCCCAAAGTTCCCATCAGATGCTGGACATGATGGCCGTTTTCATGCGCCAGAACATAGGCTATTGCAAACTGTGTGGTTTCGGCTCCAAAACGTGTCAGCACCTGAGAAAAGAAACTCATGTCCACATAAATCGTTTCATCTGCCGGACAATAGAACGGCCCCATGGAAGTTTGAGCCGAACCGCATCCCGACTGGGTTGCCTCCGAAAACATAACGATTTTTGCAGGACGATACTGCGCCCCTTTTTCCATGAAAATCTGCTCCCATGTTTTGGTGTTCCAAGCATCGAGCATTTGCACCAATTCTCCGGTTTCTTTTTCCTGCTGGGAAAGTTCGCGCTCTTGCGTTTGAACAGTTTGACTTTGACTTTGTTCGAGAATTCCGCGCGGATCTCCTCCCATGAAATAAATGACCGCTGCTATCAGCAGTGTACCTATCCCGATACCACCTACTGTGCGCCTACTCATACCGCGACGGTCTTCGACATTTCCGCCTCTTTCATTCGTCCACTTCATCTTTATTGATTTATTTTAATTGGATAATGGATTTTAATTTTATCAAAAGTAAAAATAAATATCAAACCCTTCGGTTTATTTTTTCATCTGCAAAAATTAATCTTTAATTTATTGTAAATGGATTTTGTGAAGAATCTTTAACGCATTCAAATCAAGTGATGTATATATTCAAAGTTTTTTTAAATTTACAACAATCTTAAATTCTTGTTAAAGTGAAAAAATTATTACTACTACTTTTAATGAGTGTCATCCTTTCTTTAAAAGCTCAATCACAGTCCTTTTGTGAAACTCCTGCTATTTCTGATTATTCGGAATCTATACTGGAAACTTACAATTTTATAGATTTTTCAGAATACAAATTTTGTGTAAGGATTTACATTCATGTTGTACGTAAAAGTGATGGGACGGGAGGGCAAAGTGTCTCCAATGTCAACGATGCATTAGGCTATGTGGATGCAGCCTATAACCCTTATGATATTTTTTTTAGTTGGGACAACAATATAAATTATATTGATAATACCAGCTATTATAATTCTCCGGGAAGTATTATGTCTGTAACCACTTATGATCATACAAACGGAATTGATATTTATCTGTTTGATGACTCTACCAACCATCCTGTTACTGGTAATGGCTGGGGTACAGCAGCTGGAGTTGGTAGATATCCAGCAAAATTAATTGGTAACGGGTTCTATGAATAATGGGTGGACATCGCTAGTGCGTTCTCATGTGCTGTCCCATGAAATGGGACATGTACTTTTTTTATGGCATACACACCACGGTACTGTCCATGAAACGGGAGATCCATATCAGTGTGCTGAATGTGTAGATGGGTCAAATACCTCGACTTGTGGTGATTATGTTGCCGATACACCGGCAGATCCAAATATACAATTAAATGTCAATATTAGTAATTGTCAGTGGTTGGGTTCGGGAACAGACAATTGCAATCCTCCTAGAGTATATAATCCTGATACAAGCAACATTATGTCCTATACCAATCCATTGTGCATGAGCTATATAACCCCAGGGCAAGCTGCCAGAGCAAAACAAGCCCTTGTATTACTATCACATCTTCAGAGTGTTAGCCGATATACTATAAATGGGCAAAATCCCTGTTTAATAGATGTCCCTTTATTAACCATTTATCCTAATCCCGAAGATGATACAGTTTATTTGGATTTAAGAGACAACCCCTCTGGCACATATCAATATAATATTTATAATCACTATGGTGAGTCTCTAGAATCAGGTTCGGCTTCCAATGAAGTAATCCAACTTAATATCTCCCATTTTGTACCCAACATTTATTTCGTACATGTATCTAACGAGAATGTCACAACTGTTAAACACTTAATTGTACAATAATTATGAATAAGTCAAAATTCACACCTGTCATTTTGTTGTTTCTGACTTTCTTTTGTAGTAGAATAGAAGCACAATACACTTTGATTCCCGACCCCAACTTTGAACTGTTTCTTGAAAACAACGGTATGGGCGATGGTGTCACCGGAAATGGACAAGTCCTAACTGCCAATATTGAGAATGTGACTGAACTTGATGCCGGTCAAGCCGGAATTAATGATTTTACAGGCATAGAAGATTTTGTGTCCTTGGAATTCTTTAACGGTTCATACAATCCCATAACTTCCATAGACCTGTCCCTGAATATAAACTTAAAAATATTAGGCTTGGCTTTTACGGCTTTAACTACTTTAGAATTATCAAACAATTTGAATCTTGAACATCTTGTTACTTTTGGAAGTCCCATCAGTTCTATGATTATAGGGAATAAACCAAATCTTAAAATTGCTGAAATTTACGAAAACCAATTGACCACCATCGATCTTTCACAATGCCCGGTATTGGAAACTTTGTACATCCAAGGTAATTTTCTGACTGAATTGGATATTTCACAAAACCCGGAACTGGAAACACTTTGGTGCCACATTAATGAATTGCAGGCATTAGACACATCCCAAAATCCAGAATTGGCAGTGCTTTTTACAGGTCATGTTAATATTTCTCATTATGATTTTTCCCAAAATCCAAACTTGTATTTTTTTTCAGGAGGGTATAACAATGCTTTGACGTATGTGGATTTCAGGAATGGAAACAATGAAATAGTTGAATTATTTGCCATCGTACAGAGTTTTAACTTAGAATGCATCTATGTCGATGATACGTCTGCACCCTATTTAGATGATTGGTATATTGATACCGAATTTCATTTCGTACACAACGAAGTGGAATGCAATGCGCTGAATACCGAAGAAGTTTTTGCACAGAGAATGACTGTTTTTCCGAATCCCGTGCGGGATATTCTCTATATTTTAAATCAGAATTCAGCAATTACAGCAATCACGATTTCTGATGTTTCCGGAAAAATTATTGACCAAATCAATACCCCTGAAAAGCAGATTAAAATTGATTTCAGCAGTTATCCAAAAGGGATTTATTTTGTTCAAGCGGAATCCGAAAAGAAAATATTCCGCACGGAAAAAGTAGTGAAGAATTAAGAGGTTCTGAGAAATGAAATTTAAGTAAAATTGGTCATTTCGGGTCATTTCGGCTCATTTCGGCTCCGCTCAATGACCGAAGCTCAATGACCACCAAGGTTTACAACTTACATTTCAAAAATACAAAACGACTAAATCGGTTACGGGAATTATACATCTCCGTTAAAAATCATTATAAATCACAAAAATAAACCTTAGTGTCAATAAAAAAATTATATTTGAAATTCCGCTGAGCATGAAATCTGAGGACTTTTATTTTTGTTGGTGATATCTTATTTAACACGAAACAATATGAAATACAGTTTATTATTGACGATGTTCCTCTGTGGAAGCGCAAGTTATGGACTACAAGTCAAATACCTGAGACTGATTGCAATGTGAACTTTATGTTTTAGTACACACTGTTTATGATTAGAAAACTCCTCCTGATATTATCCCTTTTTACGACACAATGGCTTATTGCACAAACTGTTAACATCATTGAGCCTATTGAAAAAACCGGACGTTTCCAAAACGCTAACGTAACACTTCAGCCCGTTACTTTTATCAGCAGTACGCATAATAGTGTAACTTTAGAAAATGGAAAACTGAAAGTAAATAATCTGTGTGGGAATGTAAACTTAAAAATTACTATATCTGTTACGGGTTGGAATTCAGATGGAGAACAGAGGTGGCATGGATTCTTTTTTGAAGAAGGATCTGATATTATTATTTCCAACGCCACAGTACCCGAAGGTTGGCTGAAAATGAACCAAAATGAAGGAGCCTGTTCCGGATATACGAGCGACCACGGATTTTATTACAATGGCAGTACTTTTAGTTCAAGCTGTGGCTGTTCCCCGACTGCTGAAGATAATGACCCGAGTAATAATTGGGGCGACAGTGGAGCAACTTCAGAAAGGACTTTTGAGTTTGATATGACTTTTCCAGCTTCTATGATAGCAGGCAACGAAGTGCCTATTACCATGTACGGCAAAGGCCATGGCGGAACCGGCTGTTTCTCATCACCCGACAATTTAGATTCAAGGATAACTTTCAGACTCGAAGCCGAAGGAGGTTCCGCCGGCTATGAAATTGAGAAAAATATTGAAATTGAATGCGCCCTATTGCCATCCAACTCGGATTATATATTTACTTCAACTTTTTCGATCACCAATTGTTCGCTCTGCATTCCTAATGAAGTAACTTGGTGGAATACAGCAGAAGGCGGCAATCCTATCGGTACCGGCTTAGAGTTGGAGGTAGTAACAGACAGTTGTCCGTTGCCGGATGCCAGGATATATGTAAGCTTTTGTCCTTTATCTGAAAGGATAGAACTTACTTATCCGCCATGTACCCAACCAACGGGTGATGCCCCTTATTTTGAACCGTATATGGTAATTGGTATAAATGATTTGATATTTTGTGAAGGCACTACTGGCAATTTGCCCAATATTTCTGACAATGGAATTCCGGGAAAGTGGAATATTTACCCATTTGGTATTCCTCAGCCTTCAATGAGTATTCCAAGTTCATCAACTACATTATATTTTAAACCTGATGATGATTATTGCTATAAAGGGGTTCATATTTCTATTTTACCACCACCGGTCATTGATGATTATGTAGGAGAATTTTGTCAAGGAGAACCGCCGCAGTTATTGCCCACGCCTAAAAATATACATGGAGATGATGTAGAAGGATATTGGTCTCCATCAAATATGATTGATACCACTTTTGCAGGTACCTTTGAATATACCTTTTATCCTGAAATTCCACAAGAAGAACTACCACCTCCGTATGCTCCGGGTACATTTGCCCCTGTATATCCACCAACCGAATTTAATTACTGTTTAGAACCGATTACCATAGAGATTAAAGTATGGCCGGCTGGAACGGCAGATTTTACCTTACAATTAGAAGATGAATATTGTGTTGATAATTATCCCGATTCATTGCCAACGATTGATGACAATGGAAATGAGGGAATATGGCTACCGGAAGCGATCAACCCGGATATTATCGGTGTCCCCCAGACTTTTACATTTACGCCTGATAATTCTTGTGTGGAGCCAACTGCGATTGAAATTACGTTGTTAGCATTGAAGACCCCGGAATTCTCAGACTTTCCGACGGAAATGGAGGTTTGTGAAAATGAACTTCCCATTGTGCTTCCGAATGAATCAGACAACAATATTGAAGGCTTTTGGAATGCAACCCAAATCAACGGTTCCGGAACTTATATTTTCTCCCCCAACGATAATGATTGTACGGAAACATATACCATAACCGTAATCGTAACTGATGCCGTAACTCCGGTTTTCGATGATATGCAAACCGATTATTGCGTTGGAGATTCGCCTGATGCACTTGAATCCATTTCCGACAATGGCATCGAAGGAACTTGGAACCCGGCGGTTATTGATACTTCCACTTCGGGAACAACTTCTTATACTTTCACTCCGAATATTGATTGTGGAGTTCCGTTTGAGATTTCCATAACGATCCATGCCATGCAAACTCCGGTTTTCGATGATTTACAAACCGATTATTGTGTTGGAGATTCGCCTGATACACTTGAATCCATTTCCGACAATGGAATCAGTGGAACTTGGAACCCGGCGGTTATCGATACTTCCACTTCGGGAACAACTACTTATACTTTCACGCCGAATGCTGATTGCGGAGTTCCGTTTGAGATTTCCATAACGATTCATGCCATGCAAACTCCGGTTTTCGATGATATGCAAACCGATTATTGCGTTGGAGATTCGTCTGATGCACTTGAATCCATTTCCGACAATGGCATCGAAGGAACTTGGAACCCAGCTATTATTGATACTTCCACTTCGGGAACAACTTCTTATACATTTACGCCGAATGCTGATTGTGGAGTTCCGTTTGAGATTTCCATAACGATTCATGCCATGCAAACACCGGTTTTCGATGATATGCAAACCGCTTATTGTGTTGGAGATTCGCCTGATACACTTGAATCCATTTCCGACAATGGCATCGAAGGAACTTGGAACCCTGCGGTCATTGATACTTCCGCCATCGGCAGTTTTACCTATACTTTTACGCCGACAGAAGTGCAATGTGCGGAGGTTGTGGAAATTAGCATTGAAATCACAGAAAGCATTTTGCCTGAGTTTAGCTTTGCAACCGAATTTTGTTTGGATGCCATCCCGGCCGAACTTCCGGTATTGTCTGACAATGGCATTACAGGAACTTGGAACCCGGCAACGATCGATACTTCCGCCATCGGTATTTTTACCTATACTTTTACACCGACAGAAGGGCAATGCGCGGAAGTTGTGGAAATTAGCATTGAAATCACGGAAAGCATTTTGCCTGAGTTCAGCTTTGCAACGGAATTTTGTTTGGATGCCATCACGGCGGAACTCCCGGATTTGTCCGACAATGGCATCGAAGGAACTTGGAACCCTGCGGTCATTGATACTTCCGCCATCGGTATTTTTACCTATACTTTTACACCGACAGAAGGGCAATGCGCGGAAGTTGTGGAAATTAGCATTGAAATCACGGAAAGCATTTTGCCTGAGTTCAGCTTTGCAACGGAATATTGTTTGAATGCCATTCCGGCGGAACTCCCGGATTTGTCCGACAATGGCATCGAAGGAACTTGGAACCCTGCGGTCATTGATACTTCCGCCATCGGTATTTTTACCTATACTTTTACGCCGACGGAAGGGCAATGTGCGGAGGTTGTGGAAATTAGCATTGAAATCACAGAAAGCATTTTGCCTGAGTTCAGCTTTGCAACCGAATATTGTTTGGATGCCATTCCGGCCGAACTTCCGGATTTGTCTGATAATGGAATTACAGGAACTTGGGAACCTGCGGTCATCGATACTTCGGTCATCGGCAGTTTTACCTATACTTTTACACCGACGGAAGGGCAATGCGCGGAGGTTGTGGAAATTAGCATTGAAATCACAGAAAGCATTTTGCCTGAGTTTAGCTTTGCAACCGAATTTTGTTTGGATGCCATCCCGGCGGAACTTCCGGATTTGTCCGACAATGGAATTAGTGGAACTTGGAACCCGGCAACGATCGATACTTCCGCCATCGGTAGTTTTACCTATACTTTTACGCCGACGGAAGGACAATGCGCGGAAGTTGTGGAAATTAGCATTGAAATCACGGAAAGCATTTTGCCTGAGTTCAGCTTTGCAACCGAATTTTGTTTGGATGCCATCCCGGCGGAACTTCCGGATTTGTCCGACAATGGCATCGAAGGAACTTGGAACCCTGCGGTCATTGATACTTCCGCTATCGGTATTTTTACCTATACTTTTACGCCGACGGAAGGGCAATGTGCGGAGGTTGTGGAAATTAGCATTGAAATCACAGAAAGCATTTTGCCTGAGTTTAGCTTTGCAACCGAATTTTGTTTGGATGCCATCCCGGCGGAACTTCCGGATTTGTCTGACAATGGAATTACCGGAACTTGGAACCCGGCGGTTATCGATACTTCCGCCATCGGCAGTTTTACTTACGTCTTTACGCCGACGGAAGGACAATGTGCGGAAGTTGTGGCAATTAGCATTGAAATCACAGAAAGCATTTTGCCTGAGTTCAGCTTTGCAACGGAATATTGTTTGAATGCCATCCCGGCGGAACTTCCGGAATTGTCCGATAATGGCATTACCGGAACTTGGAACCCGGCGGTTATCGATACTTCCGCCATCGGCAGTTTTACCTATACTTTTACGCCGACGGAAGGACAATGTGCGGAAGTTGTGGAAATTAGCATTGAAATCACAGAAAGCATTTTGCCTGAGTTCAGCTTTGCAACCGAATATTGTTTGGATGCCATTCCGGCCGAACTTCCGGATTTGTCTGATAATGGAATTACAGGAACTTGGGAACCTGCGGTCATCGATACTTCGGTCATCGGCAGTTTTACCTATACTTTTACACCGACGGAAGGACAATGCGCGGAGGTTGTGGAAATTAGCATTGAAATCACAGAAAGCATTTTGCCTGAGTTCAGCTTTGCAACCGAATTTTGTTTGAATGCCATCCCGGCGGAACTCCCGGATTTGTCTGACAATGGCATTACAGGAACTTGGAACCCGGCAACGATCGATACTTCGGTCATCGGCAGTTTTACCTATACTTTTACGCCGACGGAAGGGCAATGTGCGGAGGTTGTGGAAATTAGCATTGAAATCACAGAAAGCATTTTGCCTGAGTTCAGCTTTGCAACGGAATATTGTTTGAATGCCATTCCGGCCGAACTTCCGGATTTGTCCGACAATGGCATTACAGGAACTTGGAACCCGGCAACGATCGATACTTCCGCCATCGGTAGTTTTACCTATACTTTTACGCCGACGGAAGGACAATGCGCGGAAGTTGTGGAAATTAGCATTGAAATCACGGAAAGCATTTTGCCTGAGTTCAGCTTTGCAACCGAATTTTGTTTGAATGCCATCCCGGCGGAACTTCCGGAATTGTCCGACAATGGAATTAGTGGAACTTGGAACCCGGCAACGATCGATACTTCCGCCATCGGCAGTTTTACTTATGTCTTTACACCGACGGAAGGGCAATGCGCGGAGGTTGTGGAAATTAGCATTGAAATTACAGAAAACATTTTACCTGAGTTCAGCTTTGCAACCGAATTTTGTTTGGATGCCATCCCGGCGGAACTCCCGGATTTGTCCGACAATGGAATTAGTGGAACTTGGAACCCGGCAACGATCGATACTTCCGCCATCGGCAGTTTTACTTATGTCTTTACACCGACGGAAGGGCAATGCGCGGAGGTTGTGGAAATTAGCATTGAAATTACAGAAAACATTTTACCTGAGTTCAGCTTTGCAACCGAATTTTGTTTGGATGCCATCCCGGCGGAACTCCCGGATTTGTCCGACAATGGAATTACAGGAACTTGGGAACCTGCGGTTATCGATACTTCCGCCATCGGTAGTTTTACCTATACTTTTACGCCGACGGAAGGGCAATGTGCGGAGGTTGTGGAAATTAGCATTGAAATCACAGAAAGCATTTTGCCTGAGTTCAGCTTTGCAACGGAATATTGTTTGAATGCCATTCCGGCGGAACTCCCGGATTTGTCCGACAATGGCATCGAAGGAACTTGGAACCCTGCGGTCATTGATACTTCCGCCATCGGTATTTTTACCTATACTTTTACGCCGACGGAAGGGCAATGTGCGGAGGTTGTGGAAATTAGCATTGAAATCACAGAAAGCATTTTGCCTGAGTTCAGCTTTGCAACGGAATATTGTTTGAATGCCATTCCGGCGGAACTCCCGGATTTGTCCGACAATGGCATCGAAGGAACTTGGAACCCTGCGGTCATTGATACTTCCGCCATCGGTATTTTTACCTATACTTTTACGCCGACGGAAGGGCAATGTGCGGAGGTTGTGGAAATTAGCATTGAAATCACAGAAAGCATTTTGCCTGAGTTTAGCTTTGCAACCGAATTTTGTTTGGATGCCATCCCGGCGGAACTTCCGGATTTGTCTGACAATGGAATTACCGGAACTTGGAACCCGGCAACGATCGATACTTCCGCTATCGGTAGTTTTACTTACGTCTTTACGCCGACGGAAGGGCAATGTGCGGAGGTTGTGGAAATTAGCATTGAAATCACAGAAAGCATTTTGCCTGAGTTTAGCTTTGCAACCGAATATTGTTTGAATGCCATTCCGGCGGAACTCCCGGATTTGTCCGACAATGGCATCGAAGGAACTTGGAACCCTGCGGTCATTGATACTTCCGCCATCGGTATTTTTACCTATACTTTTACGCCGACGGAAGGGCAATGTGCGGAGGTTGTGGAAATTAGCATTGAAATCACAGAAAGCATTTTGCCTGAGTTCAGCTTTGCAACGGAATATTGTTTGAATGCCATTCCGGCCGAACTTCCGGATTTGTCTGACAATGGAATTACAGGAACTTGGGAACCTGCGGTTATCGATACTTCTACCATCGGCAGTTTTACTTACGTATTTACACCGACGGAAGGACAATGCGCGGAGGTTGTGGAAATTAGCATTGAAATCACAGAAAGCATTTTGCCTGAGTTCAGCTTTGCAACGGAATATTGTTTGAATGCCATCCCGGTCGAACTCCCGGATTTGTCTGACAATGGCATTACAGGAACTTGGAACCCGGCAACGATCGATACTTCTACCATCGGCAGTTTTACTTACGTATTTACACCGACGGAAGGACAATGCGCGGAGGTTGTGGAAATTAGCATTGAAATCACGGAAAGCATTTTGCCTGAGTTCAGCTTTGCAACGGAATATTGTTTGAATGCCATCCCGGCCGAACTCCCGGATTTGTCCGACAATGGCATTACAGGAACTTGGAACCCGGCAACGATCGATACTTCCGCTATCGGCAGTTTTACTTACGTCTTTACACCGACAGAAGGGCAATGTGCGGAGGTTGTGGAAATTAGCATTGAAATCACGGAAAGCATTTTGCCTAAGTTCAGCTTTGCAACCGAATTTTGTTTGGATGCCATCCCGGTCGAACTCCCGGATTTGTCCGACAATGGCATTACAGGAACTTGGGAACCGGCGGTTATCGATACTTCCGCCATCGGTATTTTTACCTATACTTTTACACCGACAGAAGGGCAATGCGCGGAGGTTGTGGAAATTAGCATTGAAATCACTGAAAGCATTTTGCCTGAGTTCAGCTTTGCAACCGAATATTGTTTGGATGCCATTCCGGCTGAACTCCCGGATTTGTCCGATAATGGCATTACAGGAACTTGGGAACCTGCGGTTATCGATACTTCCGCCATCGGCAGTTTTACCTATACTTTTACGCCGACGGAAGGACAATGTGCGGAGGTTGTGGAAATTAGCATTGAAATCACTGAAAGCATTTTGCCTGAGTTCAGCTTTGCAACGGAATATTGTTTGAATGCCATTCCGGCCGAACTTCCGGATTTGTCCGACAATGGCATTACAGGAACTTGGAACCCGGCGGTTATCGATACTTCCGCCATCGGCAGTTTTACCTATACTTTTACGCCGACAGAAGTGCAATGCGCGGAGGTTGTGGAAATTAGCATTGAAATCACGGAAAACATTTTACCTGAGTTCAGCTTTGCAACGGAATATTGTTTGAACGCCATTCCTGCGGAACTCCCGGATTTGTCCGACAATGGAATTACAGGAACTTGGGAACCTGCGGTTATCGATACTTCCGCCATCGGCAGTTTTACCTATACTTTTACGCCGACGGAAGGGCAATGCGCGGAGATTTTTACCATAGAAATAACAATTTCAGGATATGTGACACCTGAATTTACTGATATCACCACGCTTTATTGTCAGGGTGAAACACCTGATGTATTGCCCACAATTTCGGATAACGGAGTTTCTGGTACGTGGATACCGGCAGTGATTAACACCTCCACACCGGGAGTCACCCATTATACATTTATTCCGGATGCTCTTTGTAGTACATCCATTGGCATTGACATCGAAATTCTGGAAAGTACGCAATTGAACCCATTGCCAGCCCAAGGATTATGTGTGGATGAAAATGGACAATTCATAACGAATCTCATGGAGTTGGAAAGTCAGTTGGGTGGCGGATTGGGGACGGCTTATAGTTATTATGCAACTTTAGCGGATTTAAACAATGACAATCCGATTCCTACAGCTCAATTGAACAATTATCAATTCACAGCTTTGCCATCCACCATTTATGTGGTCGGTGCCTATCAGAATGGCTGTCATTCGGATGCGGTGGCTGTATTGTTTGAAGAAGGAGATGGCGTTCCCCATGCGCAAGGGCCGTTTGCACTCGGATATTGTCCTGGATATCTTCTTGATTTAACGCAGGTTGAAAATACAATTACCACCGAAAGCAACGTGATTTTCAGCTATTATCTGACATTGGAGGCGGCACAATCCGGAATCGGTCAAATAGATGATCCTACGCAGTTTAATCCAACCTTGGGTCAGGTTTATGTGAGCATGGAAAAAACAGGTTACTGTAACAGCATAGTAACTGTTCAAATTGAAGAGTCCGTCATTCCGGAAATGGAATTATCAGAATATTTTGTGAAGATTTGTGATGGCGAAGAAATTACGGTTAGCGCAAGCAGCGACATTCCAAACGCAACTTTCGAATGGTCGTTGCCGAACGGAACAATCTTGAATGGTGCAACTCAGGTCTTTACTGAGTCGGGCATTTGGACGGTGATTGCATATACCGGCAACAGTTGCATCAGTGACGAACATACCCTGACAATTTCAGCTGCATTGCCACCAACGATTACCAGCATGGAAATCGGCAGTGACTACCTGATTGTCAGTGCGGTTTCCAACGATGGCGGAGATTTGGAATATTCAATTGATGGAATTTTCTGGCAGAGCAATCCAAAATTCAGTAATCTGACACCGGGCGGAACTTACACGGTTTGGGTAAGGTCGGGTTGTGCATTGACTACTTTCGATGTGACCTTGCAATTTACTCAAAACTTCTTCTCCCCAAATGGGGACGGAATCAATGATTTCTGGGAAATCAGAGGAATTACCACTACTGCCGAATCAAGCATTCAGATATTTGACCGTTACGGAAAAATATTTGTAAGCACCAAATTTACTGAAGATTTCAAATGGAACGGAAGATACAACGGCAGAAATGTACTCCCGGGCGATTATTGGTACATCATCAAAATCCCGGCCAATGGCGTGTTGCCGGAACAGAGATACATGGGGCATATTTCCGTGAGAAATCAATAATAAATTGAGCAATTGAAAAAAACAAAACAGTCCTCAGGATTTTCCGAGAACTGTTTTTGTATGAATTGGAAGTTTAAAGGAGAATTGTTTTCTCTTGATTTGAACTTCAGCTATTAATAATTGTAAAATTCTCTTTGAGAAAAGTGGAAACCACTTTCAATCAAAGCATTTTCATCGCTGTCTGAACCGTGAACTGCATTGGCTTCAATGGATTCAGCATATTTTTTTCGGATGGTGCCTTCGGCTGCTTCCTGCGGATTGGTAGCACCAATCAGTTTTCTAAAATCTTCAACTGCGTTGTTTTTTTCCAAAACTGCGGCTACAATCGGACCTGAGGTCATGAAGGAAACCAAATCTTTGAAGAAAGGTCTTTCACGATGAACTGCATAGAAATTTTCAGCATCAGTTTGTGACAACTGGGTCAATTTCATCGCTTTGATTTTGAATCCACCATCGGTGATATCTTTTAGAATTCCGCCGATATGACCGTTTTTCACAGCATCGGGCTTAATCATTGTTAGTGTAATTTTTCCTGACATCCTATTTAATTTTGCAGTGCAAAAATAGTCAGATTTTGGAGAATGAAAAAGGATTATGAAGAAATCCCTTGAGCTGATTATTCATGCAATAAAATAAATTTCAATCACTCCATTTATTGCTGCATAAGCAATTGAAAATGCGGTACTTGCGGGAGGAAAACCTAATTAGTTTCTGTAAATCAACGGCGCATAACGGGATTCATTGAACTCAATTTCCTTTTCAAAATTTGCAATCGTCTTCCTTTTATTGCCATTTACCTTCATCACTTCCACAAAAATCGGTTTCTTTTTATTTTTGGCAAATAGGTTGTGAATATAGATTTCATAATCGCCGTCCTCTAATGAACCTTCTGCTATCAATGTTTTTTCATTTTTTCTTTCTTGGGTAATCAATGTCTTATAAGGTTCAGAACTTTCAATTTCCCAAAGTGAAAGAAATCTTCCCAAATAAATTACCTTATTCTCCTTAATTTCATAAATCTTGAAATCCTTGTTTTTGAACATTCGGATTTCATATTTCAATTCATTTTCTTTCAAGGTGAAAAGCACGATTTCATCGACAGGATATACGGTGGCGACCATCGTTTGGGGTTGTTCCTCAATATGATACCTGATGGGAACTTGGAATAGGAGATTGACCGATTGATCATGTTTGATTTTGGCCGGGCGAATCGGCGGAATTTCTTCCGAAATGCTTTTGAGTGCATTGATAGAAACATCAGCCAAGACAGGATTGCTGCCCTCTCTTTCCCGAATGTCAATGATGACACCTTCTTTGGAAACGATGAATTGGATATTGGCGGAAACATCGCTTATCCCAATCTGATTGAGAAGCGTATTCAAACCGAGCAAACGCTTGGACAACAATTGGGTCAGTCTTTCTGTAAAACATGTAGCCTGTTTATTGAGATTGGAAGCTTTGATGGCTTCACATCCCGGAAAAACAGCCATTTCTTTAATTTCAGAAAAATTATAAAATTGCTGGTTTTGAGCTGTCAACAATGGAGCAGTGAAACAAAAAATGAGAATCACCGCATATTTTCGAATGAATGCAACCATGTGGCAAAGATACAATAAGACAATGTTAAAGTTTCAAAATGTTAATGAATTGTAAAAATGCTTTATTAACATCTTAACAACACCAACTTAGGCCATGAAATGCATTCTTGGAAATGATTGTTTAAAATATTAAACCCGGGAAGTTTGGGAAACCTCCCGGATTTCTAACTAAAATTCATCCATTTACTGTTTGATAAACTTTTTGGTAACCAAGCCTTGCTGACCATTAAATTTGATACGGATTTTATAAACGCCTTTGGGCAATTCCGAAACATCCACTTGACCGGAAATCAACAAAGTACGACTTTTCACTAATTTTCCGTCGGCTGAAAAAATCTGCACCAGATCAACAGGATTTCCTTGTTGGCTGACAATGTTTAATTTGTCAATGGTCGGATTCGGATAAATTTCCACCGTTGTGGCAAAATTCACTTCGTCCAGATTCATTTGGGTACAATCATCCATCAGCAATTGTATGGAATTATTCAGGTTCAATCTTCCTTCGGTTACAGTAATACCCGCCAAAGTCGGATTCGGGTCAACGCCTTCAAAAATATAATTCCGGACTTTCTGAGCCGCTAATTCAGGGTCTGTTTTTGTTAGTTCGGTAAAGCTTTCGCAAGGTGCGGAATACAACAATGCCACTGCACCCGCCACATGCGGCGTAGCACCTGAAGTGCCACCAAATCCACCATAAGACTGGGTTGTAACGGTATAAGCACCTTCCCCATGCGCCCCTAAATCAATCGACTCTGCGCCATATCCCGCCTGAATAACCTTGTTGTCATTCTGATTCATATTGGTTACGGCAATCAGGTATTCACTTGGACAAGCTGTTGGCAAATCGCCCACTTGATCCACATTGTAATTTCCGTTGATGGTAGCTGCCGCACTCAAAATTCCGGCTTGCCCCATTTCATCATAAAAAGCACACCAAAGCGGTGCGTTGGAAGGTTGCCCGAAATCAATTCCCCAAGAAGAATTGGTAGCCACAACGAATGCACCTTCTTCACCATTGGTTTCATTAAATTTCTGACGTGCCAACAAGGCATAATCATAAGCAGAAATCACGTCTGATTCTGCAGCTCCAAACAAAATGATGGTCATGATTTTCACATCCCAGTTGACGCCTGCCACGCCCACACCGTTGTTGCCCACAGCCCCGATGATACCGGAAACCGGTGTGCCATGCCAGCCATTGTTGTTGATATTTCCATTATTAAAATAAACGTGCCAGCCATGAATATCGTCAATATATCCATTCTCATCATCGTCAATGCCGTTGCCCGGAATTTCCGCATGATTGACCCACAAATTGGCCGCCAGATCAGGGTGATCTGCATTGATGCCGTCGTCGATGACCGCCACCACGATTTCCTTTCCATCCGTATTCAATCCACCTGTTGTAACTTCCCAAGCTTCATCCGCATCGATGTCCTTGTCATTGGCTTGATAATATTGCCATTGCTGTGGAAACAAGGGATCGTCCGGGGTATTTCTCAGGGATATTGTATGGTTCAATTGGGCATCAATGACCGCCGGGTCTTTGTACATTTCCGTAACCGTCTGAATTTCTGAAAACGAATCGCTTATTTTCATTTTCCAAATGTTCATCGCCCTTGAAACCTGCTGAGATTCAGTCGCATGGATTGCCGGATTTCGTTCATAAAAATCATCCATTTTGGTGTTTTCTGTCAAACGAACCAAAATTTCACCCTGAATGTAATTCGGGTTTTGCGCCAACAAAATGCTTCCTGTCAGCATAAAAAGGATTTGTAATAAATATCTCATAGTAGGTAATAATTTCTTGGGGTTAAAAGCCTGTTTAAAATTTTTCTGATAATTTGTTTATGCTTGTTGTTGGTTGTAATTTCGTCAAATTTTATTACGAAATTTAAAATTCGCTTTTTCGTTCAAAAACAACCTAAAAACCTATTCAATTCACAAATTTAAAAGGCTCTAAATTAGTGAAAAAAATGAAAAACTTTGGAAAAGCTTAAAACTTTTCCAAAGTTGATTCTATCTATACATTCAAAGATTAACCCGCTTTGATTGCTTCTTTGATTTTTTCCTCTAATTCTTCTGAAAGCTCAGGATTGTCAGCCAAAAGTGATTTGACAGCATCCCTACCCTGCCCCAATTTATTGTCGTCATAACTGTACCAAGAACCGCTTTTCTGCACAACGCCTTTTTCCACGCCGATGTCTAAAATCTCACCGACTTTTGAAATTCCTTCGCCAAAGGTGATGTCGAATTCCGCTTGACGGAATGGAGGGGCCACTTTGTTTTTCACGACTTTGACACGCACGCGGTTTCCGGTAGCTTCATCGCCGGTTTTGATTTGAGAAATACGGCGGATGTCCAATCTGACAGAAGCGTAAAATTTCAGTGCATTACCGCCGGTGGTCGTTTCCGGATTGCCGAACATGACACCGATTTTTTCCCGCAACTGGTTGATAAATATGGCTGTACATTTTGTTTTGCTGATGGTGGCAGTCAGTTTTCGCATGGCTTGCGACATCAATCTGGCCTGCAATCCCATTTTGCTGTCGCCCATTTCTCCTTCAATTTCTGCTTTAGGGGTCAACGCCGCCACGGAATCGATGACGATGATGTCAATAGCCCCCGAACGAATCAGATTGTCGGCGATTTCCAAAGCTTGTTCTCCGTTGTCGGGTTGGGAGATAATCAGGTTATCGACGTCGATACCGAGTTTTTCCGCATAATATCTGTCAAAAGCATGTTCAGCGTCAATGAAAGCCGCAATGCCCCCCGCTTTCTGGGCTTCTGCAATGGCATGCAGCGTCAGCGTGGTTTTACCGGAAGATTCGGGGCCGTAAATCTCGATTACCCTTCCCCGCGGATAACCGCCAATCCCCAAGGCAATGTCTAATCCAAGTGAACCGGAAGGAATTACACCAATTCCATCTTCCACTGCGCTGTCGCCCATTCGCATCACCGTTCCTTTTCCATAGGTTTTGTCCATCTTGTCCAAAACCAGTTGTAGTGCTTTCTTTTTATTGTCTAATTCGCTCATTTCTACTATATTTAAATTTAATCATTCTCTCAAACCTGAACTTCAAAAATAAGGGTTTAAAATGACAATATACGACGTTGTAAATATTTTTATCCACAAAAGGAAATTCATTTTTGATGAAAATCTGAAAATGATTCAAATCAGCTTGCTAAAAACCTTCAACAAATTCAAATTCCGAAAATAATTTGCTAAATTTGATTTAAATAATTTTACAATGGATTAAGAAACTAGAAAGTTAAACTTAATCACATATCTTGCACTATTGCAAAATGAAAGTTTTTTGAAAAAATTGAAAATTATATCTTACGAAAGTTAGAAAAAGAAGATAATTCTGAATTTAGCCCCTTTACAGCTGAAGAACTAATAAATAGAATTGAAAAATCTGAACAAGATTTTAAAAATGGAAAATATAAATCACAAGAAGATTTAGAGAAAATATCAGCAAACTGGTAAAATGAAAATTATTTGGACTGATTTTGCGATAGAAAATCTTAAGGATATTTTTGATTATTACTCCAATAAAGCAAGTAAAAGAGTTGTGCAACAGGTACAAGGTTTGGCGAAATGGCAGGTTAAGTGTTAAGTTGAAATATTGTGCTTTTTATCTGCCGAATGTGGAACACTTTCGCTCAGAAATTTGTAAGTTAGCTCTGTGAAAACACATCGGCTCATGGGTGGGCTGAATCGAACTTCCAGTCCAATTCACTCCGCCTCTATCGCCAATCTGTTTCCCGTTACCTGCAATCCTAAAAAAACGTTACGTCTGAAATAGAAGATGAAAAGTATTTATAAAAAAAGTCTTGAAAATGCTTATCGATTATTCGAGAGTGGCGACATAAATCAAATTGAAATTGGAACTACTAAAGGGCTTCAAGAAATCCATAAATATTTGTTTGAAAATCTTTTCGATTTTGCTGGAAAAATCAGAAAATTAAATATTTCAAAAGGCGGATTCAGATTTGCAACCGCAATGTATTTAAACGAAATTCTTGCTAAAATTGAGTTAATGCCAGAAAATACTTTTGAGGAAATCATTGAGAAATATGTGGAAATGAATATTGCGCATCCTTTTATGGAAGGAAATGGTAGAACAATGCGAATTTGGCTTGACCAAATCCTGAAAAAAAATCTGAAAAAAGTAGTGAATTGGCAATTCGTAGATAAAACGCTTTATTTACAAGCAATGGAAAGGAGCCCAATAAATGATTTAGAATTGAGAACATTACTTTCTGAAAACCTAACTGAAGATGTTGAGAACCAAGAAATAATTTTCAAAGGAATTGAACAATCCTATTATTACGAAGGCTATGAGAATGAAAATAATGACAAATAATTGCACAAATTTGGATATACACAATAACTTGCCCGTACGGATAGAGATGAAAATCCCCTTGCGAGGTTCGATTAGCGGTAATGCTTTGACCATGCTTCGAGCCAAGATAAACCTCCTTTTCCTTCTGGTTTTTCAGAAATTTAATATGGTTAAACTGCATATAAATTTAATAAAACAAATCTAATAGCGAAGTCGAAGCATCGATTTCGAGAAGTGAGGTTTATATAAAAATTAGGTCATTTCGTGAACTTCGTTCGCAGACTTTCTCTGTGTTCAATGGCCGCAGTGGCTGAGCGAAGCCGAAGCCAACCGAAGCAAAACACAAAACACATCCTCCTCTATTTGAGCCGTTTATAAAAATAGAGTTCATGCTCGGGAAAGCTTTGGGGATAAAAAATTGCGGCCAGATCTTTCAGCACCCAATCCGGGCGGGTCACACCTTTCTCAAAATAATCATTTCCGCCGGAAGCCGTAATTCGCTGATTCCAATTATAAACCTTCTGATTCCGGACGGCCTCAAACCAATCATAATTATTGTAACTTCCTTTCAGTGCATTCAAATTCGGAAAATCTCCGGCATTCATCCATACATCCGCATCTTTGGCTTTTTCATAAACACTTTCAAACGACAGATGTAGCGTGCCTTCCTGCGTAGTGTCGGCCCACAAATAATCACCACCTGCATCCCGAAACAACAAGGCCTGAAAACTCTTTCCGCCCGGCATATACCAGATGTCGCCATAAATTTGATTGGCCATGACGGTTGGTTTTTGCCCGCTTAATTGCGCCGTCATAGCTTGGATGGTTTTGTAATTTTCTTCAATCTCCTGAAACAAATTCTCCGCTTCTCTTTCTTTCCCGAAAAGTATTCCGAAGATTTTCACATATTCTGCCTTTGCCAGCGGATTCAGTTCCTCATATTCATCGATGTAAATGACGCTGATGCCATTGCTTTTCAAGATTTCATGAAATTTCGCCAAAGCCGGACTGCTCATGGAAACAAAGATTTCCGGTTTGCTGACCAATACTTTTTCTATAAAAATTTCATTGAAAGTCCCGATTTCTTGAATTTGATTATTTTTATACAACTTCCGGATTGCTGGGTTGTATGTATGTGCCGGTTGGCTGATGCCAGTAATTTTGTCTGTCAAATCCAATTCATCCAGATATGCGATGACCGAAGTCGGAATGACCATCGCAGAATTCAACGGTAATTCTTCTTTGGAAAACCGAGTTACTTCTCCGCCCGAATGAATACGGATGGATTCGCCGTCATCCGTCATCCTGATTTTTGTAATGTATTTAAATTCAATGGCTTGTGCATCTGATTCAATGGTTTTCGCTCGGTCTTTACAGCCAAAAACCAAACAGATACAAGCTAAAATCAGCATTTTTTTCATGTTGGCAAAATAAGGATATTTTAACGAATCCATTCAAGGTTGACCAAGGATTCTTATGCGAAAATGATTTGCAACAAATTTCAAATTGGCTTCAGATAATTTCCGATTCTGAAAAAACACCTGACAATAAACTGCGATAGAAACAGCCGCTGAAATGCACAAAATCAGTTTGCAATAAAGGAAAGAATATTTATCTTTGCAGTCCGATTTTGGCTCCGTAGCTCAACTGAATAGAGTACTTGACTACGGATCAAGAGGTTGCAGGTTTGAACCCTGCCGGAGTCACAAAATTCAGGAACTTGAAAGCCGTCTCATATAAAATTGAGGCGGCATTTTTTTGTAGCTTATTTTGTTTATTCCTTTTCTTCCAAACGGTCAGCTTACTCCTCTTTTAAATGTTGATTTTTTTAACTTATTATATTGATTAAAAGACCTCCAAGGTTTTAGAAATCTTGGAGGTCTTTCAAAACAAAAGAAAGCGTATGAGGCTCCCTTTTTTATAAGCAGGAATTATCTATATCATTCTAACCGGATTGAGTTGTAAAGATTGCTGGAATTTGGAATACACTTGAACTTCCACGCCGAATCCTAATTCTTCCATTTATATTAGGGCTATTTGTGTTCGGAAATTCAAGAATTTGAGAACCCGTCGTTTACGGGATTTTTTTATTTTCAATAATTCCTACCTAAATTCGCACACCCAAAACAAAATTATGCACGCAATTAATACTGACGAAAGCTTTGATCTGGTCATTCATCGAGTTGGCAACAGTGGCCGACAAGAAAGTCTTTATTTATCCAAAACTCTGACATTTTATGATCCGGAACTGACAGAACCGCTCTATGGATTCTTTCTAAAACCCTTCAAAACAGATGAATATTTCCAATTCACGGAAAGGGAGGAAAATCCGGTTTTTCATGCAGTGAAAAATATTTTTGAAGACCCTACCCAATTGCTTTCCAATTCAGAATCCATCGCAAGCCAATTGTATAGTGTGAGCGGAAATCCCAAAACACCGGGCGGCACATTGTTAGTCGTTTTCTTTCCCGATGCCGTGATGGAAGGCGAACATACCAAGGTCATCGGCATCTTTAAAATTGATGACAAAAATCCACTCATCAAAGCATTTCCGGCAGAAAATAATTATTCGCTGAATTTAGAAACTGCCTTGCTGCTCGACAAAATGGACAAAGGTTGCCTGATTTTCAACCAAGATGAAGAGAATGGATTTACAATATCCTCTTTTGACAAAGGAAAAGGGGAAGATTTCGGCATCTGGGCTGATGAATTTCTAAAAATCCGTCAGCGAGAAGATGAATTTTATGATACCGAAAATGTGCTGAACCTTTGTCGCAGTTATGTCATGGATCAAATGCCCGAAGAATTTGAAGTGAACCGTGTGGATCAGGCCGATTTACTCAATAAATCCGTGGATTTTTTTAAGGAAAATGAAACATTCAGAATCGATGATTTCACCGACCATGTTTTACAACAAGAGGAATTGAAACAAAGTTTTGAAAATTACAAACAGCGATACGAAGATGTTTATGAAACCGAAGTTAGCAAACAGTTTGACATCTCTAAAGGCGCAGTGAAAAAGAACGCCCGTTTCTTCAAAAGCATCATCAAATTAGACAAGAATTTCCATATCTATGTACACGGCAACCGCAACATGATTGAACAAGGTACCGATGAACAAGGCAAAAAATATTACAAATTGTATTACGATTCAGAGAATTAAAGTATTCAATCCCGAAAAGCCCTCAACCTTGAAAGAGGTATTTCCTGATTATTTCAACCACAATTATTAATCATTCAAAATCACTACTAACCGACTAAATTTATAATTAAAGGGGGATTCCAGATGGTTTCCCCCTAATTTCATATTTTTGAATTGACTAAAAACCAAAATATGAATAGCAAAAATATAGAAAAGAAATTAGT
>Ga0265293_10000648_pt1 | contig 81176 bp, 131 predicted proteins | sample Munlanlewell138R_FD_192505 | JGI IMG/M metagenome (GOLD analysis project Ga0265293, IMG submission 192505) | Leachate microbial communities from a municipal landfill in Southern Ontario, Canada - Leachate well 138R | ecosystem: Engineered > Solid waste > Landfill > Unclassified | place... | reverse complement strand
GTTTAGACTTTCAGGGTTAAAGTCACAAACTAACTCCTTATGTCAGGAATCGAACCTGAGTTCAGTAGCTAACTGAAATACCTAAGCAAGGAGTTAGTTTGCTAGCCTAAAGTAGTAGTTTATTTAGTTACTACTTTTCGGATTCTAGGAAAAATAAAGTTGGGTGCTAAATCACTCGCAATGCTTTTTTATCGTTTGTATAAAGAACACAACACGCCAATGCTGCAAAGTTTGTGTCTTCCTATTAGCGCCCGACCGACCACGTACATTTTGTACATCTGGCTTTCGGCTTTGGAAGAATTTGAATTGGTGGGACGTGATGGACTTGAACCATCGACCAATTGGTTAAAAGCCAACTGCTCTACCTACTGAGCTAACGTCCCGTTGATTTATTTTTTATTTCGTTTTTTAAACTGAAATGGTTTTACCCAGTTAGGCATTTCGCCATTAATCTTTATTACGCCAAGCTTCATGCAGATAAAAACTAGAAACAAGAAAACTAATGCGGCTAACAAAGGAGTACCAAAAAGAACAACCCAAAAGAACACTTCAAATTCATAGTCATGCGTCATTTGGTTTGCCTACATCTTCGTTTAGCAGGAAACTAGCGTGTACTGATTTCAATTCTTCTACAGCGTCTATGTCGCCTTTGTTTGCTAACCTAACTAAGAGTTTACAGTGATCGCAATTTCTACTTGAATAATTCGACCTGTTTTGTTCCTGTCTGTGTTGGTAGCACAGATTTAAATTGTGCTTTTTACTTTGACGTATTTTTTCCTCTTCTTCTTGCTGTTTTCTTTTTAAAAATTGTTCTATCTCTGGGTAGTTAAATAGCAAAAATTTTAGAATTTTAAAAAGTTTCATGTATAGTTACCTTAGCAACTTAATTTTGAAGTTGGTGCCCGGTGCCGGACTCGAACCGGCACAGGGTAATTGGTGGGCGAAGCGGGACTCGAACCCGCACGGCTTAAAGCCACAGAATTTTAAATTCTGAATGTCTACCGATTTCATCATTCGCCCGTTTTTCACTTACGTTTATACTTTACAGAAATCCGCTTTCTTCTCATTTTACTACCTCCATTTTGAACACTCGCTCCATACTTACCTGTACAAGTTCTCGAACAAAACGGACCTGCTGCACTATTCGATTTAGCTCTTTGGGTTTTTGATAAACCAAATTCTTTTTCACACCAAGCGCATTTAACCTTTTTCGTTAACGCTCTTATAACGTCTTTCTTTTTGTGTTCAATATGGTTAATAACTTGAAGATTACTTTTTCTGTCGTTGGAAAAATCTCCGTCAATATGGTCAACGTCTTCGTCGTTTTCAAGTCTACGTCCTAACACGCATTCAAGCTTAACTCTCGCGTATTGTTTTGTTAGGCGCTTATTTCCATCATACAAAACGATTATACGTCTTCCGTCTTTTCTTTCGTAAGGCCCGTATACGCTAAAGAACTCAGGATACAACGCTAATATTTTTTTCTGTTTCTTTTCGTTCATAGCGTCTACCTATTTCACCAACCGGGCAATTCGTAGTTACTTTACAGTTTTCTGTTTATTTCTGGTTTTTCTTTCGGTGGGTACGGGTTACTTCCTTTAGGATACCAAACTTTTTTGGGTTTACTTTCTAAACCTTTTTCATTTTTTATTAGCATCACGCATATAATTAACGTAACTATACACACTGTTAAAATCATTAACTGAACGACTATCTCGTAATTAACTTCCATATTAATTATCTACGTCTGAGTGTACTTCTAAAATTTCAAAAAACCAATCAGCCTCAGTGAATTCTACAAACTCTTCTGTAATTTCCTTTCTAACCTCGGTTAAAACCTTTTGCCCATACCTGTTAGCTTTAATAGCGTCACTTTCCAAATGTTTAGGTAGTTCCACTACTTTCGTAACTACAGGGTTGCAGTTATTAAGTTTGCGAACAACAACGATACAAAACATAATTAATTCCTTTAAATTGGTGGGGGCAACAGGACTTGAACCTATGACCAAGGGATTATGGTGGGAGCGGCGGGAATTGAACCCGCGACGGCACAAGGCAACCGATTATGAGTCGGGTGCGAGCAAACCAACACTCGCGTCACTCCCAATGACTTAGTATTCCACCGCAACGTCTACTACAAGTTATTCTTTTCCCTTTAGATAACTTGTGATTTACGTTTCTAGGTGGTCGATAAAATTCCTTATCGCAAACAAAACATTTCAATTTTACTAATTTGGTTTTTCTACCTGTAGCTATTACGTTTTTCTTTATGTTCTCAGCCCTAGTCAGGATTTGTAAGTTCGATAACTTATCATTTATCTTATTTTCATCTTTATGATCTACGGTTTCGTCGCTTGTTAGCCGCCTACCTAGAAACACAGCCATTTTGTACCTAGCGTAAGAAATTGTTTTTCTTTTGCCTGTTTTTATTTTAACCATGCATACGTAGTAACGACCTTGAGTCTTATGAAAGATTTTGTACCCTCTATACTTTGAATAAGGTCTTTTTAATTTTTTACCTTTCATAAGGCCGCCTTTCGCCGTTATTCCCCTGCTCTAACCAACTGAGCTATACCCCCGTAACTTTTACTTGTGCTCTTCTAGTACATTACCAGTACTAATGTTTATTACTTTTTTCAGTTTAGTTTTTCTACAATTGATACAACGCGTGTAATACGCTTGAGTAGGAACTACTTTGTTTGTAAGTTCATCAATATGCATACCGGGACGTGCTTTTGTTAAACCTGCGCTCCACGAATGCATACCAAAAGAACAAGATGGCGGTATCCCACTAAGTATCCATCGAAGAATTATATGTAGTGCGTATACTAAACATAATACGTTTACTACTGTAACAAAGGTCAACGATATATTCATACGTCACCTTCTATGACTGGTTAACTTTTCGTAGGCTTGAGGAATTAGCAGTTCTTTGACTTCGTTGTAAAACTTTTCTTTCTCTCTTACAGGGTAGAACCAGAAGTTGTCTCTTACTGAACAAAAAGAGCCGCCTTGTTTCCTTCGTACCCGTCTGTACCACATAACTTCCGGTGTATCACCTAACGCAAAAGGAATAGGATTAGTTTGCAGGATTTGAATTAAAATTCTTTTTCCTTTGTGCTTCAAAATTTTTGCTTTTACATGACGGCCTAGTTTGCCGTCGTCGTATACATTAACAATCATACCTGCGTATAGTTTCATGACTTACAAGTATTCCTCAATTTCTTGGTAAGCTTCTTCCAATTCGTATACTGCTTTTTGAACACGTTCTTTAATAGAATCCGGCAGATTGTCATACTCAAGAATGTACGTTTGAATATTTGTAGAATTAATATTCAAACGGTCCATAACAATAATTACGTCGTCTTCTGTGAATGACCCGTCGGTGTCTTCTGTGTCTTCCTCAGAATCAGAAGCAAACATGTCGTCGTCATCCAATTCTTCGGATTCAATATTTCCGTCAAGTTCTACTTGTGTAGAAATAACTTCATTTTCAGATTCATCTTCAATGTCGTTAGTCATGGTGTTCTCCAATTAAGTAGTTAATAAATGTTTTAGGGAAAATAGGATTACGTGTTATTGGGGGCGGGGGAGACACGTAAACCTAATTTTCCCACCTTGCAATTTATCTTGAATGTTGACAGGGGCCACTCAAGATATTTTGCTATTACCCACTTATAACATAAAAGGTCAGTGGGAAATTAACAGCAGCAGGCGCGGAGTCGAGGGTGGGGGAACCTACTGCCGTTAATACTAGGTAAATACTTTACAGATTTCAGTAAGCGGCAATTGCGATGTAAGCCACATACAAAGTTTTATTTTCCTCTGTAGGGGCTTCAATCACTGGGCGCAGCGTAATTAAAAAAGACACATCTTTCTTTCCTTTATGCATCCTTTTTAGTTCGGCGTAACACTTGTTAATAGACACTTGCACTTTACTTACTATCTCAGTACAAATTTCTTCAACACTCTTGCTAGCCGTTAATACGCTGTATGGTACTTCTGTAGCAAAGATAACTTTACCATCTATTTCTAATTTCGGTAGCTGGCCATCGTTAAGTAGTTTAAACTCACCACGATTTTCTCGCAGTTTAGTTTCAAGTAACTTCGTAATGCTCGTTGCAATGCTCATTTATTACCTCACATAGTTATACGAAAATACTACTTCGCGTATAACGCGCTTTACCTTCCTACCTATTACCTAATATTTTAGCGGTAGTAAGGTTAAGCTGTAACCCGCAGTTTAATTACAGCCTGCTTATGTGTAACACAAACATTATGAAATTACTTTACAGATTTCAGTTATTAAGGGACTCACACAGCTTGCCTATTTCCTTTTTTATTTCCGCAATCGAGACTTCGGGAAAACTTGCTATAGTGTTTTTAACTATTTGTTTAGCTGTGTAGTTACCGCCACGCATTAATCTCAATGCGTGTGCGCGGACTTCATAGTTGACCTGTATATTTTCTGCCTTCTTTTTCATATTTGGTTCTTCTCCTTAATTCTCTTTTCAGTTCGGCAACTATTTCCTTTCGGCACCGCGCTAACTTATTTATGTTAACTCGTGCGGCTTGCTGAATTTCCTCACTGTCTTCGTTTCTCATATCTATGTTAAAACGATCAGTGTCTACACGATCTATCAAAGACATTTCTTTTTTCAGCAAACCATATAAATCTTTTGGCATTTTAGTTATCCGTTTCCTTTGCTGAACTTCTTGACCGGCTATTTACGTACCAGATAATTCTTCCCCACGTAGATAGCACAACGGAAACGTTTTCATCTACTTTAGGAACCCCTAGAGCATCTAACCGATTGTGAATTTCTTCTATTTCTTTTTTGTAGGTATCTTCGGTATCACAACTATTTAGAACGTCGTTCATAAGTACGCGTTCTCGCATAAGTACGCGTTCCCGTTGATTTGTATTTTGCGCAGTGTCCGCAGTTGTTGCGAATAAAAGCATAAACAAACCAACAGTAGAAATACCAATGTACACCCACATGTGATAAGTGCTTTCAACGGCCATAACAATTTGAAAACAAGTCATAATCCAACCAAAAATAAAAAAGTACGCTGCGTGGCGGCGAGTTTCTTTAGTCATGCTCATTGTTGTTTCCTTAATTTTTTGCGATTCAGTTCCACAGAAATTCTTACGTCGTAAAGCATAATTACGAGGTAAACAATTGTCACTAACACAAGCCAACCTATTTTAGAAAACAAGTCTAGTCCTGAACTATAAATTAGTACACAGGCAAAACCCCAGACCATAGAGCACATTATGTCAAAGAAAGGTATGGTAATTTTCATTTCAGTCTCCGTTAGCGAAAACAGTTTTGCATTTCTGACATACTAACAAACCATTGTAGTAATAGTCGTCTCTTGAATACATGCCAACGAAAGAAATTTCAATACGGTTTGATAAATCTACACGAATGAATTCGTCGCTAGTAGTAACTCTGTAGTCTTCCTGAGTTTCAACTACTTTTGGGTCACCGTACTTATCAGTTTTTATTTGTCCTTTTTTCGGGCCGCTTTTAAAGTAGTCGTACTCCCTGTGAATTACGTAACCCGAAGTAGTAGAATGCTTGCAGCAAGGACACGTTATTGTGAAAAGGTTACTATCCGTCTTTAATGTAGGTAGCTTTTTCATTATTCCTTTAGCTTTTTTAACTGTTTTCATAATCAAAACTCCAGTTGCGTAGTGTAGTATAACTCAAGATTCTTGTGTTTCTTTACGTCGTACCAGTTAGCTCGCCGTGCGGCTATTACGAATTGTGAACAATACCCATTGTGCCTTTTGTAGAAAGTGAACCCCGTATTTACTAACTGGTTTTTATCAGTCTTCCCGTGATAAAGTAAAATTTTTTCAAGGTGTGTTACTACAGAAAGAAATTCATCCCCTATATTGTCTTCTTTTTCAACACGGTTTCTACGTTCAGTGAGGTTATTTATTAAACGTGTAGTTTTACCTGACCTTCTAGGTGAAAACTGTAGTACTTGACCCATAAGACTATCCTTTACGTTTCTTCCCACGTTTATTAATTTTCTTACGAAGGTTGTCAAGTCGTTGAATTTTTTCAGCGTTTATCGTTGCTACGTCTGAGTGCGTTGTTTCCAGTAGACTACTAGATAATTGCTCAGGTGTAACTCCGAATTTTTCTAAAAAACTCTTTTTGTCTTGCAGTGTTTGGATAACAACACCATCAACACTATCCATAACATCGTAGTGATGGATTGTACAGTCTACTTTTTCAAATGCTCGGTGTAACCTGCTTTGTGTTTGGCTTGATATGTCACCAACAATAAATACAACTGGTTTTTCGTCATCCATATAATTCACCACAGTTGCAGAAGGTGGTCGTGAGTTGTTTTTACATCAATGTGTTTAATGATATGACCGCCAGCTTGTTCAAACGGTAGATACGCTTTTTCTCTGTCATCAACAAGCAAACGGGTTGGACTAGCATAGAAAGCTTTGTCCGAACTTCTGTTAACGAAAACAACACTACGAAATTTCCAGTGTGCTAATTTATCGTGAAGTGCTTGTGCTTTCTCCTTAGCTATTCTTACAGGGTCACGTTCACCAGTAGCACTAAGTATGTGTACATTGACGTTAGCTTGTTTCAACAAGTTAAATAATTCGTCCACACCTTCGTACAAAGGCATGGTAGAAAAGAAACCTAGGTTGCTTGTTACAGAATGTTTTTGTTCTTTAGTTAAAGACGACAACGGTTCACCACAAATGTTTAGAATCTGTCTGTCATAATCAAATAAAGTACCGTCCATATCAAAAAATACGTCTTGAATTAATTGAACAGCCGTTGACAAACCTAGGTCTTTTAAACTCTCTTTAGTAAATGGCGAATACGTTTTTACCGACCCGATGAATTGGTGTACTCGCAAATCCTTTACCTTGTCTTTAATGAAAACTTTTCTTTCTAGGTCAACTACTCTTGTTGCTATATTAACTAGTGCCTTGCTGTAATATTTCTTTTTAACATGGTAAATAGTATCGCAGGAAACAACTCGATTTGGGAATTCAAAAAGGTATCCTGTAGTCTCTGGAAAATTCAAAATACGTGTACCCACTTTAATCTCCTTTATTAAGTTCTGTGGTTTCACTCGCTGTAGTTTTGCTAAGGTGTAAAGCAGGTACGTACTGCAAGTTTACTACTTCCATGGAATTTCTCTTTACCTGTACAACCATTACGTGACTATCTTCTGGAATCAACCTGTCTTCAATGTGTTGAACAGCAACGTGTATATGGTTAAATTCTTGAACTTCTTTTTTAAATGAATTCTTCACTGGGTAAAAACAGTCGTCATCGTGAAGAATTTTTGTATGTTCTTTTTTAATATCAGGTAGATTATTGCTACCTAAATAACCTACAAATTTTTCTGGGGTAGGGAACCGTTTTTTACTAACCAACAAAATATAATGTTTATTAACGTAGAACGTTGGATTCAGTGACATGCTTTGTTGTACTCCGTTATAAATTCAAAAACTGTTGAGCGAGGTTTGCTTCAAACTGTTTTGGTAACGCCTTAAAGTAACTAAAACAATTTAGTACTTTGTAGTGTTTATCAAAAATCTTTATAAGCTTGTCGTGTTCTTTTCTTTTTGATAAGTAAACAAACGCAAGTTTTTGAATAGCTGACCCGGTACAGAATCTTGAATCAATTATAGTAACGTAGGTATCTTCACTTCGTTTACTGAGAAGTGAATTAGCCTTAAAAAATTGCCACGTACAAAAAATTACGTGTACTGATCTATCATTGTTCAACGGTAGATTAAACCGTGCCAATGTTTCTTCCCTATGTTCTTTACGTGTATTACAAGTTAACTGCTGAATTACCAAATCTGGATACTTACCAGATAGTTCTGATACCCAGAGTTCGGTAACTTTAATCAAGTCCGTAATGACTATCACTTTTCTACTGCTTTCTAACTCCTTCATCATTAAAGAGTCAATTCTTGTTTGCTTTGTAATATGATGGGAATAAATTCTTTTTAACGGTACAAGACTAAACACTCTATTCTTTACAACATTAGCTCCTTTATAATAGGTACTGTCTTTAGGTTCATGCAACACTGTAGGTACGCCTTTTGCAGCGTACATGTTCATACCATAGTTATGCTCTTCATCAATGCTATTAAACATATCGTTTAAAATTTTCGTATAATTTTTCATAGTCGTAGTCTCCTAAGCACCGTATCAAAATTCCAACATGGTGGCTCTCTATACATATTTGTATTAATAGTTAGTATCAATTTCTTCAACTGGTTCAGGTCTTAACTTATTCCTGTTATTTCGTTCGGTATACTTGATTTCAACACAACCGTTTTCTATAACTTGTTGCGCCTTAGAGATTTCACTGGAAGTTTCTTGAAGTTGTTGCTTAAACAGGTCAACTGCTATAGAAGCGCAGTCTCTTTCAAAGTTAGCACCAGTGATAACCGGGTTTTCTCTTACTAGTTTTTCAATAATCTCTGCATTACTAACAGTGTCATTTTCATCACCATTAATAATGCGTCTAGCCATCTTGTATTTCATTGCCTCTGATAAATAGGAAATTTCTAACTGGAAGTCTAAGCGACCACCACGAAGCAAGGCTGTATCTAGCTTAGATTCATCGTTGCACGTTACGATAGTCAAAATACCTGAACTGTCATCAACACCAGACATACAATTTAAAATGCAGTCTAATGTTAGTTTACCTTTGTTAAAAGATTCCTGTTCTACTACCAGTTTATCTCCGTGGAAAACTCTATCGAAGTCTTCAAAGAAAACAATAGCCGGTTTTCTTTTAGCTGCTTTTCTCCAGTAGCGTTTAACTTCTTCATTACTCATTGAAGCTAAATCGAAACTGTACATAGGCAAATCAAGTAGCTGTGCGATTGCAGATACCAAAGAAGATTTACCTGTACCTGCCGGGCCTTTGAACAAATAACCCAAACGCCAATTCAAACCGCGCTGTTCAAACCAGTCTCTGTTTTCATACCACATAAGAATTTTTGAGATAGCATCAACAACGTCTTTTTCATAATACAGAGAAGCAAAAGGATTTTGTTTCTTTGGCAAACCAATGTCTTGCTTATCAAAGTTTACCAAATTGTATATGTTCAAGTATTCATTAAGATTTGAAGAACCTTTTTCTAGTTCAGGAGCCTCGTCACTATCATCCTTAGTAGAATAAGAGCCATGAACGTTAATAAGTTCGTACCGTGAAATTTTCTGTTTGTTCTTAGCACCTTCTTGTTCATCGCGTAAAGCAACCGCGTCAGAAAAAAGTTTACGCGCATTAACCGTACCACGAATAAAAATAAATTGACTGTTCTCTGAGTTCGCTTCACCTTTAATAATTACCGGAATTAAACCATTCCACCATATAGTCAGGTCAACCGGCTTTTCAAATATAAGAGTGCGAATTGTTTTTAGCGGTTTTACATGACCTGTTCTAGTATGGAAGTGTACGCTATCTTTATTTAGCTGACGCATATTAGCATTACAGTAACCTACAACAGCAACGTATAGTTCACCTTCCATTCTGTAGGAAACAATAATCAGAGAACGTATTCGAGAAAACACCATCCGAAAGTGTGACCAGAACGTTGCGATCAACGCGCCAGAACCAATTAACGCACCAAAGCCTAGAGTAGTTGCTATAGACTCAAAATTCATAAATAAACTCCTTAGAAATTTTATACACTTTACAGATTTAAAAAGGCAAAAGAAAAAGGCCGTCAATTTGACGGCCTTTTGGGACTTGCTTTATTTGTTAAACGTTATACTTGAAAACGTAATAAAAGTTAGTAAACGCAAAAGCGGAATACAAAACTACGCACAATGAAGCGTTGTACCCAATAGTCGTTTTAACTAATTTGTCTGCTTCGTATTGTATACCGGGTGCACTAAGTTTTGTTTGAAAATACCGACTGAGTAAAAAATATATCGGTACTACCATAAATGAAAACACAGGGCCAACAATCATTAACGAAAACAACAGATAAACGATTGTAGAGTCCCCATAGCGTTTAGGCTTCTGCGTTGACAAATAAAGTACTGTACTGATAGTCATAAGAATAACTGGCATACTTATTACTAAAAAGAAAACAAGCTCAGAAGATACTTGAGTGTTTTCTTGAAACACATACAACCTCAAAAACATTTCGTACATTTAACACCGTCCTTAGTCGAATTGAATGTGAACTTCTTTATCGCCGTGAGTAATTACCAGCATTAGCGGAATGTCTACTGTTTTATGAACTTCTACGTTAGGAACTTCGTTCTTATTTTCTGTAGTTTCTCTGGCTTTAACAGATATTGATTTGATACCTGCTACTGGAATAGATGCGACGGCTTGCAATTCTTTGAAGTTCATATTTTGTTATCCCCGGTTACTATAGGTTTCGTATGCCCATTTGATTTTTTTCTCTTCCGTATTTTCTTTACGCGGAAGAACTTTACCACAAAATCTTATTTCTGAAATTCTATCTGCACCATCACCATCCCAACCAGTTTTATCTCCGTGGTTATTACGAATTTCAAATGAGTGGCCAATACCACCAGTGTCTCCGATGTATTTAACCATCAATAGAATATTTCTTAATGCTAGATAATTTCCGGTGACGGTTATTACATGATAGTCATTTTCTTTTCTACTTCCCACTTTTACTTTACAGTTCGGCGGAATATAGAAAGCTTTTGAAAAGTCATAGTCGTCTGGGTCAACAGCGATGAACGTTTCTTTTTTAGTACTGGCTTTTAAAAATTCAACTAAAGCAGTTGAACCATCGTAGCCTTTACAATCAAATTCGAGAACTGGTGGCTGTTTCTCTTCGGAAGCAACCACCAAATCAATCACCCTTTTCATTTCTTCACCAAATCAATAACTGATTTAGCTTTCGGTGAAGTTGACGCGTTCTCACAGTCTTTTATTTTACCGTCAAACCCAACGTAACACGCGCGCTCTTCATTCCAAATTTTTGCAGTCACTACAGAAGCTTCTGCTTTCGCGTCTTTAGTTTCCAGACCAACTTCATTGCAGAATTTATTTGTTTCATCAAGCAACTGACCAATATCCATATCAATTACTCGTACATCCATTTCAATAGACTTACCAACGCCGTCACCCATGTCATAACAAACAACAGCAGCCCAGCGATGATGGCCGTCTAAAACGTAACCGTCTTTACTAACAAAAATAGGTGCGCGGATACCTTTAATATTTGGGTCTTTCTTTAACGCTTCGTACATACCAGCAACTTTTTGGCCTACCAACTGATTTTGTGTAGACTTTAATTCTGTTGCAGGAATTTTAGCGTCACTTACTTCAACACCTTTTTTCTGTAAGTAGTTAACAAATTCTTGTTCAGCGTTAACTTCACCTTTGTCATTAGCTTCTAAATTCTTAGCAGCCCATGAACCGGGGACAGCTTTAGCTTTTAATTGTGGCATGTGTTTACGTGCGACATTTTTGTGAACACCACAAAACAGGTTAGTGCCCGGAATTGAAATTTCGCACAAATCAAAGTCAGGAAAGTCTTTTCCTTTCTTCTTATACAATTCTGCAAGACGATTAATCTCTGTAACAATGCGAACAACTTTGCGTTCGTCTTCTGGTCGGTTAAACGCAGAACCTTTCTTGTCTTTAGGACCAGTAAAGTTAGTAGGGCTAGGACCACCAGCATTATGATCTGCAATTTTCTTTTCATGTTCAGGTTGTTCGTTATGGTCAACCTTTTCTTTCTGAACTTTAACAAGAGCGTCGTTACGCTTCTTTTCTTTTTTAAGTTGTTTATAAAGTTTGGAGTCTTTGTGTTCATCCAGATATTTTTGTTGTTGGTCTTCTGAAAGGTTTTGAAACCATTCCGGTAATGGTTCTTTTGCTACCTCAATATTTTTGTTTTTTAACTCAATCATTTTCAAATACCTTTACTTGCGACGAAAGAAATAGAGACGAAGTTCAGCGCCTAAGCTATCGTATAAGAACCTGTCTTCGTTGATAGCACAACTATGGTGTTGATACTTTCCATTAAGGTCAACGACAATACGGTTATGTATAAATCGTGCGCCATTAACTACAAAGCCACCACTAGAAGTCCATTTATTATCTGGGCCTTCTTCTTGACACTGCGGGCTAGCACCTTCGTTAAAAGGATATTCCGCACCTAAGTAAAGATAAGCGTAATTAAAATATTGAACTTGAAGACCTTCGGCAGCGTCTGCTTTATTAGTCCATAAAGCAATTATTGAACCGATAATGCTAACTAAAATAAATGCTGCAATTCCTACCCAAGCAGTTTTTCCTTTTTTGTTTCTGAAAAAATATTCATGGGCTTGTTTAAACCCACCCAGTCGTAAAACCATTAATGCTACTGCTATAAGAATTACTAAACCTACAAATATACAAAGCGCAATCATAGTGGTCACCTTTTAATGGGTCTAATGGGTCCAATATAAATAGCGCCTTGATAACCTATTCAATAAAAGGACTATTTATTTCTCAGGTGGTATTCTTCCGGAGTAATAAATACTTTAGACCATTTCATTGTTTTCGTGTCGTCTTGATCGCGTATATATACTGGAATTACGGGAGTAACGTTGTATATTAAAATTACTGGAGAATACGAAACGCCCATTTCCATTAAATGACGTGTTCTATGGCGACCTTCGTGACCAATTACCTGCAAAGTATTCGGTACATACACCTCGTCAAACATAGGTGTTATTTCATAATAATCATGAAGACGAAGATAAGGTAAATTAGGAAATTCTACCCCGTCATCTAAAAAACTTTTTACTCGGTTGTATTTTTCCTCAGAGTAGCCTTTCTCATTTTTTACCTGAGCAGCGAGTCTAAGAAAATTACTCGGTTTAATAAATCGGAGCATTTGCTGTGGCGGCAAATGCTCTTGAGCCATCTGTACAAATTCTGAATTAAAATATTCGAGTGCCATTTTTTTACCTCATTTAAAAGCACTGAAAATGTAGAATAATATCCTGTTCTATAGAGGGTGCTATGGTGTCGTCTGCGGTTACGGCAGTGACATTAAAGCCTTCCCGATTCAAAGCGGTCACAATCTCCGGCAGTATATCAGGGGCTACCGTGGCTTGCAAGCGGTATTTGAACTTGAAAGGGGTCGGTACTACTTTTAGGTTTTTATAGGGTAATTTGCGTAATTTATTAATAGCTTTATCAGCTAGTATTTTTAACGCTTTATTATCCACCCCTTTTCTTGAGGGTTTTTTAATTACTGGCTTTTTCTCTTCTTTTATTTCGTCTTTTTTGGCTTCCATAATTCCACCTTAATTCAGGAATAAAAAAGGCAGGGTACATTCGATTAAAAATATACCCTGCCTTTATTTTAATTACTTGTTACTTTCCGGAAAAGTGACGGGACAGTTTTTCTGCTGCCTCTTCAACTTTAATCGGTTGCCCTGAATTGTCAGGACCATGTTCAAATTTTGTTACGACACGAGATACCCCGATAGCCATATTCAAAGTTGCTTGAAGCATTTCTGCATCACATTCATTAATGCAGTGAGCGATAACATCAAAAGAAACTTTGCCTGTTTTCGCGTTTGTGAAATGACCAACTACAGGGTACTTCACAAAACGTCGTTCACCAGAGTTATCCCGTTGTTCAGATACTTGGTAGCTGAATCGGCTGTATTTTTTCCAGTTACGCCCAAACTTTTTAGCGTGTGGTTTACCTTTTTCAACAACTGGGGCAGCCTTCGGAGTTTCTGTTTCGTTATCATCAGTTTCAGTTTCCTGTACGTTTTCGTCAGTAACTTCTACCTCATTAGTAACCTGAATGTTTTCATCTTCAATATTTTCAACTTGCTTGCTATCCATCTTGATACCTCAAAAAAGTTTTCAATTAGTAAGGGTTATCGAATAAATTCATTCGACAAAGTACTTTACAGGATTTGGTTTTGCCCTTACTAAGTATTGTGTAAATAACCTTCGGAGTGAAGCATAAAAAGGGCATAATCAAAAATATACCCGAAAATTTCTTTGTAATATGAGTAGTTAATGGACTCCTTATTTTTCAAATAGGTTATAGATATTTTCTCGTAAGCCTTAGTAGAAGGATTATGAAAAAATTCATGAATGGTAGGTTCTTTAGTTTCCTTGTTAGGATTCATGGTCATGTTAACTGACCAACGCTGTGAAGGATTTTTTGAATATTCCCAAGATACTCTCACCATCACAGGAGATTCTGAGTAGTAAGCTTTAATCAAAATCTTTTCAGTAGAACACTGACTAAACTCTTCAAAAGGTTTACACAAATCCCCAAAACCGCGAACATCGAAGTTTGGTTTGTCTAAAAGTTCTTTTTTCAGAATATCGGCAAACGAAATAATTTTTATACTTTTCATTGTTCTTCTTCCACGACTACACGAAAGTTTTCAGGCTGGTCTGGCCTAGCTATTATTTGAAGAAGGAACGGCTCATTGTTGAAGTGTTCCATAACAGCAGTTACCCATTTAGCAGACGTAGCTAAAAATATTGAATCGTCTACTTGAGTAATTTTTTCACCAAAAGCGACACAGCCTCTTAGTTCTGTAAGTCTATTCGCAGCGTGGATTCTAAAACCGTCTCTATGTGGAAAAGGTTCAAGAATTAAATACAAGTCTTTTTTGAATGCCGGGGAATACGTTACCTTGCAAACGTAGTCGCCTAACGGCAGACACGAAATATTAGGTTCGTTATTTTTCCACGGGAGTTCTAAAGAATGGCAAAATACTTCACCACTTTCGTCTAAATGCAAGTCACCAGCAACGCCATCTAAATGTTCGTAGGTAATTAATACTGCTCTAGGTAAATTGTTTATGTCTCCAATTTCCTCAAGCATTTCTTGCATGGTTTTTTCTTCTGACATGACGGCCACCTTTACCGGGTTGGAAATACAATTAAATTAGCGGTAAAGGTGGCTTGCTATTTACGGGGTGTTGTCTGAAACGAAGTCTTCAATGTCAGAAAAGAAATCCAGCAATATATTAGCTTTTGCTACTCCCATAGCCACCAAAGGAAAATCCCGTACAGGCTCTTTTTCTTTGTTAACTTCATAAAGTCCGATAGTCGGGTTACCCTTAAATACAGATTGAAAAAGAGCATACCGCTTACCGTTTACTTTTCTTACCTTGGAACAGATTTGTTTTTCGTCTTCGCTCTTGCTTTTCTTTTTACTGCTTTTTTCTTTAGCCATTTTATTTTTCCTCAGTAACGTAATTAATTTTCAGTACACGAAAAGTTTTTCCGTTCGCAAGGTCGTCAGGGGTTTCAACTACTTCACGAGAAAGAACTTCCCCTGTTCGGTCATTAACGTAAGCAACCAAAAGAGGAAAATACCCAGTACTTTCTTTTCTCACATCTGTTTTAGTAATCATCTTTCTCCCTTAAAGTTTTTTACTACCTACAATGTTTTCACGGTTGTAGATAAGAGTTAAACCATCCATCATGTGTTTCAATGCCCACGCCGATTGGTCGATGTCATGAATAAAAACATCGCCCATATCAACAATGCGGTTCAAGTCTGCAAGTTTTTTGTAACCCTCAGAAAGAAACGATTTAACGTAAGCTTTTTTACCAGCTATAGACCTTTCGTTAATGTACTCAGAATAATTGGCAATAATTTCTGCTTCAAGATTCTCAATTACAGAAGCCAGAATTCGTTGCGCTTTCTGAGTAGCTACTTTAATTTCCACAATACGCGAGCGGTAACTCATTGACTGTGCACCCGCGTCAATGAGTTTATCCGGACTCATTCGTTTACTAAGAAGCAGAGTTCTAGTTTTCTTTTGCTTATGCAACAATTCCATTTCAGAAACAAAACTATCGAAGTCTGCAAGTTTGTTGGTTCGTTTCAGTACCTCTTTATATGCAAGGTACAACTCGTTTCTTTTTAAAATCTTTTTTAACCGACTTCCCATTATTAACCACCATTAGGGCTAAAATTGAAAGCTATGGTTTCCATAACTTCACAAGTGTCAGGGTTAAACGCGTCATACTTAATAGTGACATTAAGAATCATAGAGAAAGCGCCTTGCGATGCAGTAGTTTTCAACTGCTTCATAGTTTCCCAAATAATAAAGTCACAGAAAGTTTTGCTTATATGTTTGTTTTCCGGAGTCAAAGCAACTCCGCAAAATTCTGCTGCACCAGTCAACGCGTAGTTTGCAATATTGTTGATAGTGTTAATAACCGTGTTAGTAGCACTTTGGTTGTACGGGTGTTGAATATCATACGGGGCAAAAGCTACCATACATTGAATGTTTTGACGTTGACATTTGGCCAGTTGCGAAATTGTTGCTTTCATTTTTACCTCTCAATAAGTGGACGACGAACTACAGTAGTTGTTTCACGAGTTACCAAGTTTACTTTTTCTACGCCGTCTATAACCCATCCTTGTCGGCGCGCTTGTTCCAAAATAAAATTTGCGTGTGCGATAGTGGTTTCTTTATCGGTGTAGACGTTTCCGAGTAACCACCACGGAACGCAGATAAAACCGTGTTGCAAAAGAAGAGAGCGGTTAAGTGCAGCGTTATACAACGGGTATTCTGCTTTTGACTTACTGGAGTTAGCTACTTTAATATCGTGAGCCACAAAAATTGCAGTAGCAGAATCAATTGGGTTATACGTTAGAGTACCCTGTACAGTAACGTATTTGTAATCTTGCATAAGAACTTTCTTTGCGTATCTACCATCTTTTCTGGGGTCACAAAGAAAATCTTCACAGTAATACGTTTTGGCAGGAATAAAAATTCCTGAAATATCATTTCGTACAACTTTAGGTTCTGCAACAAGCTTACCTTTTTTATACACAACGTCTTCAACCAGCTTACCGTTTACCGGCTTCAAAATAGGTCGAAGAATACACTCGCTGTCAGATTTAGCTTTATTTGGAACATCGAATTCTTGAACCCGTTTATGCGGGTACATTACGTCAGCAACGTAGTTAAAGAGTTTCTTAGCTGTACTGGATTTTTTCATAACAACCTCAACGTAGAAAAAGGCCGGTGAAAAAACTCACCGGCCTTTTTGTTTTTACAACTCGCCTTTGGCAGCTTTTTTCAGTTTGCCAAGAGGACGTACCTTCACAACAGTAGTTGCAGGCTTTGCTTTGAACACGCAAGGTTCGCCGGTAAACGGGTTTGTACCTTTGCGCTCTTTCGTAGCAGGCTTTTTCTTCGTGACGATTTTCAGAAGAGTCGGGAAAGCAAACTCCCCAACACCTTTCGGCATGATAGAACCGAGAATTACTTTTTCCAGTTCATTCATGACTTTGTTAACGTCACGCTTTTCCACGCCAGTTTGCGTAGAAATAAATTCACGCAAAGCAGACTTGGTAAGTTTCTCCTTGAACGGTTTAATGTCAGACTTCGACTTGGTTTTGATACGTGAAGTTTTCTTGGAAGCCTTCACTTTTTTGGAAGACTTCTTTTTCTTCACTTTGTCTTCGGCTTTGCTTTTGCTGCTTTTCTTGCTTTTGGTCTTTGCCATTTTTCAATCTCCTAGCTAGGGTTGGTACTGCATTACACTTTACAGGTTGCTGTAATAGTGTTCTTGAAAATCCGAGTATTTATTCTCGGATTAAATCTCGTTCAACTATGGCATAATTAACCATAAGTTTTTTCAACCATTTAAATCCGCGTTGGTTGTCGTCAGAAATTATTTTTTCTTTTCCGTTTTTCTCCAAAGTTAATTCAGGGAAATCTCCGGGTAGCGAATCATAGTAAACTTTCAACGCAGTTTTTACTACGTCACTTTCTTTCATGCAGGAGTTATACGGAACAGCTACTTCAATATGTTTCGTAAACCCCCCTTTACTGAATAGGAGTTGCACTTTGCATTGCTGGCGTATCGTCATAAATACCTCTAACAGTACTCTGCAAAGTTTACGGAAGGAAAAAATATCCGCATACGGTAAAGAATACGTTTCAAGTAAACTAAGCCTTCTTGAGTGTACGGAGTTATCTCGATGAAATTTATATGCAAAAGATCGCAAATAAAAAACAACGTGTACACTAAAGACGTAGCCACTTTTTCATTTTGGAACTTTGGGTGCACACTTACATAATGCATTTTATGCGGGTACTGAATTTGAAAACACAGCACTCCAATGGCAACGTCACCTTTGTGGGCCACAATCCATACGTAATCATCGTTAGGACTACGCATGATATTGTTTTCCGGCGCAAACATAATATCCTGAAAATCATACTTCATGATATTAGCCTGCGGCTCAATTTCAAAAGGGATATACGCATACATATTTTTCAGCGTATTATTTCCAGTGTAAAAAGTTAACTCCACTTTTTACCCCCTTATTCATAGTGGGTTAGATATGAATACACTTTACAGGAAATGAATTAATCCCAAATATCCTTTTTCTTCATACCCGGTATTTTCTTTTTCTTGGTGGTCAGGGCAATCGTAATTTGTTTGAGATTAGTTTTATTCCCTTCCTTGTCAGTGACAATTGTTTTTTCACTGACTGTTTTTATTTTACCTGCTTTAATGTCATCCAAAAAGCAGAGTGTGTAGTCCAAAGCTTTTGCGTAGCTAAGTCCTTTTTTCTTTTTCTTTTTCTCAATGGCTTTGCGCTGTTTATCAATTTTGCAGTGGTCTTCCCACCAATCAGCTAACGCCCTAGAGTTCTTACTACGTCCGTAAACAATAGATTCAAAGTTTTCGGGATTTTTCTTTTTCAACTCACGAAGAAAAGAACACAGTTCACGCATCGGCATATCTTTATACTTATAATACATACCATACGATTTATCTGCCAAACATTCCTTCAACCATTCAGGCACAAATATGTTCAGTACAGAATAAACGAAGAAAAGAAGGTTCACCGCTTTTACATGGTGTTGTTCTGCTTCGGTAGGATTAAGGTGGTCTGATTTACATGGCATGGTGGTTTCCCTTATCAAGTAATAATACATTTTTAAAAACAATTATTGATACCAACAATTGTTGCCGAAACATATTTTTCATTGGAGTACGCATTGCTTTCTTATATTGCTGTTTGGAACGGTTAGCGAATTCTAACATTTTTTCGTAACCGTCCCTTTCAGCAACGAAACGCAAGCGAGCAACTTCGTCAGCCGCTATTTCATTTCGAGTTCTCATATTTTATGTCCCAAATTATAAAAGAAAAGGCCATCAAAATGACGGCCTTTCGTTTACTTAGACTTGGTAACTTTTCTTTTCGAGTTCGGGTGTTCTTTCAGGTAGGCTTCCTGTTCTTTCTTACTCAGACTTTCCCACCACTTCGTTTCTGCGTGTGAGGTTTTTTTACCTACACCCAAAAGAGCATTTTTGGCGCGCTTTCTTTCTGACTTCTTATCCGCTTTCTTTTCCACGCCTTTTTTCGGGCGGAATTCAAAAGCTTTGGTTCTTTCCTTTCCTTCCTTGTTGGATTCTTTCAAAATTGAAAGAAACTCAGAAATCGCTTTCGCAGAAAATTCACCAACGTCCCAAACTTCACCCTCGTTTGCTCCGGCAGTATTATGAAGCTTTGCGGTAGGTTCATCGTGCGCTTTGAAAAGAACAGAGTCTTGCGTAAATTTTTTTCCGGCTTTTTTCAGAAAAGAAAACAACGCGTCTTTCTGTTCAGGCTCTGCAAAAATAATGAAAGATTCTTCATCAACGTTTTGTTGATTTTCAGAACCTTTATTTTCTACATAGCGGCCACGTACTTTCGTAAAACCAAACCCGGCTTTACGAATTTGCTTCTCAAGTTCCTTGTTTAATTCCCGGTTTTTCTTGAGAGTGTTTTCACCACGAAAAGCAGTGATACCACCTACATTGGATTTTTTGGAATGTTCCAGAACACGTGACAAGGAAGTTGCTACAACTTCCTCGCCAGTAACGCGGCGCTGGTTAATACTAGCTGGGTTAAAAAAACTCAATACTATTTCCACGTTATTTTCTCCAAATAAATAGTGTGGAATTAAATTAGTGGTTAGTACTCCACACGGTCGTGCAACGGAATGGGGTAGTCAGCAGGAAACCGGCTGTCATGCGAAAAAATAAACGTCCCGCCAGCCATTGTATGTTTACCTTCAAGGTCTACAGGGCGAGCAGACAAGTAGTCTGTTTCCCGAAAACCAAACCGACGCTTTTCAATAATTACCGCTGGCCTTTCTTCCGTGGCTTCAAAAATTTCCGGAATACCTTCGCCAACGATAACCACCTTATCTACTTTCGATGAAATACCACCGTTTGACGAATCATTTTCACTGTAGCGATAAATAGAAGCGATAAGCCCTTTCATAATAATTCTCCAATCAGTAAAAAATAACGTAAGTAATAACCGTGGCAAGTGCCAGTGCGGCTACCAAAACCGTGTTGTAAATGTAACCGCGAACTTTGTTGTTGAAAGTTCTGACACGGTTAAAAAACAACTTGTCGAAAATACGGAAACTCAAAACCGTACATACGATTGCCAGCACTGCCCAAACCAGTGCCACGAAAAAGAAAGGAGACTGCAACATATTCCAGAAGGCAGCTTCGATAGGGTTGCGGTAAACAATAACTTCATGCATTTTATTTCTCCAGTAGTTAAAAGTTTTCACCAGTGTAGGAACTCCTAAGAATTCCTACTAGCTGAAAACTTATTTAATGTAGGTGTAAACCATACGCTGGCCAGTAGATGTATTCAATTCGTTACCGTCATCATCTTGCAGTTCGCAAAAATGATAGCCACGCATTGTTTCCATAACAGCTACCGCTTTTTCCAGAGTAGCAAAAGAATCCGCATACTTAATATTGCGTTCGTTATTGTCTTCATACTTTCCGGCAATAACGTGATAGCGAGTTTTTGCAGGACGAATTTCGTCTTCCCACAAAATAACCGGCTTCTTGCGTACCTTGAATTTTACTCGGTACGCAATACGTATTTTACCGTCAACGTACTCAGTATGCTTTACGTCAACATCTTCAATAACACAGTTGCGGTTAAAAAGACGTTTCGGTAAATCATCAACATCAGTCGCACTTTTGAACAAAGTGACTTTATCGCCAATGCGAAATTTTGCTTGGCTCAAAAGATTATAACGTTCGGTTTCTACGTTTTCCATAATCTTACTCCCGGTAAAAGGTTTAGACAAAATCCGACAGCGCCACTTCGTGATACGGGCCGTCACCAACACAAACAAAAACTTGCGGCGGTTGATTCAATCTACACAAAGCGTCAACAACCTGAATCGCTTTATGCATATTGTATACATAACTTTCAAAACAGGTTTCTGAAATGGTGGCTATAATCTTTACTCGGACAGTATTTGAAATCATGTTCTTTACTCCAAAGAAGTTGAAAGGTTAGCCGGTTTCATCCACGCAACAATTTCGCCAAACGGGTGAACTTTTTTCCATTCTACTTTTACTTCGCAAACTGCTTTGTCGAAAAGCTTTTCCTTTTTACCTACTTCCAAAACTTTCCCGACAAAAGGGCCGTCAACAAAGTTAACAGCCCGCAATTTTCCATCCACGTAGTAAACCGTTTCCCCTACGGTATATTTATCAAGACAGACTTTTGCGTCGTACACTGACTGAATAGCAGGTACACTCAAAAGAGCTGCCACACAAACCAAAAGAAATATTGCTTTTGAATTCTTATCCATGTTTACACCTTTTAGGCTAAATGATATTTAGTAGAATGATGGCTACTTTCGTAGTATTCCTTGTTAACCCGTTCTACGTAAACCGGGCCTTCCGCGTCTTCGTATATTTTTTCCAGCTTTTTTACAGCCTCACGCATGTTTTTGTAGCGCACTACAGTAATAGAACAAACGTAGTCGCAATCCAAACTACGCACTTCAAAGTAAACAGGAAGAAAACTGAATGCAGTTTTCAGTTTACTTACTGCATTTTGAGTTTTCTTTTTGGTGCGCTCCAAAATTTGTTTTACCTTGACTCGAAAAAGAATAAGGTAAACGCGAATCTTTGCTTTAATTAAACGCAATGCAGTTTTCATGATTATTTCTCCGCTACCCATTCATTGTTTACCTTACGAGAAAAATTATAACCAGTCATGCTGAACTTACTCACTTGGCAAACAGTCTTAAACCCATTGCGCGTTGCATAACATTTAGCACCGCGCTCTGTATTGGAAACAGGAATAATCATCCCAGAACTTGTGACAACAGCAAACATAAAATACTCCCGTATAATTATGGGTGAATTATCCAAGTGTTCCCGCGAATCTTCGATTGAACTTTTACGGAACCACTTGGTAGTAATTCGATAGGTTCGTAAAAACAACCTTTTCTACGCGAGCGTTTTTTCAGTCTCTGCCACAAAGCACTGTCTTTCTTTTTCATGCCTTTCTTTTTCATGATTGCTTGTTTCTCCTTTTTCTTTTCTGCGGCAGTCAACCGCAAACGAATTGACATACCAGTACCGAAAGAACGTCCAGTGTATTCACGCCCGTTAATGATAGCGTAAAACTGGTGCATGTGAGTACCGATAAAACTGTTTACGCGCCACGAACTTCCTTTCGTTGCGTTACCGATAACATTACCTTTGTAGTCAGTAATGGTGTAAGACGAACCAACAACACGGTCAACACCCATGCCATTGTTTTTGCACTTACCAACGTAACCGTAAACTTCGTTAGCGTCGTTCATAATTTTCTCCACCGATTAAATTTTTAATTTTCACCAGTGTAGGAACTCCGAAGAATTCCTACTAGCTGAAAATTATTCAGCAATCAGTTGCAGTTGGTTTTCGTAAGCCTTGATCGGCTTGGCGCGGTCATTCATCTGCACAGTGTAGAAGTAACGCAGTTTGGTCGGCGTTACTTTCACAAAGTGAACGTCAGTGACGACACCGCGACGGCCTTTCAGAGACTTGGCCATGTTTTCTTCCACGTTATCCGAAACACGAACAACGTTACCTTTCAGATAAACAGGGTTATTCAGAATAACCTGTTTTTTCTGTTTCGGTTCTTTCATACCGAGTTGCTGAAAAACTTCGCTACGGGACAGGGACTTCATTTCGCGCAGGCTCATGAATTGGCTCATGGTATTTCTCCACATAGTTTAGGTTTTAGGTTTGGTAAATTTTCACCAGTGAGCGAACTGTTTCCAATTCGCTCTAGCTGAAAATTATTGAGCAAAGTCAAAAAGAGTCTTGTATTTTTTCAACCGTCTTTTCATTTCGTCCAATTGTTCGTCCGTGTAGTTACCAATGCTGTCACCTTCGATAATTCGAGCGCACAGTAACATAACGTCCAAACAATCATGCCACACTTCAAGAGCGTCGTCAGATGCAAGAGAGTGACCATTGTTCACAAAAATGTTTCCGTGCGTACTTGCGTTGCACAAGGCAATCACAAATTCCGAAGGTGAATCGTCTTCCTCACCCATAAGAGCGGTGAACATTTTTTCTTTCAGTTCCAAAGTACCTACCTTTGTAACCATTACTTTTTTGGACGCCTTTACTTTCTTTGCCATTTTTAATTTCCTTCTAGTTGCGTTGGGTAATCGTTACTTAAAGTTTGCTGTGTCTACTTTCCTAACAGATAGAAGACCACGAATTGTATTGGTGTTTAGAAATTCTCCCTTCGGAACGTAAGTTATCTACAAAGACAAACCACTCTTCACGTTTTGCAATGGTGTCGTTTTTGTAATGCGGGTAGTTGGTGAGAACGGCTTCCCATATTTCACGGAATTCTCTTTCCGCTTCTTTCTTTGTAATTGCCATTTTAATTCTCCGCTACAGTCAGTTAATCCAGAAAGCGAATTATTTTTGCAACGTCCAATTCTTTCTGGTCGTCGCTAAAAACAGTATCACGATACGCGTGAAACAATTCACCGAGACGTTCTGATTTTTCACTGTCGCCGTCTTCGTATGCTCGCCAACACATAATGTTGATAACGAACATAGTTAACGCGCACCCAAAACTTTTTGCATCCATTTCATCGCTGAAAAAGTTCGAGTCAACAGTGACGTTCAGTTTCTCGGAGTAATTCGGGTATACATAAAACAAACTACCAACTTTACCGACCAACCACTGCCCGCCTGTGTAGTTGCTACAAAGCTTTGTAGCAAAGTTGAAAAGAAAGTTTTCCATAAACTGAGTGTGCAAATCGTTATCAGTTTTGAAAATTTCTTTAATCCACTTCCAGTTCATCGGTTGATTGTCCGAGTGTTTCGGAGTTTTCTTAACAACCGTTTCTTTTTCAGCGGTTTCTACTTTACCTTTGAGTGAGTCTAAATCTTTAATGTCCATGATATTTACTCCGTGGATTATTTGAAGCCCATGAAAAATTCAAACATTAAGTAACCCGCTGCAAGTTTCACTGCGAGAACAAAAACAAAAACGATTGCGCGGACTGCGTAGTCAGCGAGAGTTTCACCGACTTTGAAAAAGAATCCCATGAAAGCAAATTTCAGTGCAGCTAGAAAAGTTGGGTTAGCCATGATGTTGCCCTCTCTGTTTAGTCGGGTAGGTTAGTTAGCCTGCCCGGCGGGGTGTCTGGTGGGGTGTTCTGGTCTAGGCACTTTCCCCCATTATAGTATCGCCCGGTAGGCAAGGGTAGTCAAGTACTGGATAGCATTTATTTTAGCCCTATAAATCAAGTACTTATAGACGTACCCCCTTAAAAAAGGCTGTATTTTAAGGGGTTTTAGAAAGGAACTAGGGAAAACAGGGGATTAGTGGGGGAACTAGCAGGTAGCCCAAAACAGGCTATGTCAGGGGAAGTTCAGTTTATAGGGTTTTCTATAGGGTCCAGAATTTTGATACTGGAAGAAAAAACGTAGTCCCCGTCTTCCCTTTCTACCGTATTAGAATCAGCCACGAATTCAAAGTCTAAGATTTTGAATTCTTCTAAATAAACCGAAGTGAAGCAAAAGAATTTATCGTCTCTGGATAATTGCATGGTGTGCAAAACATAGTTGGTTTGTTTGCACTTCCTATTTTTTATGGCTTGATTAATAGTAGGATGCATTTTTTTAGCTTCGATACTATTAAGATATTCGTCAATGAACTCTAAGTGTGCGTCATTCATTATTTTTATCCGTTCTTTTTTAGTGAGGCTACGAACGGATTTATTTTCGATTTGCGGCATTAGTTGCCCTCTGCTTTCTTTCTTACCCACTTGTGACAATATCCATCACCTTTTGACGATAGGACGTTTTATTCATTACATAAAAGTAGTACGGCAGTATTTGAAAACCATTACTAGCAAGTACACCTAAAGAGATTGAGTCTTTAGGTCTTACATATTTTTTGCCTTCTTTCACTAGAATGTATAAGGCAACAAAGTATTTTTTGCTGCCTTTATAAAGTACAACGCCAACAACTCTTATTTTCTTGTACATAGATTTATGAGGTAGTTCATCCATATACAATTTACTACTAACTTTTGTTCCATCTACCTGAGACTTAAATTTGTAGTTGTCATAATACAAAGTACTAGTTTCTACTTTGCATTGGCGTAACATTTTCTGTAGCTTTGAATCCGATACGTCGTTAAGTCTAGCTAAGTCGTACCCTTGTTTCTTTTTGTACTCTTTCAAAAGCTTATCGAGTTTACTTATTTGTTTACTGCTAAGGTATTTGTAATCCATAAATCAATTAGCCTTTCAAGTAAGGTTTAATAGTAGCCTTCCACTCTTTGTATTCTTTCTTTTTACTTTTGTACAAGTCGTAAGCTTCACCTTCCGTAACGTCGCCTTTCACAATAGAAGAAAGGTTTTTTGCTGCGATAGAAAAACCCGGACGTGAAAACAAACCAGACAATTCCATCAACTCAGCTTCTGACATTGCCTTAATCTTTTTCGGTAGTTCCTGTTTCAGAGTAACTACCATAGACTGACCAAAGCCCGGAATTTTTAACAGCTTACTTTCCTTCACTGAAAGCAATTCAGGGAGTGTTTGAATTTTTGCTTCAAACAACGCGTTGATAGTCTTAACGCCCAAGCCAGTAAGTTTTGTTTTCTTCAATGTATATTCAAACAGCGCACGTTTAGTAAATTCGCACTTCAATGGCTTTGAACAATACGAATGTGCTTTCGTATGTACTGCTTTAGAACCACACGGGCATTCTTTAGGAAGAATGTGTTTTTCTTTTTTCGGGTTCATGTGAAGCATAGCTTGAGGAACAATGTCACCAGCTTTAACTACCTTTACAATACTTCCAACACCAATTTGCTTTTTAACTAAGTTCTGGAAATTTGCACCAGAAGCACGTTGAACATTAGCGTTACCAATTTTCACAGGATTGAAAACCATAGTCGGAACCATAGCACCGTCTTTAGTATGCTTAATATCAAAACGAATTATTTCTGTAGTCATGCCTACACGTTTAGCATCTTGTTCTGCTGAGAACTTAAATGCTTTGGCGTATTCCGGTCGGTTATCCGAACTATACTTTAATTTTTTGCGGAAATAAAAGTCGTTAGCTTCAATAACCAAACCGTCTACAGGGTAATCCAAATCAGCTTTAAATTTTTCTAATTCGGTGTGACAGAATTCCATGTAAGCCTTAACATCATCTTTCTTAACAACTTTTACAATGGTAGTTGGCTTATCATTACAGTACAGACTAAGAATGGTGTTGAACTTACCATCATAGTTAGATAGTAGGTTAGACTTAGTTTGCTTTTCTGGTTCGCCGTAACCTTCATTAAGAAGCGTCTTGTTACGTACTTCGTGCACTACAAAAGTTAGGCACTTGGCAAAATCTGTGTCCGGGTCATCTGCGTTAATCCAGCCAGAACAAGACGCCAGCAAAACTTTATATTTATCCGGTTGTTTTTTTGAAATGGCTTTAAATTTCTTTTTGCTCGCTACCAGTTCACCACGTATGAACACGTCTTTCTTATTTGAAAGGGAATGTGGGATAGTTGGTATGCATTTAGCGTGAGTAAGCTTAGACTGACCAACTTCGCCGTTACCTCTGGTGAATGCGTTTACCAGATTACCTTTTTTATATTGTAGCGTTAAAGAAATGCCATCCAGTTTAGGAGAGCTAATCAAAGCTACATGTTTCCTTCGTTCTTTAGGAAATGCTTTAGTTAAAGAAAAAAGTTTTTTAAACCAACCAGCCATAGTCTTTTCGTCGTCTGCTTTTACTTTTCTCAGGGACGAAATAAAGAAAGGAAGTTTGACTTCACGTTTAGACGTTCGTGCTTTAACTGGCGCACCTGTAGTTTTCAAGTAAGCTTTAACTACTTTCTTTTCTTCGCCTTTCAGGGAAGGGACGGCTGCTTCCAGTGCGTCACGTAACGCGTCATAAGCCTTGTCAGATACTTTGGGTTTACCTGAGTTATAGTAGGCATCATCATAACGTTTCAGTTTCTTAACAACTTTTATATAATCAATTTCTTTGGATTTTTTCTTAGACATTTGGACGTAACCCTCAAAAGTAGATACTACACTTTACAGATTTAAATAAAAAAGGCAGTAGTGAATAACCTGTAAACAAGATACTCACTACTGCCTTTTTAAAAAGCTTGCGTTATTTATTAGGTTCATCGTAAAACTGGAAACCACCGTTAACTACTTTCTTTACTACAGCTACCCCGAGTGAAGACGCGGTACATAATTCAAGAAAGAGTTTTGCAGGTACATTCAAGTAAACATATCGGTTAGTAGGAATCTGCCCTTTCTTTATGAAAAGCACATAAAGTATTTTTGTACTAGGGTCATAGGCTACCCCGGCGATGGCATTACTTTTCTTGCTTAGAAAAATATGGTCTTCACTATCTTTAATTTGCAGGTAGTTTTGTATCTTGGATGTAGCAGGCATAAAATATTCCTCTTTCCAGTATTAGGTTAAATTAAATTAGTAAGAAAAAGGGCAGGTAAAATTAATTACCTACCCTTTCTTTATTACAAGGTTTTCACAAGAATAACATGCGGCTCGATTTCGTCTTTCGTCTGACCACCGAGCACTTCACGACGCACAGTCTTTTTATCTGAAATAAATTCTTTAGCCAGATTATTATCATGGCTATGACCGTATGCGTCTGCCCACTGAGCCAGCGAGGAAATTTGAGTTTCCTGCTTAACGAAAGCCCGGTTCAAATCCGCAACAAAAGATACTCGAACTGCAATGTCTTTCGAGAACTCTTTAATTGACGCTGCGTGTTTCATAACAGAATCAATTACGTCGATATTTGCCTTGTAAATAATAGACAGATTAAGCATACACGCATTAATGTAGTTTTGCTTAATAGAAACAGAGTCTACGCGAGTACGCAAAATGTTTGGGTTAGTCGGCAGGTTAGTAATAAATACATTTGCCAACACCTCACTGTATTTCTTGAATTCATCCGGAACAGAATCCGCGTTATTCAGTTTGCGGTAGTCACGAACGTCTTCATTTGCAGCGTTAAGGATATTCATAAAGTTTGAATAAAACTTCATGAAGTAACCCGGTACTTTTTCCGGAGTAATTACACTGTTACCAGTTGCCGGAATTGATACGGGGTTTTCTTTTGAGTTTCGGAAAAAAGTAAACGGGTTATTCGTATAAATGAGAGTGCCGTCTACATCAATAAACGCGTCCTTGTCATCCGGCATGTCTTCCGGCGGAATAACAAAGGTAAGCGTAATTTGATTGATACCTTTAAATACATGAATATCCTGCTTGGGAAGATTATCCAATCCCATTTCAGATACGTTGACTTGGGTATCCGGAGAATCCAAATCAACTACGTGTTCGTTATTTTCGTCGTCAATAATAATAGTTTTGTTCATAGTAGGTTCCTGAGTATTAATAATTTCTGTTTGCACAGTTTCCTGTGCGGTATTTTCCGATTCAGACTCTGACTCGTTACCATCATCCGATGAATTTTTGTTTTTCAGAAGCAGCGCAAGTTCATCCATATCGTCCTCAGTAAAAGACGTGGTTTGTTCAACGTCATTTACTTCCAGCTTTTTGGACTTGGCTTTTTTTTGCTTCGACATTTTCAGTACTCCGCGACTGGTTAAGTTAATGTTTGAAAATTCTAGCTTACTTTACAGATTTTGATTTCTGCAAAGAAACAAAGTCTTTTACCGGCATTTTAGTGAAGTCCACAAGTTCATCCATGTGATCTTGGAAATATTCACCTTTACTATCAGCCACGGAAAATTTAGCCCACCATTTAATTTCAACTCCTTCGTAAATATAGCAGCAATCCGGAGCAGTTTTAAAAATTAAAACCATCCGGCAATTATTAGGGTCGTAGGCCGCCTGCAAAATATTAGATGATTTAACTCGCATCACCCAAAAATCGTACAAGCGACAAAGACCAGACAATTTCAAGTCTACGTCTTTCCCCTTTATTTTCTTTTTGGTTTTAGCCATTAAAATCCCTCCTTCAAGTTAGTGAAAAACTGTTTTTGAAATTCCTTTGGTATTTTCTTGACGATTTCATTTTGCGCTTTCTTATCAGCAATTACTTTTTTAGCTCGTTGTCTAAGTAGTTCCTTTTCTTTATTTTTCATAGGAACTACAATTTCGTATTGCTTGATAGCTTTTTCTACAGCAGCATTAATATTTCTGCCAGCGTGAATCGTCTGAATTGAATACACCACTTTATTCCCGTTAGACTTCTTAACTACAATTGCCGGGTAATAATTAATTGCTTTGCCGTAAGTAATTTTGCGCATACCAAAATTAATACCCGGCGCAATTGCAGTAGGTTTATTCGATTCATCGAACATCAAGTCATCCTCATAGTACCTTCCAGAACTTCTTTCACTACGTCCAGAAAGTCTTCACGGTCGGCAGGAATAAATGCACCAGCAGCACACTTATGACCACCGCCACCATATTTTTTAGCAAGTTCAACAATTGAGTTTTGTTTGCGACAACGAAAATTCAAAGTCAACCCGTAAACCCCATTTCGATAGCCAACCTGATATGCAATAGCATACGGCCTGTCACTTTCCATATAAAGAAAGTAACACGCAGTAGACGCGTGAGAATGCATACAGTTAACAAACACGTACTCTGGGTTGTGTTGTGGGTAAAATGCCGTCTTGTTAATCATACGACACATGTTTTCGTAGTCTTTAACTTTTTCCACGTAAGGCAACAGCGTTTCGTCAGTAGAATTTTTAATTTCAGAGTCAACGTATTGAATCAACGCTAAACAGAATTCGTCTTGAGTAAGGCGTTCCTGTTTGTTTTGTACAAACTTATTACGAAGATCGACAACGTATGACGTAAACGCGTTACTGACAACTTTGTCTTCGTAAGAAATACCGTCCGCCGTATCCAAAAACAAATCACGAATAGACGCCCAATAAAAATATTTACGAATATCTTCATTAACGATCATATTTTCGTTAACGAAGTAATCGTAAGTAAGAAGAGCACCTGATTTGTCGTAACTCATATAAGTGTCAAAGGGAACTGCGTCATGCTCAGAAAATTTGCCCGCCTTTACCATTTCAATAAAGAAATCAGAAATATGTTCAAAGCCGGTAGCATGGTGGTCAATAACAACAACGTTAGAGAGAAGATCATTCTCATAGAACCATTTGAGCATAGACACGGAAGGACAGTAGTCCACAAAATAAATCTTGCGGAATTTATCAGTAACCAAAACAGAAGTTTCAGTTTCGTCAAAATTGTTACCACAAATAGCTTGCTTAACTACTTTTTCTTCAACGTTGTAGTCAACGCCGTAGTAAATAGCAGTTGTACCCAAAGCTTGATAGGCAGCAACCGCTGCCATCAAACCGTCATTGCATGGGTAATGGAAAAATACATAGTTCATAAATACTCCGGCAATAAGAAGTGTTTAATACACTTTACAGTTTTGCTTTTATACCTTCTAGCACAGAAATTTCCTCACGTACCTGAGTAAGCTGCGCTTTCAAATTATTTTCTTTTTCCAGTAACTCATTTACTTTTTTAGCGTGGTCTTCTACCGTAAACTCTTTAATGTTTAATTGTGAGTCCATATCTTTGTATACGTGTTCAACAAACAAAACAAAATCGAGAATTGCTTTGTTTATTAATTCATTAGTATTCTTATTGAATTCATCCACTAAAGTAAGAAGGTAGTTTATTTCTTCAATAGTTGGGTCAGTGTTATACCCCCTTACAATATCAAGTACTTCTGCATATATAGAAGAAGAATCAGTCAAAAATAAAGCTATTTCAGTCTTAATAGATTTCTTCTTAGTAAAGATGGAAGAAATACTATCAATTTCGTGTATACCTTGTGAGTCTACGCAAGTAAACAATAGAAAACTATCAGAATTCAGATAGGGATTTAATTTTTTAGAAAGTATTGAATATACAGAGGTAGAAATTGAAGTCTTAATTCTGTTTTTACTTACTAGAAGTGCGAAATAAGTAAATTCACTAAGAGCTTCGCCGACCATACCAATCACGTCAAGGTAAGTAAATTTTTTATTTTTACTACTCAAGGTATCGAAAAAATCAGCTTGTATATTACTTTTAATGCCTGAGAACATAACGTAATAAAGGAAATTCAGCTTTGATTCAAATTCAAGAAGTCTAGGCACTAGTGACGACGGTACTTTGCGTTTCAAACTAGCATTGAATTTTTTAAGACCACGAGTTGCGTGAGTAAGCAGTTTGCGGTCTGCTTTTAGTTTCTCAGTGTAAATATCAACAAGGGATTCGTTAGGGGTAATCTTTTTAGTAGGCATCTTATTTTATCCTATTCAATCAAATCAAGGAAACGGGAGAACACGGAAGAGAAATTGAAGAAGCTATAAACTTTATGCTCGGTGTTAACAGCTACATAAAAATATAGAACCATGTATAGCAAACCTAAACCAAACACACTTACAATAAAAAAGACTAAAGTTAAAGACATGTTAGTTCCTCACCAATCGCAGGAATCAAGTTCGTTGCTAAGTCTCTCGTCTTCTTTACGACGACAGTCTAAACAAACCCGGTAAACAGGACCATTACTACCTTCTTCATAGTCACGACGGTTTGCGCAGTCATGTTTAACTATTTTACAGTAGTCACAAGTTTCTCCGGCTTTTTTAGATTCTTGTTCTTGTTTCTTTATTTCTTCGTGACATTCTTTGCAGTAGTCATAAACTTCTGCAACTCCCATAGAAACGTCACCGACAATACGAACAAACGCGTGACGGTCTTCGTGATTATAGCACTTAGCATTTTCAGGTGTTGCAATACGTTGACCTGTAACAATATTGACTGCGCTGATAACATCACAACCCATTTTATTTCTCCTTAAATCCGCGTTCAACGAAGTGTAGGTAGTTATTCAAATACCTTTGCATGTTTTCTTTACCTACAGGATTTTGAGTATGGAAAACTATCATAGGTAATTTCATTTTTCTTTCGTGGTAGTATTGAATAATACGTTTAAGAACGTCGTACCCAGTAATTTCGTTACCGTTTCCATCTTCACACGCTATATCATGGTCCAATGAAATTACGTCGAAATAGTTATTAAGTTCTTCAATTTCTATAACAACGTCCCAGTTAGTTCTACAAAGTTTCCAGTTAACGTTTGAGGGATAATCAATCCAGTTAACGTCTTGCGGAAATCTTATATCGTCAAGAAAAAGACCTATCATTAGTTCTTACCTTTAAGTTTTAGATATTGGAATTTCACGCCACTGAGACTGCGCAGAAATAGAACTGCATAAGAAACTATGGCCGGGAAAAGAATAAACATCCATGTAACAATCAACGTCGCCTGTTTTATCGTTAAAATATACCGAGTATTCTACGGTACATTCCGTCAAAAGAACTTTTTTCTGCGCGAACGTAGTAGGGGAGCCTTCACGTTTTTCCACTGTCATATTGTCAAACATAATCAATCTTCCCATCCGTCAGTTTTCATTTTGTACACCGGGTCAACGAACGTTTTTTGAAAATACGTTTTCTTTTCAGTAACACGTTTACTGTTATCCGACTTAACAATTGACATAGGTACTACGTTTGCTTTTTCTTTCATACGTTTTTTCAACCACTTCCCCTTACCCCATTCAATTCTCTGCCAAAGTTTTTCATGCATAAATTGCATCATAGTCTTCAACACAAAATTTATTGAGGCTAACTGACCAGCAATCATAAGGCTGCCAGTCAGTAAGTAAGTTAAAAGAAAGGTAGTTGCTGTAGAAATAATTCGCCAGCTAATAGCCTTAACTAAAATTCTACGATTTGTCGCTGCCATATTTTTCCCCTAATTACATGCGAGATTGTTTGCTTGCCTTATCAATCGCTTTATCAGTCACGATTTCGCTGAGTTGGCGACGCAACGAGTCAAAAGCTTCTTCCGCGTTATCATAACCACAGGATTCCCAATATTCCTGTTCTTCTTCCATAAGTTGTCTTGTAGCTTCTGCGTTCAAAAACTTTGCAGTACTTTGAAAGCGGTTAAAGTTTTGCTCAAACCAGCGAATCAAAACTTTTTCTTTAACACGAAAGTCGTATTTAGCGAGGCCGCTTTGATCGTGAAGAGCAAACATTTTAATAAACGCGTTACACGCTTTCTTGTGAGAAATAGGGTAGTCCCTGAATTTGCTTTTGTCATGCGCAAGTCCAATAAGGCTAATAGGACTCCCTACCAGTTTTTTCTGCACCCGAGACACACAGTGAAACTGATAAATAGTAAATTTGTTCCCGTTACCCAAACAGTTGTATTCATAGTACTTCTTCTTTACGTGACGAATATGAACAAAGTTTTTAGGCTTGTACACTTTTGTCACATAAGACGCATCAAATGATTTGGTTTCACCGTTCTGCAACTTAACAGTTACCAGAGGCTGAACGGTGTCACGTCCACTGTTTTGTTTACCGTAACGGCGGTCTACCTTAATTACAGTAGCCCCGACAACGTTACGTTTTTCGTCACCGATGTCATAGTGATTGAAAACTGCGTCAACCATGTAACCAAGCGGAGTGTGAAGGCTTTTCATATTTTCATCCTCAGTAGTTTAAAATTTTTGATTTGGAACGTTCGAGTTCATAAAGATTCAGAACGGTAATAATATCGTTGTCTTTCATACCTGCTTTTCTATAGTTAGATACCATAGTACTTAGTACAGGATATGAAGTATATTGCAACTCACGAGCAAATGCGTTACGCAATTTTCTTCTAGTTGCTTTTATTTGGTTTCTACGTGTTCTATGTGCCACAGTATAACCTCCTAAAAATAAATGGATTAACTACATCTAGTTCTTTTGAAAAAGTGTTCCACCAAATTTCTGGTTGATACCAATATGGGGTTTTTGAATATTTCCATTCGGCAAAAATAAATTTATCGAAGTGGTAGAACATTCGATAAGACTGCACAGGATTTTTACTTTTGAGAAAATCCGGCATAGCCATAGAAAAGTCTGACAGTTCACCAGCAGGTAAGCGGTTAATAAACTTGTCACGCAAAAAAGGACGCAGTTCGGTAAGTGCTTTGTGTTCTCTACCGTAACGACGTTTGTATTCTTCACTTGTGTAAAAAAGCAGGTCACATAAAAAATTGAAATTTTCTTGAGACTGCCTAGCCCAAATTGTACTTGGATGATTAACGTGAGTAGACTTATACGGAATCTTTTTAACTCCCGTCATTCTAAGATTGGTACAAATCATCTGCGCGTATTCAAGCGGCATCTTTACAACGTGTTTATCGCAATGATAACGCGCAGCCCGTTTGGGAGAATTTGAAAGCATAAAAATATTCATTAAATACTAGCCGCCTTTTATAATTTTCAAGTTTACTCCTTTCTTATCTGCAAGTTCCTGCAATACTTCCCATGCAGCGTCTTTACCATTATTAAGATCATACAACCGAGTGTCGAGTTCATCCGTATTTAAATCAATTTTTAATGGGCGAGCATCAACGTAATCGAAATACAAATTACGCTGTCCCTCAATCTTACGGATTGAAGTTATAAGCTTCTTTGCTTTTTGAACGGTAAACGGTTCCAGTTTAAAAACCTTTAAGAAAAAACCAATCTCAGGAACATTTTTGGCATTTGCACCATTCACAAGCGCCGCCAATACTTCTTCTTTTTCAAACTTGCTAATGTCAAGAATCATGGTATCCACTTCCCTGCTTCAAAATGTTTATTTATAGCAACAAAGAAACCCAAGTCAATTTCTTTTCCGTAAGTAACAGCTTTCAAAATAATGTATTCAACCACTTTTGGAAGACGGTCATCAAAAATATAGTTTACAGGGTCGCCAGTGTGATCTGGGTTTAACTCCAGTAACGCTTTGTTGCAATGATCTTTAACTTGCTCCCAAGTAACCTCAGTAGTTTGTTCTTTTGAAGATACTTTTACTTTCATTTTTCTGTGATGAATTTTGGTTATGTGCATTTTATTCACCAACAACATAGAAGCCAGTGAAACCACATTCCACGGCACGATTACCTTCGTCGTCCTGAATATCGTAGCCGCGTGGGCCAACATCAATTATTTTTACTTTTGAACCTACCGTAAATCTACCACCGCAGGTTTTTACTTCTTTATTAAGAATAACAGTTTTACCTACAAGACTTTCAGAGTTTTTAATAAAAGGCATTGGAGTTCTCCTGTTAACAAGGGTACTTGGTTGCTTCGTTTACAACCGACATAAGTTCTTTAACGTCTTCGAGAAAAGACTTATACAACTCGTTTTCTTTTTTCTTACTTGTAAAGAAGTTCTACCAGTGAGTTTCTGTTTTCTGCTTTTAGGCATAGTTACAAAACCTCATTGATATTGGTGTTAGCTACCTTGGTAGACAGCAAACGATGATTCTTGTACAGGTCCATATAACTCATAACAGTACCTGTGTGTTTATTGAAAACCGCACCGTATTCAATATTACAGTTATCGAAATATTCATTGCATATTGCTACGGTAGTTTTCAGTCCTTTATTACATTGAACGTTATCAAACATGTTTCATCCCTCACTGTTTACAGGAAGTGGCAACAAATCCGTTGCGAGTTGCGTTAATAAACATTTCTTCGGACGCGATAACGTCCAACCAATTATCTACTGGAACTGTTTGGTCATTATTTTTCTGTTTCTTCCACAGTTCACTCAAAAATTCTTTTGAATACTCAGGTACACTGTAACTGTGAGTATTCAACAGTGTCTCTACTGTGTACAAAGGTTTAACACCGTTTATTTCTTCGGCGTCTTGCAAATGTCGGTATGCCGTAATAAACATAACGATATGAGCCGGGTTGTCACAAAAACAAATAACACCCATCAAGAAATACGGAGAACAATGCAGTCCAATTGACTTTGCACGTTTCTCTGCTATCTGATAGTAAACAGAAGATTCTATTTCAGCAGTCAACGGTTTACAGGAAGCTTCCGCAATTTTCAATGCGAAAAAGATTTCGTTGATCTCTTTATCTTCGGTAGCCTTGTCTACTGAGAAAAATTCATCTACCCATTCAGTAATATTAAAGTTTTCCATCTTATCTACCCTCAAATAAATAGTCGCAAATACTGTTAATGTTTTCTACTGCGTGTGCACCATGACTGTTTTCTGAATTTACAAAAACAGCCCACACATACCAGCCTGCATACCAATGTAAGTAAAAGCTTTCGTAAACAAAACCTTCTTTGCCCGGAACAGCTTTTCCGACTAACTCAGGTTTTTTAATTTCTTTAGGTTGGTGTTCTTCGTTTCTCGCAGAATAGATACGCTGGTATAAACTGACGTTCCATCGTATCGTTCCCGTGGAAGTTTTCTTCTGAATCATCACGTCCATTTTTTTCTTCCTTTTCTTTTCGTTCTTCACGGCGGTCTTTAATATCCATGAAAGCCAAAACAGAAAAAACTAACAGTATGCATAAAAAGTCCATTAGCTACCTCGCAGTGTACAAAAGAACGTCCCAGCGGTTAACTCCGGTCAGGCTGTCTTTCATTTTATTCATAGCTTCATCGTAAACCTTCTCGTCTACGCGAAGCTTACCGTCTTCATGCATCATACCATTAACCAAGGTGTACCGAGTTTGGTTGGTACGCACATGAGTAATACCAAGCATAACTTTTTTAGGGTAAGGAAATTTTTTGTTAACCATGACTATTTACCACAGTGTTTGCATTTATTACTTTTAAATTCCTTTTGTTTTTCTTCAATCCAAATCTGAAACTCGCCCGGAATTTCAAGTTCATCAGTCGGAACGTCAGAAAACGACTTGAGGATAGACAACGAGTAACGAAGGTCATTCAAGTAAGCTTGCATATTGCTAGCTTCACAATGTTCTTCGATACGCTGTAAAAAAGCACGACCCGTAATAATTTCACCGTCTTTCAAAAGGTGGTTGAAAAAACTCAGAAGGTTACGGATAACGTCTTTATCCTGAGACGTTGCCATTTGAGCGATAAAATCTTTTTTAGTAATCAGAAGCATGGTATTTCTCCAGTTAAGTAATTAAATTTTCACCAGCGTAGCAACTCAAAAGAATTGCTACTAGTTGAAAACTTATTTCTCTGGGAAAAAAATAAGTTGCCACGGCCCAAAAACAATGTCCGTATGCAGTTCTATCTTTTCCAGTTTGTTTTCTACACTCCAGTAAACACACACCAGAGTAGCTTCACAGGGAAAAGAGATTTCGTCGATTCCATTGGATTTAATGTATTGCGTTGCATAGTACTCGTCAGAATCGAGAGAATCTATAAGTAATTCATCATCAGTAATGTTGTTATTATTTTTATCGAAGTAAAGGGTACGGTGTTTTACGTCTTTAATTCGTTCAACCGTAAAATTTACTCCGTTCAGCGGGGAATTCTCCCCATGAACAGTAAAAGCATGACCCGGCCACAGTTTCTCAAAACGTTCATCCAGAACAAGTTTAAGGTACTGCGCGTGAGGTTTAGATATTTTGTTTATGAAACCTTTTATCATTTTACTAATACCTGTTCAGTATGATTAATGGTTACTTCCACAACAGAAAGATTCTGGAAGTGTTTCTTGTAACTGGTAGCTTCTTGAACGGAACTGAAAATGTTTGCCCGCATAATATTGTCAGCGTCATACGGGTAACCGCTATTTTTGTCGATAGCGATAAAGCAACCGCTGTTTTTGTTTTTCATCATAATCAATTTCATTACGCAGACTCCTTTATAACCAGTAGGAAAAAGTGAACCAATTAACAATTTTTGTGTGCTTTTTCAAAAGCTGAAAAAGTTTTCGCAAGTTTCAACATGTCGATAGGAAATTCTATTTTCTTTTCAGACTCGCAAACCAAACAGATCAGTCTCTGCTCGTTTGCATTGTAATACTGTTTACCGTTTTTGCTTTGAATAATCATTTTTCGCCCCGTTACAAAATTACGTTGTGAGTGGCTTTCAATTCTTTTGCGTTCGCCACTGCCGCGTCTTCATCAATAGCGTCGTTCAATTGCAACAACGTTTTTTCGGTGGCACGGAGTTTTCCGTGGTCTTTATTCAACGTAGTACCATGATTAAAAACTTTTTCAATCATGTTTGAATTGGCTTTGACAGGCTTCCATACACCTACGTCAGTAACCAAATTACCCAAGCCGCTTTTGAAGGTTTTAATAATCAAAACCCAACCGTCACCCAAGTCCAGTTGTTTCACTGCTTGTTTTCCGTGGAAAGTAGTAGCAATTTTTGAAGTAGTCATTTTGTTTCTCCAGAAGGTTAAATAATTTTCACAAGTGCAGTAACTCCTAAGAATTACTGCTAGGTGAAAACTAGATAAGAGTATAAGAAATTACCTTATCGAATACCGTGCGAATGTGAAATTCCGTTTCCGAAATAACTTCAATGTCTTTCATCGGAATAAACGAAGTGATAGGTGCGTGAGTCTTGAGTCCGTAAGTAAAAACCGCGTCTCTACTACGGAAGTTAAGTTTACCTTCACGAATTTCAGGCATAACAGGCTTTCTGTAATACTGGCCAGTAGGATACCCGGTTTTTTCTTGCACAATTTCAAAGAGGCTACCTGTTTCTTTGAGTTTCACTTTGAACTCAGGCTTTTTTTCGTTGTGAACAGCAATGGATTCTTCCAGTTGCTGCTTCAACTGCTCTTCACTTACATAGTCAAGAGCAGTTGCACGAACCATTTTACCATCCATATTACGAATAAGGGCAGCGCGTGAAACTTTTTTCATAATGTTTTCCTCATTTAATTTCAAGAAGACTTGCGTCGTAGCCAAGCAGGTAGCCAAAATTTTCAGTACTCATAATAACCGTTTTGGGCCAGCCCGCAGAAAGATTACGAATTTCACTTGGTAACAGTTTAATAATACCCGATTCATTCAGTTCAGTAACTGATTGAAAAAATGCAGAGCCTTCATGGTCAGGCACAAATTGCTGCATGTGTTTTTCATATTGTTTATGAACCTTTTCAGAAACAGGGGTAGCTTCTACATAACCAAGACGGTCCATAACCAATAGAACTTTAATCTTTCTCATAAGACTCTCCAAATAATTTTTACCAGTGTAGGAACTCCTAAGAATTCCTACTAGCTGAAAATTAGTTAACCATTTTCAATTCTGCTACAAACAGGGTAGCAAGCATCTTGAAAGCTTCTCCAAGATTTTCTGAATCCAAACACTTGCGAATACCTTTGTTTGTCAGAATTTCTTCAATCTGCTTTTCAGTTGCACCAGATTCCAAAAGGTTTTCTACAACATAGTGCCAAAACAAACTACCCGGCCTATCGTATTGAAGAAACTTGATAGGTTTACCAACGCAAAGTTTTTCATTGCGTTGGTACAAAGGAAACATCCTGCACGTAAGGTTATCTGCAAGAGTGAAAAGATCGTCGTCAGTTTCTATTTTTGAATTACTCATTTTACCACCCCATAATTTTTTCAATGTACTTATCCACTTCCTCGATGTAAGAAGAAAGTGAATTGTGATAGTCACAAATAACGTCCCAGCCATCGTTACCATAAACCAGAAAAACAGAACCGATACACTTACCGTTTTTGTAAACGCGAAGCTTCTCTTCGTCGCAAGCCATAATCTGACCACGAAAGTCAGAAAACTTTGTAGACTTAACAACAGCGTATTCTTCGTCGTATTCCAAAGTCACCTGACAACCGTCTTTCAAAAAGGTTTTGATAAGACGGTTAACGATTCTTTTCTCCAAAGCGATACGAGCGCGAATTTTGCGACGACGAATTTCTTTTTGCTCAAGTTCGTAACGGTCAGCGGCAGAAAGAGTTTGAACGTTCATATTATTTACTCCGTTTAAATTTTGTTAGGGTAAGAAGTTTTGAGCGTATCTAAAAATTCATTAGCTTCGTCTTTCCACTGTTCAAGTGTTAAAGCGTTTAATTGAACAGTATAAACTGAGTGGGTTGCGTAAATGTTGTTTTCTTTATCGCTATAGATGAAGTACCAATAACCTTCACCTTTAGCTAAATCCAGTTTGTTGCAATCCGCTTCTTTAAGAATTCGGCGCGTGGTCAATTTCATAGTGACGCCCTCTTATATAGTAGGCTGTCCGTGGTAGGGAGTCTCAGGTACTTTCCCCCAGTATAGTATCGCCCGGTAGGCAAGGGTAGTCAAGTGATTTAGACATATAAATATAGCCCTTTAAAATCAAGCACTTACGAAAGGGTATGTTAAAAAGGGCTGGAAAATACGGGGTTTTTAATACCCTTGGTATTCAAGACTACTAGCAAACAAAGGCAGTCCATAGGGAAACAAAAAAGGCCACCTAAAAGGCAGCCTTTTCAGTACTTCTAATTTTTTGGACTGTCTTTTATTTACCAGTCACCAAAATCCAGAGTCTTTTTAGAATACGCAGAATCCGTATTCTCAAAAAAGTTTTTCTCTTTTGCGTTAGGGTCTTGAACAATATCAAAAACCCAAGGGTAAGGTGACTGAACATTAAATAACTGTTTCATATTTGGCAGTCGAATTAAATAGTAATCCGCCAAGCTACGAATATGGTCAGTAATTTTCGGAACAGATAATCCCGGCACACCTTCTTCAATAATATGTGCGCCCCATTTAATTTCAATGGCAGCACCCATTTCAAATAACTCGGTAGTACGTTTAATTACTTCGGGACGATTTAAAATATGTCCGTATTCATTCACCAACGCTTTAGCAATATTCAAGAACAACCATGTGTGTGCGTTTTCGTCGCGGTGAATATATTCAATCTGCTCAGAGCAATTAGTCATTTGGTTCTGGAATTTAGAGAATACGTAAAACAACAGGAAGCCACTGTTGAAGTAAACACCTTCCAAAATAATATTGGAGATAACAGCGTAGTAAAACTTCTCTACGAAATCTCCTGCACCATTAATCGCTTGTGCTTGTGCTAATACGAATTCGTTTTTCTCTTTCAGTACCAAGTCAGTTTCATGCAAAGAGAAAACTTCATTAGGGTCTTTCCAGAAAGTATCAATCATGATTCCGTAAGCTTGCACGTGCAAAGCTTCTTCAAAAATCTGACGATACAAACATTGCTGAACACCATAGTCAGTAATATGTTCAACAATATTGAAAGTTAAGTTTTCTAATTGCAGTCCATCTAGGTTAGTCAAAAATGCTACTGCACGTTTCAATGCAAGCTGACAACCGGGAGACATTTTACTTGGGTCGTCTTTTGAAACGGGAACGGTGGTTGCTTTCCACTCGTTATTCAACATCTGTTCAAAAGTAGAAATCGCCCAAGGGTATTTTGATAGAGTCGCGCTTTTAATTCTATCCTTTGGGCCAAGTATAATTTTACGTTCGTTAATGATAGATTCTACTGAACGGTTAGTTAGTTCTGACATTTAATTCTCCGTTGATTAAAACGGGAGACTGCTTTATTTCAGTCTCCCGTAGTTTTAGTTACTGACAGGAAAGACAACCTTCATCGTCGATGCTACAGAATGAAGCGTCTTCAACAACTGGTGGCGTTTCAACAGGTGTTTCGTCTTGCGCTACAAAAGAGTCCATATTGTTTTTAATATCTGGCGCTTGTGACCGCAGATAATAAGTAGTCTTCAAATGGTATGACCAAGCTGCAAGATAAATAGATGCGAGGTCTTTACCTTTAACAGTTTCGTACACAAATATATTCGTAGATTGTGCTTGGTCAATCCAACGTTGACGCACAGCAGCCGAACGAATAGTAGAAATTTGAGACACAGAATAAGCAGTTTTAACTAAGTCTTCACGACCGTCTTGACGAAGCTTAACAAACAGCTCAGGGATAATATTATATTTACCTGAATTGTTATCTTTAGAGTAAACCAATTTATTTGGCAACTCAGTACAGTTAGTGCAGCCTGCAATGTTAGCAATAGAAGCAGTAGGCGCGATAGCTAACAAAGTTGCGTTGCGCATACCTTGTTTTACTTTGTTTCGCAAAGCATCACGATCAAAAGAACGGTAAACTTCAAGATAGGGTTTCAAAACTTCCGGAGTATGGTTATCCAAGTAATAATCAATGTTCTTAAAGAATTCATCGTCAACGTCAGCAGCAGTATCTACAATCAATTCGCCTTTAGCCCACGATGATTTATGGAAGTTTTTATACGCACCCTTTTCTTGCGCCAGATCAGCACTTGTATCCATAGCTGTCATGGAAATAATGCCCATGATAATTTCGTTGGCTACCAGATACTCAATACTTTCATAGTCAATATGAAAATCACCTACTAGTTTTCTAGTTAGCCCCATCAAGCCTAAACCTAAAGGACGTTCCAAATCATTAAACCGCTGCCCTTTAACATTAGGTACGTATCCATTAGTGATGGCGTTATCAATTGCACGTACACCAGTTTTTACTACGCTAACGAGTTCTTCCGGTGAATTGATATTTGCAATGTTAATAGAACCTAAGTTACATACAGAAGACATCTCTGAATTATTAATCAACATAATCTCAGTACAGAGATTAGAAGAATGTATGCGCCCGTATGCGCGCGAAGGGTTACGTCGGTTTGCTTCATCTTTAAAACAAATCCAACCTTTACCCTTACGGTTGAACAGAGTTTCCAGCATTTTCTTAAACAAGGTTTTTGCTGGAATTACTTTACGTTCAATGTCTGGATTATTTTCATACGCTTCATAAGCTACTTTAAAATCTTCACCGTATAAATCGTGCAAATCTGGAACGTCTTTAGGATTAAACAAACTCCAGTCTTTTTCTTCCTGAACACGTTGCATAAGAAGATCAGGAACCCAATTAGCAATATGCGCGTCACGCAAGGAAGTACGTTCATCACCTTTCGGGTCAACACTTTCTAAGAAGGTAACAATATCTTGGTGCCACGATTCAAGATACATACAAATGACACCGGGCCTATTTCCACCTTGGTCAAATGCTCGCATACATGCTTCATAGATTTTTGCAAAAGCAATTACGCCGCTAGAACGTCCACCTGTTCCTGCAATCTTAGAACCCTTAGAACGCAACGGAGTTAAATCAGTTGCCGTACCACCAGAAAATTTAGAATACTGTGAAAGTTCTTGACCAGTGCTATGAATACCCTCAAGGGAATCACTTTCTACCGTAGTGATAAAACAAGAAGACAACTGAGGGTGAACAGTACAAGAATTAAAGTTTGTTGGGGTTGAAGAAAGGAAAGCTAAACTGGAATACTGATTATAAAGGTCGATAGCTACTTCGTGTCTTTTTTCTTCCGGTTCAGAATGCGCTAATCCCATTGCTACACGCATAAAGAAATGTTGCGGGCCTTCAATTAAAGAGTTATCCCTTGTGTCACGCAACAAGTAAGAAGTAAACAGAGTAGAAATACCCATGTAACGAAAATTTAGATCGCGGTCTTTATCAATAGCCGCATTCAAAATTTCAAGATCAAATTTTTCTACAAGGTTTTTGTCAATGCGTCGTGAGCCATATTTTTCTGCGCGGTGCAGAGTATCTTTAAGATGGGGATAACCCGTATAACCATGATTAAAAGGGTCATTAATTTCTTTTCTTACTACCTGCAAAAGAAGACGGGCTGCAATAATATCCGCTTCTGGGTATTTATAGCTTACGGATTCCGCCATGTGTGCAAGCAGCAATTGAAGTTGAGTAGTTGGTATACCATCGTAGACAATAGAGTTAATTAGTTCTTCATCAAAAATTTTATTAATATCGAAGTCTAAGTCTTGGCTTGCCCAACTAATAGCACGAAACGTTTTTGAAAAGTCCCAAGGTGCTCTTGTCCCGTCACGCTTTACTACAAATACTTCGTTCACGTTTGTCATTGTTAAACCTCAGATTGAGAAAGAATATAACGGATGTCAAATTCCGCTATACCATATTTAGAAGCGGCTTTTTCTACAGTTCTTTTTTTAGCGACCACCTCTTTGGTAGCCTTCATAGTGTTAATCAAAATTTTGTTATCTACACTCTGAATAAGCTTCCTTACTAAACGTTTAGAGTGCGACAATGAAATTAGTGTACTGGTCAGGTCATCTATGTTTTCTGCGGTAACAAGAGACTGGAAAAAAGATACACGAAGGCTATCACGCTGAGACTTATCAGGCACTTTATAAAGCAAAGTTAGGATGTCTTTAATGATAGAGGGTTTTGTTCTATCTAATAAAGTCAACGCTAAGTTAAGGGGTGTAAACGTAAGGTTTGGAGAGGAACCTTTGTACTTTAAAAGTTTCTTCAAAAAAGCAGGTGTTACTTTTTCTTGAAAAGGTATGTTTAAATGTTGGTAAACTATTTTAGGTCCGAATAGAAGACAAGGTACTGGGTTATTTTTTAACTGGCGGAAGTTCCGACGAAAAGACTTATGACTAAAAAAGAAAGCAATTTTAGCTTTTGGTTTAACTTCATCAATACTAATGTATTTAGCCTTTATTTTTAAGTCTTCTGTAAGTAGTGTATACACATAGAAAGGATCATAGTTTTCTACTCCATATATCATAGTCTCCCCTTACTCTTTAACTGCTGGTATACAATAACTTTACCTTCTTTTATATCGAAGTCTTTAACTGGGAGAATTTCATCGTCCTTTATGACGACAATACTAGCAGTATAAGACGCGTAGTTAAGACATAAGTGTAAATGTGCGTCTGCCCAAGTTATAGGTTTTGAATTAAGAAGGGTAGAATCTGTGAAAAGATAAACGACAAGTCTTTTACACGAGATAGAATCTGAGTCAGGTACAGTAGCTACCGCATAAGAAGACACCGGGTATAGATAGTCGTAGTTGTTAAAAAATACAGGTCGTATTTTTGAAAGCACGTGTAAGTATGAAAAGTTCAAGTTAACTTCTGCAAAATTAAGTAAGTCTTGTTTCTTATACTTGTCAATCTGTTCTATAAAGTTACTACTACCATATAAAAAATTTGTGGCTCTTTCAAAGTTATTTGTCGTAATCACTTTTTACTCCCAAGTTTTTTCAACGAGGACACCGAGTTTTCTTTTACGACGTAATACACATCACTATTCTTATAATTCTCTTCTTCCGTAGAGAGAATAATTATATGCGGAATAATTGAGTTTAATTTTGGTATGAAATCGTTAATAAACAAGTCACGTCTGGCTTCACCTACGTTTTGCAAAGGTTCGTCAAGTACCATGACGTTCAAGCGACGGCTGGCAGGTATCAAAGGTAAGATTGCTAATGGTAATAGAAAACTAAAAGCACGACTTTCAGCACCTGATAAAGTACGAACGTCAGTACACACAAGAGTGCCGTTAACTTTCCTTTCCGCTTTAATATCAAAAGCATTTCCACCAGTAACTAAAAAATGAAACTTAATAGGTTCTGCAAAAATCAAGTTCGCAAACCTATTCATGTTCTGCTCAATTTTAGCAGCTAGGAAACTAATCATTTCCAGTTTCATTCCTTTATTAGAAAAGGCTTCAATCAACGTTTCAATAATGGGAACGTCATCTACGTATTCCCGTAGTTCATCCATTTCCTTACTAATACGTTTAGCCTGTTTCAATTTAAATTCAATAGTAGATACTTCGTTAGACAACGCTTGATAGTTGTCATCTACTGTCTGAGCATTCATGTTTTTAAGGTTCTTTTTTGCTTGCTTGATCTTGCTAGGAATTTCTTCAATATTTATTGATGAAAAAGATTCTATATTTGGGTACACAGTAGGTAGCTCATTAAGCACGTCAGTAAACAAAGATAAATCTTTGCTACTCTGCATAACAACACTTGGCTTATCTACAGGCTTAGGTTTTCTCATATTAGCTATAGATAAGAATACAGAGTGTTGATGTTTCAATTCTTTTTTCTTGGCGGTAAGTTTGTCAAACTTCTTTTTCAACTTTGCTTTAGCAGCTTTTGCTGTCTTCTCTTTTTTAACAGCCTCTTTATATTCAGCGTATTCTTTCTTTAAGCCTTCGTAGTCTGAGATCATAGATAACTGTTTTTCTAGACTCGCTATTTTGGATTTTGAAGCATCAATACGTTTTTGAATTTCTTTTTCTGAAATCTCAGTAAGCGGGCCTTTGCATACAGGACAGCTTTTGTCATGTTTATGCTCACGAAGCTGACCTAAAATTTTAGTCATAATAACTTCGTCTATATTAACGTAAGAGCGTAACTGAGCAATGTCATCTTTAAGTTGATCGGCAGTTTTCTTTGGAAGTTTCTCTTTTAACTTAGTAAATCTTTTTTCATTAAATTCCGGAACTCGTATTTTTAATTCAGAGTATTCATTACGAACCTTACTAAGGTCTTTGTCTATTTCCTTTAAATTCTTCGATACCTGCTTTTCATCAAGACCGTTAACTTGGTTCAACAATTGTTTACGTTGCTTTTCGTATTCCTTATTCAGTGTAGTAAACTTAGAGTACGCGTCGTTTTGTTCTTGATATTTTTTAGCATCATTTAAGATAGACCGTAGTTTACTTTCAACTTTTGTGTACTTGGAGTATTCGATACCAAGCATATCGCAAACAGTAGTGTATTTCTTATACGCTGTTAAACATGCTTGTAACGTTAAGTAAGTATCCAACTGCTTAGATGCAGAGTCGATTTTCTCTACTACTTTCTTTCGTGCTTTCTTTTGCTCGCTAAGTGTGGCCTTTAATTTAGCCAGTTCTTTTGAAGACGGTAGTTTACCAAGTTCTTTTAATTCTTTTTTAAGCGTATCGTATTTGGCGATATGATTCTTTGCTTCACGTAACATAGAATTAAAGACACGGCGCATAGCATCCATGTCTTCGAGGCGAAACATATTAGTGAAAAATTCAAAACGTTTTGCAGCAGTACCGAATTGCAACGGAGAATTTTTACGACTGTCGATAAACCAAAGAGTATAAAATTCATCTTCTGTGTAACCGAACATAGAACGAATTTTCTTTTCCGTATAATCCTTGCGACGAATATTAGTGTTACCGTCGTTTTGAATTACTTCGTATTCGTAGCTTTTTCCTTTAGCCTTTTTAATAATGTCGAACCGCTCACCTTCGTGTTCCAAGGATAACGTTAAAGCGGAGTCTTTTTGAGTGAACAAATCGGCTCGCGCTTTCGTCTTAATATCTTTTGTGAGCGGAGCAGAAGCGAAAATAATGTCAGTAATAGGACGAAGTAAAACCGATTTACCCGTTGCGTTTGGGTCTTTCAGGTTACCGCCAAGTTTCGAGTCTTTATTGTTACCTCGAATTTGAGTAATACCTTTTTTGTTAAGCGGTAAATACGCGTCCTTAAATACAACTGAATTACTATGACGCAAGCCGATTAGTTCTGTCATTTTTTATCTCTGAAATACTGAGCTAATTCATACGCCTTTGTCGGCAATAGAACACCTACCGGAACAGCAGCAGATGCAAAGTGCTGACGAAGGATAACAAGACTTTTTTGAACGTGAATGACATCATCTAAATTTTGTTTACCAACAGCATTAGACAACGTTTTATTCATACCCCAGTGTGCGGTTTTCGGATGCTTAGGAACAACTACCCTATCTATAAGATATTTGTTCTGATAAAGCATCTGCAATACGCTAGAAAGTTCAGACGTATTTACATTACATGCGTGTTCATAAGCGTCGTTTGGCTCGCCTTTATAAATAGCCGCAAGAATATTTGCGCATACTTTATCATTACTATCACTGGAGTGGTCAATAATTTTGCTTATGTACTTATCAATCTTTTCTGCTTTTTTGCTATTTATATTCTCATTAAGAGAAAGTTCTTCGAGAATAGTAACAGCACGACGAATACTTTTACCGGAAGCTAACGCAATTTTTTTAGCTACTTTTGAATTGACCCATTCTATTTTTTCTTTCTTCGCAATTTTTTGCAGACGTTCAGATACTTGGTCTTCATCTGGTAGCTCTAATTGAAAATTCATGCAGCGCGTTTTTAACGCTTTATGAATTGCGTCGCCTTCCATAGAACACAGAATAAATATAGTGTGAGCAGGCGGTTCTTCCAATACTTTCAACAAAGCGTTTCTAGCTTGAGTTGATAAGGCTTGAACTTCGTCAAGAACGAAAATACGATACGGGGAAACACTAGGACGAAACCTTGTGTTTTCTGCAAGTTCACGAATGAAGTCTACGCCAGAATTATCACCAACGTTAATTTCGTTATAATCAGGGCAAGTTTTTACGTTGACAGGTTTTTTGTCTTTAGATAATAGATAAGAAGAAAACAATCTAGCTATCGTAGTTTTCCCTATACCTGTTTCACCAGTAAACAAGTAAGCTTGTTTTTTACTATCTCTGTTTAGTTCACCCTTTAGCGAAGCAATCACCGCTTCGTTACCTACCAAGTCATCCCATTTTTTAGGGCGATACAGAGAGTCAAATCCACTCATTACGTTCTCCTAGAATCCGTTATTTACTTTACAGATATGTTACTTTTTGTTTTGAAGAAAGCTAAGTTCCACCATATCAAGTTGGCGATTGCTTTTAACTTGATCTGCCGGTAAAGAACTATACAACTTCATATATTTTAACCTAACGTCTATATTAGAGTTTGCCGGTTGTGAAAGGTACAAGAAAAAATTGTTAGCAAAATAAACATACGGGTAAGTAGTTTTTGTTTTGTGTTTGGCATGAAGGTAAGCGTAGTTACTTACAATGCAACGATCATTTTGAACCAAGTATTGTAAATTTTTATCTACGGTGTCGTAACCGTATTTTTCCAAGTAATACTTATACGTGTCTAATAACAAATTTCGTAAGCACTCAGTATCAAACTTTAAAGCGTATTCATCCGATAGCTTAACGCGACGATGAATACAATATAAAAGATAAACAAATTTATCCTCAGTAAGAGTAGATAGTAATTCTTTCAATAACACAGACGGTATGCATTTTGAAGTTATCGTTACGATACACGTTTTATCACTATAGTCCTGAATGTTCGTTAACATTTTAACGACTCCTTCGCTTTACTCACTAGTTCAAGACCCCTAGAATACTGAGTCTTAGATAAGCCTTTTTTCTTGAAAGTTAGTTTGAGAAGTTTCTTTTCCGAAGGCAACTCACCATTATCATCAATAAGAGATACTTTGTTTTCATCAGCAATAATAGCTTCAAAGTCTTTCTTATTTTTGACGCCCACAATTTTGAAAATGTTTGGGTATTTAGTCATCAAGTTATCAGGTAATTCAAATGATGATTTAACCACTAGACGGTACAGGTACAAAGGATTCTTTTCAATTTGTTTTAAATCAGACTTACTTTCAATAGCTAGGTTAATCAGTTTAAACGCAGGGTCAGTCTGAATAAATTCGCGTTTGAATTTAAGTCTGCCAGATTTGTTTGAGGCAGTAATAACTCCAAACCCCTTTGGTAGTCTCTCAGGAAATCCTAACTGATACAGCGTACCGTTAAAGTTTCCGTGTGGGGTATGTAAATGACCAAGCACCCATTTGTGGCGCTTACGAATTTTTGTTCCTTCTTTTTCTTTATAACCATTATCTAAAGTAGCGCCGGGAGTAGAGAAATGCCCCATGTTAACATGCTCGTCTTCGCCTTGCGAATAAGGGTACGGACACAAATTAAATTTCGCGCCTTGTATTTTTAACTTTGTTTTCTTCTCGTATATATGAACGTTCTTTAACAAACCACAATTAACCATAGTAACAAACGGAGTCATGCAATGAACTCCGTTTTCTGCAAAGTCATGGTTGCCTAACAAAAAATGAAATACAAACTTATCTTGGTATTCAGAAAGAAATTTAATAAAAGCTGAAATAGCAGCATAGCTAAGTTCTGTGTTTTCGCCAATGTCTCCTAAAAAGAAGACATGGCGAATACCGTGACTAATAGCGTAGTTAAGAGGCTTTCTTATTTCAGCAAACTGTAGTTCAAGATGATTAGACGGGAAGTATTTCGCCAACCCGTCAAGATGCAAATCGCCTATAGTTATTGCTTTCATTAATCTTCATCACTATCGCTGTCGCTGTCAGAACCTTTACTGCCGCCAGAGATTTGGTCAATATAACAATCATAAGCTGTTTTGGTAGAACAAAACGCTTTCAGTTTTTTATGCAGATTGAAAGGCTTGCCTTTGTATTTGAGAGATTTAAAAGTATCTGCAACAGTAGACTTATCACCAAGAACAAGTTTCTTAATGTCCATCCACTTAACTTCAACTTTTTCATCCCAATCTTTGATTCCAATCAAATGCATATTTTTGAATTTAATTTTCTTACGATTTTCTGTAGAAGTAAGAAGCCCAGTTTGCTTCATAAAATAGTAGCAGTCAAATACTGGGTCGTAACCCCACGCTTGACCTTTAGGGTCAGTAATCCACAAACGCGCCCAAGTTTCTTGGTGCGGAACTGACAACTTGTTTTTAATCTGTTTAATGTGCAGGTAGCGGTATTTATCGTTGCCTTTATGCAGAACAGATTTTTCTTCTTCAACCTGACCTTTAATACCGAATACAGAAGAACGGGATGTTGAACGTAAACGAACGTCAGAATAGAATTTCAAAGCATTACCGCCCGGTTCTTCTTCTTTAGGTCCATACATAGCCATCGGAACAGCGCGTAATTGGTTAATACCAAGTACTTCAATTTTCTTATCGGCAAAATAGCCTTTAACACGGCGCAACTGCGCTGAGAATGTACGTGCTTGTGCAGCCAATGCTTCATCTGTGTTGTCTTTATCATCACCGTGTTTTGGTGACATAGCAGGATAAGAGTCAACTAAGAACAAAGCTTGTGGTGCGTCGTCAGACTCAATCCAGTATTTTCCAGTCTTCTTATAAAGTTTTTCATGACAAGCCGCTCTACGTTTTGCATCAAGCGGGTCTTTTTTATCTGGCGTAAATACAAGATACCATTTACCTTTGCGTTCCATTTTATCTGGCAACGCTTTAGCAATCTTTTTAAGGTTATCAAAAAACTTTTCGAGAACAGTACCTTGGTATTTTTTAACAAGGCCACGTTTAATTACTTCACCAGTTTCCGGGTCTTCAATACCGAACATATCTTCAAGAGTACCTTTGAACCCTTGCTTACGTGCGATATTTAAGAAGTAATCAAGTGACGCGTTAAACGAACCTTCATAATCCCATACTTGAATAATAGGGATGCTACCATCAATAGCCGCTTGTGCAGTAGCTTCAAGTGCCAGAGTTGTTTTAGCAGACTGTTCAGCACCTGAGAACGTATACCACGCACCACCAACTAAACCACCGTAAAGAGTAATATCAATAGACATTACACCAGTAGATTGACGGCGGCCTAGTGCGCCAGAGCCAGAAATTAAATCAAACGTTTTTTCTGAGTCAGAGACAATGGAGTCATAGTTAACAAGGTCATTGTTAACGCGAGCCATTTCAGCTTTAATTTTTTGCTTCTCAGTAACTTTACTTTGTACTTTAGGCCCGCGTTTAGCTGGCGCTTTTTTCGCAGCGGCTTTAGCTTTCGGCTTTACAGACTTTGAGGTCTTACCTTTATTTTGTTTTTCTTTCGGCGGGCGACCACGTTTCTTAGGCGCTGAATCCTTTTTCTTACCTGCTTTTTTAGCCATTGTTGTTTGCTCCAAATTTAGACATAAAAAAGGCGGCTTAAATAAAATAAATAAGCCGCCTCTTATTTCAAGTTTCCAATCAGGTATTAATCGTCATCGGATTCTGACAGTTCCGATTCAGATTCACTTTCAGCCTTTTTCTTTTTACCTTTAGCTTTCTTGTCCTTTCCTTTCTTAGACTTTTTATCGTCGTCAGACTCACTTTCGGACAAGTCTGATTCCGATTCACTTTCTTCGGATTCAGATTCACTTTCATCTTTCTTACCTTTTTTCTTTTTACCCTTTGACTTTTTATCATCATCAGAGTCGCCAGAGTCAAGGTCGTTATCTGATTCAGATTCTGATTCAGATTCACTTTCGTCAGATTCAGAATCGTCTTTTTTCTTTTTGGACGATTTCTTATCTTTACCTTTCTTAGACTTTTTATCATCATCAGACTCACTTTCCGATTCTGATTCAGATTCACTCTCAGACATTTCGCTTTCCGATTCTGAGGCGTCTTTCTTTTTACCTTTTTTCTTTTTCGACTTACTGTCATCAGACTCATAGGAACCGTCGTCATCACCGTCACCGTTAACCGCCAGTGATTTCAGTTCTTTAGCGTCTTTCTTAATGTCGTCTTCTTTTGCTTCAATAGCTGCTTTAATCATCGACTCAAGATCAAACACAAGGAATTCTTTTTCCTTACCTTCAAGCTTGGAAGCGTCCCCTTTTTGAACAGTCCACTTCTTAGGGCCAGCAGCGTCCGGGTCAAAAGAGATTTCAAGATCACGACCATATTTTTCATGAGTAACCGAGAAAGCTTTTTTCTCACCTGATTTTTTATCAAGGTGTTTATTAGACTTGGAAATTTTCTTAATGGTATCAACTACAGAGGGTGGAACAGATACTACACGCACCGGAGTCCAAGATTTCGACTTGGTATTTTTAAAGCCGCTTTTCTTTTCTTCTTTGGTGATGTTAAGTTTCTTAGGCTCGTCTTCCTGATAATCACGTACAATAGCGTTAAAGAAATAACGCGGTACTGCTTCTTTTTCTGCGAGTTTGCAATAAGGACAATCAATAGAAGAATCAAAATCTTCTTCGTCTGAATTATATCGCAAACAAGGACGTGGAATTTCTACAACCCGAGACGGCTTGTCTTTTGAACCTTTAGTCTTAATCTTGATGAAGTGAGTAGCAAGACTATAAAGTTTTCCAAGAGGGCGGATGTTCGCCATTTCATCTTTATAGTCTTCATACGTCATCAATTGAACTAAATCAGACGGGTTGGTGAAGAGACGTTTGTTATTTCCGTATTTCGGATTAGAATCCAAAAAGTCTTTTGCCATTTTAACTTTCTCCTAGATTGAGTCTTAAATATTCTCGGCTGGTGAAATTACAACAATCGCGTAGTAGTTGTTACCTACTTTACAGTTTTACTATTTCCTTTGTTTTTAAGTTTTTCTGCCTCTTGTAGTAATAAAGATAGTTCCTCTTTATTCAGAGTCTCTTGTATATCAAGAGACAGTCTTCCCAAACCAGTAGGGTCTACCATTTTAGCTAGCACCCGTACTCTGGAAACTTCAAGCTGTGTTTCAATTTGATTATCATCGCTTTCATTAGACAATTCTTCATAGTAGTCATCTAAAGATTCTAAATGTACGTAGGATTTATCTTTAGAAGAAGAGTCAACTGTTAATTCTTGAGACATCGCGTGTCCGCGCGCGTGTTGAAGCCAATTTGAAATATACGAAGTTAAAGTTCCATTAGCACTGTCATATTTATCTACGGCATAAGAAGCAAACTGATACATGGTTTGTACAATAGTATCTAAGTCTACTTTTAAATTGCAGAACTTATAATGACGTTGTGCTTCCATAATAATGTTTCTAGTATGCTTCTCCATTATCTTTGTTTTAAATGAGGAAGCTTCTTTGTTATAAAAGTCTACTTCCTGTTTTATAGTAAGCAGAGGTTTAGAGTCTTTACTTTTTACCAGCTTTACGTAGTCTTCCAGTTCTCGGGATTTTAAATTGTTGTTAACAAGGCGGTCTTTAAGTAAAGGCTGATAGTTTTCTAGGGAATTCAAAAAGGTTTTAATTATGTATTTAGTTATAGTTCTCTCTAAACGCATTTGCTTATATACGTCTATTCTTTGATCGCGGCTAACGGTGTGGAACAAAAATAAACCGTAGACTAAGTGTTCCTTAGACACAGTTGAAATTTTTCTTTTGAAATTGTTAATAGTATGGTGGAAAATTTCGGAAAGTAATTCGTTAGCGTAATTAGTATACAAGAAAATAGGTTCAATAGCTTTGTAAAGAAGTTCGTCCCAAACTTCAATATACTGAGACGAACTATAGTTATCTAACAAAGCCTCTCGTTGATGCTTTAGTAGCTCGAAAGACTTTGAATGTTTGTAGTTTGCATTTTTGTTTCCACTTGACGGATACCCACGGGCGGACTGTTTCTTCATAAACAACCTTTTCTAAAGCCAAACCAACATAGTATTTCCATAATTAATGCCATGATAAGGTTTCTGATATTAGCTACTACAAATTTTACCAACAACATATCTGTGTTCCTTACATAAGGATTTACTATATGTAGGTACTAAATGACGGGTTGTTTATAAACGCTTTGAGCGAATTTCTTTCAGTACTGCTATTAAGTGTTTACAAATTTGTGGTCGCATTTTTGGATTTTTTATAACAGGGTCTTCACCATTAGAAAAATAAATATCTGCGTTGCCTCTTTTATGCAAAGCAACTTCATCGGTGAATAGGAAGTCTTCACAGGAACAAGATACTTTACATTTATTAGTCCACAGTCTGTCTTTTAACTGAGTTGAATAGCCAACAATAATTTGGTAGTGCAAAGTAGCTTTAGTTTTTGGGTTCCCATTATGATCGTGCGTAGTATAAGTTTCTGCCAAAATAACCCTACGTCCGGTATCTCCTTTAGGAATATTACCGGACATATCACGGCGGGCATGAAAGGTTTGAATATGCGCAAACTTAGCGCGCTCTTTATAAACTTGCGGAGTTACCTCGTAAACGTCTCTCAAAATAAGAGTACGCGCAGAAGACGCAGCCGGTTTTACCGCAGGAACCAGTTCTACTTTTCTAGGTTTAACAAACTTCGATTTAGTAGTTTTGGTTTTAGTAGTAGCCTTTTTCTTTTGCGTCTTTCCTTTGTATGTATCTAAAACTGCTTTTTTAACAGAGCTAGTTTTAGTTGCTTTACTACGCGTTGCTCTTTTAGCAACCTTGGCTTTTGGAGCCTTGCGTACTTTTCTCTTTACTGTTTTTGCCGCCATAATTAATCATCCTCAGTTTCCTCTAGTACACGACGTTTTGAAGTGGCGGATTCTTGCAAAGTTTTTTCAACCAGTTTACGTACACGTTTCGGCAAAGTGTGTTTGGTTAAATAAAGCCGTACACACTCACAGAAATATTCCACCGTTTCTTTTTGCGCGTACTGAGAAATGTTATTTTCAGCAATACGTACTAAAATTAGGGGAAATGGTGGCCATAGGTCTTTTAATGTTTGTGCTTCCGGCGAAGTGTTAATAAGGTTAATTTCGGAAGTACGCAAATTATTAAGACTACACAGTTGTCTAATAGTCTTTTTAAATATGTCACGTTTATCTTCGTCTTCAATAGATTTTGAAAAAGAAGCTACAGTCTGTGCGCTAGATAGAAAGTCATCGCGCATTTTCTTGTACTCTTTTTTATCGAATACTTCTACTTTAATGTGTGACAGGTAAAGTTGAACCCATTTAATCTTGGTGGAATTCTTGGTAATCAGTCGTTCCCAAATAGCGTGTCCTATTTCATGGCAAAAAGTAGCCAACAAGTCAGCGTGGAAAACGTTGAACCATATTTTGTCGTAGTCATCTTTATTCTTGTAATACATACCCGCCGTTTTGGATTTCGGCAAGTTATCAAATTCAAAGTTCATTGGAAATACGCCTTCAAACCCGTGGCGTTTTATCAACTTCTCAAATTTAGGTAATACCTTCTCTACTTCTTTTTTAACTACCTTTGGAACATCAGCAACAAAATGAAGAGTACCGCCGAAAAACTCGTAGTTAATTGAACCAGCGTAATGCTTAGTATCAACCCCTAAAACCTTACCATTACTACGCGCAGGCTTTTGCCCGAAGTTTGCAGTAATGTCTTCGGGGAAAATAGTTAAGCAACTACGGTCACTTTTTTGGATAGCCGGTACAATGTCGTAAGACTTACCATTATTTTTTACCACACGGGCAAACATAGGTTTGCCACCAAAAGAAGTTACAACGTGATCTTTTGGATTAGCATGAATATGTAATACCTTTGATTTCTTTTCTTTTCGGCTTTTTGACTTAGACATTTTTTACCTCAAGCTAAATTTGTTATGTAAGCGTTTAGTTGGCTTTGAGATATATTTTTAATAGTCAAAGGACTAAGACCAACAAATATCTCATTATGAAGTTTGTCATCGTAAACTACACCTATCCCACCATAAGAAAATGACGGGGTGTATTCTGGTTGGTGTTGTTCAACAAGGTCACCATAGTAACAAAATTTTTTATTTAGAAAAATGTAATCAGAATCATACGAAAAATTGGGACGTATAAAACTAGAGTACACGGACGCGAATTTTTCCTTACTACTATCAGACACTACTTTACATAGAGCCTTCTTTTTGAAAGGAAGCATAGTCACCTCACAATTTATTAACCACTTTTATTTTGCGGTTCAAATTCTTTACTGCGTTCTGCAAACGCTTTTTATTAAAGCATGTACCGTCTTTTGCAAGTTCGCACATATCGTATTCATGCATCTTTTCCTTGTACTCAGCATTCGTTGCACAAGGTTTGTATTTAATAAGTTTAGACCAACGCTCCCAGTCGTAACCTTTGCGAAGTTTCAACACAATACCAAAAAGTTTGTCATCGCGGGTATACTTTTTAAGTAATTCTGCTTTACGTTTTTCAGAAACCGTATCGCCGACAATAACGTAGTCTTTGAAGTTGTTGTCACGCGAAACGTAAATAAGCATCCAGCCAGAAATTTTAATGTCGTATTCCTGTTCAACGTAAACAGTGTATGACTCAATCTGCGCTTTATTTTTCTTGTAGGGGTAAACGTTTTTAAACTTACGATGTTTCTCATTCTTAGCTGGGGACGTAGTGTTATGGGTAGGAATAAAATTTTCAGTACACAAGTAAGTTTTGTCTTTTGAATCTACAGCTATACATTGGGTTTTTACCGCAGGTACTTCTTCTACAGATACAATTACCCTTTGAGTAGTCGTATTCCAAGTACGGTCAATAACCAAGTTAGCTTTTCTAGAAAGCTTAAATGGATTGATACCATTTATACAAGTAAACTCCACAAAGTAGGCTTGAACTTCTTTACCAAAACCTTTTGCAATGTAAGGTGAAATAGTAGGACGCAAACCTAAAGTTAATGCCAACTCTTTTACTTGCTCTGCAAAAGTCTTATCAACAGTATTCATAACAGCACGTTTACGCGCTTTATTCCAAGAGCCGTCCGTATCCATAATACCGCGAAGTAATTCAAGACGTTGCTCAAAAGAACCACGCATATATTTTTGCGGTATATGTTTATTATTGAGCAAACCTTCTTTTTTTAACTGTTCACGTAAGCCTTCGATATTATGTTGCGGGCAGAAACCAGCACGGTCTTCAAAATTATCTTCGACGTTATAACCGCAACACTCAATGTTAAAAAATAGTTCTTTATCTGGTTTAGTAATACTGCCACGATCAACAGTACCATCACCCAACCAACAACCTAATACGTAAGGGTCAATAACAAATTTCTTTTCTTTTAAATCAATAGGCTTAGGTAGCTCAATGCGGTGAGCTTTTTGTCCATATTGAATTAACGTTTCTTTTATTTGTTCCGTATTAAGGACAAGTTTTTTACGCTCTCTTCCGTATACAGTAGACCACAAGTGTTCGTCATCACAGGTAACAGTCGAACCGTCATCAAAAATAACTTTATAACATTTACGCTTATGTACTTTTGATTTGTGTTTTACCTTACAAACTTTACCGTCGGAACCAAAAATTTTGTCACCTACTTTTAACTCGCCCATAGTAGTCCACCCACTAGGCGTAGGTATTTTTGTATCTAACGGTAGTCCTTTATAGTCGATAACGAAATATTTTCCGTCAATCTCAATAATACCGTCCATGTGCCCGCGTGTGTACTTGCGGAAGGAAATACCTAATTCTTCGTAATCGAATACGGTGTGCTTACACTTCTTACACTTCTTAGGTGCAACAATAGGCTTGCGGTTTTTCTTATGAATAGTTTTACACTTAACGCATTTCCACTCACCGATAATTTTCCCACGGTAGCCTAAATATTTCTGCATCAATTCGTGGGTAATAGTACCTACAGAAGTATAAAAATCTCCGTAGTAGTCTAACTGCTTTTCTTCAATACCATTAGCTTCATACCACGCTTGTTTCAAAGCACAGAAAGGATAAGAAGACGGGTGCAGTTCTTTATTACGCGGGTGATCTTTATCTCGTGGCGGAACTAAAACAATTTTTGTTTTCTCTGTAATATACGCCCGCATCTTTTTTTCATAATGCGAGAAAGGCTTTGCTTTTGTTGCAGAATATTCCGGCATTATAAAAACCTTAGAAGATGATAGTTGGGAGGTCTATACGCTTAATACCAAATTTCTCTAGAATCGAAATATAATTGTAGCCCGTAAACCCTAAGTGACAATCTACTTTTTCCCAGCGCGGTTGCAAATTAACAACGTCATAGGAAGCCGCACATGGGTAATCGTCAATAATAGCAACGTCTTCTATATTTAGCTTGTTCTCCAAAATGTAGTCGGCAATTCGTTCGTTTCTTGAACCACCGTCAGTAAACGCGCTGATATTAAAAGGGAATACTGCGTTCAATTCTCCCAGAGAAAAATCAGTACGCCACGTAGAATGCAAAATAATATCTGCGTTGCAGTTAACTTGAAGTTTTTGAATCAGCTTAACAGCAACAGGACTAAACTCAGATACTGTTAATTCTTGTTTTTTATTTTCACCGGAATAAAGTCTAGCTAATGGTACGTAACCAAGAATTAAACAGTGGTCAGTGCTAGTTAATACACCATCAATGTCCAAAAACAAATATCGCTTTTTAGATAAAATAAAATCATCTATTTCTTTTTTACCAGAGTCGTCTAAATCGGCAGGATACCATTTGGCGTCGTTTAAGTTTCTCATTCGGTCGTCCCCTGTTTCTTTATAAGAATCCAATTAAAAATTTTCAATGCAGTATCCGAAGGTTTTTCGTCAGCACCAATTTCAATACGCAACACGTTTCTTGCTTCGGTAACCCTATTATCAAATTCAATACCTTTATTAACGTCGGCCAAATTAACAAAGTATCTTGAATCTTTTTTCTTATTACCTTCGTTGTCGAAGTAGTAGAAATGTTCATCATCGTACATACGTTCACCGTTAATATCACGGCTGAACTTAACGATATGAATTTTATTGGGGTCGTCAATAGCTTTAACTACCGGGTTTAACTCAAATGAAAAACCACTGTCACTAAATACTACAAAGTCCGCGTAGTCAAAAAGGCCAGCTTTAATTTTATTAGCGATAACATCGCCGAAATAACTTTGACCGTAAGCGGGCTTTAATACTGACTCAGATGTGTGTATTTTTGCTTCACGCCATGTGCGCCCCATAAGACGGTCTGCGTATTTATGATTAGGGTTATTCTTGTTTTTTTCTAGATATTCTATTCCTTGCGTACCCAAGTCATGCAAACTATAAATAGCTTTAATAATATGCGTTAACGGGTCAGCAAATTTTTCATGGCGAACAGTAGGGCGAATACTTAAACGCATTTGGTCAGAAAGAGTTTTGGGTTTAAATTTCCAATGCAGGAACTCGTTAGCCAAAGTATCTTTGCCCGCTAAAGGATGGCCGTTAAGAAAAATATAGTCAGTCATAATCCCTCTGTATAAATGTCAAATGGATACTTCACTTTACAGGATTTACTTTTCAATAATACTTAATCTGTAAAGTGGTTGACTAGATTAACAAGGAAATAGGCTGTGACAAAAGTTAAAGGCACACGTCTTAATTTCATACTGAATGAAATACAAAAGATTAGCCATAAAGAAAAGAACGGACGTGTATATGTTACATGCCCGTATCACGATGACAGCGACCCTAGTTTTACAATTAACGTTGACCCAACAAAAAAAGTACCTGTAGGTTGGGGAAGTTGCTGGTCATGTAAAGCAAGTAAACCTTGGAACGATCATGCACCACGTTTAGGAATGCGCAAGTATTCCAAAAAAGATAGTGTATTTGAAGTTGGTTACACAGTAAGAAAGAAAAAGAATACAGAATTGTTGGGTAAGTCTGACCACGCAATGACTTTGGAAATGCTTATTGAGGCAACTAATTGTTCACTGGCCGAACCTGTAAATGAAAAATGGCGCGGGTACTCACCAGAGTTTTTGCAGAACTTTAATTGTCAGATAGCAATGGATAAATATGAAAACCAAGTACTGTTAATACCTGTTTATTTTGAAGGCGATATTATAGGTGGCACGGTAGCAAGGTGGAAAAAAGATAAGAGGAAAAAATATCCAAGCTACTTGCACATGGAAGGAAGCTGGGTAAAAGACAAAGGGTTATTTCCGTATGACTATGTTAGTAACATGCTTGAAGAAAAGGACTTGGATTACGTTGTTATTGTTGAAGGTGTACGCGACGCACTTAGACTTATCTCAGAAGGAATTCCGGCGTTATGTATTTTTGGAACACAAACGTGGACGCCAGCTAAGTTAAAAAATGTTTTGGGGCTTGGCGTACAAACAGTGTTTGTGGGAATGGACGCAGGTAGAGCAGGTATTGAATGTGCGAATACTATTTTGAGGTCGCTTAAAAATAAAGTAACTCGCGTAAATATACCCATGAAGAAACTGCAAAAGTGGGCAGTTAAAAAAGGAGAATGGTCAGATAAAAAAGAAATGGATATGAACAACGCACCAGATATAGTAATACGAAAAATAAAGAGCATAATCAAAAAAAGCCTGTGAGGGAAACCCACAGGCTTTTTTATTTTAACCAAACGCAATAACAACTTGGGCAGGTTTATCAACGCCTTCTGTGACAGTGCCAGTAACAGTAATTCGGAACGCAGAGATAGGGCCATATAATTCTTTAAATAATGCTGCATCAGCCTGAGTAGCTAAAGAAACCCAAACAACACGACTATCACCGTCTTCATCTTGTTTGGCAACGTCATAATTAAAAATCGTATATTCCACAGTTATAGTAGTAGCGTCATTTACTTGCATACCTATTCTATGAAACGCAGAATTGAATTCTTTTAAACCGTCTGCCGGTCGAATAACAATAGTGTCGGTAGCTACTCCGAATTCTTGGGTAAGCGTGATAACTTCGGTAGTACTTGAATTACCATTCTCCCAACCATTTTTGATTTTCATTTGTCTCTCCGAAAGTTAAAAGGCTACCAGCCAAAAACTGGTAGCCTTTTTTGTTTACGCCACTTTGTTTTGCGGGCCTTTCATAATTTCCGTACCGGAAATCATATCAGCAACAAAGTCTTGAGTAGTCTGCGCAAAAATAGCAGCATCCGGAGCAACCTCACCATCAAAAGAAATAACATCAATAGTAAATTCATCAGCCGCTACAAACGGAGTAGCACCAGCAGTAATGACAAACGAAATAATACCGTTGTCGTAAACAGTGCCGACAGTGGCATCAGCTTGAGCGCCACTAACAGAACCAGTAACAGTAAAGTTAGTTGCAGTGGTTGCGGTAATAGTCCACGTTTCTGCTACAGCAGTAGACTGGTTAGCGTAAAAACCTGACAGAGTACCGTCACCAGTACCCGTAAACGCCAAGCTATCACCCATTAAAAAATCAGTAACATCTACGGTTACTGCAACCATGTTGTTAGCAACTAACGAATTAATCGCGTCAGTTAAAACAGATACATGAGTATAACCCATTGCCTGAACAGAAGTTTGGTCAATAGACAAAAGGTTGTTAGTTAAATTTGTGATCTTGTACAATTTTTTCATTTGAACACTCCTTTACCAGTAATTAATTACTGGTTGTTGATAGTGTTGAACGGAGCTTCAACTGCCAAGTTAACGGAAATAGCAGCTACTGCATCGCCAGCTACTTCTACATCCGTTGCACCGGACGTATTAGTTACAGACAGAGTACCATTAGCTTGTGCTTCACGAACAGCGTCGCTCAGAAACAGAAGGTCTTTAGACTCACCTGCTTGCCAAAATACACCGCCGATTTCCACGTTACCACTGGTCAGATTAGATACTTTATAGTTCATAACAATTTCCTCAAGAAAGATTTTTTAGCCTTGCTATAGTTTATTGACGGCTAGAACTTTTTTAATCATCAAGTTCGATTTTAATTTGTGGTATATCATTGCGAAAAATAATATTCATAGAAAAATTAATACGGCGCTGGTAAGAAAACTTGGCCAAATCTTTGTAGAAGTCCTCTGGTAATTCCATAGAAAAACCAGAACGAGGACGAAGTGATAAGTATTGAGTGTTGTTTGCACGATGCACAAGTATCAAACGTACCGGCATATCGTTCTTAGTTATCAACTGATTTAACTGATTTCTAAGCACACTCAAATTCTGACTAGAGGCTAGCGTTAAACTAGCCTCTACTTTTTTCTTCAAGAGTTCCGCACTCATAAAGATACCTTACAAGTTAGCAAACGGGTTTTCCGTTTGTTTAACGATAGACTTAGGCTTTAACTTTTTCTTCGGTTTAGCCGGAGCTTTCTTCTTGAGTTCCTGTTTAATAGCATCTTTCTCTTTCGAGTCGTCTACTACGGGAGCAGGTTTTTTAGCTGCCGGTTTTTTAGCTGGGGTTTTTTCTTTTACTTTCTTGACCACCTCTTTCTTTTTGGTAGTCTTTTTAGCTGCCGGTTTAGCATCCCCAGAAGCTTGTTTCTTTTTAAGAGCAGCCATGCGTTTCTTGACGATTTCCTCAATCTTAGGAATACGTTTTTCAACTTCACGAACACGCAGCTTGTTACGCTTGATACGTTCTTTAAGTTTAGGAGCCTGTTCTTTCAAACGTTCACGACGTTTTTCAGAAACCAGCGGTCGAATCGCAGTGTAGTACTTAGCACGAAGTTCATTAAGTTCTTTAGCTGCGTTAGCAAGAACTAAAGCGTCTTTGCCTTTTTGAATACGTGCCTTAGCTTCATCCGCAGTAAGAGATTCGACTTTACTTAAATTCTTTTGAATTTCTCTAATACGGCTGTTAGCTTTTTGAGACGTAATTTTATGACGGTCCATGCGTTCTTTAATTTTTTCAACACGGGCCGTAATACGGTCTTTTACTTCTGGGGTTTTTACTTTGCTTGAAACACTTCGCCAAATACCAAGCTGGTCTTTAATAAATTGGCCGGTAAGTTCCAAATACTTTTTGCGATTCTCTGCTTTCTTTAAGCGGTCATTAAGTTTTGACTTGCGTTTACGAATAACTGCTTTATCAACAGGTTTTTTCTCAGCGACTTTCTTTTTCTTAGCTACAGGTTTTGGAGTAGGCTTTTTAACAGCTTTAGGTTTTTTCTCTACCGTTTTCTTTTCTGCTTTTTTAGCAGCAGGTTTAGCAGCAGGTTTAGCCGCCGGGCGACCACGTTTTTTTCCACCTGCCGGGGCGAGTAGCGCGTCTTTACCGCCAGCTTTCTTAGCAGCCGGTTTTTTCTCAGCGGCTTTTTTGGTTTTGCTTGTACCAGTACCCATACCAATTTTTGCATATTTGGAATTAGGGTGTTTTTTGATATAGGATTTTTTCTGAGAGTCAGAAAGGTTGTTCCACCATTCCAACGAGTTCTGAGCGAGGACTACTTTTTTCATGATTGATTAATCTCTATGGCTGATTAAAGGAAGGTGGACGGTTATTTGTGATAGCGTTCAATTGTGCGTTCAATCTTTACAATAACTTTTTTATCACGCATTAGCTTTGCAAAATTAGGATGCATTGGCGTAGGCATTTCATCCAAGCTAACCCATTTGTATTTAGTATGTTCTTTATTTAGTTTAACGTTAAATGGAGCAGTGATAACAAACAAGTAAGTGTAAAAAGTAAAATCAGTATTTAAATCTTTCGACATAGAAAGCAAGAAAGACTGTTTAGGAAAACCTTTAAACCCAGTTTCTTCCTGTAATTCCCTGAAAGCCGTAAGCCTAGGATTTTCACCGTCTTCAATATGACCACCAAAAACAGACCACGTGTTTGGCTTGCTTGAGCTGTGCGAACGTAAACCCACTAAAAATTTATTTTGGGATGCATCATAAACTAAAGCGCCCGCACCAGAGTTTTCGTAAGACTGTGTAGTAACTGCTAATTCAATAGCATTTTTCTTAGGTATACCTAAATCAATAATGCGCTTAGTCATTAGCTTGGCCTGTAGTTGTTTGTTCAGGAACTAATGGGCGCAACCCATCAATAACCTTATCACGCGTTTCAATTTCTTTTTCGTAAATCTTTATTGACTGAACAATGGCTTCTGCAATGTCTTTGTCACTAGCGTCCTTGGTTAAATGTTTGTACGGAATATGCAAAGGTGGAAATTCAGGTAAAGGTGGCATGTCAACTACGACAGGAACTTTTACCTCAGTGTATTTGTATTCAACAGTTGGTTTACAGAAAATAGAACAGCCACTAAGAAAAATAAATGAAATTAAAATAAGTAATAGTCTCATTGGGCGGCTCCTTCTGTTTCAACAGAGTCAACGGATTGTAGTTCATCAACCACCCAATTAAGTGCCGCTGAACATTCACTCGGAGCATTATTGTATTTAGTTAGTATTTCCTGAGTTTCCAGTCTGGCTTTTTGTACGTCTCTATTTAACTTAACTATACGGTCGCGCAATTCATTAGTTTTCTTTTCGTATTCTTCAACCGCTGAATTTTGAATTTCTATTTTTGCATTTTGCTCAATAATACTAGCTTCAAGACTAGCATTTTTTTGTTCGAGGCTAGAAACGTCTACCTTTAAATTAGTAATTTTCAGGGATTTGTAATGTCCGGAAATTACCAAGTAAGTGATTATAGCTATAAGCACAATAGACAGTAAAACTTTCGGGTCGGAGAAAAAACCTTTTAGTTTACTGCCTATTTTTTTAGCGCGCCACACCATTGCAATAGTTGCTAAAACAGACATATTAGTCTCCCGGCTGTTTGGTTATTTTCTTTTTGCTATTGGGATAGTCTTTAAGGTACTTCTTCTGTTCTGTATAACTCATAGTAGCCCACCAGTCTTTTTTAACTGAAGGCTTTGATTTTTCTTTTACCTTCGGTTTAGAAACAGACTTTTTATTTTTTGTAGAACTAGAGCTGTCTTTTTTAACTATTGACCGATAAACTACTTTACCAGAATACCCAACTTGGTTAGCAACTTTTTCTGGTACTTCAAAAGGCTTTAAATTTACTTTAAAACTCGCAGCCATTCCGTTAGACGCTCTAAAAGGCTGTGGTATATGAGTAAACGCTTTCCTAGTTTCAAAAAGCCTTTGAAGTTTTTCTGGCGAAATATTAGCGTACTTATTTTTGTAGTCTTCAAGGGTTCCTGAGAATTTAAATAAGTTTGAATTAACAGCTACCATTTCTGTTTTATGATGAATAGGTGTTCCTACGAATACTTCACCCTTTTCATTCAATAAGACACGTTGTTTAGAATTAAATAATTCAGGTACTGGGTAAAAAGTACCTTCGCTAGTCGGCATAGACAGCAAACCTTTACTCGCTAACGATTTGTACAATTTAAAAGATTGCGCAGATAAAACGTTATCTGAAAATACTGAATGCTTATGGGTATTAGCTGTTTTGAATAATTGTTTGTACATAGTAGAACCTAAACCCTTACCCATGAATTCATCGTTTAACGAAGACATGGATACTACATAGGCTTTTCTACTAGAGTCTATCCAAAAGTCTATTACACCGGCTTCTGTTTCATACGGGTAAACAACGTAAGTTTGTGATTCGATTTTTTTAAGCTTTGGTCTAGCTGTAAATAGAAAAACTCGACAGTCACCTTCACTAGCTTTTGTATTAGCCACAAAAGTAAAATAGGTTTTTCCGTCTTTTTTAATTTCCTGTATTGGATTTAAAATGCGGTCAACCCTAACTTGACGCAACATGTTAGTCGCCTTTTAGTTGAGACATAACCCTTTGACGTGTCGAGGCTAACACCGAATCAATAAAATCAAGCGAAGACGTTACGGTGTTCTCTTCATCTTCGGATTCAAAGCCCTCGGCGTCAGCCGCCATAAGATTAAGCTTATCCAGAATAGCATCCATTTCGGGTGTAGCCACAATTTTGTCTGCCGCAGTTTCACGATAAGAATTTAATTCCTTGAGAATATACGGCATGTTTTTATTTAACTCATGTCGAGCATCATCAAGGTGTGCTTTAATCATATCGTTAAATACTTTCGTAACTGTTTGACGGTCGAACTTAGGATACCCAGCTTGAACAGAAATAATCAAACGCTCATATTCAATACCAGACAACAGAAAGTCTTTTGGATGAAAGCGAGCCGTCTCCGCGTTTTTCTTTTTCATTTTCTTTCCTCTAACTCTGTTATTTACAATACCCATAGCATACGCAAAAAAAGAATCTCCACTTAAACCTTTTTCTTCGGCGGCTTTTTTCGCGTCTTCCCAATATTCTTCAACCTTGGAAAGCTTTTTACCAGATTTTCTAGCCATAGATTTTAATTGTGGGACAGGCATCAGTCTTCTCCCGGTTCAAATTTCTTTTTTAGATTCAAGAATTTTTGAATCTTTACTACACGAGTGTCGATGTATTCTTTTAACTCACGGAAGCTACTAATACCATTGTATCTACAAAAGTTTTCCAAATCTTGTTTCTGACTAGCTATGGTAGAGTCATTAATTTCTTTTAAGGGTTCCAAAATACTTACAAGGGTGTCGCCAAGTAACCAAGTCTTAATACTATGCTCAGGTATCTTAGTTTGGCGCATAATATAACTTGGTACAGTGTCTTCAATCTTTACGTTAGTACGGTAGTCTTTTAATGCCCGCAAAAAGGCGTTAAGTTGTTTTAATTGTTTGTAATAGTCTTCAAGTGGGTTTATCTTTTCAGATGGTTTTTTCTCTGAACGTGTTTGGTAAATAAAGTCAGTACCTAAAATCATATCGAATCTGGATTCGTAATAACGAATAGGTAAGCTGAATTTTTCTGCGTAGTCTTTAACTGCATTAATAGTAGATACGTCTGCTTGCATCAAAACGTCAATAGCTAAAATATATTTATGAATATCAGAAAGGAAAGGGCCGTGACTATAGATACGTATAGCACGTTGTTGACCTTTTTTAGTCGGTAATTTCTTAGACTCTCTAACTAAGTAGGCTTGCTTTAGTTTAACTGTATCCAACACTAGGGTAACAGTAACCGTGTCTGAAATAGCAGTGCTTCTATCTTGAAAAACGTCACAATAAAAAGGTGCTAAGTCTTTATCTTCTACGGAGTGAAACTTAAATTGATTAGGTAAATAGTCATGTTCAAAAACAGACTTAACTAATATACGTAGTTTTTCACTATCTGAATTGTGTACGGGGTAAAATAATGTTGGCGACGCAACATAAATGTCGCCGTCTTTTTTGCTTTTTAGTTGCGTGGCCATACCTATTCTCTATTCAGTTATTGAAGGATAATGTCACTAATAGCCATTGCGTATGCAGGAACTGCTACTGAACTACACTCGAAGAAGGTCAGACCGTGTACGTTTTTAAACACCAGCAGACCGTCTTTTTCGTAGAAGTCCAAACGGTTTTTCTTAATGTGATTGCACTGACCTAGTTTAGCAGAACAATATGAACATGAATATTCATCAACATAAGCACCCATTGAATAAGTGTTATGTTCACTATTTAAAATGCGGTTTGCGTATTCAGTATCTTTGGTACGGTCAATTGCTAGCAACTGATTGTATTTCAGCAAACCACCTTGGAAACCATTTAAGCTACGCAAAAATGCATCTGCAATAGTACCGCGTGATTGAGTAATATCGTCATTTTTGTGTTCGTAGAAAACGCATTTACCTTTTGCCGTTTTATACGCTTGCACACCAAAGTCAGGACGGAACTCAATCAAGCTTTTTCTTGGAAAGCCAATACCATTACGGTTAGGCAAATCTGAGATAACAATAAATACCGGGACAAAAATATAATCCATAATGTCCGCAGAAATATTGTAGTGCTTGGAAGCAAACGGAAGCCACGTATTAATATCAAGCTTCTGTTGAACAAGTTGGCTGTCACCGTAGTTTGCTTTGACTTGAAAAGGACGTTTCTTTTTCAAGTCGATAGCATCAAGGTTCTTTGCTTTAACCTGTTTGTGCACATCAATAACGTGAGGCGTTCTAGCAGTCGAAGCAGCTAACGTAATGATTTCTTTTTTCGGGCGATACTGCGCTAATTGAATCATGGTTTACTTCCCGCTGATTTAGTGATTTTCTTTTTGCTGTTCGGGTATGCTTTAAGGTAATTCTTTTGTTCTGCGTAAGACATAAAGTCCCACCAATCTTTTTTACCGGCAGACTTCTTAGTTTCTTTCGGAGCGCGTTTAGCTGCGTCACGTAACGTAGATTGTTTTACATGTCCGGTAGGTTTAATACCTGCCTTCTTTTTGGAATCGTTAATATACTGAATAGTTTTTGGCGAAACCTTCTTTATTCTCTCAGGGTCAGGTTTTTTATTGAATTTAAATTTTACGTCCGTTTCAGCAAGAGAAATAACTTCACCGTCAGAATCTATTATTTTAATGCTACGGTTTAACAAATTGTTTGACCCTGTATACTCAAAAACTTCTCCTTTCTTTAATCGTTCTCCGTTAACGTATAAATCAACATACCCCTTAGCAGCACCTGATAAATAAACATTCATAGCCTTTTTACTTATTGATTCATCAGAGTAAAAAGAGCCGAATTTATCCAGAAGGGTTTTATAAACACGTGAACCTACTCCTTTATTTCTATATTCTTTTTTCAAAGGAAACGTATTTGTTACTACTGGTTTTCCCTTAGTATACATGTCGTCAGCATCAAGGGAACCGGCTTGCATTGCTGTACCATTAGACGCAACAGTATGAATAAAATAATTATCGCTACCAATAGTCTCAGTAGCGCCTAGTTGACCGTAACTACTATCAGAGAGTACCCCGTAGTGGTCAAGAAGAGTTGATAAGTGTTCGTAGTTTAAAGGTTTAGAATTTTTCTTTTGCTTGTCTTTAACTTTACTTTTACTAATATCAATAGCGTAAGTAACAAAATCGTCTTCGTTCTTAGCTATAAATATTGCTATACCATCTTTAATAGTTAAAGATAACTTTTTGTATTTGTTTTCTAACTTAGTTATTTCTTGCGCAGTCAATGACATAATTAATTACCTTTTGACTAGGTTTTGATTAAAGCGTGTCGTGTTCTTTTGGTTCTGTTTATTTACTCGATGCGGTAGTATTGAAAATTTTTCATACTTTTGAACAAGACGTGCATTAACTTCCCAACCGTGAATATTAACATTGCGATCTTTAAAATCGGTAATGCTAGTTATACGCCAGATACGTTGATTGATTAAATCAACAATCATGTCATTAACATCAACATGCAATACTTTCGGACTGATAACAATGTTTACATCACCGACGGCATCCAGTACGTTAGGGTCGCCGGTTTTTGTGAAACGTGGGTATTCCAAATAAGTAACGTCTTTTGATAAATTAATTTGAATTTCAATGTGAGTGAAAGATATTGGACCTTTCACGCGCACGTACACGGGCGCACCTGTGCAGAAAACAGAAAGGTTATTTTCATTAACTGCAACAAGGCTACCTACTGTAGCACCTGCAAGAATTTCTACGTTAAAAACTTGGCGAGAATTATCCCAAACACGTAACGCGTCGATACCTTCAATAAATTTTGGAAGGGGGATAATAAAGTCTACGTGAGCATCTAAATTCTCACCACCTTTACGGAAGGTGTTGGGCGTAGTTTGTTTGTCTACATAATACCCGTCAGTAGCCAACTGCTTATACTGAGTATCAAAAACCAAACGGTTACCTAATAAAACACTGTAGCCACCTACGAAACCACTACCGTAGCAAATTCCGCAATTTACGTTAGTTACACCGACAATGTTATTAACAATACTGGAGCCTTCATCAATAGTATCATCGTCGCCTAATAACTCAGGGTCAATGAATGAAGAGTCTGGGGCATATTCATTTGTTTCATTGTCTTCTGGTACAGAATCAATATGTGGGGTTAAATTAATTGAGTAACCCCCGTCTTCTGTAGAAGTACTAGGCTCAGAAGAATAATCGTCAACCGAAAAAAGAGAGTTAGAATTTCCTTCTACTTTTTCGTCAAACAACAAACTATTCAAGGTGTCTTCTGTAGCGTTGCCATTTTCATCGAAGGTGATATTTGTAGCAGGTTTAAATTCAACGTGACCGCCACCGCAAGTACAACGTAAACCTTGGCGAAGTCTGGAATAAACTAAGCAAGGAAAACCGTTAACGATAAAAGCATTATCGTATTTCTCTTGTTGTACTGCGGCCACGTTATTAACTACGTCAGCCGCTACTTTAGCTACTCTACTGTTTTGTGGATGCAGAGTTTTTTTACTTTGACGACGACGTAAGGACATAACATGATACCTTTTTATTTCATAGTCATTTTAATCAAGTCTTGAGCAGAAGTATTTCCGTCTTTAAATAAATCAATATTTACTTTCGGAAATTCCTTCTTAACCATTTTTAAAATGTCGCCAAGTTTTTTATCCAGTTCTTTCCATTTCTTTTGTTTTTTATCAGAACCGTCATTTTCCATGTTAGCTTGATGTTCTAACTTGGAAATACGTTCATACATGCCAAGCAATGAACTTAATCGCTTAACATTAGGCATAGTAACTTTCTTGGACGCAGGTTTTATAGACAGGTCAGTTATTTTTTTACTAGCGCCTGAGCCTAAACCAAGTTTAGCGTATTTACTGTTAGGGTGTTTCTTAATGTAGTCTTTCTGTTGTTGTTTAGTTAGCGAGTCCCACCATTTGTCAGCAGCCGCTAATACTTTAGTTGCGTTTTCTTTTTTCATTTCGTTTAGCCTCAGTCTGGTTTAACCCATTTACCGTTTTTCTGAACAAGGTGGTCAGTAATGGTAGATTTTTTATGTTCACGTAAATAAGCTTTTTGTGCAGGTACACTTAAAGAAGTAAACCAGTCATATTTGGTTTTTTCTTTTAATCTGTTTACATATTCTTTTGAAGAGCGTAAGTCATCTTCATGGTAGCGTTTGTAATCAGGATTAGTTTCCTCTTTAAGTTGCTTTTCAAAATAAGGTATACGGCGTTCAGTTTCTAACTTACTTGAATGAGAATACGCTTTTCCAACTAAGTCACTTAAATAGTCTGTGGGGTCATCATAACCAAAACTTTTTACCGTCCTTTTGAATTTGTCTAAAGCGGTAATTACTTCTTCACTCTTTTCACGGTTTAAATTATGGAGCGCCGTTTTAACCTGTGATAAAAAATCAGAACCCCAAGGTGTATACCGCGCCCATCTTTTAGGAACACCATTTTTTATGGCGAAGGTTTCCCAGCCATGTTCAAGCTTTTTCTGCTTTGCATATTTCTGTAAAGCTTTTGTGTATTTAATTATTGCAAAAATATCGGAGGCTCCATAACCCTTGCGGCTTGACTTTGCACTTGGGGCTTTTGGTTGTATACCCGGTAATTTTTGAATAGGGGTAGCTTTCTTCCTAGCGTTACGTGTTTCATGATTTTCATAAGTCAGAACAGGTATCTTATATTTCTTGGAAAAGAATGCGAGTGCAGGTAATTGACGTTGAGTGTGCTCACGGTCAGATAAAACAAGGTGGATAGCTTTAATGTATTTCTTAGCATCTTTAATAACGGGCTTCTTAGCTACTACACGGTCTTCTTGTTCGTAGTCACGTGTTTTATTGGATGGTGTGTTTCGTAGGTCTTCACCCCAATAATCAATAGACTTACCCTTAAAATTCTGCGCAAGTTTTTTACCATCAAGTTCTATAACAACGTCATTGTCACGAATATAACGAGATTCCATGTTGCGAGCAGTAGATAAGTAGTAACGACGGTTTTTATCGCCATAATTCTTTTCAGATTCTTTCGCATCTGTAGAAGACAAACGGAATTCATTATTTTTTAAAATGTCTATGACGTTAGGCGTAGTGTGAAATACCGTATCAGAAATACCTGCTGTGATTATTTTTAATTCCAACATATTTAAACTGCCAAGTCGCGGTCATAAGGGTCACGAATTTCCGGCATCTGGTCCATGACTTCATTCCAGCGGTCAAATTCAACGCGCTCCCACGGGTCTTCATGCAGGAAATTAACATAAGCGTTGTCGTTAATAACGCCGCGCTTTTTAAAGTCACGAACAGTTTTAATAGGGTCGAAGGTGATACGAACGTCATCTGGTTTAGATTTTGAATAAAGAAAATCAATAAACTCTTCACCATCGAAAAAGTAGTCTTCTTCTTTTTTGTATTTAATTACAAAAGTAACGTCACAGTTTTTTGCCATCCATTCGTCAGGGTCAACATCCACAATATCACCAGTGGTGATCGCTTCCTCTGCACCAACGAAGTGAACAGTGAAATGCAACGTCTTTTTCAGCGACATAATAAATTTAACTACGTCAGGGGCCGTGGAACTGTTCAAATAAAAATAAACAGGTACACGGTAAGAGTTACAGTACTTAATTATCTGTTGAATTTTTGCGAGGACGCTAGGTAACACTTTTCGGTAATTACCGTCCTCGAAAAATATTCCAGTCACCCCAACTCGATAAACAGCCGGTGCGGCGACTTCTTTTTTGCTGGACTTAACTTTAAGATCAATCATGGCAGGCACCGTAATTCTGTAAAGTGGAGTAACGAATAATAATTTTAATTATGGTTGGTTGACGTAATTAAAATTAGTGAATTAGGTGGAAGGTCAAATGAAGAAAAAAAGAAGTAAATACACACCTAAAAGAGTGCCAAGTTTAAGAAAAAGACAAAAAATACACGATAACAAAGTAATTAAGAAATTTGGATTTACTACTAGAATCGACCCGTATATTAACCTTGATACAAAAATAAAATATGGGTGTGGGAAGTCTGGTTGTAATAACACTTTTATGTGTACTCCAGCTACTATGCAGAGAAAAGTAAATAACTTTTGCGTAGAATGTTCATTTAGACAAATGGGGGAAAGGAACAGATTAAAGAAAGAAGATTTTTTTGCTAAATTAGAAGATGCGTTTAATGGGGATGTTGTGTGTACCCATTACGAGGCTAGCGACCGCAAGGCTAGTTTTTTATGTAATCGTTGCGGGCATACTTATGAAAGCCGCGCTAATCAAGTTATTACAAGTATGTTTGGTTGCAAACAATGTGCTGTTGACTACACGCAGAAGAATAAAAAATTACGCCGTAAAAAGTTAGTGCGGCGAGAAGACGGTAGCCTTATGTATGTAGAAGGCTACGAAAAAGAAGTTTACTTATATTTAAAAACACTGAAAGGGGTAAAGGAAAAAGATATATTTGCAACAAAATCTGGTAAGGTTCCTGTAATTCAATATAAAGAGAAAAGAAAGAACCGTAGTTATTATCCAGATTTTTTTATTAAAAGCACAAATACTATAGTGGAAGTAAAATCTAAATGGACAGCCGGGATGGCTTTAGATAATTTAAAGTATAAAGCCAAAGCTGTTATTAAAGCGGGCTTTAAGTTTCAGCTAATTATTGTAGACAACAAAATAGTGATACCTATCAGCAATAAATTTTTAGAGCACGACACAGATTATATATACGAAAAAATCCAAAGAAAAAAATGTGGTAAGCGCATAGTATACTTAGGGTTAGACCCCGGAACACAAAATTTTGCATGGTCAGTATTATCCAAAAGCGGTAGGGTAAAAAACACAGGTATGTTAAGTTCTACAATAAAGGATTTAAAAGGCGGTGTAAAAGAAAGTATGGAAACTTTCGTACACGACATTCAATTCCTGTGTGACCATTATAAAGTCACACATATAGGTATTGAAAGATTTATGACGCGAGGTAATAAAGGTGTAACCATTGAGTTGATTAATCAAATGATCGGCGGACTAATTCATTATGTTACCAGTAATCGTAAAGGTACACATATTAAGTTAATTACAGCGGCTCAATGGAAAAACAACGTTAATAAAAATCAAAGTTTAGAAGCTATATACAAGTTAGCGAATAAAACACTTACAGTCCATCAGATAGATTCCATTGGAATAGCCTCTTATATAGCAGACTTATATACGGACGAAAATCTAACAAGTAAGTTGGAAAAGGCTGTTAAAAAATTCCTAGCTAATAAAGGCGATATATAATGGAATGCCCGTTAACCAAATTGGAAATAGAGAAGTGCCCGGTTACTACTTGTATGTGGCATTGCAAGAAAGCGAAAGGTAATTGCCTTCTGAACAAAAGTGAAATTCACGAAATTGATTTAGCGAAAAGTAAAAATTTAACAGTAAGCCAAGGTTACCGAGAAACCGCTAGAGCTAAGTCAGCTATTATTTCTATTATATTTCTTGATAAATATTATAACGTTGCAGTTAAAATAAAACACAAAAAATACAAGTCTACTACTTTAAGAAAAGTAGCAAAGGCTGCTATGAAAGAATCTTTATTGAGTAAACCTTGTTTCTCATTACGTCTGTCAGATTTTATTTGGATGCTTAAACAGCAAAATTACGATAGGTTCTGTGAGGAACTAGAGGACTCTATAAAAATCCCTGCCCTGCATACGCTATTAGGGCTTAATAAAAAGACTGTAGAAAACCTACAGCATGTAATAAGCAAGAAAGAAAAAAGGAAACGGAAATAATAATTTAATTCCAGTTCCACCACAAACCAAACCCGCCAAACGAGAAGGTGATTAAATGAGTAATTCTATGGTAATTGAAAACACTGCAATCAAACTTGCTAAAGACTACGGGGATGCAACTTACCCGTATAACAGCAAGAGCCAATATTTTTACGTGATTAATACGACAAAACGTCGTGACGACTTGCGTATTACACGTGGTCGAATTTGCGTACCTGTAATGAGTGACGACGGTAGAACAGAAGTGATGGTGAATATTCCCAACACCTTTATTCCAATTAATATCGCGCAAAATGTAAGTGCTAAAGAATTGCGTCGTAACCCGCAAATTCGTAACCTGATTGCACGTGGTTTAATTACACCTATTCCTGACGACCTTGCTATTACTATCCTTAGTTCGTCAGGTGGATTAAAAGAACAGGACAGAATTTCTGCTATTGAAGACGAATTGATTCGTTCGCAAGTAGAAGCAACGCAAGCTGGTGATGATGCTACTCGAACAGAAGGGGAGCAAATTACCCGAAACGATATTAATCAAGATAGTGAGCAAGAAGAGTCTATTTCTTTCGGTGAACTTGGTTTGAAAGGAACTAAGGGAGCCAAAATTCAAGTTGAAAAGGCTAAGAAGAAAAGCAGCACGTCTAAAAAGATTAATCAACTTATGCTGCAATTGAATGAAGAGAGAAATGAAAAAGAAGTTTTGAAAACTCTCGATAGTATGAAACTTAAAGAGCGACACTACATGAGCATCCTTAAACAAGCAGATAAAAAGTTCAAGGCAGTACGTCAATACGCACTTAGTCAGTTAGCCTAATAAATTTCAGGCACAAAAAAAGGCCAGTCGGGTTTTCCCGCTGGCCTTTTTTATTGTCGTGAGTTTACGCTGTTACCAACGTCTGTAGCTTTTCTTGAAAACGCTGCGTTTTCTTTTTAGACACTCCAATAAATTCAGCGATCACTTGGAACTTATACTGAATATCATCAGGTTGCCAACAGTCATTGGTCTTCGTAGTTATTCGATTGCGCCGCAAATACGAAGTAAATTCTTCGTTAGGCAAACCAAGTACTAAGTCCAAAAACAATTTGTATTTATCCTTAATACGACTCCTGAATTTAAACACAGACAAGAACGTTAAAAGGTTATCGTTCGTATAAGACCGTGTATCACTTATGTTGTTTTCCCCACCGTTAAAGTCCAAGGAGAGGGTTTTAATCAAGTGATTAAACTCCGGGGACTTCTCACTTTCAGTTACCAGTACTGTATTTTTCTGCGTAGCGTTAGACTCAATAAAATTGTGTCCCATGTTTCGTATGATTTGGTTTGCAAAGTTTTTTGCGTGAAGTTCGGATTTTAAATTATGGAAGTCAAACAATAGCTTTTCCATCATCTGAACTTTCAGCAAGTGGCAAATGTCTTCGACAGTATGATGTGTATAAGTAAAAATAAACCGCATCTTGCGATAAACAAATTTCCGTGTTCTGACCTCTGTTATTTTCCAACAATAAACAATAAGGTCATCCAGTTCTTTATTGGTGTACACACAGTGTTGGCACCACTTAGCAAGCTGGTCTTGTTTGTACTTTGCCATTTTTGAAAAAATTCTACGATCAGTAGGTGAAATATCAAGACCACATTTACCTTTGTAGTCAATTGACCTTTGAAGCAAATACAACTTCAAGTCTCTCATTATTTTTCCATTAGAGAGAATTTCTTTTTTCAACTTAGTAATCACTTTTGTATCACAACCCAGAAGTTTGCGAACTTCTTGAGAAAACGTAGTAGTCTTAATAATACGAAAAGTGTAGTCAGTAGTTAGAAGACGTATTTTCCATTTAACGGAATCAGGTACGCTTCCATAAGAGTCCAAGCATTTTTCAAAAACAGCGTCAATGACACTCGACATAAATCCCCACTCCTTGTTTGCTTAAATCAAGACAGCTTAATGATGTAGCCTTCTGAGTTGTACGCCTCGTTAAGTTTGGGAACTCTCTTCTTACTTTTCTTTTCCCGAAGGACAGTAACTTTTTTCTTACCTTTTTTGACTTTCACTTCTTCCATTTCTTTAGGCGCTTTATCAATCGTCGGTGCGTCTATCGAATCCAAGAATCGTTGCATTTCTTCGTCTTCAACGTCTATATGCACACGACCCTTTTCGTCCATTCTCTCAGGCAGAGAAATGGAACGCCAATAATGCAAATCAAGTTTGTCTTCGTAAATTTTTCCTTTTTCGATTAGCAGTTCTGCTTTCTCACGAAAAGCATCTTTAGTTAAAACAAAATCAATAGGGAGTGAAATATAGGTCAGGTTTTTCGATTTCTGTTTTAGTTGCGACGAAATATGTGCGTAACCGTCACGAACAGTAAGAATAAAACCTTTGAAGTAATGTGTAAGAAAATCCCTGCCAAGAGACACATATACTTCTTGACCAAATCGGAAGGACGGAGCCGCCTCTTTAATACGCGATGCTTCTTTCATCAACTGAGAGACGAGCCGTAGTTGTGAAGGTGACATATCTTTTACTAAGTCACCTAGCTGTTGAACTGGTATTCTTTTGGAAACAAGTTTTTTTGCATCCGGGGAAAAACATGATGGGGCAGAAACGTTTTTATTAACGCCTAGAGTTTTGCACTTACCTTCAAACCCTTCTTTCTTTCGTCTTGAGTAGTGCTCGCAATCACCACAACGTACTGGGTTAGATGTTTTGTGTTTTACTTTTTTTGCTACGGCGGTTTTTTGCTTTGCCATGTTATTTTCCTTATGAATCCTTGTTGGTAGTTATCCGCATTGAATGGGCTAATTCAATGGCGTACTGCACTGCTTTATCTTGCGAGAAGCCTAACGACTTTGCAAGTTGCTTCAACTTTTTATTAATCCTTGGGTTAAGCGTTATTTGCAGTTTGGTTTTCTTGAATTCATGTAGTCTCCCGGTAGCTTCTAGGGATTTGTATACTTTGAAAATTATAGACGCTAATTCTACGCATCGTTCTTGCTGTAGTTGAAGTTCATAAATAAATAAAGGTTCTCCTTTCTTTATTAAAGAGGTGGCGCAACTGTGAACGTTTGTATGACAGTCTGCGCAAAGCAAAACAAGAGGGCCGTTTTCTCCACCCAAATGTCTAGGAATTATATGATGGTCTTCAAAAGATACGCTGGGATTATCAGATGGTTTGTCGCATAGCCAGCAACATTCTTTATGACCTAAACGATTTTCAACAATGAAAATATTTTTCGATACTCTTCCGTTTAGTGCCATATAAGGAACTCCCCGTGAAGGAAAGAAATGCAAAAAGGGCAATAAATTTAATTATTGCCCTACAGTCTTGCTAGTTACTTCTTTTTAGCAGGGCGACCGCGCTTTTTAGCAGACTCTGCTTTTTTCGACTTAGCTGCTTTCTCTTTCACCGGCTTTGCTTTCGCTTTTTTAGCAGGTGCTTTTTCCTTAGCCTTTTTCGTAGCTTTCGGTTTAGCAGCTTTCTTTTCTACTTTGTCTTCTGCTTTTTTAGCAGGGCGACCGCGCTTTTTCGGAGCAGTAGTTTCAGCCTTTTCTTTAGCAGGACGGCCACGCTTTTTAGGTGCGGCAGTGTCTGCTTTTGATTTCTTGGTTTTCTCTTTAATTGCCTTAGCAATTTTTTCTACCTTTTTGGTAGCTTTCTTTTCAGCCTTTTTCTTTTCGGCTTTTTTCACTTCCGCTGTTTTGGAAGTTTTCTTTTTAGTAGTTTCTTTTACTTCTTTATTTTTTGCTGGGCGTCCACGTTTTTTTGCTTCGGCTTTTTTTGCTGCTTTTGCCATTTTGGTTTTTCCTTCCGGTTAAGTGCGATCTGCCAGAGAGCGTATGCATTTCTAGCGGGAAACAGGCGGCTTGGGTATCGTCTGCTTCCCGCTAGAAACGGGGCAGACAGGGGATAGCCGCAGTGTACTACGCCCTGTCTCACGCCGTCAATAGGGTCAAAACTGATTGCTCAAATTTTGAACAGTGTTATTTAGTAACCGCAGAAACATAAGGCTCAATAAGTTCTGGTGCGTCTTCACGATAATCAGAAATTTTATAACCCGCAGGATATTTTACGGTATCGGTAATTAATTCTTCGCCGACTAAAGTAATTTTGACATTATGCCAAATACCTACAGTAGACGAAAATTTATCAATCAAGTTATTAAACCACCATCGGTTTCTTTCTGAATGTGGCGGAACACCCTGAACCAAAGTAATGTGCGGCTTATATTTATTTACTTCATCCAACTTATAAAAGTTAGGATACTTTTTATCTAATTCCGCGTTACGTTCTTCAAGGTCTGGTGAATCCAACAAAAGAATAATTGAATTCAAACCAGTAACCGGGTTTTTCCAATGTTGGGCCGTGCGAATTACCGCTTCAAAAGAATTATTCTTTTCCGGAACCAAATCTTCCATAGGTTCCTTACTACGGAAAATACTTACGTGAAGTTCTTCCGGTCGAAGTACGCTAGGAAAAGGACAGTCCAAAACAATTGCTTTCAAGAATAAATCCAAGTCACGTTTAGTAGGCTTACAAATAAGCATACCCTTCGGAACTGTTTTAACGGTAACGCCGCTACTCGGTGTGGTGCTCATAAATACCTCACTTGAAAATATCCCAAGTTCTTACATGCAACGGGGTATTGTTATTTACGCGGCTGAAATTATTAATGTCTTTTTGTGGCATAACCCAAATGACAGAATAATTAGCACCATCCATTACGATGTGCGCAATTTTCTGATTTACCATAGAGATTTTTTCATTCGGGTTAGCTTTATTAAACGAATTAATAAAGCTGGTGTTATCGTCAGTCAAAGTACTAGACGAATGTTTTCTATCCATATCTGCTTTCTTCGCATTGTAATGGATAATCACCAATTGGTCTTCCAACACAAGAGAGTTAGCAGCACGTTTTACTGGGATACCCGCGTCTTTAAAATGCTTTGGTACAAGACCGCTACCAATAACAATAATAGGGGCGCGAGCAAAAGCCATACCACTTGCAGACTTCTTGGCCTTTTTCACAGCCTTATAAAGAGGCTGTGATTTTTCTCGGAAAGCGGAAAACATATCCGCGTTCTTTTCGTTTTCCAATTCTTGTTTTAGGATTTTATCAATTTCAAGAAAATCCATAGACGCTGCTGTAACTTTTTCAGTTACTTTAGCTTGAATTGAATTTTCTTTATCTGAGTTAGCTTTGTCTTCTTTCAAGATTTCCACATAAGCTTTAATGGCTTTCTTCACTTTGCTACGAACTTTTTTATTCGCTTTTCTCAAAGTAGCCATTTCCAAGTCACCGGCAGACTGCATATTATGCAATTTTTCCAGCGAACCTAATTCATTGGTAAGGCGAGTAAAAATAGCGCGTGATTGACCTTTTGTTTTTGACGCCAGTTCATCGGCCAGAACCGAAGCTTTTACCGTAGATGTATAGGAAGAGTCAAAGTCTTTTGATTTTCGGATTTGACGACTGTGCTTATCCAGAGACTTTACTTTCTTCAAAATCTTGTTAGCCATTTAATAGTCCTCAATTAAGTTCTTAATAAAGTCTGTATTACTGATAACACTTTACAGTTTTGGTTACAACGAAGGTGTTATTAAAATTAGCGAAAATAAATACAGTTATCTATTTTCATATTTCCTTCCATCATTGGGGTCGTATTTTCTTTTGGGAATTTGCCGTGCCATTTACCTGTAAATTTCTCGAAGCGTTTCCCGCCTTTAAAATGTAAGGGTGCACATTCAGAGCAAAGAGCCTTACCTAAGATTTCAGGTGGCCATAAGTCTTTATTATTTCTCGACCAGTATAAACCTAGCGCAGTATTTTCTATACAGTCGCAATTATCACAAACGAATAAACCAATAATTAGTTAACCCCTTTGGCCAATACGCTATAGCCCATAAGCTGTAAATAAAAATGACGAATTAAAAAACGCCAGCTTCGAGAGTCACCAAAATTAACTATCATCTGTACATAAGTGTGCTCAGTAGTACGCAAAGAAATTTGCATACTTATTTCTTGAACGTGATGTTTGGTATCGTTAACTACAACGTATTTAGTTACCGGGTCTACAGGTATACTTTGTATTTCATTTAACACTTCGTGTAACGATTTAGGGGAGTCATTTTTATTTACATCAATTCTTAGAAGATCAGCAAAATAATGTTTGTGATAGTAGACTTGAATTACTAAAGCTTCAAAGTCTTGCATAAAAATCCCTTTTGATTAGGTTCCCGGTAGACGTAGTACAGTAGCGAATCCTAGTTTAACGTCTTTAAGTTTCGGACGGACGCTAGTGCTTGTAACGAGTTGCCTCTCCTACATTTTCTATACCGGGCGGATTGAACTCTAGATTTTTTTGT
>Ga0265293_10000647_pt1 | contig 81237 bp, 60 predicted proteins | sample Munlanlewell138R_FD_192505 | JGI IMG/M metagenome (GOLD analysis project Ga0265293, IMG submission 192505) | Leachate microbial communities from a municipal landfill in Southern Ontario, Canada - Leachate well 138R | ecosystem: Engineered > Solid waste > Landfill > Unclassified | place: Canada... | reverse complement strand
ACTTCCATCGGGTCTATTCGGACAAGACGGATCGGGCCACGGGCATCGTGTGCGATCAAACCATCGCGCTGGACGGGCCCAACACCCGGCACGACTACCCCGAGCACCTGCGCCGGGTGCGCTTCAAGGAACCTGACACCGGCAAAACCCTGGTCTTCCTCACCAATCAGATGACCTTGCCCGGCACCACGATCTGCGCGCTCTACAAGAACCGCTGGCAGGTGGAACTGTTCTTCAAGTGGATCAAGCAGCACCTGCGGATCAAACGCTTCTTCGGCACCTCGGAGAACGCGGTCAAGACCCAGATCTGGATCGCGGTGGCGGTCTACGTGTTGGTGGCCATCGTCAGGAAGTGGCTGCAAATCGAGGCCTCGCTCTACACTTTGCTACAGATCCTGTCGGTCACACTGTTCGAGAAAATGGCTTTGCAGCAGGCTTTCCTGGGCGGCGACTACAGTTCCGATGATGACGGCGGTGTCAACCAGTTGAATTTTCAGGGGTTTTAGACCGGACAGTAGTGAAATATAATGCTAGTTGATTGGTCTATCCTTCAGTCATAAAAATTACTTGCTAGGTGCAGACCCCATTTCCAGATCGCGCCCCAAGCCAAAAATGATCGATGGCAGAGCGACAGGGGGGGCTTCTTCGGCCGGAGAGCACCTGTCTGCTTCGCTTTCAGCGGCTCATCGGCTGAAGGATGGGGTAATAATATGAATGTTATTCATGGAGAGTATTCCGTTGCAGTAGTGAGCAACTAGGTGAACCCTGATCAAGCCTCATCATGTCATTCAGGTTAAGGCCGCAATGAAAAATTATTAAGAGGTTCTACTCAGGGGCTGCGAGCTGCGAGCAAATTATGCTGAGTCTATTGATAAGCCCATGATCAAAGGCCCCATTGCCCAAAACACCCTCCGAACCAGTCTGGTGTTTGGTGTTCGTCTACTGTTGCAAGCGGGGGCGCTTGTCGTGCTTGCGCGCGTGCTTGGCGCAGGTGGATTTGGTGCTTATGTGGCATTGGGGGCGTTGGCGGTTGTTTTGGGGACGTTGGCCAGTTTCGGTACGCACTTGGTATTGCTTCGCAATATCTCCCGTGATCCGTCCGCACGGGATGAATCGTTGCAGCTGGCCTTGGGTACGAGCGCTCTGTGCGGCAGCCTTTTGCTTGTGGTGTATATCCTGCTCAGTGTCTTCTGGTTGCGATTGCCTGAGGTGGGTTTTGGGGTGATTGTATGTATAGGGGTTTCTGAGTTGCTACTCCAACCTGTGCTCATAATTGCTGCAATGGAACGCCAGGGGCGAGGTGAGATTGCTTGCTCCCAGCACCTTTTCAATCTTCCGCTTGCGTTTCGACTCATTGCCGCACTATTGGTTGGCTGGCTGGCATCGACAGAACTTCTTTCTTTTTTTGCAATAGGCCATCTGTTGGCGGCTGGACTCGCATTGGTTATTGCGGTCTCCATGGCGCCTGCTAAGTGGCCGCCACCGTGGTGCTGGCGAACGCCGAGTTCTGCGGAATGGTGTGATGCCAGTGGGTACGCATTCACCAGCGTCAGCGCAAGCGGTGTGGCTGAATTTGACAAGATGCTTGCCGGCAAGTTGCTGACTGCGGGTGCGGCAGGTGCCTATGTGGCTGCTTCCAGAGTGATAGGTGGCCTGATCCTGCCTGTGCTGGCGATGATTGTCTCGGCCATGCCGCGCTTGTTCAGGGAGGCACGCAACAATGCTCGTCCGCTGCATGGTTGGATACTTGCTTGCTCAGCAGGGTATGGGGTGGCGGCTGGAGCAGGTATCTGGCTATTGTCGCCCTGGCTGCCTTTGCTGTTTGGCGACGGCTACGCAGGCATGGGCGATGTAGTGCGATGGTTGGCCTGGGCGGTGCCAGGGATCAGCCTGCGTGCTGCGGCCTCCAATGTGCTGACCACACTCGACAGACCATGGGCACGGGTGTGCGCAGAAATGGCAGGGTGGCTGGTGTTGGTTATTCTAGCGTGGCGTCTTATGCCAACATTGGGGTGGCGAGGGTTGGCGCTTGCACTTGTTTCTACGGAGTGGCTGTTGGCATGCAGCACATGGGCAATTGTCTGGTCTAGCGGGGAGAAAAGCCTGAGGAAGGTCTGAGCAAGTCTTCATGTCATTCCAGAAAAAGCTGGAATCCATTCTAAATCAGCATCATGGACTTGGAGGTTGAGAGTAAGAATCCCAGATTTCGCTGGGATGACGCCTTGCCCCGAGCGTTTGAAGCCTGACAGCCAAGCGCTGGTAAATATGTCTGTGCCGATACCTGTTCGGATAGTGGGAAACCGGATTACAGATTCCGAACTCATTCGAGGGGCGGCTCCAGCCGGTACATGAGAGTGGGGATGATGGGCTTGAGGGGGTGCAGCAGGGCATCGGGGATGCGGCGCAGGAAGCGTGTACTCCAATGCTGAGGCCTTTCGATTTCAAAGGTTTCCTGCAAGCCTTCTATGCACAGGTTTCGGTAGCGCATGCCTGAATGATCCAGCATGACTTCCAGTTCATGCAGTTGCAGTGGCTCGCAGTCATAGAAATCGCCCTTGCCGCGCCAACGCAGATAGGGGGTGCGCCAGCGGTGCGGCAGCCAGCTCAGGAATTTCAGCCGGTAATGCGGCTCGGTCAGCATCCAGCGGTTCGGAACGGCAAGATAGCCGACGCCATCGGGGTTGAGTACACGCCGGATTTCGGCCAGGTGATGCATCTGTGCCTCGGCGTCGCCGACATGCTCGATCACGTGGTTGCTGATGACTACATCAAAACTGGTATCCGCGAACGGTAGTTCGACGCCTTCGACCTGTTGGAACGCATAGCCATCATGCAGCTGTCGGTTGTCACAAACATCCACGGCAGCGACATCACAACGCAATTTTGCGTGATGAGCAAACCAGTGCGCGATGCCGCCCGAACCTGTGCCGATTTCCAATAGTCGCAGTGGCTGCTTGCGTGAGGACAGTGCCAGAAGGCGAGCAATTTTTTCTGCTTTCCAGGCGCGTGATGGTAGATCGAGGACGGCGTGCGGCTGGCGGATTTCATTGTGCATGGTGGATTCCGTTCTCCCGCTTGGGATGGATCTGCACCAACAGGTCCGTAGGGAAGTGGGGTTTCTCAGGGGCATTGTGCATGGTGTTAGCTTCGGCTATCACCAACGGTCAGCGCATTTGTCATGTGCTGGCCAAAAGTAGGCCATGCGAAGTTTGTGGCGAAGACGGTTGCGCCTGTTCTCCATGTATCTTCGCTATTGGACAACACCCGCAACACCGATCCAGCCAAGGCTGCGTAGTCCCCATTCGGGATCAGGTAGCCGGATTGGCCTTCGGCCACCGCATCAACAATGCCTCCCGTGGCAAATGCCACCGTCGGCAGGCCATGCGCAGCGGCTTCAATGGCCACCATGCCGAAGCCTTCCGGGTCATAGGGGATGTGCCGCACCGGGAAAACATGCACGTCGGAGGACTCATAGACGGTAGCCAGCGCAATCGGGTCGGTGATGACGCCGAGAAATCTCAGGTGATCCTGAATACCGCGAGCCCGGGCAGCCTCTTCGATGCTTTCCCGGCTCTGGATGCCAGCGCCCAGCGAGTTTCTGGGGGCTTCACCCACGACGACCAGCACGCAGTCGGGTTCTTGCTGGACGATGGCGGGCAGGGCCAGTTCGACGAATTCCCGCAGGCCTTTGCGAGTGGTCAGGCGCCCGACGGAAAGGAGAATCTTCTTGCCTTCCAGCCCGTGCCGCTGCTTGAAAGCCGCGATGGCTTCGGCGGGCTGGGGTTGCTCGGGCAAGGTCACGCCAGGGTGGATGATGCTGATGCGGTTTTCAGCCACGCCTGCGTTCAAGGCCAGTTGCCGGGTAGGCGTGCTGTTGACGAGGACGTGATCGAGCCTCTTGAAGCTGGTGGCCCACAGGCTCTGGTAGATGCGACTGGGTGCCGTGATGTCGAAGCCGTGCAGATACACGGCGGAGCGGGCGCGACACAGCTTGCTGGCGAGCCATGCAATGGGGGCAGTCAGGCCGCTTCCGGCCAATATCACGTCAGGTCGCCAGCGCAAGGCCAGCCAAAACGCCTTGAGCGTGGTGACCAGCAGGAACAGCGGTAATGGTTTGAGTGGGGCTTCGGTAAGGCTGACGTGTTCCGGCTTGAGCGCACGCGAACCCTTGGGGCCGATGATCTTGACTTCGGCCTGCCTGCTCAACTCATCGGCGATATGCCAGTTCAGCCGCTCCATGCCGCCTACCAGTGGTGGCAGGTTGCGGGTGATGTGGAGGATGCGGGGGCGGTTGGAATTATTCATTCATGCGTCTGTGCTGGCGCGTTCACCACACGAGCTCGACATTGAACTGTTGCAGGCCCACATCACGGCTGACGAGCGGGATCTTCTCCGTCTCAGATTGCGCTGCCAGCATCCGGTCGAACGAGTCGGCATGGTCCTGTGGATAGCTGCCCGATCGCAGTGCGTGGGAGTGGCTGATGGCCAGCATTCGCGCATCGAGGCGGCGTATCACGTCGCCGAAGTCGGCGAGGATGGGTTTGGCATCAGGCAGACGCCCGAGGCGGTACTTGGTGGCGATCTCCCAGGCGGATGCGGCGCTGACGATCAATTCCGTGTCGGGAGATTCCAGCAGTCGGCGTACTTTTTTCGACAGCTTGTCTGGCTGCATGACGGCCCACAGGAAGGCGTGCGTATCCAGCAGCAGCTTCATTTTCCTTCCCAGGCATCCAGTTCGGCTTGCGGCAGTGGCTCGAAAAACTCCGGCCCTACCTCGCCTGGGAGGAATCCCAGGGTGCGCTTGGCTGGGGGCTTGAGCGGAACCAGCCGGGCATAGGGCTTGCCGGCTTTGTACAGCACGATTTCCTCGCCGGCGTGGGCCTTGTCCAGCAAGCGGGAGAGCTGCGTTTTGGCTTCGTGTACGTTGATGATCTGGCTCATGTCTGCAAGTTAGTCTTGCGGGTTGGTCAAGTCAACGTGAGCTTGGCCTCAGCCATCGCGCTTGTAGGTCAGGTTGGTGATCTGTTCGGAAATCAGGCCGATCAGGAAAATGATGACCGAGGCGCTGAACAGCAGGGTGCTCATGTTGGTGAGGCGACCCATGGTGGCGAAAGTGTAGGTGTAGTAGCCCAGGCCGGTGAGGAAGAAGGCGAGGGCGGTTGGCGCGAACAGCTTCAGCGGCGCATACAGGGTCGCGATCTTGAAGATGATCAGCAGGAAGCGGATGCCGTCTTTCAGTGGCCGGATATGGCTGGCGTTACCGACGCGTTTAGCTACGTCGATGGGCACATAGGCCACAGGATAGGCGCTGCGGAAAAAGGCCATGGTGCTGGTGGTGGGATAGGAAAACCCGTTCGGCAACAAATGCAGGAACTCGCGGAAACGCTCGGCACGCACGGCACGGAAACCGGAGGTGAGGTCTTCCACCTTGTGGCCGGTCATGTGGCTTGCCAGCCAGTTGTAGAGGCCGTTGGCCAGGCCGCGATGAAAGTTCGCCTGGCCGCTGCCATCGCGTGCGCCGACCACCATGTCGTAGCCCTCATCGAGCTTGGTGAGCAGGGTCGGGATATCGGCCGGGTTGTGCTGGCCATCGGCATCCATGAATACGAGGATTTCACCCTTGGCGGCACGCGCACCACGTTTGATCGCTGCGCCGTTGCCCATGGAGTAAGGCGAAGACAGCACCTTGGCGCCGTGTTCCAGCGCGATGCGGGCGGTCTCGTCGGTGGAGCCGTCATCGACCACGATCACTTCGGCGTTGGGCAACTGCTCGAAGATCGCCGGTAGCGTCTTGGCAAGGCCGGTGGCCTCGTTCTTGGCGGGCAGGACGATGCTGATTTGCACCGCAGGTTCCCCTTGCATGATGAGGGGGCATTGTGGCTGATGGGCTCCGGAACGGGTAGTGGCTTGTTGCAGGGTGGTGCGTTGTGATGCCGTGGGTGCATGTGGATGTTGGAGTCTGATGGATGGATGGTTTGATGGCTGATCGGGTTCGTGCATTTCTTGTTCACTTGGCCTGCTCGGCAGCGGTTGCACTCACGCTGGCCGGGCTGGTGTTTGGCGTGTGGTATCCGGTGCCACTGGACATGGCGGTGGGCGTTCGGGAGATCTTCCTCATCGTGTTGTGTGTGGACGCCACGCTTGGTCCGCTGATCACCTTGGTCATCTATCGCAAGGGCAAGAAGGGGTTGGCGATGGACTTGGCCATCGTTGTGATCCTGCAGGTTGCGGCCTTGCTCTACGGCGTGTGTGTGGTGGCAGAAGGGCGACCGGTGTGGATTGTGTTCAACGTCGACAGGTTTGACGTAGCGCAAGCCACGGAGATCAGTGCTGTGAACAGAGATCGAGCTGCATCTGAATACCAGGGTCTTTCCTGGACTGGTCCGAAATGGGTAGGTGCCGATATCCCGGAAGACCCGGCGGAGCGGACCGATTTGATGTTCAATGCTGCCTCAGGTGGCGCAGATTTACCCCATCGCCCGGATCTTTATCGACCGTTGTCACTCTTCAGCGATGCCATGCGGACACGCAGCAAACCGATGGAAGAACTGCGTGCGTTCAACAATGAGCACAACGTCGCTCGCGTGATGAAGCAATGGCCAGCTGCCACTTCGTGGCTCCCTTTATCCGCCCGTAATCAGGACATGACGGTGTTGCTTGATGGCGAACAGCAAGTGGTGGCGGTGGTGGATTTGAGGCCGTGGGCGGAGTGAGGCAGGCGAGCTTTTTTGATCAGTCGTGATCTTTGTGGAACGGGTGTGGTCAAGGGTGGTCGCGCCCATCTGCGATGTGCGCTCCTACAGAAAGTGGTGGGTTGCAGTGGGTCGGTTCCCACAGGTGCCGATTGGTTTTTGTGTGGGAGCGGCGTTGGCTGCGATGTGGCTTTCGCTGTAATGCCTGGCATCTGATCGCGGGCAAGCCCGCTCCTACGAAGGCGGGTATTCCGCAACCCAATCAGCAGGGGTTGGCCAAAGAAAGCCACGTTCGCTGTGCCGGCCAGGCAGCGCAGGGTTGCGGATGAGGCGATCGTTTGACAGTGCGGCGCTCTTGCTCCATCGTGACCAGACCAGACTTGGTCAGAACGGGGTGTCTCATGTCATCGGTCAACATGCTTGAAGCCAAGACGCATCTTTCGCGGTTGGTGGAAGCGATTGAACAAGGTACGCAGCGGGAAATCATCATTGCGCGAAATGGGCGCAAGGTCGCCCGTCTGGTTCCGCTGGAACAGACAGAATCGTCGCGTCGGATCGGTGTTGCCAAGGGCAAGTTCGTGCTGCCGGACGACATTGATGCGGATAACGATGTCATCACGAAGCTGTTCGCCGGGGATGAGGTGTGAATCTGCTGCTCGATACGCATATTGCGTTGTGGGCAATTACCGACGACCCCAGATTGAGCGATGCCGCGCGTGAGTTGATCCTGGCGCCGGAGGCCATCGTATGGGTGAGCGTGGCCAGCGTGTGGGAGATCAGCATCAAGCATGCGCTGGGGCGTGGCAGCATGCCGGTGTCGGGTGGCGAGGCGCGGGCTTTTTTCCGGGAGGCGGGTTACCGCCTGCTCGATATCCGGGCAGAACACGCTGTTGCGGTCGAGCAGTTGCCCCCGTTGCACGCTGATCCTTTTGACCGCCTGTTGGTGGCACAGGCCACGGTGGAGCCGATGCGTTTGTTGACACATGATCGCCAAGTGGTCGCCTACGGTGGAACTGTTGTGGCGGTGTGACCCGTGCAGATTGCGGCCTTGCTCTACGGCGTGTATGTGGTGGCAGAGGGGCGGCCGGTCAGCTCGAACGTATGCGCCGGGCTGACGCTCAGGTAAAGCCAGAACCTCAACCGGTCAGTTCGGGTACGTCGAAATAGATGTCGGCAAGTTTCGGCTGCACGTCAAGGCAGCGCAGGGGCACGGTGTCTTCGGCCTCGGTGAGGTGGTAGTGGTGCCAGCGGCCATCGTCGCCGCGCTGGTACAGGTCGGCTTGCAGGCGGTCCTGGCGCAGCATCAGGTATTCGCGCAGGCTGGGGAGCAGGTGGTAGGCGAGGAGCTTTTCGCGGCTGTCGATGGTTTCGGTGCTGGGAGAGAGGACTTCGACGAGGAGGCAGGGGTAGGCTGTATATGCCGGGTCGCGGTCCGCCGGGTCGCAGCTGAGCACGAGGTCTGGATAGTAGAACCAGCTGTCGCCTTCGTGATCGATGCGTACCTTCATGGCGACGATGAAGAGTTGGCAGCCCTTGCTGCGCGCGTGTGGCAACAGGGTTGCGTACAGTGCTCCGGTAAGCAGTCCATGCCTGCGTGATGCCCCGCCCATCGCCACGACCTGACCGACACGGTATTCATGCTTGCCTTCAGTCCGCTCTTCCAGTTGCAGGTACTGCTGGACGCTGATGGGTTCCTGGTGGGTCATCGGAGTGGTGTCCACGGTGGTTTCCCGGTTCCACGGCAGTCTAGCGTGCGATCTGTATGGGTGTTGTCAGGTGGATCCGGCGCGGCTGGATTGTCTTCGCGCGTGGGCATCTGATCGTGGGCAAGCCCGCTCCTACGAAAACGGTGGGTTGCGGGCCACGTGGCTCACACAAATTGTTACAGAAGGTTTCCTTCACGCTTCCGAGCGATTACCGTGATCCGGCGGCCCTGCCGCGGCCGGGCGGTGTGGTGTCCGGTCTTTGCCTGTCATTCGTAGGGAGTTGCAACTGATGAATCCAACCTCGAAGAACCTGAAGCTGTTGGGGGCCGGGCTGCTCGGCACGGCGATGCTGCTGGCCGGTGGCTGCACCAATTACGTGAAGCGTACCGATCTGGATGCGGCGTTGGCCGAGCTGCGCGCGAGGGATAACGCGATCGAGCAGAAGGCCGATGCCAATGCGTCGGCGCTGGCAAGCCTGCGGCAGGAGCTTTCCGAGCGCTTTGCCCAGTACGACAAGGCCATTGCCGAGGCCCAGGGCAAGCTGCGGATCGATGCGATGGCCCATTTCGATTACGACTCGACCACGCTGCGTGACGAGGACAAGCCGGCGCTGGAAGACTTCGCCCGCGTGATCCGCGATCACCATCCGGGCAGCCTGGTCACGGTGGAAGGCTTCACCGATCCGGCCGGCAGCAGCGGCTACAACCAGCGCCTGGGCAAGGCCCGCGCCGAGGCCGTGCGTGAGCATCTGGTGGCCAATGGCCTGGCCGCCGATTCCGTGCGCGCGGTGAGCTATGGCGAGGCGGCCAACCGTCTGGTGGCGCCGGGTGCCTGGGGTGATGCGGGCACGGCCAACCGCCGCGTGACGCTGGTGGTGGACCGCGTCGGTAGTTGAACGGGATTGCCGGGCGTCAGGTGATGCCCGGCAATTCATCGGGTTTTTGTTGAGCGGGCCGGTGTCCCGATGTTGGATCCGCGTCGGATCCGCTGCGCTTGATCCGACCTGCGGGGTTTGATCGGTGGAATCTTCGCGGTGGGGGCTGCGTGCTATCTTCGCTGGACGATGAACGCCATGTCTGCCACGTCCGGGCCATTGCCGCTGCGCGAGTTGCGGGAGGTGTTCGCGCGCCATCCTGAAATCAGACAGGCACTGGTGTTCGGCTCGGTGGCAGCAGGTTCCGCCGATGCGGGGAGTGATCTGGATATCGCGGTGGAGGCCGATGCGCCGCTTGATGCGATGTCGAAGATGCAGTTGATCGAAGAACTGGCCGTCGCCATCGGGCGGCCGGTGGATCTGATCGACCTGAAAGCCGCCGGCGGCCCTGTGCTGGGGCAGATTCTGGCGCACGGTAGGCGGGTTCTTGGCAGTAATGCAGACCATGCTGCACTGATGAGCCGGCATCTTTTCGATGCAGAGGACTTCCAGCCCTACATCAGACGGATGCTGGGTGAGAGGCGGCGGGCGTGGACAGGTTGATCGTTGAGCGCAAGCTGGATTCGCTTCAGCGCTGCATCCGGCGAATTCGCGACAAACGGCCGGATAGCGTCGAGGCGCTGGCAGCGGATGTCGATCTGCAGGATGTTCTGGTTCTGAATCTCAGCCGTACGGTGCAGGTGTGTGTGGACTTGGCCGCGCACCTGATCGCCGGCCTTTCCCTGGCGCCGCCCAATACCATGGGCGAGGCTTTTGACCGCCTGGTTCAGGGTGAGTTGTTGGATGCCGCGCTTGCGGTACGGATGAAGAAGGCCGTCGGATTTCGCAATATTGCGGTGCATGCCTACGACACGATCGATTGGGCGATCACCTTCGCCATTGCCACCCGCCATTTGCAGGACTTCGAGGATTTCGCGCGCGTCGTCGTGCGGTGGCTGGACGGGGATAAGGCGTCCTGATTCCTGAAATCGGGCCTGAAGCAGAGTGGTGCCGGATCCGTTGCGCTTGATCCGACCTGCGGTCTGGTGCGCAGCTGCATGGGTTGGTGGTGAGCGCATGCGGACCCCAACAGCGGAAGGTGGGGCGGCTCAATGTGCCGTGGCTGTGGGGATGTGGGTGGCGGTGATATGTGGTGGCCGCGGTTCGCGCTGCTCGCCACGACCTATGGGATTGAAGGTGGTGACGTTGGGTGCGGATGTGCTGGATCCGCTGCGCTTGATCCGACCTGCGGGCTGCTGTGGGCGACTTGCCTGGTTGCTTGTGCCAGGTAGTGGGTGTGCAGGCGGGTGACGATGGTGTCCAGGGCGTCGATCGGGCCGTCGTTGGTAATGATGTCGTGGGCGATGGCGCGGCGGGTGGCGCGGTCGGTCTGGGCGTCGAGCATGCGTTCGGCGGTGGCTGCGTCCATGCCGTCGCGGCGCATCGCGCGTTCGATCTGCACGACGCGCGGGACATCCACCACGAGGATGCGGTCGAGCCAGCTGTAGCGCTGGATGGATTCGGCCAGCAGCGGGATCGCCAGCATCACGCAGGTCGGGCCGGGCTTGTGTGCCAATGCGTGCAGGCGGGTGTGCACGCGCGGGTGCAGGATGGCGTTGAGGCGTTCGCGCGCGGCGGCATCGTTGAACACCACGGCGCGCAGTGCGGCGCGGTCCAGGCGTTCGGCGGCGTCGAGCATCTGCGGGCCGAATTCGGCCACGATCGCGGCCAGCGCCGGTTCGCCCGGCTCCACCAGTTGACGCGCCACGATGTCGGCATCGAATACCGGCACGCCACGTTCTGAAAAGCGCGCCGTCACCGCCGATTTGCCCGAGCCGATGCCGCCGGTGATGCCGATGATGAAGGGTGTTGCCACAGTTGCTCCGGGGAAAATGGTGCGGGCACAGGATAGCGGTGGTTGGGCGGGCGTGGTGAGCAAAGCAAGGCCGGGTTTCGCGTGGGGCGGTCCTGGTGGTGAGGGGTTTGTCTGCCGGGTCCGGCATCTAATCGCGGGCAAGGTCGCCCCACAAGAGCGCTGGCATCTGATCTCGGACGAAAGTGCTTCCACAGAAGCAGGGGCTTTTGTGGGAGCGGCCTTGGCCGCGATGGGGCTTTCCCGACGACGCCCAGTCCGCATAGGTCGGGATGAGCGTAGCGATGCCCGACAGCTGGATATCCGGTGGCGCCGTATCCGGCCCGTTGTCGGGTAGCACATGCCGGCGTTCCGGTGTTGGGGTTCGCTTCGCTCACCGCCAACCTATGACCGCGATAAGACTTCCGGAAGGAGTTCCGTTTTCGTGTGATTCAGCGCGCGGATTTATTGCTACCATTCCACCCAGGGGTTCCGGTTGTTCAGCGTATGGGCGTGCGCCATGGGGGCGCATGCCGGCCGGCCTCATGTTTGGGGAGATGGCTGTGAAATACGCTTCGGAACGGTCCTGGATGGGGCCGAAGTTGACGACCATTGCGTCCTGCGTGGTTGTGGGTCTGGGCATGACGGTGGCCACGCCGGTAGGTTCGGCAGGGACATATCTGGGCGCGCGCGCTTCCAATACGCAGCGCAACCAGCCGGTACGCGATGCGCAATGGGAAGCGCGGCAACAGCGCCAGGAGCGTCGCATCCAGGCGCGGCGTTCTGCGCAGCGGGCAGGTGCTGGCAACCCGATGGTCGGGCCTCCGGCGCGGCCGGCGGCCACCATCGCCGTCACCAACTGCGACGACAGCGGTCCCGGCAGCCTGCGCCAGGCACTGCTGGATGCTGTGCCCGATGATGTGATCGATCTGACCGCGCTTACCTGCAGCACGATCACGCTGGCTTCGGGGGCACTGACCAGCTCCGGGAATCTGGAATTGCAGGGTCCGGGGCGGGACCAGCTGACCATCGATGGTGATGCCAACGATCAGGTGCTGAGGCATCAAGGTGGGACCCTGGGCATCAGCGGCGTCACTGTTGCCAACGGCAGGTCGGACAATGGTTACGGGGGCTGCATTTCCGTCTACGGCAGTATTTCGCTGGTTGACAGCACCGTCACCGGCTGCGTTGCCGGTGACGGGAGCAATGCCTACGCATACGGTGGCGGTCTGGATGTGTACGGCCCGGGCGACTCCGGCCATGTGGAACTGATCAACAGTATTGTTACCGGCAATTCCGCAACCAGTACCGCCAATGCCTTTGAGGATTACGGTTACACTTATACGTACGGCCGGTCCCGCGGCGGTGGCGTGTATGCCTCGGGCCAGGTCTCTGTGAAATATGGCAGCCAAGTCACCGGTAATACCGCTACTGCTATTGACGGCGGCAATGCGCGCGGCGGCGGCATTTTCTCGCAGCGGGGAGTGGCGGTTTTTATGGGGTCGGAGGTTTCCGGGAACCAGGTGCAGGCTCTGGGTGAAAGCGCTTATGGCGACCGCGGCACTGCCTATGGCGGAGGATTCCATTCAAACGGATCGATGAATTATGTCCTGCTGAGCACGATCAGCGGCAATACCGCGTACTCCGAGCGTGCCTGGAGCTATGGGGGCGGTATCAATATCGGTGATGATTTCGGCGCTCAATACGGTGGGGTAGCGCTGTATGCGTCCACTGTCAGCGGGAATGTCACGCGATCGGATTGTGACGATTGCTTCATTCAGGGTGGTGGTGTGAATGCTTTCGGTGTTGTGTATGCAATGTACAGCACGATCAATGACAACAGCGTTCTTTCGAGAGTTGATTCAGGCGGAGTAGCGAGGGGGGGAGGTATTTCGGTACTGAACTTCTACTCTGATTCTGGTGGTGTTGGTTCCCTTGAATTGCGAAACAGCACGATTTCCAGCAACAGTGCGATCGGTGGGACGTTCGGATCCGGGTATGGTACGGGTGGTGGGGTTGTTGCGTTGAATTCCGTCACCAACATCTTCAATTCGACCATTACATTGAACACGAGCTCCCATAATGGAGGTGGTGTCTCTGCATGGCCGATGAGCTCAGACACACCCGGAGTCCCCCTGGAGCAGCATCTGGTCAGCAGCATCATTTCCAACAACTCCGCGCCGCAGGACCCGGATATGTATGGGGCACAAGGCAGCTATTATCCGGTGCACTTCACCGGCAGCCATAACCTGGTGACCGTGGCAGGTTCGTCCGTGGTATTGCCGGTGGATACAATCAACATAGACCCGCAGTTGCAGCCGCTGGCGATGAATGGCGGCCCGACGGCGACGCATGCGTTGCTGGAAAGCAGCCCGGCGATTGATGCCGGCAGCAATCCCGAAGATGCTGGTGCCGATCAGCGCACAGGCCCGTTTGTCCGTGTGTGGGGAGCGGCGGCGGATATTGGTGCGTTCGAGTTGCAGCCGGATCCATATCCGATCTTCAGCGACGGATTCGAGGGTTCTGATTAGCCCCATCTCCCGGACTGCATTAGGTCGGGCTGAGCATCGCGATGCCCGACAGCTGGATTCCGCTGGCACCGTATCCGATCCGTTGTCGGGTAGCACATGCCGGCGTTCCGGTGTTGGGGTTCCCCCGGATCAGGTCCGGGGTCACCGCCAACCTATGATCGCGGTGATGCTTCCGTGGAGGGCTTGGCTGCGATGGGGTTCCCCCGGCGGTGGTGCGGAATCGGCTTATTTCAGCCGATCCGCCTGTTCGGTGAGGCTGGCCAGTTGCGTGGTCCAGTCGGCCAGGCGTTGGCGTTCCTGTTCGACCACGGCGGCGGGCACCTTGTCGGTGAATTTGGCGAGTTTGGTTTCGCTTTTTTCCTTTTCCGCTGTGACGCGGGCGATCTCTTTGGCGAGGCGGGCGCGTTCGGCGTCCAGGTCGATCAGGCCTTCGAGCGGGATCAGCAGGCGCATTTCGCCCAGCACCGCCGAGGCGCAGGCCGGTGGTTCGCCGACGAGGGTGTCGATGCGCTCAAGGCGTGCGAGGAAGCGCAGCGAATCGGCGAATTGCGCCAGCCGCGCGGCATCGTTGCTGTCGCCGCCGCCCACCAGCAGCGGCACGCGGCGCGATGGGGAAATACCCAGCGTGCTGCGCACCGAACGCAGTTTCTGGATGGCGTCCTTGAGCCAATCGACGGCGGCGATGTCATCGTCGCTGCCGGTCAGCGCGAACGGTTCGGGCCAGCGCTGGCGCATGATGGAATCGGCCTCGATGCCAAGGCGCGGCGCGACATGGCTCCAGATTTCGTCGGTGACGAACGGGATCAGCGGGTGCAGCAGGCGCAAGGTTGCTTCCAGCACGGTGAGCAGGGTGTGGCGCACCGAGGCGACGGCCTCCGGCGTGACGTTGCTGCCGGCTTCCGGATTCAGGAAGGGCTTGGACAGCTCGATCGACCAGTCGCAGAACTCGTTCCAGACGAACTCGTACAGCGCCTGCGCGACCAGATCAAAGCGATAGGCGGCGAACTGTGCATCGACTTCGCCCAGCACCGCGTCGAAGCGCGCCAGCAGGGCGCGTTCGAAGGCGGCCATCGGCCATTCGGCAGGGCGCTGGATGACGCCGGTTTCAGGCAGCGCGCCGAGCACGAAACGCGCCGCGTTCCACAGCTTGTTGCAGAAATTCTTGTAACCCTCGCAGCGATTCAGGTCGAACTTGATGTCGCGCCCGTGCGTGGCGAGGCTGGCGAAGGTGAAGCGCAGCGCGTCGGCGCCGAATGCGGCGATGCCGTCCGGGAATTCCTTGCGCGTGGCCTTGGCGATCTTTTCGGCCATCTTCGGCTGCATCAGGCCGGCGGTGCGTTTTTCCGTCAGCGCATCGAGCGCGATGCCGTCGATGATGTCGATCGGATCGAGCACATTGCCCTTGGACTTGGACATCTTCTGCCCGTCCTTGTCGCGCACAAGCCCCGTGATATAGACGTCGCGGAACGGCACCTGGCCGGTGAAGTGGTCGGTCATCATCACCATCCGGGCGACCCAGAAGAAGATGATGTCGAAGCCGGTGACCAGCACGCTGGAAGGCAGGTAGCGCTCGAATCCGCGCTCGTCCATCGCGGCCTGATCCGGCCAGCCGAGCGTGGAGAACGGCCACAGCGCGGAGGAAAACCAGGTTTCCAGTACGTCGCTGTCCTGCGAGAGTTTCACGTCGGCGCCCAGACCGGCGCGGGCGCGCGCTTCGGTCTCGTCGCGGCCGACGTAGGCGTTGCCGGCTTCGTCGTACCACGCCGGAATGCGGTGGCCCCACCAGAGCTGGCGGCTGATGCACCAGTCCTGGATGTTTTCCATCCAGTGGCGGTAGGTGTTGATCCAGTTGGGCGGCACGAACTTCACGTCGCCCTTCTCGACCAGTTCCAATCCGCGCGCGCCGAGGGTGTCCATCTTCACGAACCACTGGTCGGTCAGATACGGCTCGATCACCTGGCCGGTGCGGTCGCCGCGTGGCACTTGCAGTTTGTGGGGTTTGGCTTCGACCAGCAGATCGGCGGCTTCAAGATCGGCCAGCACGGTCTTGCGCGCTTCGTAACGATCCTGCCCGCGATATTTTTCCGGCGCGTTGTCGTTGAGCGCGGCCTCGGGCGTGAACAGGTTGATCATCGGCAGCCCATGCCGCTGCCCCACCGCGTAGTCGTTGAAGTCGTGCGCCGGCGTCACCTTCACCACGCCGGTGCCGAATTCGCGATCGACATAATCGTCCGCGATGACCGGAATCTCGCGGCCGGTCAGCGGCAGCGTGACGGATTTTCCGATCAGGCCGGCGTAGCGCGGATCGTCCGGATGCACCATCACGGCGACGTCGCCGAGCAGGGTTTCCGGGCGCGTGGTGGCCACGATCAGGTGGTCGCGGGTTTCACGCAGCGTCTCGGTGCCGTCTTCGTCTCGCTCGACGTGCTCATAGGTCACGCCATCGGCGAGCGGGTAGCGGATCGACCACAGGAAACCGTCTTCCTCTTCGCTCACCACTTCCAGATCGGAAATCGCGGTTTTCAGCACCGGATCCCAGTTCACCAGGCGCTGGCCACGGTAGATCAGGCCTTGCTCGTGCAGTTTCACGAAGGCTTCGATCACGGCTTGGGATGGCATTTCGTCCATCGTGAACACGCGCCGTGACCAGTCGCCCGAGGCACCGATGCGGCGCATCTGGCGCTCGATGGTGTCGCCCGACTCCTGCTTCCATTCCCATACTTTTTCGATGAAGCCCTCGCGCCCGAGCGAATCGCGGGTTTCGCCCTTGCCTTCGATGGCGAGGTTGCGTGACACCACCATTTCGGTCGCGATGCCGGCGTGATCGGTGCCGACCTGCCAGAGCGTGTCGAAGCCGCGCATGCGGTGATGGCGGATCAGCGCATCCATCAGCGTGTGCTGGAAGGCATGGCCCATGTGCAGCGTGCCGGTGACGTTGGGCGGCGGCAGCAGGATGGTGTAGGGCGTGCCTCCGCCGCTGGGCGAGAAGCAGCCGCTCTGCTCCCAGTGGGCGTACCAGCGGCCTTCGAAATCGGCGGGTTCGTAGCTTTTGTCCATGCGCGTGCCGGCCCGTTTGCGGGCCTGTGTAGGGTCGGGGAAAGGGTGTCGATTGTAGTGCAGCGGCGGCTTTCGGCCCAATGGCGGCGATCTGTTGTATTCCGCCCGCGGGGTGGGCGCGGTCGCCGCTGGAACGGGGCGTCACGGGGTCGACGGGGATGTGCCATTGTGCGACGCAATATGAAGGCGTAACGTGCCTTCCTTTCACTTTGGATTGGCGTTGCGATGCGGCTGGGAATCCTGTTCGGCGTGCTGTCCGGGGCGGTCTGGGGCGGCGTGTTCCTGGTGCCGGCGTTGTTGCCGCAATTCCCGCCGCTGCTGCTGAGCTGCGCGCGTTATCTGATGTACGGGCTGTTCGCGCTGGTGCTGGCCTGGCCGTGGTTGCCGCGCATGCTGCGCAAGCTCACCCGCGCCGATGTGGTGCTGCTGGTGAAGCTGGCGCTGACCGGCAATCTTGTCTACTACGTGCTGCTGGCCACCGCCGTGCAGATGGCCGGGGTGGCGCCGGTATCGCTGATCATCGGCGCCACGCCGGTCGCGATCACGCTGCTGGGGCGGCATGACGCCGGCGCGGTGCCGTTGCGACGCCTGGCCTGGCCGCTCGTGATGGTGCTGACCGGCGTGGCCCTGATCAATATCGACATGCTGCTGTCGCCGCACGCGCAGCAACGGCCCCTGGGCGAACGCCTGATCGGCATGCTGTGCGCGCTCGGCGCGCTGGCCAGCTGGGCCTGGTACGCGGCGCAGAATGCGCGTTTCCTCAAATCCCAGACCCGCTTCGACGGCAACCAGTGGTCGGTACTGTGGGGCATCGTTACCGGCCTGATGGGCGGGCTGATCTGGCTGCTGGTGCTGCCGCTGCCGGGCGAACTGTTCACCCCGGCCGCCGACACCACGCAGGCGGACTGGACCCTTTTCTGGGTGACATCCCTCGTGCTGGCGGTGGTCTGCTCGTGGTTTGGCAACTGGATGTGGAACGCGGCCTCGCAGCGCCTGCCGATGACGCTGGGCGGGCAGATGCTGGTGTTCGAAACCCTGTTCGCGCTGCTCTACGGCTTCGCCTGGGCGGCACGCTGGCCGAGCGTGCTGGAACTGGCCGCCATCGCACTGCTGGTCGGCGGCGTGGTGCTGGCCGCGCGGCGACACGCTTTGCCGGCACAGGCGACGGCCAATCCGGCGCATTGAGGTGTAGCTGGGTTGTTGTTCGGGAAAGCCGGGATCGCAGGCGTGTAGCCGACACGCTTTTCGTTGCCGGCATGGCTTGCGCTACGTCGGCTGGGCCGACGCAGCGCAAGCCTGTGTCCACGTCAGTCCTGCGTTTCGAGTCCGTCCGCGAAGATGGCGTGTTCGTGGAACTCCACCGTGATCGCGCAGTCGCGCACGATCGGCAGGGTCACGAACTGGTCACCGAGCAGGTTGCCTTCGCAGCCCTGCACCGACTTGATCAGGTAACCCTCGTCCGGCACCACCTGGAAGCCGAGCACGTCTTCGAACGCGGCGCTGGCCGGCACGCTGCCGACGATGCTGCCACCGACGCCCACATCCACCGAGATACCGAAGTTCGTGCAGTCGGCAGGTACGCTGAAGTCCTCGGTCTGGTCGAGGCGCGACTGGTAGGTGCCGCTGTCGGCATTTGCGCCCAGGCCACGTCGTGCGAAGGCGTGCCAGATGATGCAGCGATTGCTCTGGTAATCGCTGTCCTGCACCGCTGCCATGGCCGCGTCGGCGGCCAGGATGGCATCGCGTGATTTGACGAATTGCGGATAGCAGCCCTGCAGCTTGAGGCCGTCGATCACCAGTTGCATTGCCAGGCCGTTGCCGGCCGCGCGGCTGTAGATGTCCGGGTCATAGCCGTAGCGGTCCATCAGCTTGCAGCTCATGTCCCACAGCATCGTGTTCCAAACCGAACCCACGCCATGCGGAACCGACAGGCTGCTGTCGGCGATGCTGGCGAAGGTGAACGGATTGACCGTCATATCCGGGGAATACGGGTAGTTGCGGATGCCCGGGCCATCCGGATCCTGGAACGAGGAGTAGGTGCCGACGCCCCGGGGCGCAGTGCAGACATCGTCGGTCATCGTGAACATCAGCGCGAAGAAATCGCTCCAGCCTTCACCCTGTTGCTCATCGCCGCTCAGGCAGTTGGTGGTGCGCGGGCCGGTCAGGCGGAAGGAAACGCCATGGCCGTACTCGTGCGCGATGATGCCGGCATCGAAATCACTGTCGCGATCGGCCGCCAACGTGCCAAGGAATTGCACCTGGACGTCATCGTCCTCGGCCGCCGTGCGCAACTCCATGCCGTTCGACAGGCCAACGGAAATCACCGGGATGGTGACGCTGCCGCCGGCGGTGCCGCCGCCCATGCTGATCGGTTCATCGTTCTGGTTGTTGTAGATCACCGCCGCGATGGCGCCGGCGTTCTGCGCATTCAGCGCCTTGGCACCGAACTCGCAGGTGCCGCGCGAAATCAGCGCCACCTTGCCGCTGACCTGGGCCGCGTTGACCCAGGTCGCGCCACAGCCCTGTACCGCGACGTCCGGGTCGACAGCGCCATCATCGGCGACGGCCAGCAGGCCGGTCTGGTTTGGCACCAGTGCGCCGCCAAAACCGCCGACCAGCGCCTTGTACTCGGCCTGGTACGGTTCCAGCACGCGCAACCCGGATGGCGACGTCCAGCGGAACATCTGCATGCGGCCGGAGCCGCCATCGACCGGGGTGGAGAAGTTGGCGTTGTTGACGCTGGGCGTGGGTGCCTGCGAGCCGTCCAGCGCGTCGGCGATCACGCCGTCATTCTGGGCGCCGCCACGGCCATAGTTGTTGAACTGGAAGTTGCCCGACGCCTCGTCGAAACCGTACTGGTACAGCACGTCATGGATGACGTTGTTCCAGTAGAACAGGTTGACGGTGGCGGCGACGCGGTTGACCGGGCTGTCCGGGGCCTGGGTTTCAATCCAGGGGAAATCAAAGCTGAGTGTGCCGGTGTCAGGATTCCACACGCCCAGCGGGCGGGCCGAGTCGTTGTTGATGTTGTTGGCAAACAAATCCCATTGCGCCCGCACGTTGTTGCCACGGGTGACCAGGTATTCCGGCACACCGGCGGCTGGGTTGGTGCGGGTGTCGTGCCAGCCGAAGGGCGAGGCGTTTTCCTCGTGCGGGTTGAAAATCAGGGCATGCACGGCGCCGGAGTGGCCCGGGCTTTCCTGTCCCAGCGGCGAGACCCGGTAGGCCACGTCGTGCCCGGCCACGCGGACTGCGGCATTGGCCTGTTGCGGGTGCTTCTGATCGAACTCGTGGACATAGTTGTCACTGCCCAGCAGTTCCCCGGTCTGCGCGTCGTAGCGCAGGTCGAGCAGTTTCGCTTCGCGCTCGTAACGGTCCACGACGAACTGCCACGCCAGGCGCAACTGGCCCTGATGCGGTTCGTACACCAGCTGTGCCTTGATCTCCTCGGCCGACAGCGCGCCGCCATCAAACACGATTCGATCGTCCTCACCGGCGCGGGCCGACTGCTGTTCGGGTCGGAAGCTGGCCACGCCCAGATCGCGCGCGGCGGCACTCACGGCGGCGTCGGCGCTCAGGGTGGGCATCGGCGAGTTGGCACGCTGGATCGCGTCGGGCTGGAAGTTGCTGCTGGCGGTGAGCACGCGCCCGTCGGCCATCACGTTGACCTGCACCACGCCGCGATACACCGGCACGCCATGCACGAACTGGTTGAAGAACACGTGGGTGACGCCGTTGTGAGCGGTCTGGTAGGTGGACGGATCGAGCGTGAATTCGAGATCCGAAGCGGCCAGGCCGAAATGCGCGGTTCCCGGCCCTTTCAGATAGGACTCGGCGATGCTTTCCGGTGTTCCGGATGACGGCGCAGTAAGGAACAGGGCTGGCCCTTGGGCCAGCGCCGCTCCCCCGGCGGACAGGCAGGCGAAAAGGGCGCAAGCCAGCGCCGTGCGTTTGCTGATACTCATGGATGGTTTCCCCGGTGATGTGGTTCTGATTGTTGTATTTCCGGCACCTGAAGCTGGCGCCGTTTCCCCTTGGCTTCCGATCACCGGCCTGTTGCGCCGCAGGCGACCGTTTGAGCGCGCCAGAAGAAACCACGGCGCCGCCACAATGTCCAGAAATCCCGTGCAGGTGCCGCCGCCGCGTCTGCCGTGGCGCCGCCGAAGGCCGGCAGTACCTGTTCGGAGCAGGCTTGCAGTACGAAGATCGCGCCACCTGCGACATTCGGTCGCATCCTCGCGCGCGGTGCGGCTTCCTACCATATCCCTTTGTTTTTACTGCAATGGATGTGGACATGGGTGGTAGCTGGAAAGCGGCGGGACAGGCGGCGGGCGCGCTGGTGATGTTCTCGATGGCGGCCGCGGCGCAGGCGGAAGCGTATCTGGAAACCGATGCGCACGCCGAGGCAGCCGAACGCCTGGATGCCATCGTGGTGACCGCGCAGGCGCCGGAAGACGGCGTTGCGTGGGAAACCGATCCGAAGCTGCCGCGCCAGCCGGTGCCGGCCAGCGATGGTGCTGATTATCTGAAAACCATCCCGGGCTTTTCCGCGATCCGCAATGGCGGCAGCAATGGCGATCCGGTGCTGCGCGGCATGTTCGGTTCGCGCCTGAATCTGCTTTCCAACGATGGCAGCATGCCCGGCGCCTGTCCGGCGCGGATGGACAATCCGATGTCCTATGTGGCGCCGGAAACCTTTGATCGCGTGGTGGTGGTGAAAGGCCCGCAGACGGTGTTGTGGGGGCCGGTGGGTTCGGCTGGCACGGTGCGTTTCGAACGCGATGTGGCGCGTTTTTCGCAGCCCGGCGCGCAGGTGATGGGCAGTGTGCTGGCCGGTTCGCACGGGCGCCGCGATGCGCTGGTCGATGCCACCGCCGGCATGGCGCAGGGCTATGTGCGGCTCAGCGGCAACACCTCCGAATCGGACGACTACAAGGCCGGCGATGGCCAGCATGTGCCGTCGTTGTGGGACAAGTGGAACGCTGACGTGGCGCTGGGCTGGACGCCGGACGAGCACACCGTGCTGGAACTGGCGATCGGGCGCGGCGACGGTGAGGCGCGCTATGCGGGGCGCGGCATGGATGGATCGCAGTTCGAGCGCCATTCGACTTCGCTGCGTTTCGAGAAATCCGGCTTCGATGGCGCGCTGGAGAAGATCGAAGCCAGCGCCTACCGCAACGAAGTCGATCACGTGATGGACAACTACAGCCTGCGCGCACCCAACCCGATGGGTTCAATGCCGATGCCGATGGTGTCCAACGTCGCGCGCCTGACCCACGGCGGCCGCGTCGCGCTGGAATGGCAGTGGCGCAACTGGCAACTGGAAGCCGGCGCCGATGCGCAGAACAGCGGTCATCGCCGGCGCGGCGGCATGGGGATCGATGCGCATCTGGAGCAGCACTGGAACGATGACGCGGAACTGCGCAATCGCGGCGTGTTCGCCGAAGCCCGCTTCCATGCCGGTGGCGCCTCGCACTGGATCGCCGGGCTGCGCGCCGACCGTTCCAGCGCGCTGGACCTGCGCGCCGACAGCGGCGGCATGGATCACATGCACGCCGCGCCGGCCAAGCACGATGCCGATCACGATGAACACCACGCCGTGCATACCTGGGGCCGCGAGCGCGAGCACACGCTGGGCAGCGGTTTCCTGCGTTACGAATGGCGCGGCGATGCCGGCATGAGCGCGTTCGCCGGTGTCGGCCACACGCGCCGCATGCCGGATTACTGGGAACTGTATTCGCCGCAGGCTGGCCCGATGGGCGCGCACGATGCGTTCGAGGGCGTGCAGCCGGAGCGCACCACGCAGCTGGATATCGGCGTGAACTATCGTTCGCAGCGCTTCGATGCCTGGGCCAGCGCCTATGTCGGCCGGATCGATGACTACATCCTGTTCGCCTACAACCCGCATGCGACGGGCGGGCACGGCCATTCGTTGCCCAAGCACGGCGCACACGACGGGCACGACATGGCGCCGGCCAACCGCGCCGACAACGTCGATGCCGGGATCCGCGGCATAGAGGCCGGGTTCGAATACCGCGCGCTGGATGCGCTGAAGCTGGGTGCGACGCTGGCCTACGCCTGGGGCGAAAACCGCGATTCCGGTGCGCCACTGCCGCAGATGCCGCCGTTGGAACTGCGCATGAGCGCTGGCTGGGAGGCCGAAGATTGGAATCTTGGCCTGCTGTGGCGTGTGGTGAACGAGCAGAACCGGGTCGCGGTCGGGCAGGGCAGCATCGTGGGCCAGGATATTTCCGCCAGCCGAGGTTTCGGCACCCTGGCGATCAACGGCAGCCTGCGTCTTGGCCAGCTGTGGCGGCTTTCGGCCGGCATCGACAACCTCTTCGACCGCGCCTACAGCGAACACCTGAACCTGGCCGGCAGCGCCGATTTCGGTTATCCGGCTGATCGTGTGCGCATTTTGGAACCGGGCCGTACCGCGTGGATGAAACTGGATTTCAGGTATTGAGGGATTGGCGGATACCGGGCGGGAAGGTTGTGCGGGCATCGCGGTCCTTGTGCCCGGGAAGATGGCTGCTGTCGGGATTCGCGTGGCTCACCCCGACCTATGTGGTGATGGCGGGGAAGTTCATAGGTTTGCCGTGACCCCGGACGTGATCCGGGGAAGCCCCAACGTCGTCCTGTGCCGGGCCGCGTGGTGCGCTTCTGGCCACGATTCAATTTCCACGGATTCCGATAGCATGCTGATGCGATGAATACCGCTCCCACTTCGTTCCTCGGCATGCTGGTGGCGCTGCGCTGGTGCGCGGTGGCCGGGCAGGTGGCGACGATCGCGATCGTGGTGTGGTGGCTGCATGCACCGCTGCCGCTGTGGCCGATGGGGATCGCGATTGCGGCGCTGGCGGCGTTCAATCTGCATGCCGCGTACCGGCTGCAGCACGGCGGCGAGGCACAGCCGGCGGAAATCTTCCTGCACCTGGCGGTGGATACCGTGGTGCTGGCCTTTCTGATCGGGTGCAGCGGCGGCCCGGCCAATCCGTTCACCTCGCTGTTCCTGCTGCCGGTCGCGTTCGCCGCGCTGGCGCTGCCGCACCGCTGGATCTGGGCGACCGCTTTGTTGTGCGGGCTGGGTTACGCACTGGCAGCTGCTTTCGGACGGCCGCTGCCGCACCTGCACGGGGCGATGGACGGCTTCGATCTGCACCTGCTGGGCATGGCGGTGAACTTCCTGATTTCGGCTGGGGTGTTCGTCTATTTCCTGTCGCGCATGGCCGAACAGCGCGCCCGGCGCGAACGCGAACTGGCGCAGCTGCGCGAACGCTTCGCGCGCGATGAGGGCATCCTCGCGCTGGCCACGCACGCGGCCTCGGTCGCGCATGAGCTGAACACGCCGCTGGCCACGATGCTGCTGGCGCTGGAAGAACTCGAACAGCGCCCGCTGCCGCCCGACATCGCACCCGATATCGAGCTGCTGAAAACCCTCACCGATACCTGCCGCGAACGGGTGCGCGAACTGGCGCGCGCCGGCCAGTTCGGCCAAGGCGTGGATCCGGAACAGGTGGTGGCACGCTGGAGCCTGCTGCGCCCGACAATCCGGCTGCTGCGCCCGGCCACACTGGCGCCGGGCACGCGCGTGGACGCGGCGGTCGGTCATCTGTTGCAGGCGCTGCTGGATAACGCCGCCGATGCCAGCCAAGCCGCCGGTTCGGATCAGCTGACGCTGGCCCTGCGCTGCGATGCCCAAACCCTGAGCGGGGACATCCTCGACCAGGGCCACGGCTTCAACCCGGAGCGTCCACCGCTGCCGGGCACGCTGTTCCGCAGCGACAAGCCGCAGGGCATGGGCGTGGGGCTGGCGCTGTCGCACGCGACGATCGAACGCCTCGGCGGCAGCCTGACGATGCACGGTGACGAACGCGGCAGCCACGTGCATTTCAGCGTGCCACTGCTGAAGCAGGAAGGCGCCTGATGCGCGGCCTGCTGCTGGACGACGACGCGCTTTACCGCAACACGCTGGCGCGCGCGCTGCAGCGGCGCGGCATCGCGATGCTTCTGGCCGCCAGTGCCGATGAAGCGCTTGAACAGGTGCGCGCACAGCCACCGGATTTCGCCCTGATCGATCTGAAACTGGCCGAAGGTGACGGCACCGGACTTGACCTGATCGCGCCGCTGCGTGCCGCTGCACCGGCGATGCGGATCGTGCTGGTGACCGGCTACGCCAGCGTCGCGACCGCAGTGGAAGCGATCAAGCGCGGCGCCGACGACTACCTGCCCAAACCTTCATCCGTGGACGCGATCCTGCATGCGGTCGGCGCCATCACCAGCACGCAGGACGTGGCGGCTCCGCCGGAACCGGCCGCGATGACACCGCTGGCGCGGATCGAATGGGAACACATCCAGCAGGCCCTGACCGAAACCGATGGCAACATCTCCGCCGCCGCCCGCCTGCTCGGCATGCACCGCCGCTCACTGCAACGCAAACTCGCCAAACGCCCACCGCGCGGGTGAACCCGACCCGACGTTCCGGCGATGGGGCTTTGCCGGGGATGTGGTTTTTCCTGCGATGATGGGCGTGATATCCAAGCTCCCTCTCCCCTGTGCGCAGCATGGGGGAGAGGGTTGGGGTGAGGGGGGCTTTTCGCGGTAAAAACAAGCAAACGCGCGCTCGCCAGTGTCGCTCGCCCCCTCACCCCAGCCCTCTCCCCCGCGAGCGGGGGAGAGGGAGTGTGTTCACAGGTGTGTCACCTGGTTGGAAATGTCGGCTCCGCACCTGCGCGGCTTGAGCCGACCTGTGGTTCTGCGAGTATCAGATCGCGGACAAGCCCGCCCCACGAAAGCGAGGGAGCTCCCATCAACGGCCAATGCTTTCGCAGGAGCGGCCTTGGCTGCAGTGAGCTTTACCTGTGGCCACTCATGCGCGCCCGGCAAATTCGCCCGAGGTGGTGTTGACCAGGATGCGCTCGCCGTTGCTGATGTATTCGGGCACCTGGATTTCCAGGCCGGTGGACAGGCGCGCGGGCTTGGGGCGTTTGGTCGCGGTGCCGCCCTTGAGCTCGGGCGGGGTGTCGACCACTTCCAGTTCCACGCTCTGCGGGAGCAGCAGGCCCACGACGGCGTCGTCGATCAGCTGCACATGGCAATCCTTGAGGCCTTCGGTGATGTAGCCGGCGTCGTCACCGACGATGTCCGGGCCGACCACATACTGGCTGTAATCCTCGTCATCCATGAATACGAAGGCGTCGCCATCCATGTACGAAAAGGTGCAGGCGCGGCGCGTCAGGTCCACTTCCTTCAGCTCGTCATCGGCACGCAGGCTCAGGTCGAGCTTGTTGCCGCCGGGCACGCTGTAGAGGATGAAACGGAAGGTGACATTGCCGCCGCGCGCGGTCGGGGAGCTGCGCTCGATGTCGCGCACCTGGTAGATGCCGTTGTTGTGTTCGACGACATTGCCTTTCTTGACTTCGGAAGCCTTCATATCGCGTGCCTGATTGAATGGGAAGGATGCCGCCGCCCGCAGGCGGCGTGGGTTGGAAAACATCGGGGAAGTCGGGTTCGCCGCCATGATGCCGCACGGATTTGACTCCTTCTCCGGCCGGGAGAAGATCCTGCGCCGGACCTGATACGGGCTGGTCCGCAGCGCAAAATCATTGCCGCGTGATCGTACCCTCGCGCCCCGTTCCGCTGCCGGCCGGAGCGCGAAGAAGCGCCCTACTTCGGCTGCAAACGGATCGCGCCATCCACCCGGATGGTGCTGCCGTTGAGATAGCGGTTGCCCAGGATGAACGCCACGGTGTCGGCGAATTCGGCCGGATCACCCAGGCGCGACGGGTAGGGCACCTGCGCGCACAGCGACTGGTATACCTGCTCGGGCATGCCATCGACCATCGGGGTGTGGAACACGCCCGGCGCCACCGTCATCACGCGCACGCCGATGCGGGTGAACTCGCGCGCCAGTGGCAACGTCATGGCGACGATGCCGCCCTTGCTGGCCGAGTACGCGGCCTGCCCGATCTGGCCTTCGAACGCGGCAATCGACGCGGTGTTGACGATCACACCACGCTCGCCATCGGCGCCAGCCTCGTTGTGCTGCATCAGATCGGCGGCGGCCTTGGCCAGGTTGAAACTGCCGATCAGATTGACCTTGATCGTGGTGGAAAAGCCCGCCAGCGGCATCGGACCCTCGCGCCCCAGCACGCGCCCGGCACCGATGATGCCGGCGCAGGATACCGCCACATTCAGCCCGCCCATGCGCGCTTTCGCGTCAGCCAACGCCGTGACGGTGGCGGCTTCGTCGGTGACATCCAGATGCAGGAAAGCGGCAGCCTCGCCCAGTTCCGCGACGGCGGCCTGACCCTTTTCATCGTTCAAATCCAGCAGCGTGACCTTGCCGCCATCGGCCACGATCCGCCGTGCCGTGGCCAGCCCCAGGCCGGAAGCTCCGCCGCTGATCACGGCGCGGACATCATTGGGGGACATGCCGCCCTCCTTCTGCAATGGATGGCCGGCAATTGTAAGCGGTGGCCGCGTCGCGCGGAGGGTGCGGGCAGCGGGCGCTGCCTTGGATGAGGGACGGAAATGTCCGGTCAGCGGTTGTGCCTGCCGGGCGGCAATGAAGCTGCGACATGCGCGCCATGCCAGCCGGGCTACACGCGCGGAGGTTGGGCAGGTCGTCGTTGCTCGCACTGGCCTGTGCTGGCCGGATCCGGAACAGGCCGCAGCCTGGGCGGGTGGAAGCCGTTATGCAAAAAAAGGTGCCATTTTCAGGACGTACCCCAAATGGGGGATGAAAAGGTGTGAAGCAGTGCGCTAAAGTGAACTGGAAACGCTGAAGGGGAATCGGCGTGGACGGCACACATGTCGTCAAGAACCAGGAGAAGTTCGATGGGGGTAACACCTTCGTTGGATCATCAGCATCGTGCGGTGCAAAGCGCACGCATGCCACCGTTTTGCAAGCATCAGAGCGCTGCGGAACGACCATCACCGGCCGTATCCAGTGCCGCGATCGCTGCCGCCGTGCCCTCCAACATCCATGGCGACACACCGGCTACCGCGCGCCACCCCTGCACGGATTCCCCCGACGCCATCACTGCCCGCTGCGGCCTTTTCGACAGGCCCGCAGCGGCGCCCGAGCCACGCTGGCCACTTCGCGTGAGCCGATGGGCCGCCTTTTTCCGCTTTGTATCCCCGACCAGGCCAGGCCCTCGCGCCTGGCCTTCGCCGTTTTTCGCCTTCCCTTCCGCATCACCCTTGGAGCCTGCCATGCGATCCCAACCGTCGCGTTCAACCGAGCCCCTCCCCGGAGGCAATCCGTCCCGTCCCCTGTCACGCAGGCTGGCGCTGCTCGGTGCCTGGCTGATTGCGCTGGTGGGGCTTGCCGGGCCAGCGATGGCCCAGATAGCAAATGCCGAGTGGGAGCTTGGCTTGTTGCCCGCGCCCGCACAGGTGCCGCACACGGCGACAGTTCGCACCAAACCGGATATGGCCACGCCCAAGGCCGGGCAGGTGCAGGTGCTTCAGGGCGCTGCCGATTGGCTCATCACCCAGCAAAGCGGCAACGGCGGTTTCCCGTGGACCGTGGGTGGTGGCAATACGCCCAACACCCAAGGCGCAACCGCGCTCGGCCTGCTGCGTGCCTACGCACATACCGACGATGCCACTCATCTGGCAGCCGCAGTGGCCAATGGCGACTGCTTCCTCGCGGGCAACGGCTGCATCACGGGCTTCGAGTTCCCTCATGGAGGGCACCGCTTTGCCACTCACGATCCATTGTTCCTGATCGAACTGACAGCAGCTTCAGGTGACCCCGCCTACGCCGACCTTGTCCAGACTGAGTTCTGGGACAAGCTGGCCTCGAGCCAGTACGGCGCAGGGGAGAATCTCAATGCCGCTGACTATGCGGCATCGGTGATGACGGCACGTGCCGGCGGCGGCAACCAGAAACTGGTCGCATGGGATCTGAGCAAGGCCGCAATTGCGGCGGATTTGGCTGGAGAGAGTGCCGCCCACACCGCATTCATGGACGTCATCGTTCAAAGCCTTGAGGCGGATGGTACAAACTATAACGTGGCCGGTTTGGCCGGTGGTCTCTGGGCCGCCGCCCGCACCGGGGTCGAACTGAATCTCGGGTCAGGGCCCTGGGTTTCAGCCAACAACAACGGCGAGCTGGCCGACTTGCTGGTGGGCTACCAGCGTGCTGGCGGTGGCTTCCCATCCAGTTCAACGGATGCCAGCAGCAGTGCGCAGGCCACCTCGTTTGCCGTTCAGGCATTGGCTGCGGTCGATTCCGTTGCTTATCAGGCGGAAATCACCGCTGGCTTCGCTTTCATTGCTTCCGTACAGCAGCCAAACGGCCAGTTCCTGGATAATCTGGACGGATCGCCCACCGTCGGCGGCGGCGTTGAATCGCACGGTGAAACGTTGGAAGCCTATGCCGTGGTGTGGATCGCCGCCGACCGCTACGTGGCTACCACCGGTACCGACACGAGCAACGATTGCTCGGTTGAAGCCAATCCCTGTGCCACCATCCAGCACGCGGTAAACGAAGCCGATATCGGCAATACGATCCATGTGGCGGCGGGCAGTTATGTCGAAAACGTGGTTATCGACAGGCCTGTCACCCTGCTTGGTGCGCAAGCGGATGTCGATGCCGGCCCCAGCGGTACTCGGGACGGCAATGGATTGGGTGAAACCGTCATCGTTCCGGCAGCGGCCGCGACGGGTGTCAGCGTCGGTGGAGCGCACGCCACGGATTGGTCATCCACCAGCGGGGCGGTGATCCGCATCACCAGTGATGGCGTTGTCGTGAATGGTGTTGTTGTGGATGCGGACAATCCGGATCTCGATACGGACTACGCATCGGGGCGGCCGGATATGAATGGCGCGAACCCCGATGTTGCGATTGGTGTGAGCATCACTGATCGAAGCGCTGTTGAAGTGATCAACGTTGTGGTCCGGAATTCGATCTACTACGGCATCGGTGGAACTGCATCCGCACCTGCGCCAAGCGATCGGAACATCATCGCCAACAATCGCATCATCAACAGTGATGGCCATGGCTATGGAGTGGGCGTCCTGTTGTACAACAACATCTATGCCCATGTTGACAACAATCATATCGAGCAGGTCAGGACCGGCATCCAGGCCCAGTCGCTGACAGCAATGCCTCCGACTGCCGGCTTCGAGGCGCAAGCGGAAGGCAATCTGATCAAAGCCACGGGCGTTGGCATCTGGGCCAATGTGCTGAATGGAGTTGGTTCGCCGCCGACATTCCATGTTCGCTCCAATACGATCCATGCATATGGCCAGGGTGCAGAACCGACCTTGACTGCTCAGTGGAATGGAATTTGGGTCCACTCGTTGACTCGTGGGGGCACGGTTTCCATCAGTGGCAACAGCATTGACGGCAGTGATGTCGATGCAGGCCGCACCAGCATCGGCTATCTGCTGGGCAATGTGGTCAACGACGGCAGCGCGGCCAATGTCATCAGCGGTGGTTCGGTCAGTCATGTCGACATTGGTGTCCTTGCGACCGACTCCACCCGGTATGACGGGCCTGTCGATGATTTTGAGGTGACCGATGTCGACTTCAGTTCCATTGCGTTGGCGGCGTTCTACGTCGAAGACACGCAAAAGGGGCTGCCTGCCAGCTCTGCCCACCTGAGCATCGGTTCTGGCAACAGCTACGACCTGGCGCCGTCCGCACACGCGCTTGTCCTGTCTGGGCCGGGTGCCTCTGTCGAAGGCGTTGCGGTCGATGATGTATTCGTGCGATCCGGGCAGACAGCCAACATCTACGGCTCGACCGATGCGGCCGTATCTGCCGGCACCATCAACAATGGTATCGCTGCGGCGGTCGTCGGGGGCATAGTCCAGGTCGAGGCCGGTAGTTTTGCCCAGACGGTGACCATCGGCAAAACGGTGACCCTGCTCGGGGCCCAGGCCGGAGTCGATGGCCGAAGCCGCAACAGCGACAACCTGGACAGCGGTGAGTCGGTGCTGCTGCCGGCGACAACCGACCCGGACATCAGCATGGGCTCCTACTTCACCAGTCGCTTGATCGGCGTCGGTGGGGCCGAGGTGGTGATCGATGGTTTCGTGCTCGATGGTGACAACCCGGATTTGACGTCCGGTGTCGACCTCAATGGCGCCGATATCGATGCCACGGCGGGCATCCTCGCCTACGGTAGTTCGGCCGGGCTGGAGATCCGCAACAACATCATCCGCAACATGCAGTCCGGTGGCGTGTTCGGTTACGCCCATGTCGGCGACAACATCATCGAATTCAACCGCTTCAGCAACATTGCGGCGCCCTCGGAATGGGGTGTGGGCGTGGCGTCGACCTCGCACTGGTACGCACAGGTCCGCGATAACCTGTTCGACGGTGTGCGCATCGGCGTGCAGAGCAACCTGCTCAATTCCGCCAATCCGGGCACGCTGGAGCCGGCGCATCCTGCGCAACGAGTTCCGTGTCCAGTTCCGTGGCGTGTTCCTCAACCAGAACGGAGGCGCGGTGGCCACCAGCCATCGCGTCGAAGGCAACGCCTTCACTGCCGTTGCCGGACCAGGACTGGTCGAGCCGTGGCAGGCGGTATGGATCCAGGGGCTGACCGGCTCTCGCCAGATCCAGATCACTGGCAACGACATTGATGGGAGCGGCCTGGCAGGCCGTACCCGTATCGGCTACTACTTGAACAACATCGCCTCTACGGCTGCACCCACCACGCGCGTCATCAGCGGCGGCACGGTCAGCAACGTCGATGTCGGTGTGCTGGCGACAGACGCCGGCTACTACCGAGGTCCGGTCAACGATTTCGTGGTCCGGGACGTTACTTTCACGGATGTCGATGCTGCCCTCTACGTGGAAGACACCACGCACACCGGCAACGCCCGGCTGTCGCTGGGTAGCGGCAACGACTTCACGGGGGCCACCTGGCCGGTGACATTGGCCGGGCTGGAGGCCATCTTGGGCACTGCGGACGGCGAGACCGGAGCCGGACTGGTTCGTGTCAGGGCCGCACAGGCAAGTAACGTCTGGGGCGGTCCTGATGAACATGGCGGCCTGCACGCCGTCGCGGCTGGCAGCATCAACAACGGTATCGCGGGGGCGGCCTCCACCGATGCTGTGGTCCAGGTCGAGGCTGGCAGCTTTGCCCAGGCCGTGACCATCAACAAGCCGGTGCGTCTGCTCGGCGCCCAGGCAGGCGTAGATGCAAAGAATGCCGTCGGGGCGCGGGCTGGAGGCGAAACCATCATATCGCCCGATGCGCCAGTGCGAATTGGCATTCCGGCGACGGGCTCCGGTGCCGAGGTGGATGGCTTCACCATCACAGGCATTAGCTCGACAACCCCGGCGAGCACCTCTGCGTTCAGCATCAGTGCTTCGAGTGTCAAGGTGCTCAACAACCGTATCGTGGCCATCAACGGCAATGGTGCCTACCTGAGCAATGGCCTGGCCGAAGATGTTCTGGTCGAACACAACCACTTTGGTGGCATCTCCGGGGGCAGCTACAACGGCGTCAAGACGGAAGGCTCGACCCGCCTGCGGGTCATCGAGAACAGTTTCGATGGCATTGCCTACCAGGGCGTCCAACTCGGCGGAACCAATCTGGGCACGATCGTGCAAGGCAACCACATCGCCAACACCGTCCACGGTGGCATCAACATCGGTGGCGGCAGTGGCATCGTGATCAACGACAATACGCTGGCCAGTGCCGACACCGACAACACCGCGACCCGCGCCGCGATTCGAATCTACGGTGGTATCGATGCGGCCGTGTCCTGCAACGTCATCGAGTCGAGCAACAACCGGGGTATCTACTTCCACTCGTCCGGCGGCACGCACGTGGCGAATGTTTTCCACAACGCCGTTCTGGCCGGCACAGCAGTGGTGAACGGCCATGCCGGCGAAGCCCTGATGGGTTCCAACTGGTATGGCGCTGCGGGCGCCCCGGTGGTCGCCGGTACATTGATCGCCGATCCGCTCGGCGCCAATCCGGTGGGCAACACGGACTGCGGCAACAACACGCCTCACGCGCACGTCCTGGTGGAGGGTTCCGGGCAGTCGGCCAATCTCGGGGACAGCTTCGGCACCGCGCTGCGCTCGCGGGTGACCGACATCCTGGGTGGTGCCGTGGTCGATTCGCAGGTCACCCTTTCGGCACCGGCCGCAGGCGCGTCTGCCGTGCTGGTTCCGGCCGCGGGTGTGCGCCATACCGATTACAACGGTGTGGTGGAGACCCAGGCCACGGCCAATGGTTTTGCAGGCACCTACACCGTCAGCGCCGGGAACGCGGCGGGCAATGTCGGCTTCGTGCTGACCAACGGCGCGCTGGAGCAGGTGCAGTTCGATCTCAACGGTCCGGTTACCGGCGTCCAGGTCGGCGATCCGACGGTCTACACCGGCAGCCTCGTCAATGTCAGTGCGCCGGTGACGGAAGAGGTGTTCATTCGTCTGGCGGTCACCGGTGCGACCTCGCCGGCTGACGTCGTGATGTGTGTCCAGACGGGCGGCGATTGTCTGCCCATTACCTGGACCCAAGACGGTGGATTCCTGCGTGCCGACGTGCCCGGTGATGTCGCTGGCATCCCGGTCGACAGTTTCCCGATTACTGCGCCTTCCAGTCTCACCTACCTGTTCAATGTGACCTACGGTCGGGCTGCCACCTTTACGGCCAGCGCAGAGGTGGTCGGAGCAACATCCGACACCGTTTACGCCAGCGATGTCATCGCCACCGAGGTGATCGACCAGCACGCCGGGGTTGAGCTGGAGCTGTCCGGTCCGGTGGTAGGCGTCGATAAGGACGCACCGACGCTGTACCAGGCACGCCTGACCAGCGATAGCGACATTGATGATCGCGTCGTGGTCAGTTTCGTGATCACCCGCGATGGCGGCATCCAGGCCGGCGACCTTGTTGTCGAGTACGACACTGGCGGTGGCGTCTTCGCGCCGCTTGGCCTGAACTATGTGGGTGGCCAGTTGGTGGGCACTTATGGCCCGGCTGGCGGCTTCGATCTGTTGGAAGGCCATGACCAGACCACCACGCTGCGCGTGACCTATCTGGTGGTGCCTGATGCGCCGGGTCAGTTCCGGGTCCAGGCCAACGTCGTCGACGCCGTGCCGGATTCCGACGGTGTGCCGGTCTACGCCGGTGACAACCTGGCCACGCAGGTGGTCGAGGCGGCGCCGGATGTCGAGTTGGAGCTGTCTGGTCCGTTCAATGGCGAGGACGACACGCTGGTTGTCGCACGTGTCGACGAGTCCATGGTGGTGCGAGCCGATCTGGTCAACAACGGCGGCCCGGTAGCCGACCAGGTGCAGGCGAGCTTCACCGTCGGCGCCGGGTTCGACATCCAGACCGATGATCTGGTCGCGCGCTACTGGTTCCTGCCCGGCGCCACCGGGGTATGCGACACGGATACGGCGGTGGGCATCGTCGCGGTTGCAGAATCCGAGTTCACGGACACGGGCAACACCCTGAGCATTTCCACCAGCCCGCAGTCGTTGACCGAAGGCATGGAAGTGGCTGTCTGCTTCGAGTTCACCTTCAGCCATGCCGGCGTTTACAGCATCGGCACGGTGATCGAGGACGCGATACCGGATACCGATGGCTTGGCTACCTACGCCGCCGACAACCTGGCGCTGACGGTCGGCAAGGGCGAGGCGACCTTGGCATTCGATGCCAGCACCATCGGCGCGTTTGCCTGGGACGGTTCAATCCGCGAGGCTGTGGTCGAGACCGACCCGGTTGGCCTGGAAGACGATGTCACCATCACCTACAACGGTGATTCGGTCGCACCCAGCAATGCCGGCAGCTACACGGTCGTGGCTACGCTGTCACATGCCGACTACGAGGCCGACCTGATCACCGGAGCCATCGTCATCGGTGGCGAGTCGGTGGACATCAGCGGCATCGAATTCGTCGCCGGTGGCACCAGTCAGGTGTTCGACGGCAGCGACTGGCCCGTAACGTTCATTGCCGATCCGGCTGCCGGTGCCGAAGGCATCGCCTGCGATGTCAGCATCAACGGTGGCGCGTCGCTGCCGAACACGGTGGGCAGCTACTTTGTCACAGTGACCTGCGAAGGCCCGAACCACTTCGGTGCCGCCAGCAACATGCTGACCATCACCAAGGCCACCGGCACGGTGCAGTTCGCGCCGCTGTCTGGCCCGTACGGTACGGTGCACGCGGTGACCGCGAGCCTGGCGCAGAGCGACAGCAACGTGTCGTGCACGGCGGTGAGCGGCGTGCCGGCGCAGTCGGCTGCGGCCGGCAGTTATCCGATCAGCGCGAGCTGCAGCAGCGACAATTACACCGCCAGCGGTTCGGCCGTGTATGAAGTCACGGCGGTGGATGTGGTGTTCACCCTCGACGGCGACACCGTCGGCGTGGCCGGTTCGGATCCGGAGACCTGGTCGTACTTCACCGCGACCACGGCCAACCCGAACGGCATCACGCTGTCCGAGCAGCTGGTGGTGGATATCGCCATCGAGCGCGGTGGCGGCATTGCGGCCGGCGACGTGGTGCTTGAGGTCGAGCCTTGGGGAGCCCCGGGCACCTGGGTCGACATTCCGCTGGCCCTGGTGGGTGACGTGCTGACCGGTACATTCGGTCCGTACTCGCTGGATCCGGTCTCGAGCGAGGCGAACCTGCGTGCCCGCGTGGCGCGTGGCGGCCGTTACAACGTCGTGGCCACGGCCGCCGGTGTGAGCAGCGACGCCACCTACGCCTCGGCCACACATGCGGTGGATGTGGCACAGCTGGGCCTGAGCGGCAGCGGAAACATCAACGGTGTGGTTGGCACGGCGGTAGAGGGGGCGTATTCGCTGGTCAACAGCGGTACCGCCGACCTCGGCACACACATGCCGGCGCCGAACGACGAGAACGTGCGCGGACGCTTCTTCATCGAAGGGCCCGTGGCGTTGACTGGTGCGTCGGTGCCGGGCTGTGGCAATGAGGCCTGCACCTCGCCGGATGTGGCGGTGGAGTTCTTCAATCCGCTGACCAACGCTTACCAGCGCATCTACAACCTGCGTGCCGAGCTCGACGAGTTCAACGTTCCCACCGGCCGCCTGTTCGGGCACTTCGGGGCGTTGGCTTCCGGCGGTCAGCCGGTACCGGCGGGTGCCACAGGCACGTTCCTGTTCCGTACCACCTTCCTGCAGCACACCGGCACCTACACGGTGACCTCGCAGGTGGTCGGTATCGACAGCGGCAAGGTGTACGCAGAGGCCGTACCGCAGACCATCGGTATCGGTACCGGCACCGCAGCCACGATCGAACTGGTTGGCGGTGATGCTGGCGAGGCTGTGGTCGGTGGCAACAGCTACGACAACGGTGACCTGGTGGTGCGCGTGCTCGATGCCGGCGGCAATCCGGTGGCGGGCGCGGCGGTGGCATACAACGTCCATGCCGGCGGCAACGGCGCTGGTGCCAGCTTCGCTGCTCCGGATCTGACCGACAGCAATGGCGAAACCGCGATCACCGCACTGTCGAATGCCGTCGCCGGTGACTTCACCGTCACGGCGAGCATCGGCATCGGCATCGACCAAAGCGTGGAGTTCGTGCTGCGCAACGTGGCCGATGACGCCAGCCAGTTGCATCTGGTGTCCGGCAGCGGCCAGACCGCGTCGCTGAATCAGCCGTTCGCGTTGCCGCTGGTGGTGCGCGTCACCGATCAGTACGGCAACCCGGTGGCAGGTGAACTGGTCGACTTCCTGGCCCCGGCGACGGGAGCCAGTGCGGACCTGTCCACAACGGCCGATCCGACCGATGCCAATGGCGAAACCTTCGTGCTGGCGTGGGCGAATGGCCTGCCCGGCGGCTATGTGGTTGGGGCAGCGACGGGTTATGGCAGCGTCGAGTTCGGCCTGACCAATACTGCGGCTGCGGCCGACATGTTGGCTCTGGTCGTGGTCGGCAACGACGAGGCGGTGGTGGCCAGCGGCAGCTACACGCTGCAGGCGACGGTGACCGGCAGCGGCAACGCGGTGCCGGGCGTCTCGGTGACCTTCGTGGTCGAGCCCGGCAGCAACGGTGCGGGTGCCACCAACAGCAACGTGGTCGCCATCACCGACATCGACGGCGTGGCAACGGCAACGTTCAACGCCAATACCGTGGCCGGCGGGTTCGGCGTGCAGGCGGTGGTGTCTGGCGTGCTGCCCGATGCCGATGACGAGACGATGCTGACCAATCTGGCCGACGTGGCAAGCACGTTGAGCCTGGTGTCCGGCAGTCCGCAGTCGACTGCGGTGGGCAGCACGTTCGCACAGCCACTCGTGGTGCGCGCCAGCGATATCCATGGCAATCCGATCGCCGGTGCTGTGGTGGACTTCGCCGCCAACGGTGCGACTGCAAACGCCACGCTGGATCCGGCCGATGGCACAGTCGTGACCGGGGTAGATGGCACCGCAGCGGTGACGGCCGAGGCCAACGGCATAGCGGGCAGCTACAGCGTGACCGCTCTGGCCGCGTTCGGCAGCCCGGTGGACTTCGCACTGGAGAACACGGTTGGCAGCGTGACCATCAGCGACATCGTCTGGGCGGACAGCAACGCCACCACGGTCGGCTACGACGGCAACGCCAAGGCCGCCACCGCCACGGTGGCCGGCAGTAGCGCGGCGCCGGTGTTCACCTACAACGGCAGCAGCAGCGAGCCGGTCAACGCCGGTACCTACCTGGTGATCGCCACCGTGGACGATGGCAATGTGTTCGGCAGTGCCAGCACGATGCTGACCATTACCCCGGCTGAGGCAGGCAATACCGGAATCCTGCTGGGCGGTGGCAGTTTCGTCTATGACGGCGTGGCCAAGCCGGCGACGGTGACCAACCCGAACGGCGTGGCCTTCACACTGGTCTACGACACCGGCAACGGTCTGGCCCCGGTCAATGTCGGCAGCTACACCGCAATGTTGACGGTGACCGATCCGAACCATGCACCTCAGGTGCTGACCGCGGCCATCGAGATCACGGCGGCGGAGGTCGAGCTGGTGTTCGGCAACCTGAACCATGTCTACGACGGCACCGCGAAGGCGGCGACGGTGACGACCAGCCCGGCCGGTGTGGCGGGCGTGAGTCTGGCCTACAGCCCGGATGTGGCACCGACGAATGCCGGCAGCTACACCGTCACGGCCACGCTGGCCAACCCGAACTACGTGTTGACGGGTGCAACCACGGCCGAGCTCGTGATTGCCAAGGCCACCGCGCAGATCTTCCTGTCCAACCTGACCCAGATGTACGACGGCACCCAGAAGGCGGTGACGGTCACCACGGTGCCGGCCGCACTGGCCGCCGATGTGGAGGTGAGCTACACCCCGGCGGTGCCGGTCAATGTCGGCAGCTACGCGGTGGAGGCGCTGCTGGAAGGCCATCCGAACTACGAGGATGTCTCGGCCAACGCCACGCTTTCGATCATCGCGGCCACGATTGCCGGCTTCGAGATCATCGGTGACGACAGTTTCAGCGGCGTTGCCGGTGAGGCGCTGACCGGTGCGCTGCCGACGGTGCGGGTGTTCGACACCGACGGCCAGGGTGTGGCCGGCATCAGCGTCGACTTCGCGGTGACAGCAGGTGCCGGTTCGATCCAAGGTGCTGCCAGCATCTCGGTCACCACCGATGCTGCTGGCCAAGCCACGGTGCCCGAGTGGGTGCTGGGTGCGGCGGCTGGTGGCAATACCATGACCGCCGCCACCGGCATCGCTGCGCTGCAGGTGTTGGAGTTCAGCGCCACAGGTGAGCAGGTCGCGCAGCTGTCGATCGACAAGAGCGTCAACCTGACCCAGGCCCATGCCGGACAGGTGCTGGACTACAGCATCGTGGTGACCAACGACGGCCCGAGCACGGTCCAGGCGACGCTGCTGGATGCCATGCCCGATGGTCTGGAAAGCATCAGCTGGATCTGCCTGGCTGAGGACGGCGCGGTCTGCGGTGAAACCAGCGGCAACGGCGACATCGACTTCGACTCGACCATCCCGGCCGGTGGCAGTATCACCGTGACGATCTCGGCCACGGTCGCCACCGATGCCACGACCGGCCAGGCCATGGTCAATACCGCCGTGGTCACCTGGCTGTCCGAAGGCGAGGAGCAGGAGGCCGAGGCCAGCGCCAGCACCAATATCGTGCCGGCGGAAAGCGGTCCGTGCTCGATCTTCTGCGACGGTTTCGAGGACATCGATCTGGGCAAGCGTCTGGCCCTGCCGGAGGCCGCTGATGCGGCCGCCGTGCACGGCTGGGATTTGGTCAGCGGCCAGTCCGGTCGTCCGCAGCTGGCGGTGGAACTGGTTGACGGCGCCGGGCAGGCGGTGGCCTGGCTGGACAGCCTGAAGATCGGTGAACAGTCGATGGTGCGTCTGCGCAGCCTGGATGGTCAGGGCAAGCAGCGTGCCGGCACGTGGCAGGCCTGGCCTGCCGGTGCCAGCGTGAACTACGGCTGGGAACTGGACTTCGACGGCCTGCGGCTGGATTTCGCACCGGCCGGTGCGGCCAAGGCCGGTCTGCACCTGCGTTTTCCCGCCGGTGCATCCCTTCCGGAACGCGCCCGCAGCCACGCGGCCACGGCGCACTGACGGGATCCGTCAGCAACAGCAAACAGGGCGGCTTCGGCCGCCCTGTTCTTTTGTGCGGGAGCGGATGCCTGATTGCGTTGCCGCTGCTTCCCGGTCATCTTGCGCGGTGGACATGAAGGCCGGATCAGGCCGCTGGAGAGCAGGGCAATGAGGATATCCGGGCGCGCCGCGCGCATCGAGCCGTTCTATGTGATGGAAGTGGGCAAGGCGGCGGCGGAACTGGCGCGCGTGGCGGCCGGCAGTGAGCGGCCGGTGATCGCGCTCAATATCGGTGAGCCGGATTCCACCGCGCCGCCACTGGTGCGGGAAGCCGCCTTGCGTGCAGTGCGCGACGGCGCCAGCCAATACACCTCGGCGCTGGGGCTGGAAGCGCTGCGCGAACGCATCGCACAGTGGTATTCCGAGCGCTTTGGTATCCAGGTGCCGGCACGCCGCATCGTGGTGACGGCCGGGGCCTCGGCCGCGTTGCAACTGGCCTGCATGGCGCTGTTCGAAGCCGGCGACCAGGTGCTGATGCCGGACCCGTGCTATCCGTGCAACAGGCATTTCGTGTCCGCCGTGGATGCGCAACCGGTGCTGCTGCCGACCACGGCGGGAGGGCGTTTTCAGCTCGACGCGCAGATGGTTGAAGAACACTGGAATGCGGCCACGCGCGGGGTGTTGCTGGCCTCGCCCTCGAACCCCACTGGCACCTCGATCGATCCGGCGCAACTGGCCCGCATCCATGCGCTGGTGCGCGAAAAAGGCGGCGTCACGCTGCTGGACGAGATCTATCTGGGCCTGAGCCACGATGCGGCTTTCGGTCAGAGTGGGCTGGCGCTGGATGACCAGGTGATCAGCGTCAATAGTTTTTCCAAATACTTCTGCATGACCGGCTGGCGTCTGGGCTGGCTGGTGGTGCCCGAGGTGCTGGTGCCGGTGATCGAACGTCTGGCGCAGAACTTCTACATCTGCCCGAACGTGATCGCCCAGCATGCCGCGCTGGCCTGCTTCGAGCCGGAAAGCATTGCTGAATACGAACGCCGCCGGGCCGGGTTCAAGGCGCGCCGCGACTGGTTCATTCCGCAGTTGCAGAAACTGGGTTTCCGCGTGCCGGTGATGCCCGATGGCGCCTTCTACGCCTGGGCCGATGCGTCGGACTGGTTCGCGCCGATGGGGGTGGCCGACAGCTGGGATTTCGTGTTCGCGCTGCTGGAGCGCGCGCATGTGGCGGTGACGCCGGGGCGGGATTTCGGGCGGGCCGGGACGGAGCGTTTCGTGCGCTTTTCCACCGCCAATTCGCTGGAGAATCTGGAACGCGCGGTGGCGCGGCTGGAAGCGTTGCGCTGATCGTGCGTGCTCCCGAGCAAGCCGGTGTCTGCTCATTACTCACCGGCAGGTGGCAGCCAACCATCCCAATTCCGTGATGCCGTAGAGCCGGGCAGCCCGGCTCTACCGGGCTCACGATCTGCTGCGTGGATGCCAGCGGCTGCCCGCGGTGGCAGGTGGCTTACATATCGTGGTGGTGCAATTCGAAGCCGCGCGCCTTGTAGTTGAGCCAGCGCTCACGCAGCGGCCCGCGTGCGGCAGGATCGGCGGGGACTACTTCCAGCACCCGCTCGCAGGTGCCCATGAAGGGCTCGTCGCGCAGGTTGATGATGTACGGCCGATCCGGCACATCGATGTCCGGCGGGACGATGAGGACGGGTGTGTCCTCATCGTCCTCGTCCTGGCCGGCGATCTGGTGCGGCACGTAGGCGTCGTCCTCGAACTCCCAGAGCCGACCGTCGATCAGGTCGGCCTGGGCCGCGTCACGCGCGAGGATCAGCGTGGGCTTGTCGATCCTGAAACTGCGCTTGGCCAGCTCGCAGACCAGCAACAGCGGGTCCTCGATGAAGCGTGGCTTGGCGATGACGTAGAAATCCGCGCGTGGCATCGAGGGCGTTCCCGGTGTGGCTTCAGGCGGCGCCGTTGGACTGGCGGCCGATCAGCCATTCCACCAGCAGACCGACCGGGCGGCCGGTGGCCATGCCCTTGCGGCCTTCGTCCCAGGCGGTGCCGGCGATGTCCAGATGTGCCCAGCGCTGCTGGTCTTCGGTGAAGCGGGCGAGGAAGCAGGCGGCGGTGACCGCACCGGCGGATTTGCCGCCGATGTTGGCCATGTCGGCGGCGGACGAATCCAGCATCGGCTGGTAGTCGTCCCACACCGGCATGCGCCAGGCGCGGTCGTGGGTGGCTTCGCCGGCGGCCAGCAGTTCGGCGGCCAGTGCATCGTCGCGGCTCATCAGGCCGTGCGCGTGCTTGCCCAGCGCGATGACGCAGGCGCCGGTCAGCGTGGCCACGTCGATCAGGGTGTCGGGCGTGAAACGCTGCGCGTAAGTCAGCGCGTCGCACAGGATCAGACGGCCTTCGGCGTCGGTGTTCAGCACTTCGATGGTCTTGCCGGACATCGAGGTCAGCACGTCGCCGGGGCGGTAGGAAGCGCCGTCGGGCATGTTTTCCACGGCGGCAGCAATCGTCACCAGGTTGACCTTCAGGCCCAGGCGCACCGCGCTCAGGAAGGTGCCCAGCACGCTGGCCGCGCCGCACATGTCGAACTTCATCTCGTCCATGCCCGGGCCGGGCTTGATCGAGATGCCGCCGGTATCGAAGGTGATGCCCTTGCCGACCAGCACCTGCGGTTTCACACCTTCGCCCGCGCCGTTGTAGCGCAGCACGATCAGGCGCGGCGGGTTGGCGCTGCCCTGGCCGACGGCCAGCAGCGAGCCCATGCCCAGTTCGCGCATCTGTTCGGTTTCCAGCACTTCCAGCGAGACGCTGTCGTTGCTGGCGGCGATCTTCTGCGCGGTGTCGGCCAGGTAGGCCGGGTTGCAGATGTTGGGCGGCAGGTTGCCCAGTTCGCGCGCCAGCGTGACGCCCTCGGCGATGCCGGTGGCCAGACGCAGCTGGTCGGCGTGGGCGGCGTCGCCATCAAGGCTGAGCGTGGTCAGCGATGAGGTTCTGGCCGCCTTCTTGGTGGCGGTGTAGGTGTAGCTGACGTGGAACGCGGCCAGTGCCGCCTGGCGCAGTTTCCAGGCGTCGTCGCGGCCGATGACTTCGATCTGTGGCAGCGTGCTGTGCACGCGGGCCACCGGGCCGCCGCGCAGGCTGCGCAGCGATTCGGCTGCGGCCTTCAGGTATTTGCCGGAATCGACCTTGGCCGCTTCGCCCATGCCCAGCAGCACGATGCGCGGTGCGCGGATGCCTTCCACTGCCAGCAGCAGGGTGGAACGGCCGGCCTTGCCGGAGATGTCGCCGCTCTTCAGCAGGGCGCTGATGCGGCCGGCGCTGGCTTCATCCAGCTGTCGCGCTGCGGGCGACAGGCCCTGGTCTTCAAACACGGCGACGATGAGGGCATCGGTATCGATGTCGGAGGGAAGGGCGCGCAGCAGGCTCAGATTCAGGCTCATGGTTTTCCTGGGACAAGGGGACGGGTGATACTTCGGCGCTAAAATGGCGCCGACACGGATGTCGCCATCGCGACATTTCTCCAGCGGATTCTAGTGCATACCCTTCCAGCCCCCCAAAGCCACGGCTTGAACCTGTTGCCGTCCGTGCCGGTTTCCACCTTCGAGCGGAGCAGCGGATGAACGGCAAACCGTGGTGGCCGATCATCGATCGCTATCTGATGCGCCAGCTGGTGGCGGCTTTCGTGGCCTGTCTGCTGGTGCTGGTGCTGGTCAGCATGGGCGGGCTGGTGGCCGACCTGTTGAGCAAGATCGCGCGCGGCAAGCTGCCGCCGGGGCTGCTGATCTCGCAGCTGGGTCTGCGCGCGCTGGATTTCCTGCCGTTGCTGCTGCCGCTGTCGCTGTTTCTGGCGGTGCTGCTGGCCTACGGGCGCATGTACCGCGACAGCGAAATGGCGGTGCTGGCCTCGGCCGGGCTCGGTATCCGGCGTCTGGCGCGGCCGCTGCTGTGGCTGGCGGTGCCGGTGGCGCTGATGGTGGGCGTGACCTCGCTGTGGCTGTCGCCGCTGGCGCTGCGCACCTCGCAGGCGATGATCGAGGCGGCCAACAAATCCCTGCTGGTGGCGGGGCTGGAGCCGGGGCGCTTTGTCGAAATGCCGGGCCGCAACGGCGTGGTCTACATCAGCCAGATGGATGACGACGGGCGCCATTTCCGCCGCCTGTTCGTGCACAACGAGCGCGATGGGCGGATCGATGTGGTGACCGCGCAGGCCGGCGAGCTGTATCAGGAAAGCATGGGCGAGGAGCGTTATCTGCGCCTGATCGACGGTTTCCGTGTTGAAGGTGCGCTGGGCAGTGATGCATTCCGGATGATGCGTTTCGCCGGCAACGACATCCGCCTGCCGGATGTGGAGCCGGGCAATGTAGGGCGCGCCGAACAGCGCATGACCCCGCGCGAACTGGCGCAGACAAAAGAGCCGGTTGAACAGGCCGAACTGCATTGGCGCATCGCCACGCCGCTGGCGACGTTGCTGCTGGCGCTGCTGGCGCTGCCGCTATCGCATTCGCCGCCGCGCAGCACGCGTTACGGGCGGGTGATGGTGGCGTTGCTGGGCTATATCGTCTATCTGAACATGCTGGCGCTGGGCCGCAGTTTTCTGGCCAGCGGCACGATTCCGGCCTGGCTGGGATTGTGGTGGGTGCATCTGCCGGTGGCGCTGATCGCGTTCTGGCTGCTGTGGCGCGATGAACGCCTGCCACGCCCCCGGGGTGCGGCATGAGCGCGCGCCTGCGCCTGGGCGACCGGCTGGTCGCGGTCAATGTGCTGGGCGCGCTGCTGGCGGTGTGGTTCGTGCTGACCGGTTTCGATGCGCTGACCGCGCTGGTCGGTGAACTGACCGAAGTCGGCGAGGGCGATTACGGCTTCGTGCATACCCTGCTGTACACCGTCTACACCCTGCCGCGCCGCGCCTACACGCTGTTTCCGACGGCGGCGGTGATCGGTGCGTTGCTCGGCATGGGGGCGCTGGCGGCATCGTCGGAGTTGACCGCGCTGCGTGCCATCGGCCTGTCGCGGGTGCGTATCAGTGCTGCGGCAATGGGCGTGATCGTGGTGCTGACGCTGGGCATGGTGGTGGTGGCTGAAACCATCGGGCCAGCCGGTGAACAGCGCGCGCAGTTGCTGGCGATCGAGGCCAAGTCGGCCGATGTCAGCGTGGCGCGTGCCTCCGGATTGTGGGCGCGCGAAGGCGACACCTTCCTGAACGCGCGACGCGGCAACGTGACCGGGCGCGGGGCCGATGCCACGATCGAACTGACCGGCGTGACGCTGTACGAATTCGATCCGGATGGCCGCCTGCTGTCGATCGCGCTGGCGGAAAGCGCCGAGCATGTCGGCAACAGCTGGACCTTGCGCAATATCCGCCGCTCCAGCTTCGGCCTGCGCGAGGTGATCAGCGAGCAGGTGGAGCAGGAGCAGTGGCTGTCTTCGCTGAACCCGGATGTGCTCAAGCTCGGCGTCACCAAGCCGCGCTATCTGAGCCTGGCCGAACTGGGTTCCAGTCTGGATTATCTGGAACGCAACCAGCTGGATTCGGACGAGTTTTCGGTCGCGTACTGGTCGCGGATCTTCTATCCGTTCAGCGCGATCGCGCTGTGCATGGCGGCGCTGCCGTTTGCGTTCGGTACGCTGCGTTCGGGCGGTTTCGGCAAGCGCCTGTTCGTGGGCATCGTGTTCGGCGTGGGCATGTATACGGTGCAGACGCTGGCGGTGAATCTGGCACAGGTTTACCGGCTGGACCTGCGTCTGGCCTATCTGCTGCCACCGTTGGCGGTGGCGTTGGCCTCGTGGTGGTATTTCCGCCGCCGGCTCTGATTCCAGTGCGATGGACGCTGCGCTTCAGCGGCCTTTTGCGACCGGTTTCGGCATCCGCACCAGGACCGTGCCGGAGGCCAGATCGTGCCAGGTGCGGCGACTGGGTTCGAGCAGCGACCAGGCAAGCCCCAGGCCGACAGCGGCCAGCGACACCATCGCGACCAGATAGCGCAGCACCAGCGCGCGCCACGGTACCGGGCTGCTGCCATCGACATTCACCAGACGCAGGCGCCAGGCGCGCATGCCCAGGGTCTGGCCGCCGCGGCGCCAGCTCAGGCCCAGATAGGCGAAGGTGACGGCCAGCAGCAGCACGAACTCGACCATCGCGGCCGCGCTGCCGGGCGTGACCCGCACCCCGCCGCGCAGCAGCAACATCATCGCCGACGTGGCCATCCACAGCGCCGCCAGTGGCAGCAGGTCGTAAACCATGGCCAGCAGCCGGATATGCAGCATGGCCGGTGCTGCGGAAAGGGCGGCAACGGCGGAATCGGGGTTCGGGGAGGCGCTCATCGGGGAAAGCGTATCAGGCGGTGGTCGGTACGCGGATGGCCCAGGTGGTGTGGATGATTGATAAGGGATCGCCGTCAATCGCAGGCGGCATCACGCAACACCTGCGTGGCCCACTGGTTCAGGCTTTTGCCGCTGGCCTTGGCCGCCAGTGTCGCAGCACGATGCAGGTCCGGGGGAACACGCAGATTGATCGCGCCACTGGCCTTGGCCAGCGGATCAATGCCGCGTCTGGCGCAGGCTTCCAGGTACACACGCAGCGAAGTTGCGCCTTCACGGCGCAGCCCGGCCACGTCCTCGGCATAAAAATCCGCACCGCCTGACAGGCCGCTGAATTCTCCCCGGAACATGCCGATGTCCGGGTCGAACGTGATGACGGCGCGGTGGCCGTCGATGTTCATGGTGTTTTTCATGGGACTACCCCGTTGTCCGTCAGCCATTTGCGGATGCTCGCCACGGCGCCCTTGTCCATATCCGGGCGCGGGTGGGGGCGGTGGAATACGCGTATCGAATCGAACAATTCGACCGTGACGCGCGAGCCTTCCGCCTCCTCGAACGAGGCGCCGAGCGCTGCGAGCAGAGACTCGACATCGCGCCACTTCACATTGCCGCTGGTTGGGCTGGAAAAAACGAGTTCCAGTGTGGCGCGATGCTTTCGCTTCATCGCGGAATGGTAGCGTTTTCTGCTTTTATGTGAAAGCACTTTTTGCTACCACTTGCCTCATTCCGCATGTCCTGCCACAACCCGATTCCGGGTGCAGGGCGAGGCCTTGGTATCCTGCTCGAATGTCATCTGACGCCATTACCCAGCGCCGCCTGCGTGCACGCGCGATGCCCGAGGTGCCGGATGCGGCGGCGGCGCTGATCGTGCGGTTTCTGGATCTGGTCTGGGCCGAGCTGGGCCTGTCGCCGCAGACGCTGGCCAGTTACCGACGCGATCTGGAGGGTTTTGCGCGTTGGCTCGGGCCGGGCACGGCGTTGACCGGGGTCGATCGCAAGCGCCTGTTCGACTATCTGGCCTGGCGCAATGAACAGGGTTACAGCCCGCGCAGCAACGCGCGCCTGATGTCGAGCCTGCGCGCCTTCTATGCGCAGCTGCTGCGGCAGGGACAGATGACGCAGGACCCGACTGCGCTGATGGAAAGCCCGCGCCAGGGCCGGCGCCTGCCGCGCACACTGACTGAAAGCCAGGTCGAGGCGCTGCTGGCGGCACCGGACGTGTCCACGGTGCTGGGAATGCGCGACCGCGCGATGCTGGAAGCGATGTATGGCGCCGGTTTGCGCGTCAGCGAACTGGTCGGGCTGGAGCTAGGTGAAATCAATCTGCGCCAGGGCGTGCTGCGCGTCACCGGCAAGGGCGGCAAGAGCCGCGTGGTGCCGATCGGCGAGGAAGCCCAGCACTGGCTGGAACACTATCTGGCGCAGGCGCGGCCGGTGCTGGCCGGCAAGCAGGTGCGCGCGCCACTGTTCCTGTCGCAGCGCGGTGCGCCGATGAGCCGGCAATTGTTCTGGCACGGCATCAAGCGGCTGGCGCGGGTGGCCGGGATCGAGCCGGACAAGGTCACCCCGCACGGTCTTCGCCACGCCTTCGCCACGCATCTGCTGAATCACGGCGCCGATCTGCGCGCACTGCAGCTGCTGCTGGGCCACAGCAGCCTGTCTACCACGCAGATCTATACCGAAGTGGCCAAGGAACGCCTGCAACGCCTGCACCAGCATCATCATCCGCGCGGCTGACGGGGCAGGGCCGTTGCCGGGATGGCTGGCCGAGAAGTGCCGCTGTTGCGTATCCTTGAACTTTCCTGCGCCCGGCCTGTCGAAGGCCTTCGCCGCATTTTTCTTCGCCTGCCGACCTTTTCCCTCCCAAGGAACCGTTTATGACCCGCTTTCTGATCGCTGCCGTGTTTGGCGCGCTTTCGTTCTCCGCCTCGGCCGATCCGGACAGGGTCGAGGCCGCGATCAGGTCGCTGGTGCCGGCCGCCAGCATCGACAGCGTTGCCGAATCCCAAGTGCCCGGTTTCTACCAGGTGGTGCTGCAGGGTCAGGTGGTCTATGTCAGCGCCGATGGCCAGTTCCTGATTCAGGGCTCGGTGTTCGACATCACCAGCAAGACCGATCTGACCGAGCAGGCGCGTGGCGGTTTGCGCCGCACCGCGCTGGCCGCGGTCGGCCCCGAACAGCGCATCATCTACAAGGCGCCCAACGAGAAGTACGCGATCACCGTGTTCACCGATATCGATTGCGGCTATTGCCGCCGCATGCATCAGGAAATCCCGGAGTACAACAAGCGCGGCATCTCGGTCGAATATCTGTTCTTCCCGCGTGCCGGCATTGGTTCGGAGTCGTACGACAAGGCGGTGTCGGTGTGGTGCGCCGATGACCGCAACAAGGCGATGGACGATGCCAAGGCCGGTCGCAGCGTGCCGAAAAAGACCTGCGACAATCCGGTGACGCATGATTACGAGCTGGGCCAGCGCATTGCGGTGACCGGCACGCCGGCGGTGTTCACCGCACAGGGAGCGCAGCTGGGCGGCTATCTGCCGCCGGAGCAGATGGCGCAGCGCCTGGCCACCACTCCCTGAGGCCACGCGCGCGAAAGGCAATCCTGCGGGCCCGCTGGCGATGTCGGCGGGCCCGTTTCGTTAAACTAGATGTTTCCCTTCGGGACGGATGACGGACATGCTGGTGCTACAAGGTCGGAAGGCGCTGCCCCCGCATGCGCGAGCGCGCCTGGAAGCGCATCTGAACGCGCTTTCGGAGCGGATCGTGCTGGGCCGGGTGCATGAGCTGTTCTTCGTGCTGCCCGAGACGGGCAAGGTGCCGTCCGGTGCTGATCTGTCCCGGGTGCTCGACGCCCGGCTGCTGGAAGAGGGCGCCTTGCCTGCAGGCCGCCTGGTGTTGCCGCGCCTGGGCACGATTTCGCCTTGGTCGAGCAAGACCACCGAGATCCTGCGCGGTGCCGGCTTGCCGGTGAAGCGCGTCGAGCGCGGCGAGTATTTCGAACTGGCTGGCGTCGATCTGGAGGGCGTCGATGCGGCGCTGGCACCGGCGCTGGCAACGCTGCTGCACGATCCGATGATGCAATCGCTGCTGCCGGATGTTGCGGCGGCGGCCGGCCTGTTCGCCTCGCCGCAGGCCACCGGCAATGTGCGCATCGCGCTGGATCGGTTGGAACAGGCCAACAGCGAGCTCGGGCTGGCGCTGTCGCCCGACGAGATCGACTATCTGCGCGAACGCTACGCCGCACTCGGCCGTGATCCGACCGATGCCGAGCTGATGATGTTCGCGCAGGCCAATTCCGAGCATTGCCGGCACAAGATCTTCAACGCCAGCTGGACGCTGGACGGGCAGGATCCGGGCCGCAGCCTGTTCGCGATGATCCGCAACACCCATGCGCGCGCGCCGCAGTTCACGCTCAGCGCCTACAAGGACAACGCCGCGGTGGTCGAAGGTTTCCCCGCGCGACGCTTCCGCCGCGATCCGCTGGATCAGGTCTGGCGCAGCAGCGAGCCGGTGCCGTCGGCGTTTGCGATCAAGGTGGAAACCCACAATCACCCGACCGCGATCGCGCCGTTCCCCGGCGCCAGCACCGGTGCCGGCGGTGAAATCCGCGACGAGGGCGCGACCGGGCGCGGCGGCAGGCCGAAGGCCGGGCTGAGCGGGTTTTCGGTATCGCATCTGCGGATTCCCGGGTTGCCGCAGCCGTGGGAAACGGAGCGCCCGCTCAATCCGCGCATGGCGCCGGCGCTGCAGATCATGCTCGAAGGCCCGCTTGGCGCGGCCGCGTTCAACAATGAATTCGGGCGTCCGGCGCTGACCGGCTACTTCCGCAGTTTCGAGGCGCAGGAACCGGCCGGCGATGTGCTGCGCGGCTACGACAAGCCGATCATGCTGGCCGGCGGTGTCGGTGCGATCGATCCGGAACAGGTCGAAAAACTGCTGCTGCGCCCCGGCGACGCGGTCGTGGTGCTGGGCGGCCCGGCGATGCTGATCGGGTTGGGTGGCGGTGCCGCCAGTTCGGTCGCCAGCGGTGAAAGTTCGGCGGAACTGGATTTCGCCTCGGTGCAGCGCGACAACCCGGAAATGCAGCGCCGCTGCCAGGAAGTCATCGACGCCTGCGTGGCGCTGGCCGCGTTCAACCCGATCCGCAGCGCGCACGATGTTGGCGCCGGCGGCCTGTCCAATGCGATTCCCGAGTTGCTGCATGATTCCCATGTCGGAGGCCGCATCGATCTGGACGCGATCCCGCGCGATGACGCTTCGTTGTCGCCGATGCAGCTGTGGTGCAACGAATCGCAGGAGCGCTATGTGCTGGGCATCGCGGCCGAGCACCTGGAAGTATTTGAAGACATCTGCCGGCGCGAGCGCTGTCCGTATGCGGTAGTCGGGCGCGCCACCGAGCAGGAACACCTGTTCGTGGCGCCGGGTGCGAGCGGTGACACGGCCGGCGAGCCGGCGATCGACATCCCGATGGACCTGCTGTTCGGCAAGGCCCCGAAGATGCACCGCAGCGCCGAGCGCGGCCCGAACGCGCAATGGCCGCGGCTTGACACCGCCCAGCTGCATCTGCGCGAAGCGGGCCTGCGGGTGCTGGCCCACCCCAGCGTGGCGAGCAAGAATTATCTGGTCACGATTGGTGATCGCAGCGTCGGCGGGCTGACCGCGCGCGACCAGATGGTCGGTCCGTGGCAGCTGCCGCTGGCCGATTGCGCGATCACGCTGGACGACTTCATCGGTTACACCGGGCAGGCGATGGCAGTGGGTGAACGCGCGCCGCTGGCGCTGCTGGATTCAGCCGCTGCCGCGCGCATGGCGGTGGGCGAGGCGCTGACCAATCTGGCCGCCGCGCCGGTGGCCTCGCTGGCGGAAATCAAGCTCTCGGCCAACTGGATGGCGGCCTGCGGCCACGGCGACGAGGATGCACGGCTGTTCGACGCGGTGCACGCGGTCGGCATGGAGCTGTGCCCGGCGCTGGATATTTCGATCCCGGTCGGCAAGGACTCGCTGTCGATGCAGAGCAGGTGGCAGGGATTGGGGATTGGGAAGTCGGGATTGGGGAAAAGCAGTGAAGCATCCATGGCTTCCGCGAATCCCGACTCCCCAATTTCCAATCCTGGTGAAGCCCACCACGTGGTCTCGCCGGTGTCGCTGGTGGTATCTGCATTCGCGCGTGTGGCTGATGTGCGGCAACAGCTCGTCCCGGTGTTGGCGCGGGAGCCGGAATCGGAGCTGTGGCTGATCGGTCTGGGTGGCGGCAAGCGGCGCCTGGGTGGTTCGATCCTGGCGCAGGTCTACGAGTGTCTGGGCGGTGAAGCGCCGGATCTGGATTCGCCCGAGCTGCTGCGCGGCCTGTTCGAACTGGTGCGCGATGCGCGCGAGGCCGGCATCGTGCTGGCCTACCACGACCGCAGCGACGGCGGTGCTTTCACGACCCTGTGCGAAATGGCCTTCGCCTCGCATTGCGGGCTGGAAGTGCAGCTGGAGCGCTGGGGTGACAACCCGTTCAGCACGCTGTTCTGCGAGGAGCTGGGCGCGATCCTGCAGGTGCCGGTCGAAGACCGGGCCGAATTCGCCGATCTGGTCGATCGCCACGGCCTGACCGCCTGCGCCCAACGCATCGGCCGCCCTCTGGCAGCGCCCCGGGTGAGGGTGCTGGCCGGGCGCCAGACCCTGGCCGAGTGGAGCTGGCAGGAACTGTTCGACGCCTGGTGGCAGGTGACACATGCGATGCAATCGCTGCGCGACACACCGGAAAGCGCCGATGCCGAGCGCGCGCTGCGGCGCGAATTTGCAGCGGTGCCGCTGACGCCCAGGGTCGGGTTCGATCCGGACGAGGACATCGCCGCGCCGTATATCGGCCGTGGCGCCCGCCCGCGTGTGGCGATCCTGCGCGAGCAGGGCGTCAATGGCCATGTCGAAATGGCGGCGGCATTCGATGCGGCCGGTTTCGAAGCGGTCGATGTACACATGTCTGACCTGATCGCCGGGCGCGCGAGACTGGACGATTTCAAGGGGCTGGTTGCCTGTGGCGGCTTCAGCTACGGCGATGTGCTCGGGGCCGGACGCGGCTGGGCCAGTTCGATCCTGGAGCGCAGTGCGATGCGCGAGCAGTTCCAGGCTTTCTTCGAGCGTGGCGACAGTTTCACCCTCGGGGTCTGCAACGGCTGCCAGATGCTGAGCCATCTGCATGCGCTGATTCCCGGCGCCGAACACTGGCCCGGGTTCGAGTACAACGCTTCGGGTCGTTTCGAAGCGCGGCTGTCGCTGCTGGAAGTGGCGGATTCGCCGTCGATCCTGCTGCGCGGCATGCAGGGGTCGCAGATTCCCGTGGTGGTGTCGCATGGCGAAGGGCGGGCGGTGTTCCGTGATCCGGCCCATGCCCGGCAGGCCCGCGTGGCATTGCGCTATGTCGGCAACGATGGCGCGCCGGATCCGGCTTATCCGGCCAATCCCAATGGTTCTGTTGGTGCGATTGCCGGGCTTACCAGCCTGGACGGCCGTGCCAGCTTGATGATGCCGCACCCGGAACGGGTGTTCCGCACCGTGCAGCTGTCCTGGCATCCGCCCGAATGGGGTGAGGCCAGCCCGTGGCTGCGCATGTTCCGCAACGCGCGTGTATGGGTGGATTGATGAGGATTTCGCCGCTCCGCGAGTTCGTGCTGGCCGCCACGTTGTGGCTGCCGCTCATGTTCACGCTGTGGTTCGTGCTCAGCTCGGTGGTCGCGTTCCCGGTCGTGCGGCTGGCGCAAGTATGGATCGAGCTGCTGATGCCGGGCCTGCTTAGCGAGGCCGGGCAGGAGTACGCCAAGCTGGCCTATGCCTATATCGTGGATATTTCCGGCGTGCCGGGGCTGCCCGGCGGCAAGCTGCTGATCGACGAGCAGAGCGTCAATGTGCTGATCTACGCCTACGGCATGCCGCTGTTCTGCGGCCTGGTGGCGGCCAGCCCGCTGAACTGGACCCGCACCTTCCTGCAATGGGCGCTCGGCCTGGCAGTGCTGGTGGTCAGTTGCAGCCTCGGGGTCGCGTTCGAGGTGCTGTACAGCATCCGCGACGGTACCGGCAACGCGGTGGCCGCCGCCCTGGCCGACGAAGGCTTCGGCATGCTCGCGATGCAAGCCGGCCAGGCCGCCAATGTCTACATCACGCAGCGTTTCGACGACGCCGGTCTTGGCATCGAACTGATCGCGCTGCTGCGCCAGTTCGGTTACCTGATCCTGCCTTCGGTGGTGCCGGTGGTGATGTGGATCCTGCTCAATCGCACCTTCCTGGAGGGACTGGTCGGCTGGGGTGATGAAACCAATCCGGATGAAGGCGGTCCCAGCACCGGTCAGGCCGGCGGAGGAGCAACACCGTGAGTGCACAACCGATCGAAGTGTTGCCGACGGCCGAAGCGCCGCAGTCGGCGGAGCAGCGCGAGGAACAGATCTGCCAGCAGTTGCTGGAACGCGGCCGGCTCAAGGATGCCGACTTCGCCCGCGCGCGGCGCCTGCATGAGGAATCCGGCGGCAGCCTGATCGCGTTGATGACGCGCATCGGCCTGGTCTCCGAACGCGATGTGGCAGAAGCCAGCGCCGAGGTGTTCAGCCTGCCGCTGCTGGGCTCGCGTGATTTCCCCGAAACGCCGCCGGCGTTGCAGATTTCCACGCGCTTCCTGAAGCAGCAGCACGTCTGTCCGCTGAGCGAAACCGAAGAGCGCATCGAGCTGCTGGTGGCCGATCCGGCCGATGATTATCCGGTCGAGGCGATCCGCATGGCGACCGGGCGCGAGGTCGTGGTGAAGGTCGGCGTGCGTTCGGAGATTGATGACCTGATCGAGCGTTATTTCGGCACCGGTCGTTCGGCCATGGGCACCATCGTCGAGGATCTGGGCGATGGCTCGGAAACCCGCGACGAGGACGATGTCGAACACCTGCGTGATCTGGCCTCCGAAGCGCCGGTGATCCGGCTGGTGAACCTGATCATCCAGCGTGCGGTCGAGCAACGCACTTCGGACATCCACATCGAACCGTTCGAGAACCGCCTGAAGGTACGCTACCGCATCGACGGCGTGCTGGAAGAGGCCGAATCACCGCCTGCCAACCTCACCGCCGCGGTGATCTCGCGCATCAAGATCATGGCCAAGCTCAACATCGCCGAGCGCCGCCTGCCGCAGGACGGGCGCATCATGATCCGGGTGCAGGGCAAGGAGCTGGACTTGCGCGTTTCCACCGTGCCGACCTCGCACGGCGAATCGGTGGTGATGCGTATCCTCGATCGCGAATCCATCGTGTTCGACTTCAAGAAGCTGGGCTTCACCGATCAGTTCCTGGCTTCCTTCCTGAAGGTGCTGGAACTGCCGCACGGCATCCTGCTGGTCACCGGCCCGACCGGCTCGGGCAAGACCACGACGCTGTACACCGCGCTCTCCCAGCTCAACACGCCGGACGTGAAGATCATCACCGTCGAAGATCCGGTCGAATACCAGCTGGAAGGCGTCAACCAGATCCAGGCCAAGCCGCAGATCGGGCTGGACTTCTCGCATGCGCTGCGCTCCATCGTGCGACAGGACCCGGACATCATCATGATCGGTGAAATGCGCGATCTGGAAACCGCCAAGATCGCGATCCAGTCTGCGCTGACCGGTCACTTGGTGCTGTCCACGCTGCACACCAACAACGCCGCCGGCGGCGTCACTCGCCTGCTCGACATGGGCGTGGAGGACTACCTGCTGACCTCCACCGTCAACGGCATCCTGGCGCAGCGTCTGGTGCGCCGGCTGGAACCGACCCATGCCGAGCGCTACGAGCCTTCGCCGGAAGTGATCAAGGAGTTCGAGCTGCGCCGCTTCCAGCCCGAAGGCACCATCTACCTGTACCGCCCGGTGCCCTCGGCCCTGACCCCCACCGGCTACCTGGGCCGCACCACGATCATGGAATTCCTGGTCGTGACCGAACCGATCCGGCGCATGGTGATGAAGCACGCCGACACCAACGCGATCGAGGAAGAAGCCCGCCGCCTCGGCATGCGCACGATGTACGAGGACGGCTTGCTCAAGGCGATGCAGGGCGTCACCACGATCGAGGAAGTGCTGCGGGTGACACAAGAAAGCTGAGGATGGAGCCGGGATTCGGGAATGGGGAATGGGGATTCGTAAGAGCAGCATATGCGTTGCTTGTACGATCCAGAGCCCTCCAAACCTGATTCCACCCGGTAACCCCTGACTCCCCGATCATCCCGCTTCTACCAATCCCCATTCCCGACTCCCGAATCCCCGCCCTTACAGCCCATGCCCCAATTCCGCTACAAAGCACTCAGCGCCGCCGGCGATCAGATCGAAGGTGTGATGGAAGCCGCCAGCGCCGAGGAAGTGGTGGCGCGCTTGCAGGACGCCGGTAATCTGCCGCTGGATGCGCGCCCGGCGGACGAGGTGCGTGGTGGTGCGTTGACGGCGATGTTCCAGCGTGCGCCGATGAACGGGGCGCAGGTGCTGCAACTGACCCAGCAGCTGTCCACGCTGCTGGGCGCAGGCCAGCCGCTGGACCGCGCGCTGCAGATCCTGATGGACCTGCCAGAGACGCCGCAGGCGCGGCAGGTGATCGAACGCATCCGCGATGCGGTACGCGGCGGCACGCCGCTGTCGCAGGCGCTGGAGCAGCAGGAAAACGTGTTTTCGCGCCTGTACGTGAACATGGTGCGCGCCGGCGAAGTCGGCGGTTCGCTGGATGACACCCTCAAGCGCCTGGCCGACTATCTGGAACGCAGCAAGGCGTTGCGCGAATCGGTCATCAACGCGCTGATCTACCCGAGCATCCTGGTGGCGATGGTGTTCGGTGCGCTGCTGCTGCTGCTGGGCTATGTGGTGCCGCAGTTCCTGCCGCTGTTCGAGGACATGGACGTGGAAATGCCGCTGCTGACCAAGGTCGTGATGGCGGTGGGTACGGCGGTCAGCAGTTACTGGTGGCTGTTCCTGGCCGGCGCGATCGGTGCGCTGGTGCTGTTCCGCAAGCGCCTGCAGGATCCGGTCAAGCGGCAGGGTTTCGATGCCTGGATATTGAAGCGCGGCCTGCTCGGCGGGCTGATTGCGCGGCTTGAAACCGCGCGTCTGGCGCGCACCCTGGGAACTTTGGTGCGCAACGGCGTTCCATTGCTTACCTCGCTGTCGATCGCGCGCAACGTCATGGGCAACCTGGCGCTGTCCGAAGCGGTGGAGGTGGCTACCGGCGAGGTCAAGACCGGTGGCGGGCTGGCGCTGGCACTGGGACGCAGCAAGCTGTTTCCCCGCCTGGCCTTGCAGATGATCGCGGTGGGCGAGGAATCCGGCGAGCTGGACACGATGCTGACCAAGGTCGCCGATACCTTCGACATCGAGGTCAAGAACACCGTGGACCGCATGCTGGCCGCACTGGTGCCGGCGATCACGGTGTTCATGGCGGTGGTGGTGGCACTGATCATGATGGCGATCCTGGTGCCGATCTTCAGCCTCACCAGTGCGGTGGGCTAATGTTTCATGTAGAGGCAACGCCCGGGTCGATCGGGGCGCCTGCCGGTGAATGTGTGGCATGCCGCACCCCAGCAATCCGACAAGTGATGGAATGAACCGATGAACGCAGAACGCAACTCCCGCATCGCGGCCCGTACCCAGCGCGGCTTCAGCCTGATCGAAATCCTGATCGTGGTGGCGCTGATGGCGCTGATCGCCGGCATGGTGGCCAATCAGGTGTTCGGCGGGCAGGATCGCGCCAAGGTGCGCATGGCACAGGCCCAGGTCACGGCGCTGGCCGGCAAGGTGTCGCAGTTCGAAATGGATACCGGCGCGCTGCCGCAGCGGCTGGAGGATCTGGTTTCGGCCTCGAACAACACCAAGGGCTGGCTCGGGCCGTACTCCAAGGAAAGCGAGCTGAAGGATCCGTGGAACACGCCGATCGAATACCGCACGCCGGGCAGCAGCTCGCCGTTCGAACTGGTCAGCTACGGTGCCGACCGAAAGCCCGGTGGTTCCGGCGTCAACGCCGACATCAGCAGCGACGACTGATGCCCGCGATCCGGTCCGCTTGCCGGGCCGGATCCGGTCCGTCCCGGACTCCTGCGATGCGATCCGCGCGCGGCTTCACCCTGGTGGAGATCCTGGCGGTCATCGCGCTGATCGCACTGGCGATGACGCTGGTCGCGGTCACCGTGGGCGATGGCCTGACCAATGCCCGGGTCAAGGGCGCCAGCCGCGATCTAGTGGCGGCACTGCGCTACACCCGTGGCCAGGCAATCGTGAAGCGCGAATCCATGGCGCTGGCCATCGATGTGGATGGCCGCCGCTACCGCGCGCCGGGGCGCAAATGGGTCGAGTTGCCCAAGAACATGGAAATGGCACTGGAAACCGCGCGTTCGGAAATGGAAGCCGAAGGCATCGGCCGCATCCGATTCTTTCCTGATGGCGCCTCCACCGGCGGCAATGTCGAACTGCTGCTGGGCGAGGTGGCGTGGCGGATCGAGGTCAACTGGCTGACCGGCGAAGTCGTCGTGCTCGAACCCCGGGATCTGAACTGACATGGCCGCCCGCCGCACCTGTTTGCCACCAACGCGCCAGCGCGGCTTCACCCTGATCGAAGTCGTGGTCGCGTTTTCGATCCTGGCCGTGGGGCTGGGCATCATGATGCAGATCGCCGTGGGCGCGATGCGCCAGGCACGCAACGCCACCGAGTTCACCGAAGCGGCGCTGTATGCGCAATCGCTGCTGGACAGCATCGGCGTCGGTGAGCGGCTGGAGGAGGGCGGCGATTCGGGCGAGTTCGGCGAGCGCTACCGCTGGGATCTGGACGTCACCCCGTACGAGGCCTTTTCCGAAGGCGACGCCGCGCTGGTGCCGGAAATGGTGCCGATCACGCTGTACCGGCTGGATCTGGTGGTGCGCTGGGATCGTGGTGTGCACACCCACGAAGCGCACTTCGCCACGCTGCGCGCGCTGACGCCGGACGAGGGGCTGCGATGAAACGTCGCGGATCTGCCGTCATGAGACCGGATTCATCCGAAATCATGAATTCACCCGAGCGCTTCGCGCTCCCTCTTCCCCGCGCGTGGGGGAGAGGACGGCTTTTCGCGGCAGCGACAAGCAAACGCACTCGCGCCTGCAACTGCACTCCCAAGGCAGGGACGGCGATTCCCCGCGCCGCTCGCGGATTCACCCTGCTCGAAGTGCTGATCGCCATCACCCTGCTGGCATTGCTGATGGCGATGGCGTTCGGAACGCTGCGCGGTGCGGTCGGGGCCACGCGCAGCGGCGAGCGGCTGATTTCCTGGACCAACCAGACCCGCACCGTGCAGGAATTCCTGCGCCGCCAGCTCGGCCATGCGATGGCGATCCCGTTCGAACGCCTGGAGGACATCGGCGAAAATCGCGTGTTCGAGGCCGACCGCAGCGAACTGCGCTTTGTTGCGCCGATGCCGGGACACCTGTCCAACGGCGGCCCGCATGTGCAATGGATCACGATCGCAGGCGACCAGCTGCTGTTCGACCACTCCCAGTTGAACGGTTTTGATCCGCTCGATCCGAAAGCCAACAATCCGCGCGATCCGGTGCTGCTGATGGAAGGCTTTGCCAGCGCCCATTTCGAATACCGCGGCCTGAACGAAGAGGGCGAACTGGACGACTGGACGCCCGACTGGGAGAACGTGCAGCAGCTGCCGCTGCTGGTGCGCGTGGTGGTCGAATTCGAGGAAGAGACCCGCAACTGGCCGGATCTGGAAATCCCGGTACTGGCCGGCAGCGCGATGCCGTCGATGTTCTCGGTCGGGCGCCCGCCGATGCGGGGCAACCGCCCGCAACCCGGAGGCGGTGACCGATGAGCCTTTCCGCTACTGCACCACGTCAGCGCGGGGTGGCCTTCATCATCGTGATCTGGCTGCTGGCGCTGCTGACCATCCTGCTGGGCGCGTTCGCGCTGATTTCCCGCACCGAAGGCATGCAGGCGCGCCATATGTATGACGCCACGGTGGCGCGCTACGCGGCCGAGGCCGGCATCAACCAGGCGGCCTATTTCCTCTCGGTGCCGGACCAGGAGCTGCGCTGGATTCCGGACGGACGCGAGTACCAGGTGGTGTTCGACGAGTTCGATATCCGGGTCAAGGTGACCGACGAATCCGGCCTGATCGACCTCAACGCCGCCGACATCAAGATGTTGACGGAACTGTTTGCCGGAATTGGCGTCGAACAGGACCAGGCCGACGAATTGGCGGCGGCGATCCAGGACTGGCGCGATGCCGATGACCTTGTTTCACCCAATGGCGCTGAAGACGCCGAATACGCCGCCGAGGGCTATTCCTGGGGGCCGCGCAATGCGCCGTTCGATCTGGTCTCCGAGCTGCTGCAGGTGCTGGGCATGACTCCGGACATCTACCGTCAGGTGGAGCGTTCGCTGACGGTCTACGCTGGCCAGTCGCGCCCGAACCTGGCGTTCGCCCCGTACGAGATCCTTCTTTCGCTGCCCGGCATGACGCCAGAAATGGCGCAGCAGATCATTGAAGCCCGTCATGCATGGGATCCTGCCAGCGGCATGCCGCCGCCACTGCTGCCCGATGGATCGCCGCTGATGGCGCAGGGCGGAACCGGCACGTATAGTATCGAGTCCCGCGCCACGCTCCCGAACGGAGCCTGGACGCAGGTGGATGCCACGATAAGGCTGGGTGGCGGAGGAGTCTCCGGCATGGCCTATACCATCCTGCGCTGGCAGGATGGCGACTCCTTCTGAAGAACCGATGCCCACGTTTCCCGACCAAATCTCACAGCCGCTGAGCCGCTTGGCCGCGCGCTATGCGCAAAGCCCGATCCCCGGCTTCTTCGCCTGGTGGCTGGGCGAACTGCGCGCCTGCCTGCCGCTGCGCTGGCGGCAGCGTTTCCGCGTCGCCGAAAGCCTGGTGTTGTTGCGTCCTGAAGGCGATGAACTGGTCGTCCTGCACCAGCACGACGGCCTGCGCGAGGAATTGGGCCGCCTGTCGACCACGCCGCCGGAAGCGCTGCCGGCCGGCCTGAACGCCTTGCTCGGCGAGGACCGCCGTGAACTGCGCCGCGTGCTGCTGGTGCCTGCTTCCTCGGTGCTGCGCCGCACCCTGCACCTGCCGGCGGCAGCGCTGGAGAATCTTTCCAGCGTGCTGGGCTTCGAACTGGACCGGCAGACGCCCTTCCGCGCCGAGCAGGTCTACTACGACAGCCGCGTGCTGCCCCACGCGCCCGATGCGCGCCAGGTGCCGGTACAGCTGGCCCTGGTCACGCGCGAACGGCTGGCGCAGGCGCTGGCCGATGTCGACGGACTGGCTTCCACCCTGAGCGCGGTCGACGTAGCGCAGGACGATGGCGCGCGCGCCGGATTCAACCTGCTGCCGGCCGAACAGCGCCAGCATCGCACCCACACCTTCGGCTGGCTGATGGCCGGCCTGGGCGTGGCGACCCTGTTCCTGCTGTGGCTGGGCATGAGCCAGATCATCCACAACCGTGAGGAAGCGGTGCAGCACCTGGGTGCGGATGTCGATGCCCAGCGTGATGAGGCGCGGGCGGTCACGCGGTTGCGTGATGAACTGGACGGCGCCGCCGCCGGCGCCAATTTCCTCGCGGTGGAAAAGGCCAGCCAGCCCTCGATGCTGCTGTTGCTCGACGATCTCACCGCGCGCCTGCCCGATGACACCTATCTGGAGCGCATGAGCGTGGCGCGTGGCGAAGTGACGCTGGCCGGGCAGAGTACCCAGGCCGCCAAGCTGGTCGAACTGCTGCAGGACAGCAGTACTCTGCACGGTGCCGCGCTGAGTGGCCCGATCCAGCCCGACAGCCGCACCGGCAAGGACCGTTTCAATATCGTGGCGCAGTTCGGCGCCACCACGGAGGATGGCGATGCGCCTGATGCCGGACGCTAAGCAGGGCCGCGTGCTGGCGGTGGTGTTGCTGCTGATCACCCTGATCCTGGTCTATCTGATCGGGGTGCACTGGTGGTTCGTCGCGCCGTTGTCGCAGTACCGCCAGGAAATGATCGACCTGCGCGAGGAGGAAGCCCGCTTCCGCGCCATCGCGCAGCAGCGTGACGCGATCCGAGAAGCCCTGGCGCAGGTGCGCGACTTCGAAACCAGCAATCCCGGTTTCCTGACCGAGGCCAATTTCGATCTGGCCGCTTCCAGCCTGATCCAGCGCCTGCAGGAACAGGTCGACGTGTTGCAGGCTGGCGACCGCTGCAGCGTGGTCAGCCGCACCCCGTTCCGTGGCAACGCGCCGGGGCAGGGTAGTCGCGGCGGCAGCGCTTCCGATACGCCGTTCGAACGGGTCACGGTCAAGGTGCGTTTGCGCTGTGAAATGGAGCATTTCGGCCCGCTGCTGTATGGGCTGGAAAGCGGCAGCCCGCAGTTGTTCGTCAGCGAGTTGACGATCACCGGTCGCCGCGCCGCCCCCGGCGGTCGCGCGCGCTCGCGTAACCAGCCTGCCAATGCCGGCTACCTGGATATCGCGTTCGACATGTACGGTTATCTGCGCCGGGCACCCGGAGGTGGCGCATGAACCTGCCGCAGCTGACATCCAGCCAGCGCTTGCCGGCCCTGCTGATGGCCGTGGTCACGTTGTGGGCGCTGCTTTTCGCGATCGCCGGCATGGCCGGGCTGGGCGGGCGCTACCGGCTGCATCCGGACGATCCGGGCCGCGTGCCGGCCCTGCCGGCGCTGGATCTTTCGCAGGCGCGCAGCCCGCTGCAGCCGCTGGAAACCTATGCCGATATCGGCGAACGGCCGCTGTTCAACGACGACCGCCGCCCGCTGCCGCCGCCAGAGGATGAAGGCGCAGCGGCTGAAGAAGCGCCACCGCCTCCGGCCGCACCGCTGGATATCGCGGTGACCAGCATCATCATGACCCCGGACGTGCGCATCGCCATCGTCACCGACAACAAGACCGGCGCCAGCCAGTCGCTGCGCGTCGGCCAGACGCTGGAAGGTGAGCAGTCGGGTTGGACACTTGCGGAACTGGAGCCGCGAAAGGCGGTCTTCTCCGGGCCGACCGGCCGCTCCAGCGTCGATCTCCGGGTGTTCAACGGCAGCGGTGCCCAGGCGCCGTCACCGGCTGCAACCGCAGCCGCTGCCTCTGGCGAAGAACCCGGAGCCGCGCCCGCCGAATCGCAGGACGCAGCCGCCGACACCAGCGCGGGCGAGCCGATGACGCCTGAATCCCGTGCCGAAATGATCCGCCGCCGCATTGAAGAACGGCGCCGGCAGATGCGCGAAGAAGCCGAACGCGCAAACAACAGGTAGGAACACAGCCCAGTGAACCCGAACAATCTTGCCGCCACCCGGCCCCTTTCCCCGACCCGCCGCCTGCGCCGGGCCGCCGGACTCGGTCTTGCCACCGCGCTGCTGGTACTGCTGGCCGGTTGCGCCGCGCGCGATCCGCGCCCGGTCTACCGTCCTTTCGACACCTATGCTGAATCCCGCCAGCAGGCCACCTACGACCAGTCACCGGCTGTCGAACAGGCCCGCGATGACGATTCCTCGGCGCCGCAGGAGGGGCCTGATACCGAGAGCCTGACCCAGATCGGCACCGGCAGCTTCATCAACGAAGACGTCGCGCGCCGTTCGCCGCCCGGCCCCGGCCCGGTGGGCGAGGTCTCGTTCAACTTCGAAGGCGAATCGCTGCATGCCGTGGTCAAGGCCATCCTCGGCGACTTCCTGCAGCAGAACTACGTCATCGCGCCGGGCGTGCAGGGCAATGTGACCTTCTCCACCGCCAAGCCGTTGCGCGGCGACCAGGCCCTGTCGATCCTGGAAATGCTGCTGCGCTGGAACAACACCACGATGGTCTGGCAGGACGGCCGCTACACCATCCTGCCGGTGGCGCAGGCGCTGCCAGGCAACCTGACTCCGCGCAGCGGGCCGCTGCAGAACATGCGCGGCTACGAAGTGCGCGCGGTGCCGTTGCAGTACATCTCCACGATGGAAATGGAGAAGGTGCTCAAGCCCTACGCCAAGCCCGAAGCCATCGTCAGCGTCGATCCAGCCCGCAACATGCTGGTGCTGGCCGGCTCGCGCGCCGAGCTGGAGAACTACCTGCACACCGTCGCGGTGTTCGACGTGGACTGGCTGGAAGGCATGTCGGTGGGCGTGTTCAACCTGACCCAGACCGAAGCCGCCAAGACCGTCACCGAGCTGGAAAAGATCTTCGGCGAAGGCAGCAACACGCCGATGGCCGGCATGTTCCGCTTCCTGCCGCTGGAAGGCATCAACGCGATCCTGGTCATCACCCCGCAGCCGCGTTACCTGTCGCGCATCGAGGAATGGATCGAACGCTTCGATCTGGGCGGCGGCCAGGCCGGCCAGCGCCTCTACACCTATGACGTAAAGAACGTGAAGGCAATCGACCTGGCCACCACGCTGTCGGATGTCTTCGGTTCGCCGGCACCCACGCAGCGCACCAGCTCAGGCGGCAGCGTCGCGCCGGGCCTTGAATCGGTGCAGGTGCGCAGTGTCGGTTCCGACGGCAGTGTCACGCCGCCGAGCTTGCGCAACCAGAACACCAACCAGACCCGTCAGCGGCGCCGCGCCGACGATGGCCAGTTCGTCCCCGCCATCGGCGACGGAGGCCCGATGGTGGACGCCACCGGCGGCATCGCACTGGGTGCAGCCGACGATGTGCGCATCTCCGCCGTGGAGGAAAGCAACTCACTGCTGGTGCTGGCCACCTCGACCCAATGGGAATCGATCCGCCGCGTGATCGACCGTCTGGATACGATCCCGCTGCAGGTGCATATCGAGGCCAAGATCCTCCAGGTCACGCTAACCGAGCAGCTTAAGTACGGCGTCCAGTGGTTCTTCGAGAACGGTATTGCGGGAGGCGATGGAGGCTTGCGTGAACTGGCCAGGAACACGCGCGGCATGCAGAGCTACGCGGGAACCGCCAGCAGCGCGGGCCTTGGCTGGACCTTCATCGGGCACAACCTGGTCTCAATGATTGAGATGCTGGACTTGTTGTCGAGTGTGCATGTTCTGTCCATGCCGTCGCTTGTGACGCTCAACAACAAGGCGGCGACGATCACCGTGGGTACGCAAATTCCAGTCAACAGTGTCATCAATAATTACAACCCAGGTGTCGGTACTGGTGGCAATCAGACCTATGTCCAGTTCCGCGACACCGGTGTCACGCTCACCGTGACCCCTCGCGTCAACCCAGGCGGCTTGGTGTTCATGGAAATCGACCAGACCGATAGCAGTCCGGGCAACAAGGCTGATGCTGTTGGCGAGAACGTGCCAGTGAACCAGCGCAAGATCCAGGCCGAGGTGGCGGTGCAGTCCGGTCAAACCGTTCTGCTGGGTGGCTTGATCAAGCAGACTGACAGTAAGACCACTAGTGGCGTGCCGGGCTTGCACCGGATCCCGGTCATAGGTGCTTTGTTCGGAGGCAAGAGCTATGAGTCTGGTCGCGAAGAGCTGCTGGTCATGATTACTCCTACAGTCATTAGCAGCAGTGATGATGCCCGTCGCCTCACCGACGAATACAGCCGCCAGTTCCGCGCCCTGGAGCCACTGCGCGCACAAGGAATCGCGCCGGGATCCGTCCCGGCCGCCCAGCAACCTCAAGCTGCGCCGGAAGACTACAATCCGGCCCGCGATGACCAAGGAGCCTACCCGCAATGATCCGTCGCCTCATCCTGATTTCCGCCGCCACCGCACTGCTCGCCGCCTGCGGCGCCAGCACCCCGGAACGCCCCGCCAGCAAGCTGACCCCGGAAGAAGCCGTCGCTCAGCGCGCGAAGGAGCGTTGGGATGCGATCCTTGCCAAGGACTACGCCCGCGCCTACGAGTACCTGACGCCTGGTACCCGCGCCACGACGCCGTATGAGGCTTATGCCAAGAAGCTTGCCGCATCCACGCTGATATGGTCTGCTGCGCAAGTTGAGGATGTTGTCTGTGACGAGCCCGAAGTCTGCCGGGCCACGGTCTACATCACTTTTACGTTGCGCTCACCCCCGGTCGCATTCCAGGGGGTCAGCACAGAAACGCCGTTGAACGAGCGCTGGCTCCAGAGTGCGGGTGAGTGGTACCACTTGCCTGAACCGGCCGGGGCACAGTCGCTGCAGTAGCGAGGCAACAAGGATGGCAACGTTGCGTATCCGGGGCGAACGGAGCGTTGCACAAGGCCCGAGTCTGTGCCTATACTTCCGCCCGCTACATCCTCTGGAACTGGTCGAGTGGGAAATTTGACGCCGGTCTTGTGGATGTGGGCAGAAAAAAAAGCCCTGTAGATAGACACCCTAGGAGTGTTGTAATGAAGAAGAACTCTCTGACCACCGCCATCATCGCCGGCGTTGCCGGCGTTGCTGGTCTGGCAGGCGTGGCGCATGCCGTCAACCTCAACCCGGACGGTATCGGCCAGGTCCTGCTGTACCCGTACTACACCACCAATGGTGGCAACTCGACCCTGATCTCGGTGGTCAACACCTCCGACATCGGCAAGGCCGTCAAGGTCCGCTTCCTCGAGTCGCTGAACTCCAAGGAAGTCCTCGACTTCAACCTGTACCTGTCGCCGTTCGACGTGTGGACCGCCAACGTGCACGACAACGGTGGTGTGCCGGGTATCCGTACCAGCGACACCTCCTGCATCGCGCCGAACAAGGTGATGACCGAGTTCACCGCGTTCCGTGACTACGAGTTCAAGAACTGGCGTCCGGACCTTCTGGGTCGCACCACCACCGGCGACGCACCGGCCATCAACGAAAGCCGTATGCGCCAGGGCCACATCGAGATCATCGAAATGGGTGATCTGGGTGGTGATGCACATCGCTACTCCCTGCATGACCGTGACGGTGTGCCGGAAGACTGCACCTACTTCCACAACCAGTGGACCAGCTACGCCGCAGGCACTTGGTTGACCGAAACAGGTGGTCTGGTCGATCAGCCCAACTACAACCGTGGTCGTCACGACGTACATCCGCCGGGTTCGGGCTACATTGACGAAATCACCGGCGAGCGCCTCTTCGGTGAGCGTGGTGGCCCGGGTGGAATCTTTGGTTCGGCCTACATCGTGAACGGCGCTGAAGGTACCTCCTACAGCTACAACGCCGAAGCCATCAACGGCTTCTACACGATCGGTTTCGTGGACACCGGTGTCGCTGAAGACAACAACCTGCACTTCGCGCCGGGCACCATCCGTCCTGCGCTGTACGATGCTACCAACGCGTTCGACGGTACTGACTACTACGCGTTTGCCCGCGTGTTCGATTCGACCGGCAACCCGTACGATCTGGCTTGGGTGCGTGATGACGCTCCGAACGCCGTGTCGGCCGTGCTGAGCGCTCGCCACGTGTCCAACGAGTACTCGATCGGCGGTGCCACCAGCGCAGTCAGCGACTGGGTAGTGACCTTCCCGACCAAGGAACTCCACACCTACCGCAATGTGGGTGAGCCTGGTCTGGCTCCGTTCAGCGCTCCACAGGGTCGTGGCTCGCTGAACTCCGCCGGCCTTAACGAGTTCGAGGGCTTCTGGGCCGAGCAGTTCACGATGAACTACTGGGATCGTGAAGAAGGTGAGCCGAGCGCACCTCCGGGCGTGCTCGACGTGTCGCCGCTGCCGCCTCCGGGTGAGGTCCAGGTGCTGGCCTTCCGCCAGGAAGCCAACGTGCTGACCTTCTTCACCGAAGGCACTGCACCGGAAGATCGCGAAAACGTGCTGGCTGCGCCGCTTGGCATCTGGGGTGGTGGCTACCAGGTGGCCCTGGAAGAAGGCTTCAACAACGGTTGGGCGCGTATCAGCTTTGCCAGCCAGTCGATGACCTCCGAGAACATCACGGTCGGTTCCGACACTTATGTCGCACATGAGCTGACGGGTCTGCCGGTCATTGGTTTCTGGGCTGCCAAGCACACCAACCATGCTGCTGCTGAAGGTGTTTCCGCCTTCTACAACCTGATCCATCGTCACCGCGTCACCCGTGACATCCAGGTTGCCCCGCCGGCGCCGGCGCCGGTGCCCTAAGCGAAGCTGTTTTGTCTGAGCGGGAGAGATCCTGCGAAGACAAGCACTAGCTATGTAGTACGACAATGGGGCCGAAAGGCCCCATTGTTTTTGGGCGATCTGCGGGGTTTGTGGTAGTGAAGCATCGGCGGTGGACCCGCCGGCAGCTTTTCGCAGAAGTAGCCTTCGCCGCGAAGAGGCTTTTCCGTGTTCTGGCAGCACTGCGCAGCAAAACCAAAGAAGGGTTCCTGAGTGTCATCTGTCGGTCGTTGCCAAACGTTCGGCAGCAAGTGGTTGTTGCCACCTCGGCTTTGAGGGAACATGACACGGCTGAAGATGTCACTTGGCATTGGTTCGCGTGGGCGTCATGGGAACAGGCTCTGCACCCGAAGAAGCGTGGTCAGCCGGGATTTGCACCAAGGGTCACGTTCATCCACGAAAGCACGGCTTCTGGCATCATCCACCCATTTCGGCGCGCACGCCGTGATCTTGGCGCAGGTGCCCTGTGGTGCCCGGCAGTCATCAACCCTCAAGGAGAAATCGACATGAAGTCACGCAATTTGCTGCTCGTCGCCGTGACGACTGCATTGGCAGGATGGCTGCCGGCTGCGGATGCACAAAAGCACGTTGTACTGGACAATGTGACGGCAGCCTCCGGGCAGGAAGAAGTCGGTGGCAAGGCCGCGATTCCGGTCACGGGCAACGCCCGGGTCGATCCCGATGGCAACATCATCGTCACCTGCGCCACCACTGCACCCGAGGAATGTCCAGGGGTTGGCGTGGGCTCGGGTGGACTGACCAATGTGCCCGAGATCACCTTCAATGGCCCGGTCAGCGGTACTCCTGTCGCAGCCATTGATAACACGGCGCGGCTGCATTGGACCGTCGACCATGCTCATGCCTGCTATGCGTTGTCGTCCAGCCCCACCGTTCCTGGCTGGGTCGGACCGCTGCCCACCAGCACCGATGCCAATAATGGCTTTCAGGTCGGCAATCTGACCCGCGATGCCGACGATCCGATCAGCTACACGTTCACTCTGCGCTGCTATTCCAGCACCGGTGCCGATATCGGTGGGGTTGATGCGCTGGCATATACCGACGCGACCCATACCGTCACGCTAGCCCCGTCGGCTACTAGTGGTGGCGGTGAGGCTGGCACCTGTGAGTCATATCTGGCCGGAATGACGCCATCCGAGCGTGCCTACTTTGATGCTTATCGCGCCGATAATCGTGGTTTTACACGAGTGACCAAGACCTTTTTTGATCAGACTGGCAGAACCCTTGGCAAGGACGCGGGTAATTATGGTCCGCCAGCTACCCCGATGCTTCCTGGCAGGTTGAATGACAATGAGTATCTTGCCCTGTCCTTCGTGATGCAGCCGGAAGGCGGTAGCCATACGGGTCAGTTCGCGGCCACATTCCAGGGTGTTACTGCGACAGGGAATATTCTGGTTCACCCAATCATTGCCACAATCAGTCCATGTCCTGGTGATTTCAGGCCTCGAGGTGCCAGTAACGCTGAAGATCCTTATCTTCGCGGCTATTGTCGGACACCCTATAATCTGGCATCCAATGTGCGAGGAGTCGCAGTGGGTGATAGCAGGTGCCCGACTCCTGCCGGGCAGGCAATGTACATGAATTTTACCCTGCGGAATCTTTATACCGATCCGGAAAACAGTATTCCTGCTGATGGGTGCGGAACGCAGTTTTGTGGTCTGGGTGGTTACACCTCCAATTGATCGGAGTGGTTTTGTTGGATTGTGAAGCTGGCCCGATAATAATTCGGGGCGGTTGCCATGAGTCAGAATGGAAGTAGTGGAGCAATGAGAAAAACACTGTCAAAGATTTTATTGGTTGGTGTGTCCATGTTTTTCTGCGTTGCCGGTTTTGCATCGGACCAAGTGTCCGATGCGCCGGTGGTTGAATTGCCTGATGACGCGGTTGTGGCAGAGCGTGGTGGTGCTACTTTGACAGTGGGTGCCATGCGTGCCAAGTTGCGGGCGGCGTTGCCGCCTGAGGCGAGGGAGGGTTTTTTTGCCGACGGTGCACGGGTTGCCACCCTGATCGATGGCTTGCTGGGCACCCGTCAGATCGCGGAGGAGGCACGCAGGAATGGTCTGGACCAGAATCCTGAGATCCGTACCGAGATCGAGGAGTACGTCAATGATCTTCTTGCACGCCGCCAGATCGCAGAGCACCTGGAATCATTGGACGAGCCCGATTTCAGCCTGCTGGCACGCGAGCGCTACCTTGCCAACAAGAGCGAGTACATACAGCCGGAAACCCGTGATGCGCGGCATATCCTGATCCTCACCGAAGGTCGGACCGAAGCCGAAGCCAAGGAAATTGCCGAAAAGGTTCACCAACTGCTGGTGCAGGGTGAAGACTTCATCGAGGTGTTGCAGGAATATAGTGAAGACCCGGCGGCTTCCCACGCGGGCAGGGTGCCCGGTGTTCGCGTTGGCGGTAATTTTGATCCGGCCTTTACCGAGGCGGTATTCGCGCTTGAGAAGGTGGAAGATATCTCCGGACCGGTGTTGACTGGCTTTGGCTATCATGTTATCCGGCTTGATCGGATCATCGAGGCCCGCCATCGCAGTTTCGATGAAGTAGAGGAGGAACTGGTGTCGAAGATCCGCTATGAGCATCGGATGGCGGCGCGACAGCACTACATTGACACCTTCACCTCACAGCCATTGAATCTGAAAGAGGAAACGATGACCAAGTTGCCGTTTGCTGAGCCTTGAGTGGCGCAGGCATCGGTTCGGGCGTGATTGAAAGGGCAGCCAGAGTGTTGCCCTTTCCGTTTAACGACTGCCCCTGGGGATGCAGAGCTGGGAGAGTGGGAGGCGGGCTGTTGATCGCCTCGGCGAAGGGCGCATGTGGATCAAGAAACGTGCGCCGACGATGGATGGCAGCGAGGCTGCGCGAGACCGTCTCTGGATGAATCACATGCTCCAACTGCTGGTAGGGCAGGATCTCCGCCAACGCTTCACCGCCAATCTCCTCGGTGCCGCATGGACAGTGCTGGCGCCGTTGTTGCAGTTGCTGGTGTTCGCGGTGGTGTTCGTGCACGTCTTCAAGGCGCGGGTGCCGGGCTTGGATGAAGGGGGCTACGTTGTCTTCCTGGCCTTGGGCATGTGGCCGTGGTTCGCGTTTTCCGAGGCGGTGGCGCGTGGTGCATCCGCGCTGATCGATGGTGCCGGGTTGCTGGCCAAGGTCGCGGTGTCCACCTGGGATGTGGTCGCGGCGCGGGTGATCGCGGCCTTCATCGTGCATGGCGCGGGTTTTCTGCTGGTGGTCGTGGTGCTGGCGCTGTGGAAGGGCAATGTCGCGCTGACATGGCTGCCGCTGGCGCTGCCCAGCTGGATCGGCATGTTCGTGTTCGCATTGGCGCTGGCGCAGATCGGTGCGATCTGTACCGTGTTTGCGCGTGATACCCAGCAGATCCTGGGCTATCTGTTGATGGCCTGGATGTTCATGTCGCCGATCCTTTATGACGCCAGTCTGCTGACGGGGATGTTCGGCACCTGGTCGCAGGTCAATCCGATGAGCAGTCTGATCAACGGCGTGCGCGGGCCGTTGCTGTGGCAGGACGCGTCGACTGCGTTGCCGTGGCCGGGGCTGCTCGCCGCTGCGGTGGCGTTGTTGCTGGCCTGGGCAATGTCGCGGCGCTTCCGGCCTTATCTGCGGGAGTTCCTGTGAGTGGAGTTCCTGTGAACCAGGTGCTGCTGCATGCCGAGCATGTCGCCAAATCCTATCCGCGCAGCGGTGATGCGCGTACCCGGCTGGCCTCGTTCGGGCGGATTCTGTTCGGGCGGCCGTTCCCGCAGTGGGAAGTGCTGCGCGATGTCGGGTTCACGGTGCGGCGCGGCGAGTCGCTGGGCATCATCGGTGAGAACGGCGCCGGCAAGTCGACGCTGCTGAAGATGATTTCCGGCGTGCTGCAACCCAGCAGCGGCGTGATCCAGCGCAGCGGCACGATGGGGGCGTTGCTGGAACTGGGCGCCGGTTTCGATCTGGAACAGACCGGCCGCGACAACATCGGCATTGCCGCCGGTTTCATGGGCTGGAATGCGGCGCAGGTGCGCGAGCGTTTCGATGAAATCGTCGCCTTCGCTGACATCGGGCGTTATCTGGACGAACCGGTAAAGCATTACTCGTCAGGCATGGTGGTGCGGCTCGGCTTTGCCGTGATCGCGGCGGTGCGGCCGGATCTGCTGGTCACTGACGAAGTGCTGGCGGTGGGCGATGAGTCGTTCCAGAAGAAGTGCATCCGCTGGATCGAGGACTATCTGGATTCGGGCGGTACGCTGCTGCTGGTGTCGCACTCGATGTACCACGTGCAGAAGCTGTGCAAGCAGGCACTGTGGCTCAACCAGGGCCGGGTGCAGGCCTATGGCGATGTGTTCGATGTGACCCAGGATTATCTGGCCTTCCACGAGCGCAAGCAGGCCGAGCAGCACGGCCCGACGCTGGAAGCGAACTATTCCGGCGAGCATTACCGCATCACGCGCGTACTGCTGGACGACAGCGAAGACGAAGCCGTGCGGCTGGTGCCGGCCGGTGGCAGTCTGGCGCTGGAGGTCGACGTGTATTCGCCTGATGGCCGCACGCCGCATCTGGCCTTCGGCATCGTGCGCGTGGATGGCACGGCGATTTTCGGCACTTCCAGCGAAGTGGAACAGGCAGCACCGTCTCCCGTGGGCGAACACCACTGGCGTTACCGGGTGGATCTGCGCGATCTGCCGTTGCTGCCCGGCAGCTATATCCTGCGCCTGCACGCGCTGGATCCGGAAGGTCTGCGGCTGTTCGATACGGTTGAGCGCGGCATCACGATTCGCGGCCAGTCGCGTCAGCTGGGCAGTGTACGGATCGCGCACCACTGGAGTTGAACATGGCCACCAGCATCGTGATACCGGTCTATCGCGCCGCCGATGAGCTGGCGCGTTGTCTGGCCAGCCTCGAACACACCGTGCCGGCGGATGTCCGCATCTTCATCGCCGACGATGCTTCGCCCGATGCGGCGGTGGCGCAGGTGATCGAACAGGCGCAGCAGCGCGGCCGGCTGCGCATCGAGATGACGCGGCGGGCGGAAAACCTCGGCTTCATCGGCAATGTCAATCTGGCCCTGGCGCAAACCGCGCCGGATGATGTGATCCTGCTCAATTCCGACACCGTGGCCACGCCTGGCTGGTTCGAAGCGATGCTGGCCTGTGCGCAGTCCGATCCGCGCATCGCCACGATCACGCCGTGGTCGAACAACGCCGAGATCTGTTCCTTCCCGCGTTTCTGCGAACCTTCACCGCTGCCTGGTGAAGAGGAATCCGCGCAATTGGCCAAACTGCTGGCCGCCAATCCGTCGCCGCAGTATCCGGAACTGCCCACCGGCGTGGGCTTCTGCATGTTCATGCGCCGCGCCGCGCTGGATGCGCTGGGCGATTTCGACATGGCGACCTTCGGGCGCGGCTATGGCGAGGAAAATGATTTTTGCCTGCGCGCCACCGGCCATGGCTGGCGCAATGTGTTGTGCGATACCGCCTATGTCGGGCATCAGGGTGGCGCCTCCTTCAGTCTGGAAGGGCATCATCCCGGCGGCGAGAACCTGGCCCGGCTCAATGCGCGCTATCCCCACTACAATGCGATGGTGGCCGAGTTCATCCTGGCCGACCCGCTGGCGCCGTTGCGCGAACGCATCCTTGCGGCGCTGCGTGAGCCGACTCCTTCCACTGCCGCTGCGCCGCCTGCGGCGGCTGTCCAGAGCGACCTGTTCTCTCCGCAATGACCGATCCTGTCCTGGAATTCACCGGCGAGCGTTTCACGCCTGAGTGCGTGCGCGAAATCTGGTACGAACACATGCACCGCTACGCCTTCGCGCGCCCGTTCGCGCGTGGCCTGCGGGTGCTGGATGCCGCCTGCGGCGAAGGTTATGGCGCGGCCCTGATGGCGCAGGTGGCCGATGAAGTGGTCGGGCTGGATATCTCCGGCCAGGCGATCGAACACGCCCGCGCGCGCTACGGCGATCGCGCCAACCTGCGTTTCGAAGTGGCCGACTGCACTGCGCTGGATGATTGGGACGGCGCGGGTTTCGATCTGATCACCAGTTTCGAGACGCTGGAACACGTGCACGAGCAGGAGCGCATGCTCGATGGCTTCGTCCGGCTGCTGCGCCCCGGCGGCGTGCTGCTGGTCTCCACGCCCGACAAGCACACCTATACCGACCTGACCGGTTTCACCAACGAATTCCATGTGCGCGAGTTGTACCGCGACGAATTCGAAGCCTTGCTGGCGTCGCGCTTTTCCGCGTTCCGGCTGTTCGGGCAGAAGCTGCTGTTCCAGTCCGCGCTGTGGGATGTGTCCGCGTCACCGGCAGCGCCGGGTTGGCACGCGGCGGTACTGGATCAGGACAGCGATACCGTGGCCGAACACATGGCGTTCGCGCCGGTCTACTACATCGCGGTGTGCAGCAACGCGCCCGGCGGATTGCCGCCGTTGCCGTCGCTGGCCCTGTTCGGCGATGCGCAGGAAAGCGTCTACCAGCACTACAACGAAGAAGTGCGCCGGCACATCGCCGCCGGGCTGCGCCTGCAGGAGCTGGAAGCGGAACTGGAGCGCGAGCGCGCTGCCCGCCAGGCGCTGGAAGCACGGCTCGCCAGCGGCTGACGTTTTCCGGCAGCGCGGCCGCTCCATGGCATTGCGCGGCGGCTTCTTGCCAACGCTGTTCCGGATTCACGCCGCGTCTGTCACTGATCGAAATCGCGTATCGCCAGCATCCGGCAGCGCGCTGTTTACCCCTCAAACCACGGATTCGCCATGCAAGTTTCTTCCACCACACCCGCCGCCATTCCACCGTTGTTCGCCGCCGTCGATGGCCGCGTGGCCGATCTGGGTGGCGAGGAAGCGGTGTTCTTCGAAACCGCGACCGGCCGCAGCCATGTGATGACGCGTGACGTGGCGCAGGCGTTCGCGTTGTGCCAGGGCTTTCTGCCGATGGAGCAGCATGTGGCGCGCATCGTGCAGGCGCTGCCGGCGCTGAAGGGGCAGGAAGCGGCGGTGCAAAAGGTGCTGGACATGTTCGTGGCGCGTGACCTGATGCGCAGCGATGCGCAGTTCATCGCGGGCTTCAGCGCCGATGCCGCAGCTGCGCAGACGCAGAAGCAGGTGCCGGTGGCCGGGCTGTTCCTGTGCGCGCCGTCGGCCTCCGGCGTGCTGCGCAACGCGCTGGATGCGCTGGCGGCGCATGTGCAGCGCTTCGGCTTCCAGTGGCCGGTGCATATCGTGGACCTGTCCACGGATGAAGCGCTGGCGCGTGAGCATGCGGACGCCGTGGCGGATTTCGCGCGCAACAGCGGGCTCAGCGTCCGGCATGTGGACGCGACGCAGGTCGAGGCCATCCGCAAGCGGCTGGCACAGGCCTTCCCGCAGCAGGCTGAAACGCTGCGCTGGCTGCTGACGCCGGCTGGCAGCGGTACGGGTGCCGCGCGCAATCTGGTGACACTTCTGGCCGCTGGCAGCCGTGCGCTGGTGCTGGACGCCGATACCGCGCTACCGCTGCTCGATCACCCGGAGCGGGCGTCGGGGCTGTTCGCCGATGCACGCGCCTTCGCACTGCGCAGTTTCGATTCGCCTCAGGCCGCACAGACGGCCGGTGCCGCACCTGATGCCGATCCATTGGCCGCGCATCTGGCGGTGTGTGGTCTGTCTCTGGCCGAAGCGATGTCGCTTCAGTCCGATGCCGCCTTGCAGCCGGAAGGGCTGTTCGGCGTGGTCGCCTCGCGCGCGCCGGCGCTGCATCCGGAACGGCGCGTGGCGTGGACCACGGTGGGCCGCGCAGGGCGCTTCGCGCTGAACGATCCGACCCTGCCATTCCGCCTGGATCCGGCCGAACGCGCCGGTCTGGTGGCCTCGCGCGACAGCTATCTGGCCGGTTATCGCGAGCCTTCGCTGTGGGTCGGAACGCGCCACTACCAGGTCGGACAGGGCGATCGTCTGGCGCCGCTGGCACTGGATGCAGGCCAGCTGCTGCCGTGCACGCTGCCGGGCGCCGCTTCGCATGGGGAGCTGTTCGCTGCGCTGCTGCGTCTGGCGCATCCGCAGGCCACCGATCTGGGCTTTCCGCAGGCGCTGGCGCGGATTGCGCCGGGCAATGCCGCCGATGATGCGCTGGGCCGGCCGGATGCCGCGCAATGCCTGGCCGGGCTGGCCGCCTACGTGGCGCAGGACCTGTATTCGGCCGAACCGGCGCAGCGCCTGGCAGTGATGGCCGCGCGTCTGGCCGACATGGCCGGCGGTTCGGATGAGACCCTGGATCGCTATCTGTCCGAATATCTGGCCTACCACCGCTCCACGGTGATCGGGCGCATGCAGCAGATGCTGGCCTCGGAAAAATCCCCGCCGGTGTACTGGCTGGCGGATCTGCGCGCAGCGGTGGAAGCCCAGGGCAAGGCACTGGCTGGTGGTGAAGTGCCGCGTCTGGCCGGCTGGCCGGCCGGGCTGGATCGTGCCGCTTGCGCGGCCGCCTTCCGCGCTGAATTGCAGGGTCTGGCCGACGGTCTTGCGGTGTGGCCGGCAGTGTTCGAACACGCGCGTGCCCATGCGGCGGAATGGCGCGATGCCATCGGCGCCTGAGTCGCCGGTTCCGCAAAACCCGGACGATGCCGCACACGCGGCGTCGCAGCTCACCGCCGTGGTCGTCAGCCACGACAGCGGCGGCTGCCTGATCGATTGCGTCAACGACCTGTTGGCGCAGCAGATGCCGCTGGATGTGGTGGTGGTCGACAACGCCTCGCGTGATGGCGCGCCCGACCGCTTGCCGGCCGATGCGCGCGTGCGCGTGGTGAAAAATCCCGACAACCGGGGCTTTGCCGTGGCCTGCAACCAGGGCGCGGCGTTGGCGGGTGCAGCGCGGCTGCTGTTCATCAATCCCGACTGCCGGCTGGCGCCTGACGCCGTGCCGGAACTTTGCCGGCGGCTGGATGCCACGCCGCAGCTGGGCATTCTCGGCGCCGATCTGCGCAATGCCGATGGGTCAGCGCAGGCGGCGGCGCGGCGTCGGACCCCGTTGCCGATGCGCGCCATCGGTGAACTGCTCGGCCGCAACACCACGGCTGAAGCGGTCGAGGTGGACGGCCTGATCGACGTTGAAGCCACGTCCGGCGCGCTGATGCTGATGCCGCGTGCACTGTTCCAGCAACTCGGCGGCTTTGATGAAGGCTATGTGCTGCACTGCGAGGATCTGGACCTGTGCCGGCGCGTGCTCGACGCCGGCTGGCGCATCGCGGTTGATACCAGTGTGCCGGTCACGCATCTGAAGGGCACCTCCAGCCGCCGCCGTCCGGTCTGGGTGGAATGGCAGAAGCATCGCGGCATGTGGCGCTATTTCCAACGCTTCGACGCGGCCACCAGCCCATGGTGGCTACGCCTGCTGGTGCCGCTGGGCATCACCGTGCATTTCCCGCTGGCGGCGTTGCGTGCGCTATGGAAAAGCCGCAGCTGAAAACCGGGCGAGCCTGCTGGGCGCCGCATCTGATCACCGACCATCTCGTCGCTGCGGAAATCTCAGGCTTTTGTAGCCCGGGCAAGGCATCGCCGCACCTTCCCATGGCCCTGTCCCGGGTGTGGCCTTGCCTGCAACGCTGACGTGGGTGCTGCGTTCCGGATGAATCCGGTCCCGGGAGCGCTGCGCTTACCCGGGCTGCGGCAGTTCCGGTGTCGCGATGTGTTTCAGCGGCTGCATTCCCGGATAGATGCCGAGGGGCGCCGTATCACCCACCGCGAACTTCAATAACGCGCCGGGCTGAAATCGCGGCCTTCGCGCATCAGCGGCAGGGTGCTGGTCGGATCGCCATCGTGGGCTTCGGGGGTGATGCGCAACAGGCGTGCCAGCAGCGGGTAGACGTCGACATTGTCGAAGTCCGCCACGCGCGTGCCGGGGGCGAAATCCGGGCCGTGCGCGACGAACAGCGAAGCCATCGACACCAGCGCCGGGTCGAAACCGTGCGCGCCGGGGTTAGGCGTGTGCTGTTTCAGGATCGCGCTGTCGTAGATCGTCCAGCCCTCGTCGCCCAGGCATTGCCAGGTCGGCACGCGGCGGTGGCTGCCGTAGCGGAAGCGTTCGGGCATCCGCGTCTTGTGCCAGCACTGGACATGCGGAATCGGCTGCGACAACGCCGCTTCCAGTTCGGCTTCGCGGCCTTCACGCGGCTCCAGCCCGGCCAGCGGGCCGGCGGTAATCATCCGGAACAGCTTGCGCGGCACATGCTCGTCGAGCCGGATGATCTGCTCCGGCGGCGTCGCGGCCATGCCGTGGTCGGACAGCACGATCAGATTGATGTCCTCCCAGATCCCGCGTTCGCGCAGGCCGGCAACCAGTCTGGCGACGGCGGCATCCGAACTTGCGACGGCGGCACGGACCTGATCCGAATCCGGGCCGTGGACATGGCCATCGTGATCGACATGATCGAAATACAGCGTGATGAAATCCGGCCGCTGGTCGGCAGGCAGATCGATCCACTCCAGCACCTGTTGCACCCGCGCGGTCGGGCTCAGCGACATGTCGAACGGCAGCCAGTAATGCGGGTGGTGGCCGCGCACCGGGGCTTCGGAGCCGGGCCAGAACATCGTCGCGCTGCGTAGCCCGGCGGCACGTGCGGTGTTCCAGATCGGCTGGCCGTCATCCCACCACTGGCGGTTGCCGACCGCGTCGCGGTTGCTCAGCGTGAAGCGCTGCCCGTCGATCGCCGGGTCGCGCATCATGTTGTGCACGATCCCGTGGTGGTCCGGCACCAGGCCGGTGACCAGGCTGTAGTGGTTGGGAAAGGTCAGCGAAGGAAACGACGGCCGCATCGCTTCCACATGCACGCCAGATTGCGCCAGTTGCCACAGCGTCGGAGTCAGTTCCCGCTCCAGATAATCGGCGCGGAACCCGTCGATCGACACCAGCACCAGCAGCGGTGGACGCGCCTCGTGTGCAGGCCGGGTGGCGGGCTGGCAGGCCGACAGCAGGACAAGGCACAGGGCCAGCAGGAACGGCAGGATGGTACGGATCTTGGCGTGCGACATTGCGGAGACGGGCAGTGGAAGGCAACGGTGCAGCATACAGTCTCCGTGTGTCGCTTCATGTACCGAAGGTCCGGCCGCGCGACCCGGCCCGCGATGATGCGCCCGGCTGCGGGAAGTAGCGTATTCTGGTGAGGATTGGATACTTTCGCCGTCATGTCATCGCTGCCCTATCAGGACCTTTCCCCGGCTGAACTGGATGAACTGCTCAGCGCGGTGCTGCCCGAGATTCCGGGTTACCGCGTGGTGCGGCTGCTCGGTCGTGGCGGCATGTCCTATGTCTATCTGGGCATCGAGGAATCGCTCGACCGGCAGGTGGCGATCAAGGTGATTTCGCCGCTGGCGCTCAACGACGAGGTCAGCCGGCACCGCTTCGAAAAGGAAGCGCGCACCATCGCCAAGCTCCAGCATCCGGGCATCGTCGGCATCCATGCGGTGGGGCGCATGGAATGGGGGCTGCTGTATTACGTGATGCCGTACCTGTCCAACGGACACATCGGCAAGCGCGATCTGCGCCACGACCAGGCGCGCATCATCGGCGTACTGCGGGCGCTGCTTGGCGCGCTGGACTACGCCCATGCGCAAGGTGTGGTGCACCGCGACGTGAAGGCTGAAAACGTCCTGTTCGACCAGAACGACCGGCCGATGCTGACCGATTTCGGCATCGCCACCAGCCGCCGCGACCGCAGCCGCATGACCGGCGCCGGCAATGCCATCGGCAGCTGGGGCTACATGGCGCCCGAGCAGGCGCGCGGCGAACTGGTCGACGGGCGGGCCGACCTGTACAGCGTCGGTGTGCTGACCTTCGAAATGCTGACTGGCCGCTTGCCGTTCCAGAACCAGGACACCGTGGCGCTGGCGCTGATGCATGCGATGGATCCGGTGCCGGCGCTGCCGCCGGATCGCGCGCATTGGCAGGGTTTCATCGACCGCGCCATGGCCAAGATGCCGGAAGCGCGTTTCGCCAGTGCACGCGAAATGTTGCTGGCGCTGGACCGCATCGCACTGGCGCCGCGCCCATCAGAACCCGCCCGCACAATGTCCGGCGAACACCTGATACAGCGGTTGCGCACGCTGCGCCCGGCCGCCTGGCTGACCGCAGCGGCGGTGCTGTTGCTGGTGGCGGTACTGGTCAGCGGCCTGTGGTATCGCAGTTCGCGCGAGGCACCCGCCGTGGTGGTGGCGCCGCAACCGGCGACGCCGCTGGTGGCGCAGGTGGCACGGCCTGAACCTTCATCTGCCGTCGTGCCGGCCATGTCATCCGATGATGCCGGGTTCGACGATGCGGAAGAAGCGACCGAACTCCCACCGGAACTGCCACCCGGCGAAGCCGCACTGATGACGGCGGCAGAACAGATCCGCCGCCATCGCCTGACCCAGCCGGCCGGCGCCAGCGCGATCGATTCATTGCTGGAAGCACGCCGCGTGCTGGGGCCGGATGCCCGCATCACCGCCCAGGCCGAACGCTGGATCAGCACGCTGTATCCCTATCTGGGCAAGGCCTTGCAGGAACGCGACGACACCGCCGCCAGTACCCTGCTGGCGCATGTGGAACGGCTGGAGGACGGGCTTTCCCTGCAAGGCAGCCAGGCGCTGGGCGAACTGCGCGACAGCGTGACCGACGCGCTGCGCGCTGATCTGCGCAACGCGTTGGCGGCGAAGGATCTGTCGGCATTGCGCGCCGCCCGTGCCCGCGCCGGAGCGCTGGGCGTGGCAGCGGATCTGCTGGAACCGGAATATTCGCAACCGATCATCACCGGCCGCATCGGCGCCACCTTGGCCGGCAATACGCCGATGGTCATCGTGCGCATGCCTGAAAACGGGCAGCCTGGCCTGGCGGTGATGCCGGCTGCGGTGACTCGGCAGGAATACGCCGCCTTCGCCCGTGCCACGGGCCGGGAGGCAGGCCAGTGCCGCATCCGTACCGCCGTGGTGACGGTGCGGACGCGCAACTGGCAGGAGCCGGGTTTCGCGCAGTCCGCAGATCACCCGGTGGTCTGCGTCAGTCTGGCCGATGCCAGGGCGTATGCCGCCTGGCTGAGCCAGCGCGATGGTGTCGGCTACCGGATTCCCGCTGCCGCTGAGTGGCGTGTGGCGACCACCGCACCAGCCAACGCCAGCTGCGAAACCGCCGGTGTGCGTTGTCAGAGCGAAGGCACTGCGGCAGCCACCGCACAGGCAACGTCCGCTCAGGGCGTGTATTCGACCTTGGGCAATGTGCGCGAATGGCCTGGCGACTGCGCCGGCTGCCGCGATCATCCGCTGCTTGGCCTGGGCTGGCGCGATGCCACGCCGTCGCGTCGTGGCGATCAGGTGAATCCGGAATCCGGCTACGACGATGTCGGCTTCCGTCTGGTACGCGATGTCCCGCGCGAGGCGGTTGAACAGCGCTGATTGCAGCCCGCCGCCGCTGCGGTGTGCGCTCCTGCAAAAACCTTTCCTCCCCCATAAAAACAGCCTACGGCAAGGTGATCATTTCATCTCGCCAGCCACCGATTCCGTCACATCCGCGCGTACTCGCCGGTCAGTTGCGGCACCCTGTAGACATCGTGCCGAAGGAGACCGCTGATGAAACCCATGGCTCGCACGCTTGCCGCCGCTCTCGCATTGTTCGCCGTGAACGCATACGCCCTCACCGATTCCGGATTGGCCGCACTGGTCGATCAGCGCCTGGCCGGTGACCGCACCGGCGCCTGCATGGCGGTGGCCGTGATCGAGCAGGACGCCGTGGCGCGCGCCTTCCGCTGCGCCGATCCAAAGGACGCCGCGCGCATCGATGCGAACACCGCGTTCGAGATCGGCTCGGTCAGCAAGACCATGACGGCCGTGTTGCTGGCCGACCTGATCGGCCAAGGCAAGGCATCGCTGGATGAGCCGCTGTCCGATTACCTTCCGGAAGGCGCCGCCGTGCCGGAGTTCGAAGGCCAGCCGATCCTGCTGCGCCATGTCGTCACCCATGCCAGCGGCCTGCCGGCGCTGCCGTCGCGGCTGGGTGCGACCGACATGAACGACCCTTACGCCAATCTCACCGAAGAAGCGCTGCTGGCTTCGCTCGGCGATGTCACGCTGTCGGCCGCGCCGGGCAGCGCGTTCGAGTATTCCAACTTCGCCTCGATGGTGCTGTCGCTCGCGGTGGCTCGGCGTGCCGGCAGCGATCTGGAAACCCTGCTCAAGCAGCGCCTGTTCGCGCCGCTGGGCATGGATTCGGCCTACATCACCAATCCGCCGGACGGCGTGCGTGCTGCCACCGGTCACACCCCGAATACGAAGCCGACGCCGGCCTGGACCTTCGCCACCGATCTGGCCGGCGTCGGCGGCGTGCGCGCCACGCTGGATGACATGGTGCGCTATGTGCAGGGCAACCTGGGCTTCATCGAATCATCCATTTCCCCGGCGCTGGAGCTGGCGCAGCAGCAGGTCGGCGAGCAGCCGCCGGTGGCGATGAACTGGATGCTGGCGCAGGTCGGCAACCGTCGCGTGCATACGCATGAGGGCGGCACTGGTGGTTTTTCCGCCTTCGTCTCGGTGGATCGCGAACTGCGGCGCGGCGTGGTGATCCTCTCCGATACCGCATGGCATTCGATCGGCAGTCTCGGCAGCCTTGGCCTGCATCTGGTCGATGCCGCGTTCCCGCTGGGCAAGCCGCGCAAACTGGCGCAACCGCC